>Ga0068865_100000766_pt1 | contig 18028 bp, 19 predicted proteins | sample KBSMisM12_FD_75293 | JGI IMG/M metagenome (GOLD analysis project Ga0068865, IMG submission 75293) | Miscanthus rhizosphere microbial communities from Kellogg Biological Station, Michigan, USA - KBS Miscanthus M1-2 | ecosystem: Host-associated > Plants > Roots > Rhizosphere > Soil ...
TGGCGAAGGCTCGAGCATGTTCGATCGTTCGTTTCCGTCGGATGCGTTCGTGCTTTTCCCCTCCCCCTTCAAGAGGAAGGCCGGGAGGGGGATGGGTTTGCCTCTGACGTCACCGTCGGAGGAGACGTCGGTTCGTGGCGGGGTTGGCGCATGATCCGCCGATTGCTGCCGTTGGCGATCTTCCTCGCGCTGGTCGGCCTGCTCGGATTCGGCATCTACTGGAACACGCATCACGAGATGACCGAAGTGCCGAGCCCGCTGATCGGCAAGGCGGCGCCGCCGTTCACTCTTCCACTTTTATATGAACCGGGCAAGGCCGTCAGCGGCGCGGATCTGCTCGGCAAGCCCTATCTGCTCAACGTTTTCGGCAGCTGGTGCCCGACCTGCCAGTACGAGCATCCGATCCTTACCGGCCAGATCAAGCCGCTCGGCATAACGCTCGTCGGACTCGACTGGAAGGACGAGCCCGACGATGCGAAACGCTGGATCGAACAATTCGGCAATCCGTACGACGTGCTGATCACCGATCGCGACGGCCGCGCCGGCATCGATTTCGGCGTGTACATGGCGCCGGAGACGTTCCTCGTCGACGCCGACGGCATCGTCCGCTACAAGCGCATCGGCATGTTCACGCCGGAGAACATCCGCGACGAACTGCTGCCGAAGATTGCCGAGCTGACCGCGCCGGCAAAGAAGGCCACGCCATGAGCGCTGTCGAGCGAACGGGCGACGATCCTCCCTTCCCCTGCGTAGCGGGGGAAGGTGCCCGCAGGGCAGAAAGGGGCCGCTCCGTGCCTCGCCCCCATCCGCCTCCGGCACCTTCCCCCGCAAGCGTGGGAAGGAACGACATTACGGGCCTCGGCGCCTTCGTTCTCGGGATTTGCTTGGCGATCGCGATACTGGCCTTCAGCGCCAGCGCATTCGCCATCGATCCGCTGCCGTTCAAGGATCGCGCGGAGGAGGTGCGCTTCCAGAACCTGGCCCGGCAGCTGCGCTGCCTGGTTTGCCAGAACCAGGATCTTGCCGATTCGGACGCCGACCTGGCCAAGGACCTGCGCAAGCAGGTGTTCGACATGATGCGCAGCGGAAAGACCGACGACGAGATCAAGCAATATCTCGTCGCCCGCTACAACGATTTCGTGCTCTACGATCCGCCGTTGAAACCGGGAACCTGGCTGCTGTGGTTCACGCCGTTCGTCCTCGTGCTGATCGGTGCTTGCGTAGTCGTCGTCATCGTGCGCCGGCGCAGCGCTCTGCTGCCCGCCGAATCTGGCACTGCGTCCGCACTGGCGACGCGTGCCGAATCGAAGCCGGCCGAATCGGCACCGGCTCAATCCGGAGACGACTGGTGATGGGATTGTTCCTGATGCTCGCCGCGCTGATGCTGGCGATTGCGCTCGCGGTCGTCTTGCGGCCGCTGTTGTCGCGGCACACGCCGGATGATCCGGCTGCCGCCGCGCGCCGGCGCATGCAGATATTGAACGAAGCACACGCGGCCGGCGTACTCAGCGACGAGGAATTTTCCGCCAAGCGCACCGAGCTCGGCGATCAACTGCTGGTCGCGATCGACACTTCGCCGCCGCGATCGCGAACGACGTACTTCGCCGCAATCGCCGTCGCGTTGCTGCTTCCGGCACTGGCCATCGGGCTGTATCGGTTCGTCGGCAATCCGGCGGCTCTTGATCCGGCGGCATTGATGCCCGCGCCGGCGACGGCGGAACACGGTCAGGACATGGAGCAGGCCATCAGCAGCCTGGCCGCGAAACTCAAGCAGAATCCCGACGACGCCGAAGGCTGGACTCTGCTCGGCCGCGCGTACCTGGAAACGCAACGCTTCGCCGAGGCGCGCGATGCGCTGAAACATGCACACGACGTGGCCGCGAACGATCCCGACATCGCTGTCGCCTATGCCGAGGCGCTGACGCTGGCGAGCGAATCGCACCAGTTCGATGCGCAGGCGCGATCGATGCTCGAAAGCGCGCTCGAGGCCGACCCGAAGAATCAGCGCGGCATCTGGCTGCTCGGCATCGCCGATTATCAGGCCGGCAAGTTCGACGCCGCGATCGCCAGCTGGAACCGGCTGCTCGAACAGCTGCCGAAGGATTCGAGCGTCGCGCAATCGGTCAAGAGCCAGATCGCGCGAGCCGAAGCCGCACGCGATGGACGTCCGCTGCCGGACGAACCTGCATCCGCTGCATCCGCCGCGAACACCGAAACGGCGCAGGCGCCCCCACCACAATCCGCATCCACGGCAGGGCAGCGACCAGCGGCAGAGCAGCCACCAACGGCGGGAGCAGCCGGCGCTGGTCCGCACCTGACCGTCAAAGTCACGCTCGATCCCGCGTTGACGGCCAAGGTTTCCCCTGCCGATACCGTGTTCGTTTATGCCAAGGCGGCGAGCGGACCACCCATGCCGCTGGCGATCCAGCGCCTGCGCGCCGATCAGCTGCCGGCAACGGTCGTACTGAGCGACGGCATGGGCATGCTGCCCAGCATGAAATTGTCGCAATTTCCACAAGTGATCATCGGCGCACGCATCTCGAAGTCCGGCAACGCGATCGCACAAAGCGGCGACATGCAGACCGTGTCGAAACCGCTGGATGTCGCGACCACCGCACCGATCGCACTGACGATCGACCAGACAGTGCCGTAGCCGCTTCGTCTCTTCCTGCACAGGAAAGCAGCCGGCCATTCATGTCCTACTCCCGCTGGCGGGAGTAGGTGCCCCACCTGCAGGCGCCGCGAGCGCACGCGCAAATTGTCGATGGGCAGGCAGCGTCTGCAGTTGGGCGGATGAGGGTGGTGTTCGGTCCTGCGCAGTCTTCAAGCGCCACCCTCACCCTACCCTCTCCCGCCAGCGGGAGAGGGGAAGAGGAAGAGCTCTCGCGCGCGGGGGGCGTGAGTCTAGGGCTGCTTGACGTGAAACTTCAGGTCGATGGCGATCGGCTCGCCGAAGATGTCGGCCTTGGCGTCGGTCACCAGGTGGCCGCTGATCTCGCCGTTGGCGATCGTGACGTCTTTTGCACTGATGATGCCCGATGCGCTGACGCCGGAATGCTTGAGCGCCGAATGCGCCAGCTCGCTGCCGATGACCTGCCATTCCTTGCCGTCCTGCGACATTCGGATCACCAACGCGTCGCCGAGGTCGCCGAACTGCGCATGCATGTCCGGTCTGGAGTCCTTGCTCGCATCCTTCTCGGTGAAGACGAGCATCGTCACCGGCTTGCCGGAGAACGGCTCGTCTTTTTTCGCCAGAACATAAGCAAGCTTGCCGTCCTTGCCGTTGGCCTTGTAGGTTCCCTCGACCGCCGCCGCTGCGAACAGCGCCGACGTGGACAGCGCGAGCGCGCCGACGAGCACGAAACGAATCGACATTTTCATCGAACCTCCCCATTTGCAGTTGTGTTTCCCCGCGCCGAGCATATCGCGATCGTGGCGGTGCGTCACCGCGCGGTATCTTGATCAGCAAGGAGACTGGCACGCGCCGTCACCCTGCATCGATACGACACCACCACAACGCATGACCGGATGCCGAAAACTTGGTCTCGAATGGCGTCAGCGGCGATTGCCCCTCCGCCAGTTCAGCGCAGGACACCTGTCTGCCGCACAAGCGCAGCGCTTCTGCAAATTCATCGGCATAGGTGCGCCAGTTGCTGCGCAATTCGATCTCGCCACCAAGCGCGAGAATCGCCGGCAACACAGGATGCGCATGCCAGCGCCGCAGCAGGTGCTCGGGCTTCGGCCACGGGTTCGGATAGAGCAGGAACTGGCGCGCGCAGCGCAACCCGGCGGCGGCGGCAAGTTGCCAGAAGTCGACGAGATCGCAGCGCAGCAGCAGCGCGTTCGCCGGTGCACCATGCTCCGCAATCTGCCGCAAGCCGACAGCCAGGCGCGCGGCCGACTTGTCGACACCGACGACAACGCAGTCCCGAAAGCGGCGCGCCAGTTCGAACGTACTCGCGCCGGTGCCGCATCCGGCATCCAGCACGAACGGCCGCGCAGCCAGCCGCGTCGCGATCGAAGCGAACGCGAGGCGTCCGGCATCGCTGGGCACGCGCCGATACGGTGCCCGCAGGTGCCGGCGCACGATCTCGTGCAAGCGCGGATGCGCCTGGCGTTGCGTGCTGAGGACATGCGGCGAATTGGCGTACATCGTGAAAGCCGGATGGTCTTGCCGTATGGCGAGCATAACGATATTCCTCTCTGCCGGCCGGTAGTGCCTCGGTTTGAACCTCAACCGTTCGCGTTGAGCGTAGCTCGCGCAGCGAGCGAAGTCGAAACGACGGTGTCCTTCGACTTCGCGCCTGCGGCGCTACGCTCAGGACGAATGGAAATTGAAACTGGCGCATTACCCGCCAGCCGCCGGCACCTGACAAGTTTCCACGGGCAGGCTAAAGTGCCGCGCTGATGCACGGCCTTCGTCCGTGCGTGCTTGCCGCCGAGCATGTCCGACGCCAAACAGTATTTCGACCTGCCCTCGCCATTTCCGATGAAGCGTGGCGGCGCGCTCACCGGCGCGCGCCTGGCTTACGAGACGTGGGGCGCGCTCAGCCCGGCGCGCGACAATGCCATCTTCATCCTGACCGGCCTGTCGCCGAGCGCGCACGCGGCGTCGAGTGCCGCCGACCCATCGCCCGGCTGGTGGGAGGAGATGATCGGCCCGGGCAAGCCGATCGACACGAATCGCTGGTACGTGATCTGCGCCAACACGCTCGGCAGCAGCAAGGGCTCGACCGGCCCGGCCTCGATCGATCCGGCGAGCGGAAAAGTATACAAACTCACATTTCCCGACCTCACGCTCGAAGACGTCGCCAACGCGTCGTACGAACTCGTGCGCGGCCTGGGCATCGAACGCCTCGCCTGCCTGCTCGGCAATTCGATGGGCGGCATGAGTGCGCTCGGCTATCTGGTCCAGCATCCGGGCAGCGTGCGCACGCATATCAGCATTTCGACCGCGCCGACCGCGCAACCGTTCGCCATCGCGATCCGCTCGCTGCAGCGCGAGGCCATTCGCCTGGATCCGAACTGGCGCACCGGCAACTACGACGACGAGCACTACCCCGAAGCCGGCATGTCGATCGCACGCAAGCTCGGCGTGATCACGTATCGATCGGCGATGGAATGGGTCGGCCGTTTCGCACGCATCCGCCTGGATCACGAAGCACGCGCCGACGACGACCCATTCGGCGTCGAGTTCCAGATCGAATCGTACCTGGCCGGCCACGCACGCCGTTTCGTGCGCAACTTCGATCCGAACTGCTATCTGTATCTGTCGCGCGCCAGCGACTGGTTCGACGTGGCCGAGTATGCACCGAAGCAGTCGGACGACAGCGTTGTGGCAGCTCTCCAGCAGATCCGGATCGAGCGCGCGCTCGTGATCGGCGTGACAACCGACATCCTGTTCCCGCTGCCTCAACAGGAGCAGATCGCCGACGGCCTTCGCGCCGCTGGCGCGACTGTGGATTTCGTGCCGCTAGACTCTCCGCAGGGCCACGACGCCTTTCTCGTCGATATCGAGCGCTTCGGCGCTGCGATCCGCCGCTTCCTCAACGCGTTCTAGCGAACTGTAACGACAGATTCGGGGGCATCTTGTGATGTTCCCGCTGCGACCTGCCCCCTTCTGGCTGCCGCCACCTTCCCCCGCAAGCGGGGGAAGGGTTCTTGCTTGCGGCTCTGCGCTTTTCCCTCCCCTGCGAAGCGAATGTGCCAAGTGGCTCGCGATCAAGCCCGGGCGAACGGCAGAGGCGTTCGCGGCAGCTCGAAGCCCTCCCCTTCAAGGGGGTGAATCGGCGCGCTGGCGAACCAGGGTTCGCGCGCCGATGAACGCCCGCAGCAGGATGCGGAGGGCGGGTTGCCGTGTGAGGCCCGGATGGCCGAGCCTGGCAACGTTGGGTGGGGATGGGTTTGCTCGTAGCTCCCGGAGGCCACCGCCGATAACTACGCATCTCGCTCCTGAAACCCTGCGCAGATACCTTGAGTCATCGCTGCTACAATGCGCCCACCAAATCCTGCGCTGTCCGCAAAAATGCTCGCCCTCGAATTCCCCGGCTCGCGCCGCCTCGTCGATTCGCTCACCGCAGCGGTCTGCCACGACTGCCCGACCGAAATCACCGACGCGCTGCGCAACACGCTGTGCGAACTGATCCGCGATCCCGAAGTGAAGCTGCCGGACTGCTGCTACGAGCGCGCGTTCGATCACTACGCGCGCCGCGAGCTGTATCGCAGCGACGAGCACGGCTTCAGCGTCATCGCCATGACCTGGGGACCCGGACAAGGCACGCCGATTCACGACCACGCCGGCATGTGGTGCGTCGAAGGCGTGTGGCACGGCTCGCTCGAGATCACGCCATACGAACTGATGGAACAAGCCGACGACCGCTACCGCTTCGAATCACGCGGCACGATGAACGTCGGCCCCGGCTCTGCTGGCAGCCTGATCCCGCCCCACGAATACCACACGATCCGCAACCCGAGCCGCGACGACACCGCCGTCACCGTGCACGTGTACCGCGGCTCGATGACGCAGTGCGCCGTCTTCCGCCCGATTGAAAACCACTGGTACACCCGCGACCAGCGCCAGCTCTCGCTCGACGCCACGCACTAGGTTTTTCCGAGAGTGCGCCCGACTCTGGGACTATGGCGGTCAATCGCTACAGCCGCCACTAGACGTGCTGTCGGATCATTCTGCCTCAATTGCCGCTCCACGCTGACACGAGATTGGCGACATTGATCGTGCCGATGCCGGTGGCGAAGTCCCAGCCGGTCGTGGCGCCGTAGGCGCGCAGGTTGGACGCGCTGGATGTCGACAGCACGCCGTAGTCGTTCGAATCGGAACCGAAGCAGTCGAACGGCCCGTAGCAGTTCACGACGTTGTCGCCCTGGGTCACGTCGTGGAACACGCAGTTGGCGCCGACCTGGTTGCCGAGGCTCGAATCGCAGCTCGCGCTGCCGCCGGCACCGTATTCGGATGCGGCGAGGCGATACAGCGTGTAGTTCGGATTGCCCTGGCGCGCGCCGGTCTTCTGGTTGATCAGCGCCTGCACGCCGGCGAGGATCGGTGTGGCCGCCGACGTGCCGCCGAGCGCCACCCACAGGTTCGGCGGCGCGGAGCACGATGCGCCGTTGTTGGCGATGTCGCTGTAGCAGACCAGATACGCGTGGTTCCAGAAGCCGTTCGCGGCGAACAGCGACACGTCCGGCAAGTCGCGTACGCCGTCGTTCGGCAAACCGGCCACGCCGCTCTGCCATGCCGGTTTCGGCGCGCCGGCGCAGGTGCCTGGTCCGGTGATCTGCTGCGTGCCGGCCGGCGTGCCGGTCACGCAGTTGCTCGGGCCACCGCTGCCTGCCGCGGTCGAGTCGATCGGGACCTGCGTGGCGAGCGTCGAGTTGCACAGTCCGTTAACGCCATAGCCGGCGCTTACGCCGGTGTAGTGCAGAAAGATCGATCCCGCGCAGGAGTCGTTCCACGGAATTTCCGGGATGTACGACTTCGCCGACGAGAAGCCGAGGAAGTTCGTCGCGTTCCAGTAGCTGCTGTTCGTGTTCGCCGCTGTGTCGTCGAAGTCGGTGCCGCCGACGGCGACGTTGTACGCCGTCGACGCGAAGCCGTTGACGGCGATGCCGTTGTACGCGGCGTTCAAGACCGGATCGCAGCCCGCGGCGCCTTCGTCACCTGCGGCGACGAACACCGAAACGCCCTCCGCGGTCGCCTGCTGGTATGCCGCGCTGTACGCGGCATTCGCGGTCGCGCCGTTGAAGGCTTCGCATTCGCCGAAGCTCACGCTGACGATCGCCGGCGGTGCGGGCGCGTTGATCAGGTTCTGCAGCGCGATCAGGCCGCCGAACGTCGTCGTCGTGTCGGCGCAGGCGGCAAGTTCGATCGTCGCATCGGGCGCGCCGGCGCTGGCCCATTCGGCGTCGAGAATCGCTTCGATGTCGTCGGCGTTCACGCCGGGATCCGTGCAATTCCCGGCGACGCCGGCCTGCGCCGGATGCAGCTGCACGAGCCTGCCATCGGCGTACCCCGACAGGCCGAACGTGGCGCGAAACGCCGCCCAGTCCTGCGCGCTATAGACATCGCTGTCCTCGACCAACGCGATCGTCTGGCCCTTGCCGGTGACGCCGCCGGCAAATACCGGGTTGAAGTTGTAGATCGTCGCCAGGTCCGATGGCGTCAGGTAGTAGTCGGTCTGTCCACTTTCTGAAAACGTATACTTCGGCTGCACGCGGCGGTACTGCGCGCGCGGGCGGAAGTCGTGCAACGAGACGATGCCGGCGATCGCAGGCGCGAGCGCCGCCGGAATTTTCGGGTTGCTCATGTTCGCAATGTGGCGCGCGCCCTTGACGCGCAGCCGATGGATTTCGGTGTGGAACGCGTCGCGTACCGCGCCGGCGGTTCCGGAAAAGTCGACGGTCGCCGCCCCGGTCGCCACGCCGTTCACGCGGAAGCCGTGGCCTTGCAGCCAGGCGGTAACCGCCCTGATGTCGGCGGGCGCGAGTCCGTAAGTGCGGCCGAAGTCGACCGCCGAGAGCCACTGGTGGTAGCTCGGTGAGCGCGGGTCGTGCAGCGCATCGATCACCCGGTCGAGAGCCTGCGCCTGCTCGGGTGATCGACGCAGCAGCAGCTGCATGTGCTGGATCGGCAGGCTGTCGGCTACTACGCCGAGATCGTTCGCGCCTATCGCTTCGGGACGCGTGTTTCCGGGCAGCGTCACGAGCGAGCTCTCGTCGATGGGTGCGTTGATCAGTGTCGGCGGCGCCGCGGCTGCGAGTGCGCTGCCGCCGGCCAGCGTGATCGGGAGAAGCGCCGCGGCGCGCAGGAGCAGTCCGACACGATGCGAGCGGAAATTGGACGGCGCGTTGCAAAGGTTCATGTTCGTCACAGGCTGCACCCTTCAGGAACCGGGCCAACGGGCTGCATATCGATCGTCCCGCTCAAGCCCTGATTCGCTCCAGCCGTGAACGTGTACGAAAGCGTCATCGCCGAGCAGCTCGTATACGTCACCTTGGCCGTGCCGACCTGCTGCGTTGAAACGCCACCGCCCACATTGAACGCGCCGCCGCTGGTCGAGTAGATGCCGATGTTGTCGAGCGATTTCGTGCCCGGCACGAACGCGGCGGTCTGCAGCGTGAACCAGCGCTCGCTCGCCGCGCCGCCGGCTTGCGCGCCGTTCGGCAGATAGGTGTACCAGCCGGCGAACAGCAGGTTCTGCAGCGGATTGATGTCGAAGTAGAAGCCCTGCCCGCCCGTCGCCGGGCTGAACCAGGCGCCGGACAACAGGAAGTCCGAAGCTGCGGGAGTCGCGCCCTGCGCCGTGCAGGCCACGTTGGCATCGATGCGAATGAGCGGAATCGAGCCGCGGCGGCCGCTGCCATCGCTGAAGTCGTAGGTCAGCAGCGCGTCGGTGCAACTCGCGAACAGCAGCGTCGCCGAACCGACCACGTTCGCACCGACCACCGGCGGCGCATTGAAATTGCCGCCGAGTCCGTTAGCGATCAGCAGCGGATAGCTGCCGCCATTTGCCGCGCCGTTGCCCTGCAGCGCATACCAGCGCTGCTGGCCGGAGGCGGAGTCGTCGTATGTGTACCAGCCGGCGGCGAGCGTGCCGGCGCCCGCGCCGGCGTTGTCCTGATAGACCTCGATGACGAGGCCCTGCCCGCCCGTGCTCGGCTGAAACCACGATCCGGTCAAGGCGAACTGGTCGATGTTGATCGAGCTGACCGCCCGCGGGCATGCCGCGTACCACGGCGTAACGCCCGTTGCTGCATCCCAGTTCGCAGCCGGCGTCGCGGTCAGGGCATTGCCGCAGAGCACCGATCCGTTCGCCGCGAGAGTCGCCGGCGGCGCCGGCAAGGTGCCCGTGAGCAGATTGCCGCCAACGTCGATCGCGCTCAGCGCGCCGAGGCCGGCAAGGTCGGGGATCGATCCACTCAACTGGTTCGAGTCGACATCGAAACTCATCAGGCTCGCCAATCCCGCCAGCGGCGGAATCGAGCCGGTCAAGCCATTATTGGCGACGTTGAAGAACTGCAGCGCGGAAAGGCCGGTCAGCGACGGAATACTTCCGCCGAGCTGATTGCCGAATGCATAGAAGGCCTGCAGGTTCGCCAGGCCGCTCAATGCCGGGATCGCGCCGGTCAAGTGATTACCGTGCACATCGAACACCTGTAGGTTCGTCAGGCCTGCCAGTGACGGAATCGACCCGCTGAGCTGGTTGCCTCCGGCGTTGAACCCCTGCAGGCTCGCGAGCCCCGTGAGCGACGGCATCGAGCCGGTCAGATTGTTACCGGCGACGTCGAACCCCTGCAGCTTGGCAAGGCCCGCGAGCGCTGGTATCGAACCCGAAAACTGGTTGCCATCGATGCTGAAGCCCTGCAGCTGGGTCAGCGTAGACAGCGCTGGTATTGCGCCGCCGAGACTGCAGCCGGAATCGTCACCACCGCAGTAGTTGTTGTCGGACACGTTGAAGTTCTGCAGTTCGGTCAGCGCGAACAGCGAAGCCGGCAACGTGCCGATCAGATAGTTTTCGGAAAGATTGATGCCGATAATGTGGGCGTTGGCGCTGTCACAAGTCACGCCGTACCACGGACTCGGGTTGGCCGTCGTACCGCACTCGCTGCCCGCCGGCCCATTCCAGTTGAGGTTGTAGATCCAGTTCGCGCCGCCAGCGCTCGAATACAGATCGAGCAACGCCTGGCGCTCGGAAGCAGGAATCGCCGCAACAGCCGGCACGCCAACCAGCGCGCTGATGGCCAAGCCCAAAACTCCGACAAGATTCCGCTTCGAGATCAACAGCCCGGCTCCATTAATTGAAGGCTCCATCTGGTCAGCCCAGCATGACCATCAAGAGTTAAGCCAGGCCAAAAAACGCGTGAGGCGTACAAAGGTTTACAAACGCCGCAACGAAGTCCTCCCCTTCGCTTTCAAGCCCTCCCTTGCTCTCGAGCCCTCTTCAAGGGGAGGGTCGGGTGGGGATGGTGTCAGCTTGCTCGGATGGTGCCAGCAGGAATGGCGCTGGCTCGCTGGATGAAGTCACCTTGTGGGGAGGTTTGCAGTCGCCGGACAGTATTGGCCGATACCCAAATCCCCTATAATCCCCACCCTGCCCCGCGATGCGCCGCCTCTGCGCGCATCCAAAGACACTAAGCCGGTGTGGCGGAATTGGTAGACGCGCTGGACTCAAAATCCAGTTCTGGCAACAGAGTGTGGGTTCGATTCCCTCCACCGGCATACCGTCGCTCTTGGGCGCAGTCTTCGCGCTGTCTATGTCGGGCACGCTAGCCATCCATCGCTGTGAACGGCGGCGGACTTAGGTCTATTCAAGCGATTCGTAACATTCGGGCGTGAATCGCGGACTGCAGATGCAGTAAAAGACCAGATCATCGGTGCCGGCGTTCGTGATTCGCTGACGCAGTTCCATCGGAATCACCACCACATCCCCTGGCACAACCGCTTGCGCTATGGAGTCGCCCACCTCCACGAATCCGGAACCCTCGACGATCAGGTAGCGCTCCACGACTCCATGCAATCGGTGCCACTGCGTCGTGGCTCCGGGCGCGACACGCGCTCGCGCGATCGATGCGGCGAAATCGCTGGCGTCGTTCCAGACCTCCAGGATCGAGCAGCGCTCGGGCGTGGAAAATTGCCTCGACTCGTCTGGTTGCGCGACTGTCGGCTTCACCGTGATCTCCCATTTCGGACGGAAAACCGTATCGAACCTGTCGGCATTACAATGCCGCCTTTCGCCGCCGGTCAAGCGAGAACTTTGCGTCGATGATCCAGCGATTGTTCGTCTACGGAACCCTGAAACCAGGCCACGCCAACGCGCACCTGCTCGAGGCGATCGGCGGCACGTGGCAGCCTGCATCGGTGATCGGGACGCTGCAGCCGGTCGGCTGGGGCGCGAGCCAGGGCTATCCTGCGCTGATGCTCGATGAGAAGGGCGCGGAGGTGCACGGCCTGGTGTTCAGTTCGGAACGCCTCGCGCAGCATTGGCAGGCGCTGGACGAATTCGAGGGCGATGACTATGAGCGCGTGTTGACGGCTGCGCGCGTCGACGCTGGCGGCACGGTCGAGGCTTACGTTTACGTTGCGCGGAGTTAAAAAAGCGGAGAAGGGCGCCACGAGAACGCGTAGCCGGACCGGACCTTTCGTTGTGTGGGCCGCTCAAAAGCAGCTGAAGAGCAAGTACACCCTCACTTACGTCTCTGAATGCGTGGCACGCGAGATACTCCAGTAAACGTCAAACTGCTACTGCCTCCCGGCAGAGCCGGGTGAACCCGGATTGTCTAGGTTGCCGGACGCGAAACACAACAGCGTTGGTCCTGCTGGATCGGCGGACACGGCACCGATCCGTACGAACAGAAGACGCAGCAGTCGCCCGGCTTCGGTCGCAGCATCGCGCCACACTGCACGCAGTCGTGGAAGAAGATGCAGGCGTTCAGTGGCATCGTCTCCTTCGTCACGTTGCCGCAGGACGGACATTTCAATTCGCTCACGGTCATCACGACGGCGCTCATTCAATAACCTCTACTCAATAACCTCTATTGCGACTGACTCGACAAGGCCGGCAGGATAAACGCAAACGTCGCTCCGACGCCAAACGCGAACAGCGCCAGCGCGTAGAGGACCGTACTGTAGCGCCGCAGACGCATGCAGGCAGCGGCAGCGAGGGGATCTGCCGGGCAAGGCATTCGCCTGGCGCGCCAGATCGAGATTCCCGCGACGGCCAGGGCTGCGGCCGCCGAGGCGAATACCGCGAATTTGTGCTCGCTGAGCCAGATCAGTTGCGGAACAGCCGTGAGCAATCCGGCAAGCGTAGCTCCCGCGCCCAACGCGACCATCAATGCCGGCAGGACGCAACAGACCAGCGTGCCGGAACTGGCCAGCAACGCCGTGAAGGCGAGCGCCGCGTTGCGCTGCAACGGTGCCTTCATGGCTTGGCCTTGAGGCGCGCGCGGACATCGGCAATCGTCTCGTCTTCGCGCCGGATCGCCTTGACCGTGTAGCCGGCGTCGGTCAAGGCGCGCTTGAGTTCGTCGTCGGCAATGTCCTGGCCCTCTTTCGTCGCCACCGCAACGAGCCGTTTCTCGAGGCTCACCACGACATCACTGGTTGCCGGAAAGCCGCGCAGCGTCTTTTCGATGCCTTGCGCACAGAATGCGCAGACCAGCCCGCTGACATCCATTTCGATGGTCGTCGCTGAAAGCAGAGCCGGCGAGGCGATCAGAATAAGCAGGAGTACGAATTTTTTCATGACAGCTCCGGATCAGAAATTGAACATCGCCATGACTTGCGGTTTGCCGCCATCGGTAACGCCGGCCTCGACCCACGCACCGCCCTTGAACAGGCGGATCAGCGCGGCCCACTCGATGCCTCGATGCAGTTGTCCCGTGTAGTTGCGCCCCTGCAGGACAAACCATGCCGCCAGGTCCTCGTAGTCGTGCGCGTAGGGCGCGAAGCCGAGTTGCAACGTGTCGATGCGATGGGAGTAAGCGGAGGATTCGTGCAGGTCGCTCATCAGCGAGGCATAGATGCGGCGTGTTTCGTAGTCGGCCTGGAATCCGACCTCGCGGTCGAGCTTGCTGCCGCTGAAGTCGTTGCCGCGCGCCGTACCCAGTCCGCCCCAGGCGAAGACATTCGCCTGGGCGTCGTCGAGGTTCCACCGATGCACAAGGTAGTTCGCGCGCAGATAAGCGATGTCGCGCGACCGATCGATGCTGTCGCTGTCGAGGTGCAGGACTCCGCCGCCGAGCGACAGCCAGTAGTACGGTGCATAGAACGCCTGCGCCTCCGCCATCGTGCCAGCACCATACTCGGCCATGATCGTCGTGCCGTTCGCGAAGGCGATCGGCTTGGCCTGGGCCGGTGCTGCCAGCTGAAATGCAAGCAAGCCGCCCGCAGTCAGGCGGACGAGAGATAAGTTGGACATTGATTCGCTCCGAATCGTGCGTGCACGCGCACGCACCTTCCGCGCATGTCGGCGCGGTCCCAGGTGAGCGAATCAGGCGATCGGAGGTCTCGTCGGCGGGATCCGGGAGCTGGACGCCACCATCACGCCTAGCGCTTGCGAACCGGCTGACGTGTGCTCGACAAGCGGCACCACGACGGGCACAGGCAAGATGAAGGCCATGGCGCAAGCCGCGCAGGCGGAAATTCCGTCCGGCATGCAGCCGTCCGGGCAACAAGGCATCTTCGCCTGCTTGCCATGTTCATCCGGATGCTGGCAGTGCATCTTCACGGCAGCCGGCCCCATGCCGTCCTGAGCGAACGCACTGATCCCGCCCTGTGCAATCAGGGCCAGTGCGAGCAGGATCTTGAGGGCGGTACGAAGCATCACGCGTCCACTGTACGCCTGAACAGACCGGCAATGCTACTTGTTCATTTCGTCGTGAAAGCAAACGTCGTTCCTTGCTGAACGCGAACAGCGCAAGCGCGTCGACGACGCGTGCTGTACTGCCGCGGGCGCCGCAATCACATGGCGCCGCGTGTTCAGTTTTTACCGGCCTTCTTCAACCCGGTAATTAACGCGACGGCGACGTGAAAGTCCAGTTCGCTGCGCTTCAGCAGCGGCGGAGTAAAAAGCATGCACAATCATTGCGGTTGCGGTTGGCGTGCACGCCTCGCCCGCTCCGGTGACATTCGACGTTCCGACAGCGACTCATTTTGCGCACGCCAGTTCTGCACACCAAGGAGCTTCGATATGACTCTGCGCTCGTCGAAAACTGGTCTGCCTTGCCTCGGGATGATTCTGGCGACGATATTCTCTGCCGGAAACGGCATGGCTGCGGTGCCGGACCACTGCATCGTCGGCGAGTCCGTGTTCGGTTGTCGCAGCGAGCGGGATGTTGCGCAGGTCACGACGCATCGCAACGATGCAGATGCGCTGCGCAAGATCATCGCCGCCGACCTCTCGTCGGGCGTGTGCCAATCGTTCAAGGAAGGCGAGCGCGTCTTCGCCATCGACGCGAGCCTGGAGCGCAACGCGGTGCGCAGGTCCGGCGATGAAACTTCCAACTGGATGGCGGCGAGCTGGTCGCGGCCGGTCGAGGAATGCGCGGCGCACCCTGCCCCACGCTCGATCGCTACCAATCCGGGCTGACTTCCGCCGGCAGCGAGAAGCGCAGGGCCATTCGGCCAATACCATGCTGCGGCCAGCGACCTCTCACCTGAACCGTCGCCTATCAACACGAGCTATTCGCGGCTTTCTTGCTTGCGACGGCGACAGCCGTCGGAGTAGTGTGCGGCCTTGATCGAAACGCGGGCGGAGGTGTTTCATGGATTGGCAGAAAGGCCGTGAAAGCGACAACGTCGTCGAGGACGATGGCAGCGGCGGCGGTGGACTCGGCGGCGGCGGCATGCGCTTCGGCGGATTCCACCTCGGCTTCGGCGGCATCATCATCGTCATCCTGATCGGTCTGATCTTTCCGGGTATTCGCCCGATCCTGTTCGGCCTGTTCCTCGGCGGCAATGGGGCCGATACGATGGAGCAGAGCACGCCGGCGCCGACGCACCAGGCCACTTCGAACGATCCTCAAGTGCACTTCGTACGTTCGATTCTCGGCAGCACCGAGGACGTGTGGGGTTCGTACTTCCAGGCCGGCGGTCAGCAATACGAACGGCCCAAGCTCGTCCTGTTCCACGGCCGCACGACTTCCGGCTGCGGCGCGGCCGAGGAGGCCATGGGACCGTTCTATTGTCCCAACGACCATCGCGTCTATCTCGATCTCGATTTCTTCCAGGAGATGGATACGCGCTTCCACGCCCAAGGCGATTTCGCGCGCGCCTACGTGGTTGCGCACGAGGTCGGTCATCACGTGCAAAACCTGCTCGGCATCATGCAGAAAGTCGGCGGCCGACCCGCGGAAGGCGCCAGCGGGACCTCGGTGCGTCTCGAACTGCAAGCCGACTGTTTCGCCGGCGTGTGGGGCAACAGGTCGCAGGCGCAACTCGACTGGCTGAAACCCGACGATGTCGATGCCGCGCTGAATGCGGCCTCCTCGGTCGGCGACGATACGCTGCAGAAACAGGCGCGCGGCTATGCCGTGCCGGACTCCTTCACGCACGGTACGTCGGCACAGCGTTCGCGCTGGTTCAAGGCCGGCTTCAATTCGGGCGACCTCAAGAGCTGCGATACCTTCGGCGCCGCATCGCTGTAAAGAAAACGAAAAACGTGACGGCTGAGGCTTGGCGCTGTCACGGGTCTGGGCGATAGTAGGAACAAACGTCCCTGCTATCGCCCATGAAGCCGACCCATCGCACGATTGCCCTGATCGTTCTGCTGCTCGCCGGTTGCACCGCGCAGCCACCCGCGCAGCCAGCGCAGAAAAACCCCAACTATTCTCCGCTCATCCTCATCTCGTTCGACGGTTACCGCGCCGACTACATCGATCGCGGCTTGTCGCCGACGCTGGCCGGACTGGCGAAGGATGGTGTGCGCGCGCAAGCGATGCGCTCGGCATTTCCGACGCTGACGTTTCCGAATCACTACACCATCGTGACGGGCCTGTATCCCGACCATCACGGCATCGTCAACAACCGCATGGTCGATCCGGTCAGCGGCAAGCGCTTCGTCTATATCGACGCGAAGACGATCGAGGACCCGGCCTGGTGGGGCAGCGAACCGTTGTGGGTGAGTGTCGAGCGTCAGGGTATGCACGCGGCAACGATGTTCTGGCCCGGCTCCGACGTCGCCATCGGCAATGTGCGCCCGGAGCACTGGCTGCCCTTCGACAGCAAGATGTCGCCGGCAGCACGAGTCGATCAGATACTGGCGTGGTTCGACCTCCCGCTTTCCGATCAGCCGGATTTCGTCACGCTGTATTTCGAGCAGGTGGACCACGCCGCGCATAGCTACAGTCCGGAGTCGAAGGAAGTCGACGCGGCCTTGGGCGAAGTCGATGCCGCCCTGGGCCGGCTGATCGAGGGCTTGAAGCAACGTGGCATCTACGAGGCGGCGAATCTCGTGATCGTCTCCGATCACGGCGGAACGGCGTCAGGACCGGACAAGGTCGTCGTGATCGATGACTTCGTCAAAGTCGCCGACATCGACGTCGTCAACACCGGCGTTCTCGCCGGATTCGCCGCGAAGCCGGGGCACGAGGCGGCCGTCGAGCGCGCCGTGCTGCAGCCGCACGATCACATGCGCTGCTGGCGCAAGACCGAGGTACCGGCGCGCCTGCACTACGGCACGAACGCGCGCGTTCCGCCGCTGCTGTGCCTGGCCGACGACGGCTGGCAGATCTTCACGCGCGAATTCATGAATCGCCCGAACCGACGCATCTCGGTCGGCGAGCATGGCTACGACAACGACGATCCGAAGATGCGCGCGCTGTTCGTCGCCCACGGTCCGGCATTCAAGCGCGGCCTCGTCGTGCCGGAATTCGACAATGTGGACATTTATCCTCTGCTGACCCACGTGCTGCACATCAAGCCGCAGCCGAACGACGGCAACTATGCCGAGGTCAAGTCGATGCTGATCGCACCATGACGCATTTCTCGTCTGCCGGTTACGTAGTCGACTGAAGGTTAAAAGCTTCAACTGTGCACCTCTCCCCTTGCGGGAGAGGTCGCCCCGCTTGCGTGCGCTGCGAATGAATCCGCAATCGCCGATGTGCCAGTGGCGCATGTAGGCGGGGCGGGAGAGGGCTGAAGCCCAAGCTGCGAGTCAGCAGCGTCGAAACGAATCGAAGAACGCCTTGTGGCCGGCGAGGATTTCCTTCTTGCGCTCGAGGTCCGGTTCGAGCGACCAGACACCTTCCTCGTGCGTACCGCCCAGCAGGACGCCGTCGGAGCGCGAGAACATGTACAGGTCTCCGGCGATCGTCGCGTATTGGACTTCGGGCTGCGGCAGCAGGAACGTGAGCTGCCCCTTGACCGGTGTCAATTCCTCGTCGTCGAAGAGCGCTTTCGCGCCGAGGCCGGTGCAGTTGAAGACGAGTTTTTCCGGCAGCGCCTGGATCGACGCGCGATCGCCGATCTCGCGCAAGACAATGTGCCCGCCGGCGATGCGATACTCATCGAGCATCG
>Ga0068865_100000768_pt1 | contig 17997 bp, 17 predicted proteins | sample KBSMisM12_FD_75293 | JGI IMG/M metagenome (GOLD analysis project Ga0068865, IMG submission 75293) | Miscanthus rhizosphere microbial communities from Kellogg Biological Station, Michigan, USA - KBS Miscanthus M1-2 | ecosystem: Host-associated > Plants > Roots > Rhizosphere > Soil ...
CGATGCGGGATCCGTGCGTTTCACCGTGTCGCGCGAGCGAACGGCCGCAATCGCCGCGCCTGACTCCGCGGCGGCGGCAATCGTCCGCGAAATCAGATCCGCGCTCGCGAACGGCCGCGCCGCATCGTGAATCACGACGAGGTCGCTGGCCTTCTCCACCGCGCGAAACGCGCTCATCACCGAATCCTGACGCCGCTCTCCGCCGGCGACGATCCGCAGCGGCTTGCCGGTGCCCTGGAGGGCGTTGGCGACGGCAGCGCGGAGATACGCCGGGGGATCGTCGGCCAGCGCCGGCGGCAGGGCGACGACGACCGCGTCGATCGACGGATGCGAGGTGAACGCATCCACGCTGCGCTCGAGGATCGGCCGTCCGCCGACCGAGAGCAGCTGCTTGGGCCGATCGCCGCCGAAGCGCTGCCCGCGTCCGCCCGCCGCGATAATGGCCGTGACATGCATCGATGAATCTTTGATTATACCGTTCGCCGTGGTGTTCGCCTCCGGGACGCGACTGTTCGCCTCCGGCCATGCGGGGCGACCGGATCGAGCGGCGCGCGGCTGAAACCGCCGGCCGCCCGCGGCACCGCGTTTGCGATCGAGCGCGCACCGATGCTCAACGTGCTGCACGACGTCCGGATCGCGATCAGATTCCTGCTGCGTCATCGCCTGTTCACGGCAGCGTCCATAGGCATCCTCGCGCTGGGCATCAGCCTGAGCACGACGCTGTTCGCGATCGTCAAGGGCACGCTGATCGAGCCCTGGCCGTACCACGGCTACGATCGGATCGTCACCGTGCGCGGCACCTATCCGACGCAGGGACGGAGTGCGTTCTCGTTGTGGTCGGTCCCGGAGATCGAGGACCTGCGGCGCGCGCCGGACATCTTCGCGCACGTCATCGCCGGCGACGCGCGCAACGTGAACCTGACGTACGCGGGACGGCCCGAACGCGTGCGGGCGGCGGTGATCACGCCGAACGCCTTCGCGATGCTGGGAGTCCCGCCCTTGGCCGGCCGTACGCTCACCGACGCGGACGCGCGCCCCGGAGCCGCCCCGGTCGTCGTCGTCAGCTTCCAGTTCTGGCAGACGCGACTCGGCGCCGATGCCGGCGCCGTCGGCCGGACGCTGCGCATGGCGGATCGCCCGTACCTCATCGCCGGCGTCATGCCCGAGTCGTTCGTTTTCTGGGGACGCGATCTGTGGATGCCGCTGTCCCTCGATCCGTCGGAGGCGCGCGGCGACCGCCGCTACTACGTGCAGGCGCAGCTGCGACCGGACGTCAGCCTGGACGCCGCGACGTCGCGCCTGCGGATCGTCGCGGCTCGTCTCGCGGCAGATCATCCCGACCAACCCGAGTACGCCGGCCTCGGTGTCGGGCTCAACGCGCTCGTGGAAGACGTGCTGCGCGATCTGCGTCCGACGCTCTACATGCTGCTCGCCGCCGTCGCGCTGGTGCTGGTCGTGGCGATCGCGAACCTGGCCAATGCCACGCTGGCGAAGGGCATGGCGCGCGAGGGCGAGCTGGCCATCCGGCGGGCGATCGGCGGTTCGGCGGGGCAGCTCGCACGGCAACTACTGGTCGAGAGCGCAATCGTCGGGGCCGCCGGCGGAGCGCTCGGCGCCGCGGCGGCGGCGTTCCTCCTTCCGCAATTGCTCGCGCTGATTCCGTTCGGTTACGTTCCTGCCGAGGCGCGCGTCGTGCTCGACTGGCGGGTCGTTGCGGCCGCCACGGCTTGCGCGGTCGGGTGCGGCCTGGCGATCGGCCTGGTGCCGGCGCTGCGCGCGGCCGCCATCGATCCGGCGACGCTGCTCAAACAAGGCGACACCCGCACCGGCTCCGGCCGCCGGCATCACTGGCGCGACGGGTTCGCCGCCGCGCAGCTGATGCTCGCGGTCGTCGTGCTCGGCGTCGCGGCGTCGGCGTGGGCCAGCTTGCGCGACGCCGTCACCCGCGATCCGGGCTATCGCGCCGCCGGCATCTGGACCGCGCGGATCGCACTGCCCTCGGCTGCCGCGGCGTCGCATGACGGCGACGTCGTGTACGCGAAGATCCTCCAGCGGCTGCGCGACACTGCCGGCGTCACCGAGGTCGCGCTGACGTCGGCGCTCCCGATCGGCGACATGCCGACGCTGATCGTGTCGGCGGAAACGAGCGGGACGGCCCAGCGCCTCGAGAGCCTGGACGCGGCGCTGATGATCGTCAGCCCGCAATTCTTTCACCTGCTCGGCGTGCCGATCGCCGAGGGCCGCGCGTTTACGGATGCCGACGACCGCGGCAAACCGCCGGTAGCGATCGCCTCGCGCGCGTTGGCGAGGCGGTTGTGGCCGGATGGACGTGTGCTCGGACGCCGCCTCGCGCTCGGAACGGGTCCCGGCGCGCGCGAGGCGATCGTCGTCGGCGTCGCCGGCGACGTCGAGCCGATGGCGGGTGAAGGGCGCGTGCAGCCCGCCGTGTTCCTGCCGATCGCGCAGCGTCCTCCCGTCGCGGTCGCCATCGCCTTGAAGACGCGGGACGCCGCAGGGGCGCTCGCCGTGGTCGATGCGGCGGTGCACGACGTCGACGGCAGCCTTCCGGTTTATGGTCCGGAGACGCTCGCGCAGACGCAGCGGGCGGCGCTGGGACCGAAGCTGTTGGCGGTGACGCTCCTCGGGGTGTTCGGCCTGGCGGTGCTCGCGCTGTCGTCGGTCGGCATCTACGCGGTGGTCAGCCAGTCGGTGCAGGAACGCGCGCAGGAGCTGCGGATCCGCCTGACGTTCGGCGCCGCGCCGCGGCAGTTGTTCATCGCGGAGCTCCGGCGCACGGGACGGATCGTGATCGTCAGCGCCGCGGCCGGCGCCTTCGCCGCGCTCGGAGCGCTTCGGCTCCTCGCGGCCACGTTCGCCGGCTTCACGGGATCGATCGCATTCCCGCTCGCCGCATCGACGGCGCTGTTGATTGTCCTCGCGCTCGCGGCGACGGCGGTGCCGGCATATCAGGCCTGCCGGCTGGGCGCCCCGGGTACGTAGTGCAGGCCTTTAGGCCTGCGGTCTCGGGACGATCTACGCCGCGGCGCCGAACTGCCGCTTCTCCACCGCCGCGGTCACGATGGCGTGGATCCGTTCGGCGAGCGCCTTGGCGTCGCGCGGGGTGGGGGACTCGAGTGCCGGCGGCTGAATCGGGTCGTGAATGATCAGCGTCACGTCGGCGGGCCGGGTCTCGAGGCGCCCCTTGGGCATCGACTCGCGCGTCCCGATCACGGAAAGCGGAACGATCGGAAGGCCCGCCTGAATCGCGAGCAGGAAGCTGCCGGCCTTGAACCGGGCGACATGGCCGTCGGAGCTTCGCGTCCCCTCCGCGTAGATCAGGAGCGACAGTCCCTCTTCCACGAGCGCGCGCCAGCGGCGCAGGATGCCGGTGGGATCGGGGTGCCGCCGATCGACGAACAGGTGGCCGCCCCGCCGCAGGTGCCAGCCGAGCACGGGGAAGCGCGCCAGCGATTCCTTGGCGATGATCCGCAGCTGGTACGGCAGCGTCGCGAAGATGACCGGCGTGTCGTAGATGCTCTGGTGGTTGGAGACGAAGACGTAGGTCGTGCCGGGCGTGATCCGCTCGAGGCCTTCAACCGTGACGCGCACGCCGGTGGTCTTCAGGATCAGCCACGACCAGGCGCGCGCGCAGCCGTGGGCGATGTAGCCGCGGCGATCGAACAGGCTCGACACAATCGAGGCGGCGCCGAGCACGATCGTGTAGAGCGTGATGGCGGGTATGAGATAGAAGACCGTCCGCCACCAGTGATACGGAGGGAGTTTCACAATTTACGATTGTAAATTGTAAATCGCTATGTCTGTTGGGGCAGGACGGGCGCGGCCGGCGACGCGCTTCTCACCCGCTCGACCCGCTCCGGCGCGGAAGCCGTCGCGGTTGCGGCCGGCGCGCTCGCGCCCATTCCGGCTTCGATGTAGCGGCCGAAGATCATCTTGCCCGCCGTCGTCTGCAGCACGCTGGTGACGACGATGTCGATCGTCTTGCTGATCATCTTGCGCGCGTTGTCGACGACGACCATCGTCCCGTCGTCGAGATAGGCGACACCCTGGTTGTATTCCTTGCCTTCCTTCAGGATGAAGACCTTCATGATCTCGCCCGGCAGCACCACCGGCTTCAGCGAGTTGGCGAGCTCGTTGACGTTCAGGACGTCGACGCCGCGCAGCTGCGCGACCTTGTTCAGGTTGAAGTCGTTGGTGACGATCTTTCCCTGCAGCGCGCGGGCGAGCTCGATCAGCTTCAGGTCGACTTCCTTGACCTCGGGAAAATCCATGTCGGAGATGACCACCTCGATGCCGGACATCTTCTGGATCTTCTGGAGGATGTCCAGGCCGCGGCGTCCGCGGTTCCGCTTCAGCGAGTCGGCGGAGTCGGCGACGAGCTGCAGCTCCTTGAGCACGAACTGCGGGATGACGAGCGTGCCGTCGACAAAGCCGGTCTCGCACACGTCGGCGACGCGGCCGTCGATGATGACGCTGGTGTCGAGAATCTTGTAGCGGCGCTGCGGCGCGGCGGCGCGGAACAGGCTGACGAGCCGTGCCGGCTCGAGCCACTCGCCCTGCTTGCCCCCCAGCACGAGGCCGAGATACGGCAGCACGATCAGCACGAAGCTATGGAGAAACTCGACGCGGCGGTCGCCGTTGTCGGCCCAGAACAGGCCGGAGGTGATGAGGTGCGCGATGCCCAGACCGACGGCGCAGCCGATGAGCGCACCGAACACGCGTGTGACCGGCATCTCCCGGAGGCGGCTTTCGAAGACGACGACGAGCGCCGCAAGCGCGAGACCGAAACCGACGTTGGCGACCAACCCAATCGAAAGAGGCTGAAGAATCGCCGCGGCGTAAGCGACCACGGCGACGAACATTGTCCGACCGAGCGCAAACCAGGCCATGAGGGCAACCCCGCTTTATGAGCAGCCGCATCGATGAATGAAAGTAGTAAGGAGCCGCGGCGGAAGCCCCGGCGGAAAGATATCACCAATTGTCACGGCGCGCGCGCCGGTTGGCGTTTTGAGGGAGCTAGGGCCTGGTTTTCGTGAAAACGTCCTTTGAGTTGCTGTAGTTCTTGGCGCCGGACATCGAATAGCCGTGCTGGACGATGACGGTCGTCTCGACCGTCATGTCGGCGCCGCCCGGCCCAAGGGAGCGCACTTCCTTTACAGTCACCGTCTGCCCACTGATCGTGCGCTGGGTTTCCGTTACGAGCCGGTTCCCGTCCCAGTACGCCTCGGGTTGCCCCGAGGAGCCCGACGCGCGCGAGTTCGTCAGGGCGTACAGCACGTTCTCTTTCTGATTGCCCCGAGTCGTTTCGATTCGCACCTGTCCGACGCTCTGGGTGATCACGAAGGTCACCGCCCTGAAGGGCTCTCCCTGCTGAGCGGTCTGGCTTCGCTCGGGATCCATCGTCCAGCTGCCGGAGTAGTCAGGGGTTGATTGAGCGTGGAGCACGAGAGGCAGGAGAAGAGTGAGAGCCGCCGTCAACGCCGCCGCAGGAGTGCATTTCATGGTCCCCTCCGGAGATCGCGCGGTCATTGTGCGCTTCGCGAGAGCGAAGCGCAATCGACTGTTGGCGCAGGTTAGCTCAGCAGCGCATCGAGCGCCTCTCCGACCGTTCGGACCCCGATCAGCTCGCATTCCCCTCCGAGCTGACCTCGATCGCTGGGGTCGATGTTGGCTTCGGGCATGATGCACCGCTGGAATCCCATCTGGGCGGCTTCGCGAATGCGAAGCGGGGCCTGGGAGATCCCGCGCACTTCCCCGGCCAGGCCGACCTCGCCGAACATCGCGGTGGTCGCGGGAATCACGCGGTTGCGCACGCTCGACGCGATGGCGGCGAGCACGCCGAGGTCGGAGGCCGGCTCGTCCACCGTCATTCCGCCGGCGATGTTCACGAACACATCGTCGCCAATCAGATTCAGGCCGGCGCGCTTCTCCAGCACCGCGAGCAGCAGCGTAAGGCGCTGTTGATCGATGCCGCTCGCCATCCGGCGCGCGTTGCCGTACGTGCTGGAGCTCACGAGCGCCTGCACCTCGACGAGAATGGGCCGGGACCCTTCGACCGAGCACAGGACCGCCGATCCAGGGGCGTTAATCGGACGCTCCGCGAGAAACATCTTCGATGGGTTGGGCACCGGCCGCAGGCCGGTTGACGTCATCTCGAACACGCCGAGCTCGCTCGCGGCGCCGAACCGATTCTTCACGGCGCGGACGACACGATGCGAGTGGTGGCGCTCTCCTTCGAAATACAGCACGGTGTCGACGACGTGCTCGAGCGCCTTCGGGCCGGCGAGGCTGCCGTCCTTGGTGATGTGGCCGACGAGAAACGTCGGGATGTTCTGCCCCTTCGCCATGAACAGCAACTGCGTCGCCGCCTCGCGCACCTGGCCGATGCTGCCGGGCGCCGACTGGAACTTGAGCGAGAAGACCGTCTGAACGGAGTCGACGATTACGAGCGCCGGCTTGATGCGCGCGATCTCCTCGAGTATCCGCTCGAGGCACGTCTCGGCGAGCAGATACAGCGGGGCCTTCCCGACGTTGAGCCGCTCGCCGCGCGACTTGATCTGGTGCTCGGACTCCTCGCCCGAGCTGTAGAGCACCGGTCCGATCGTGTTCGCCATGTTCGCGGCGGCCTGCAGCAGCAGCGTCGACTTGCCGATGCCGGGTTCGCCGCCGAGCAGGATCAGCGATCCGGGAACGACGCCGCCGCCGAGGACGCGATCGAACTCGTCGATGCCGGTCGTCAGCCGCGAGTGCTGCTCGATTTCAATATCCGAGTACAGCTGCGCCGCGCCAATCGTCCCAGCCATCGCGTAGCGATGCGGGCCGCCCGCGCCGCCGACGGCCTCCACCTGCGGACGCTCCTCGACGAGCGAGTTCCACGCGCCGCAATCGGCGCAGCGGCCGAGCCACTTGGGCGATTGCGAACCGCATTCCTGACAGACGAAGACGGTCTTTGGAGATTTGCTCATCTGGTCATTTGATTATTGGGTCATTGAGCGTACACGCGCTCGATGCGGCTGCCGATTCTGCACAGAATCTCGTACGGGATGGTCCCAATCTGCGCGGCCATCTCGCGAACGTCGATGCGATCGTCGCCCTGCGATCCGATGATGACCACTTCATCGCCCGGCCCCACGTCGAGCCCGGTCACGTCGGCCATCAACATATCCATGTTCACCGCGCCCACGATCGGCGCGCGGCGGCCACGGATCAACACGGATCCTCGACCGGCCAGTCGCAGATCGAGTCCGTCCGCGTATCCGGCCGGCACGATCGCAATCGTCGCCGGCTGTTCGGCATTGAACCTCGCGCCGTAGCCGACGCCTTCGCCCGCACGGACGCCCTTGACCGCGACGATGCGGCTGCCGAGCGTCATGATCGGCGTCAGCGAGAGCGTCGACGCCAGCGGCGGCGGCACGACGCCGTAGAGCAGGATGCCGGGGCGTACGCGATCGTACCAGACGCGCGAGTCGCGCAGGATCGCAGCGCTGTTCGCTGCGTGGATATACGGCACACCCGGCCCGGCTGGCTCACGGTTCGACGGGCTCACCATGAGCGGTGACGGTCCGTCCGTCTTCGCTCGTCCTGAGCCTGTCGAAGGACGGGCGGCACGATTGAGGTCGGTAACCTCAGTGCGCGCGCGCTCGAACCGCAGCCGCTGCTGGTTGAACAGCGGCGACTCGGGATCGTCGGCGGTCGCGAAGTGGGTGTAGACCGCCGCAAGATCCAGGTTCTGGCTGGCGAACAGCGACGGCAGGGTGCGGCGAAGGTTGTCGAAGCGGAACCCGAGCCGGTTCATGCCGGTGTCGATCTTCAGGTGATAGCGGACGCGCTGCTTGTACTTCTCGGCGGCGGCCTGGACCGCGTGCGCCGCGCCCGGCGTCGAGATCGTCGGCGTCAGCCGGCAATCGAACAGGCCGTCGAGATCGCTGACGCTCAAGGCGCCGAACACGAGGATGTCCGCGCGCACCCCGGCCGCGCGCAGCGCCGCGCCTTCCTCGATGTCGGCGCACGCCAGCAGATCCGCGCCCGCGGCTTCGAGCGCCAGCGCCACCTGTCCCGCACCATGGCCGTACGCGTTGGCCTTGACGACCGCGATCACACCCGGCGTGCGGACAGCGCCGTCCGCGGCGAGATAGTCGACGATGTGCCGGTAGTTGGATTTGAGTGCGGCGAGGTCAATCCGCGCGACGGTGGGCCGGATCATGGCTGAGAGTCCCCGCGGGTTCCGCGTCGGTTGTCGCGGCTAGGCGCCGCCACCGGCGAGATTCTCGAACCTGGTGTACTCGCGGATGAACGCCAGCTTCACGACGCCGGTGGGACCGTTGCGCTGCTTGGCGATAATCAGCTCCGCCACGCCCTGCGCGTCGGTCGGCGGCTGGCTCTTGTCCATGTACATGTCTTCGCGATAGATGAACGCGACGACGTCGGCGTCCTGCTCGAGCGCGCCGGATTCCCGCAGGTCGGACAGCTGCGGACGATGGTCGGAGCGCGACTCGGGCGCGCGGCTCAGCTGCGAGAGCAGCACGATCGGCACGCGCAGTTCCTTGGCGAGCCCTTTCAACGAACGCGAAATCGAACCGAGCTCGAGGGTCCGGTTCTCGAACTTGCCGCGGCCCTGCATCAGCTGCACGTAGTCGATGATCACCATGTGCAGGCCGTGCTCGGACGCCAGCCGCCGGCATTTGGCGCGCATCTCGAGCACGCCGATCGACGGCGTGTCGTCGATGAAGATCTTTGCTTCGCTGAGCGTGCCGATCGCCTGCGACAGGCGTCCCCAGTCCCGCTCGCCGAGGAACCCGCCGCGCAGCCGGTGGGCGTCGATGCGCGCCTCGCCGGTCAGCATGCGGAGGAACAGCTGCTCCTTCGACATTTCGAGGCTGAACACGCCGACCGTCATGTCGGTCTTGGTGCCGACGTGCTGCGCCATGTTCAGCACCAGGCTGGTCTTCCCCATCGACGGGCGGGCGGCGATGATCACCAGATCCGACGGCTGCAGCCCCGAGGTCATCTCGTCGAGATCGGTGAACCCGGTCGGCACGCCGGTGACCAGCTCCTTGCGCGCGTGCAGCTTCTCGATGGTGTCGAGGCTGCCCTGCGCCAGGTCGCGCAGCGAGACGAAGCCGTCGCGCACCTTGTCGTCGGCGATCGCGAAGATCGCGTGCTCGGCCTGATCGAGGATCAGGTCGGCCTCGTCTTCCCCCGCGTACGCGGTGGCGAGAATCTTGTTGGCGGAGAAGATCAGGTTCCGAAGGGTCGCCTTCTCCTTGATGATCTTCGCGTAGTGCTCGACGTTGGTATGGCGCGGCACGCCGTCGATCAGCGCGGAGATGTAGGCCGGGCCGCCGACCTCGTCCAGATCGCCGGAGCGTCCGAGCTCTTCCTTCAGCGTGACGAGATCGATCGCGTCGTTGCGCTCGGCCAGCTTGACCATCTTGTCGAAGATGCGCCGGTGGGCGTCGCGGAAGAAATCGTTGGAGTCGATGACCTCGGCAGCGAGGTTGAACGCGTCGTTGTGCAGCAGGATGGCGCCGAGAACCGAGCGCTCGGCTTCGAGATTGTGCGGCAGCGTGCGTTCGGCGACGGCGGCTTCAGGCATGAGCGGCGGGAGAGAGCAGTGTAGCCGAAAAAAAACGGCCGGAGCAAAATGTTCTCCGGCCGTGGACGAATCGACTCGCGACTAACGACTAACGACTAACGACTATTTCCCTTCGCCGACCACTTTCACGTTCAGCGTCACGACGACGTCGCGGTGGAGCTTGACCGGCACCTTGAACTCGCCGAGCTTCTTGATCGGTTCGTGCAGCTGGATTTTCCGGCGATCGATGTCGAAGCCCTTGGCGGCCAGCGACTCGGCGATGTCGGCATTGGTCACCGACCCGAAAAGGGCATCGGTCTCGCCGACCTTGCGCGCGATCTCGATCTCGACGCTGCCGAGGCGATCGGCGACGGCCTGCGCCACCTTCTGCTCCTCGGCCTCCTTGGCATCGAACTTCACCTTCTCGCGCTCGATCACCTTCTTGTTGCCTTCGGTGGCCAGCAGGGCCATCTTGCGCGGCAGCAGGTAGTTGCGCGCGTAGCCGTCGGCCACCTTCACGAGGTCGCCGCGGCGTCCGAGGTTGTCGACGTGTTCTCGCAGTATGACTTCCATGTGCTTACTCCGTCACATACGGGATGAGCGCGATCTGCCGGGCGCGCTTGATCGCCGTCTGCAGCTTGCGCTGGTGCTTGGCGCAGGTCCCGGAAATGCGCCGCGGCAGAATCTTGCCGCGCTCCGGCACGAACGGCCCGATCAGCTTGACGTCCTTGTAGTTGATGTCGTCGATCTTGTCCGCGCAGAACTTGCAGACCTTGCGACGGCGGAACAGCGTGCGGCGCTGTCCCTTTTCCTTGTCGCCCGGTTTCTTGTCGCCGGCGCGGCCGCGTCCACCGCCGCCGCCGCCCGATCGTCCTTGGCCGAATGGCATGGCTTAAACCTCCCCCACTTCAAATCGATCGTCGTCCTGGTCGTCCGGCTCGCCGGCCGGCCGGCCCTCACCCGGTTGCCGCTGCGGCGGCAGCCCGCGCTTGACGCGCCGGCGCTCCGAGTTGGTCCGCCGCCGCGTCTGCACGGTGTCGACCACCTTCTTGTCTTCGTCCACGCGGACGATCATCTGGCGGATGACGATGTCCATCACCTTGAGCCGGCGATCCAGTTCCTTCATCAGCTCGCCGCTGCCGTTGATCGTCTGGAGGACGTAGAAACCTTCTTTGTGCCGCGCGATCTCGTAGGCGAGACGCTTGCGGCCCCAGTTGTCGGTGCTCGCGATCTGCCCGTGCAGCCGCGACACGACCTCTTCAATCTGGGTCTGGACTTCGGCGACCTGCGCTTCGGTCGAGTCCGGCGGGAGGATGTAGACGAGCTCGTACTGTCGATCTGCCATTGCTGCTCCTTCAGGACGCTCTCTTATTGCGTTCCGCAGCCCGCGGTCCGCGATGAGAACGGCCACCAACACGGTGGCAAGGTGTCCTTCGACTCGCCGCGCCAGGCGCGGCTCGCTCGGGACTATTCGGTTGTTGCCGGATCGCCGCCGTTGAACGCGTTCATCACCGCCTCGATCCCCGACGTGATGAACATCTCGGCCGCATCGGCCGCGCGCGTCGTCATGCGCTCGACCTCAGCCGCCTCATCTTTCTCGAACCGCGAGAGCACATGATCCGCCATGTTCCGCTGCTCGCCGCCGAGCCCGACTCCGAGCCGGAGCCGCGCGAACTCGTCGCCGAGGTGCGCAATTACCGACTTCAGCCCGTTGTGCCCGCCGGCCGACCCGCGCTTGCGCGCCCGCAGTTTGCCCAGCGGCAGGTGGACCTCGTCGACCACCACGATCAGGTCGGCGACCTCGATCTTGAAATACCGCGCCAGCTCGCCGATCGCCTGGCCGCTGAGGTTCATGAAGGTCAGCGGCTTCACCAGCAGCACCGCTTCCTCGGGACGCCGCCATTTCGCGATCAGCGCTTCGGCCGGCGCCGACTCGAAGCCGACCGACTGGCGCCGCGCGATCTCGTCGATCACATCGAAGCCGACGTTGTGCCGCGTGCCCTTGTACTGTGAGCCCGGATTGCCGAGCCCGACGATCGCCTTCACGCTTATTTCTTTTTGTCGTCCTTCTTCTTGTCGTCCTTCTTCTCGCCCTCTTCCTCGTCCTTCTTGCCCTTCTTCATCACTTCGGGCTCGGCGGGCGTGGCGGTGGCGGCCGCGGCGGCATCGGCCGGCGCCGCGACTTCCTCGACCTTCGGCATGATGACGTGCACCAGCATGAGGTCGAGATCGCTGATCGGCTTCCACTTCGCGTTGGTGGCGATGTCGCGCACCCGGACGCCCTGGTGCAGCATCAGTTCGGTGACGTCGACGTCGATGTGCTCGGGAATGTCGGCCGGCAGCACTTCGATCTGAATCTCGCGGCGGATGAACTCGAGGATGCCGCCCTGCTGCTTCACGCCCTTCGGCTCGCCGTGGACGATGATCGGGATGGTGACCTGCAGCAGCTTGTCCATCGCGATCTTGAGGAAGTCGACGTGCAGCACCTCGTGGGTGATCGGATCGAGCTGGAAGTCCTTCACGAGGACGCGGTTGTCGCCCGCGCCGGCCATCTTCAGCGAGATCAGGGTGTTCTGGCCCGACTCCGAGTGCAGGATCTTGAGCAGCGCCTTGGGCTGGACCGCGATCGCCGTGGCCCCCTTGCCGTCGCCGCCGTAGAGCACGCCGGGCACCTGCCCGCCGCGGCGCGTCCGCCGCGCTTCATTCTTCCCGAACGTGTCACGTGCCTGCGCTTCGAGTACTGCTTCCATTGCTAGCTCCCAGCTCCTAGTTCCTAGACCTATACGAATAGCGAAGAGACCGAGGTCTCTTCGTGAATGCTCTTGATCGCCTGTCCCAGCAGCCGCGCCACCGACAGCACGACCACCTTGCTGCACGCCGCGCCGGCCGACGACAACGGGATCGTGTTGGTCACGATCAGCTTGTCGATCGGCGACTTCTCGATCCGTTCGATCGCCGGCCCCGACAGGACGCCGTGCACCGCGCAGGCGATGATCCGCGAGGCGCCGTTCACCTTGAGCGCGGTCGCGCCCTTGGTGATCGTGCCGGCGGTGTCGATGATGTCGTCCTGCAGGATGCAGGTCCGCCCCTCGACGTCGCCGATCACGTTCATCACTTCCGCCGTGCCATCGTCGCTGCGGCGTTTGTCGATGATCGCCAGTTCCGCGTCCAGCCGCTTCGCGTAGGCGCGGGCGCGTTCGGCGCCGCCCGCGTCGGGCGAGACCATCGTCAGCTTCGGGTAGTCCAGCCGCGCGAGATAGTCGATGATCACCGGCGCCGCGAACAGGTGGTCGACCGGAATGTCAAAGAACCCCTGAATCTGCGCCTTGTGCAGATCCATCGTCAGCACGCGGTTGGTGCCCGCGGCGCTGAGGACGTTGGCCACCAGCTTGGCGGAGATCGGGACCCGCGGCTTGTCCTTGCGATCCTGCCTGGCGTAGCCGTAATACGGCAGCACCGCCGTGATGCGCGACGCCGACGAGCGCTTGAAGGCGTCGATCATGATCATCAGCTCCATCAGGTGCTGATCGACCGGGTTGCTGGTCGGCTGCACGATGAAGACGTCGGTGCCGCGGATGTTCTCGTCGATCTGGAACGAGACCTCCGAATCCGGAAACCGTCGCAACCGCGCCTGGCCGACGCCGACCCCGAGAAACGCCGCGATCTCGCGGGTCAGCTCAGGGTGCGCGCTGCCCGAAAATACTTTCAGTTCGCCGAACCCGGTCGCCATGAACGGATCACCCATCGAACCTGCCACCCCCCGCGAGTTGGCTGGGGCGGAAGGATTCGAACCTTCGAATACGGGATCCAAAGACCCGCGCCTTACCACTTGGCGACGCCCCATTAGAAGTTCCCGCGCGTCTACGTCTCGTTGATGGAGAGCTGACCTCAGGAGTGGCCTAAACCACGCGGCGCAAGAGGGTAAGTTTATCCGATGGGCTTATGTGGCGGCAAGTGTCTGGTAGGTCTGACGATTGAGGGTCCTGGTCACCAGGGTGCGCCGGGAGGCCGACGCCAGACCGGCAGCCGCGCGGATCGCCGCCGGCCGCGAGGAAAACAGGCCAAATACGGCCGAGCCGCTGCCCGACATCGCCGCCTGTGTCGCGCCCGCACGCCGGAGTGCGGAAATGATACGGCCGATCTCGGGGTGCCGCGCGACCACGGGCGCCTCGAGATCGTTGAGGAGTTCTCGCGCCAGCGAATCACCCTTCGGGCGGACACGCGGGTTCGCTCCTCCGCTGGTCGCGTCGAACCAGGCGAACGCCTCTTTCGTGCTGACGCCGAAGTCCGGCAGCACCAGCGCCACCCAGGCTCGCGGCGGATCGACCAGGGGAAACAGGAGGTCGCCGCGCTCGACGCCGAGCGCGGCGCCGCCTTCGAAAAAGTACGGCACGTCGGCGCCCAGCACCGCGGCCGCGGCGCGCACCTTCACGTCGGCGACGCGCCAGCGCTTCGCGAGCGCGCGGAGCGCGGCCGCCGCATCGCTGCTCCCGCCGCCCAGCCCGGCCTGCATCGGAATGCGCTTGCGGAGATCGATGGCGACATCGCGCGGTGCGCCCCGGCGTCCCGCGGCAGTCCACATCGCCGCCGCGGCCTTGGCGATCAGGTTGGTGCCGTCGGTCGGACAGGCGGGATCGTCGCAAGTCAGGCGGAATGGTCCGCGGACCGCGCGAATCGTGAGCGTATCGTGGAGCCCGATCGACTGGAACATCGTCCGCAGCTCGTGATACCCGTCGGCACGGGTCCCGAGCACGCGCAGCGACCGGTTAATTTTCGCGAACGCCCGGACGCGCATGTCGGAGCTCATCGAGGGTGATCGGCCGCGCGGTCCGCGGAATCTCCACGCGGAACACCTCCGGGCCGAGCGGGACGTTGGTTTCGACCTGCGAGAGGCCGAGCGTCAGATCGAACGCCGCGCCCGCGTTGCCGTCGCGCGCGGCGCTGGTGATGCGCATCGTACGCGGCAGCCCGTTCAGCGGGTCGCGGTAGTCGACGCGCCAGGCGCGGCTCACGACGGCGACCAGCTGCCAGGGTTGCGCGGCGGCGGAACGGTGCAGGTAGAGCGCGTCGCCGGTCGCGTCGGTCAGGACGCGCCAGTCGGCGCCGAGCTCACGCCCTTCGGGCCGGGCGGCGGTCGCCGGCGCGCAGCCGGTGAGCACGGCGTGGAGATCGGCCGCGCCCAGCGGCACACCGGCCACGGCGTCGAGCACCTCCGCGGAACGTCCATGCTCGAGCACGCGCTCGTCGCGCGGCAGGAGGAGCGTCGCTTCGTCGTTGTTCGCGGCCAGGATGAAGATCGGCGGTCCGAACGGTGCGACCGCCTCGAGCCGCGCCGACGCCGGCGCGGCGACGCCGACGGAGAGCCTTACGCGAAATCGTTGACCGCTGACTTTGCCGCTCGCCGCGACTTCAGCCGTCAGCGTGCGGATGCCGCTGCAGGCGGCGGTCGCCTGCGCGAGCGCGTCGGCGGCATCGGCGGCAGGTGCGCCCGGGCCGGCCGGCAGCTTCATCAGCGGCGCGCCGCAGGAGGCGGTCGCGACCGCCAGGAGAAACGCCGCGGCCTTCTTCACTTCTTGGGAAGCTTCTGCTTGGCGGCCTTGATCTTCCTGTCCACGTCCGCCTTGTCGATCGAATCGCCGTCGCCGGCCAGCGCGCGCGTCCACGCGGCAATCGCCTCGTCGTAGCGTCCGAGCTTGAAGAGCACCTGGCCGTAGTGCTCCTGGATGACCGAGTTCGTCTTGAGCTGATCGGCGGCGCGCTTCAGATTGGTCTCGGCCAGATCCAGTTTGTCGGCCTTGAAGTACGCCCAGCCGAGGCTGTCGAGATACGACGGGTTCTCCGGCTCGACCAGCAGCGCCTTCTTCAGGTAGCCCACCGACTCGTCGAGACGCTCGCCGCGCTCGGCGAGCATGTAGCCCAGGTAGTTGAGCGCGATCGCGTTCTCCGGATCCCGCGACAGTACCTGACGGAACGCCGACTCCGCCTCCGCGAACTTCTTCTGCTTGTCGAACACCGTCCCGAGCTCGAACGCGATCCCATCGTCGGTCGGGAACCTGGTTTGCGCGTCCTGGAGGACCTTGACCGCCTGCGCGCCGCGTTCCGCCTCGGAGTAGGCCTGCGCGAGCGAGATATACGCGATTGGATCGTCCGCGTGGTGCGTGAGCGCCTCTTCCATCAGCGCGATGCCCTGATCCGCCTTGCCGTTGTGGCGCAGCGCCTGCGCCTGGAGACGCGTCAGCCGGAGATCGTTCGGGTGCTGCGCCAGCGCCGACTTCGCCACCTCGACCGCCGCGGCGTACTTCTTGGCGGCGATGTTGGCTTCGATCAGATAGCCCGCGACCGCGGGATCGCCGGGGGCGAGCTTGCGGGCGTCTTCGAACGCCGCAATCGCTTTGTCGGGCTGTCCGATTTCCTGATAGGCGAACCCGAGATGCGGCAGGAGCAGGCTGACGTCGAACGCGCCGTCGCCCGAGGCGCCGCGGTTCTGGGCGACGACCGGCGCGAGCTCGTCGACGACCGACTGATACTTCCGGCGCGCTTCGAACGCCTCCGCGAGCGCGTAGTATCCCCAGGGGCTCTTGGCGTTCTGCGCGATGACCTTGCGCGCCGACGCCTCCGACTCGGCGTACTCACCGAGACGCCGCTGCGCCTGCGACAGCAGATAGAGCGCGCGCGCGTCGGTCGAGCGCGCCGCCGTCACCTCGACGAGCGCGGTGCGCGCCTTGTCGAGGTTGTCGCGGCCGCCGGCGTTCATCAGCGCGGAGGCGTAGCGCGTCTTCAGATTGGGATCGCGCGGCGCGCGCGCCAGCGCGCGTGCGTACGCGCCGGCCGCATCGGACCACCGCCGCTCGCGTTCGTAGAAGTCCGCAAGCGCCGGCAGCAGGCGCGGATCGCCTGCGGTCCGCTCTTCGAGCCACGCGATCGCGTCGCGGCTGCGTCCTGCGCCCGCGTACGCTTCCACCAGCATCAGCGGGCCGTCCTGCCAGCCGGCCTCTTCGTTCACGAGATCGGTCAGCAGCGGAATCGCCTTGTCGTACGCGTTGGCGCGCACGTAGAGCCGCGCCAGGGTCGCGCGCACGTTCGGATCGGATTCGGCAACCGCGCCCTCGAGCGCGAGCTCGAAATGGCGAATCGCGGTCGCGAGGTTGGCGTCGGCCTTGTCCGCGCCGCGGCCGCGCGCCGGCTGATCCTGGCTGCTCTCCGACAACGCCGCGTACACCGTGCCGAGCACGCGGTTCGCTTCACGGTTGGTGGGCGCGATCTTCAGCGACGCCTCCGCCGCGGCCATCGCCTCCTGCACCTTGCTCTGTTTCAGATACAGCCCGGCGAGCTGCGCCGGGATTTCCGCCGCGGTCGGATCGAGCTCCATCGCCCGCTTGTAGGCGGCGATCGCGGCCGTCTCGTCCTCGTTTTCCTCGAAGCGATGCCCGAGCAGGAACTGGGCGTACGCATCGGCGACCTTGTCGGGAGACGATGCCGCCGGCGGCGCGGGCCGCTGTCCTCGGGACGCGCCCTGTACGGCGGCGCCCGCGTCCGGCGCGAGCGAAATCGAGACGCCGCATACCGCGATGAGGACTGCGAGCTTCATGCATCGAATTGTTCCACAAAAGCCGGAAGGTGTCATATATTCGGGCCATGCCCGTCGACCAGGAACTGCTCGAGATTCTGGCGTGCCCCAACTGCAAAACACCGGTTGTGCTCGTCAAGAACGGCACCGCGCTCAAGTGCGGCACGTGCAAACGGGTGTATCCGATCAAGGACGACATTCCGGTCATGCTCATCGACGAAGCCACGATCGAGAGCGACTAGAGTTGGTGAATTGGCGCTTTAGTGATTTGGTGACTTCCCCACGGTGACCCCGGCCCCCGGCATTCACCCACTCACCAACTCTCCAACCCTCCAATTCTCTCGAATACTTCTTGTTCGCCTGCGGCAGATTGGCGACGTCGTTTTCACGACCCCAGCCGTGCATGCGCTGCGGCAACGGTTTCCTGACGCGCATCTCAGCTATGTCGTCGAGCCCGCCGCCGCCCCCATCGTCCTCGGCAATCCGCATCTGAACCAGGTCATCCTCGCGCCCCGCGCGCGAGGTCTGGCCGGCCTGCTCGGCGACCTCGCGATCGGCCGGCGCCTGCGTGCCGGGCGCTACGACCTCGCGATCGATTTTCACGGCGGCCCGCGCGCGTCGCTGCTGACCTGGTTGAGCGGCGCGCCCGAGCGCATTGGATACGAGATCGCGGGCCGAAGCTGGATGTACACGCGCCGGATCGCGCGGCCTCGGGAGCTGCGCCCGCGCCATTCGGTCGAGAACCAATGGGATCTGCTCGCGCCGCTCGGCGTGGCGCCGCCGGATCGCGCGCGCTTTCCGATGGAGATGCCGCTCGACCGCGAGGTCGCTGCCGCCG
>Ga0068865_100000772_pt1 | contig 17951 bp, 25 predicted proteins | sample KBSMisM12_FD_75293 | JGI IMG/M metagenome (GOLD analysis project Ga0068865, IMG submission 75293) | Miscanthus rhizosphere microbial communities from Kellogg Biological Station, Michigan, USA - KBS Miscanthus M1-2 | ecosystem: Host-associated > Plants > Roots > Rhizosphere > Soil ...
TTCCGGCGTCTGAGTTCTCGAGGGACCGGCGACCGGGATACCAGGCATGAGTTTGCCCACCGAGAGCGTGACGCTTGCCGGCAGCGGACTGGTCTTCATCAACGACTACGACGCCACGGTCAGCGACGCCTATCGCAGCGCAATCCTGACGGCCGAGAACTTCCTGCAGAGCCACTTCACCGATTCGGTGACGGTGAACGTGCACTTCGGGTTCGCTGACCTGGGCGCCGGGTTTTCGGCGCAGAACAACTTCAGCACGGTGAATGTCAGCTATGGCCAGCTGACCGCCGCGCTCGCCGCCCACGCCGTGACCGGCGACGACCAGATCGCGGTGGGCGGCCTCCCGCCGATCGATCCGTCCGGCGGCGCGGGCTTCGCGATTCCAATCGCCCAGGCGGTGATCCTGGGCCTCAGGCCCCAGACGAACGCGACCAACGACTCGGTGGTGCTGAACAGCCGCCTGCCGTTCACGTTCGGCCAGGACGCGGTGGGCGCGCTGGAGCACGAGATCACCGAGGGCGTGTTCGGCCGCACGGCCAGCCTGGGGTTCGGGACCAACGGGCGGTTCCAGACGCTGGACCTGTTCCGCTTCACCGCCGCCGGCGTGCGCGACTACACGGGTGGGTCGGACGGGATCCCGACCTTCTTCGGCATCGACGGCAATCACGTCACCGGCCTGCAGTACCACGGCTCGATCAACGCCCAGGGGGTGAACGACGGGTTCGACCTGGGCGACTGGGACGGCACGATAGGCGACGCCTTCGGGCCGGGCGGGCCGTCGAGCCCGGGTTCGGTGCGGACCACCGACCTGCAGGTGCTGGACGTGATCGGCTGGACGCCGACCAGCTCGGGCCATCTGTTCGTCCCGGCGCCCGACGACTTCGCCTCCAGCTTCACCGACATGTCGGCGCCGTTCGGCAGCGTGGGCGTGGGCGCGGCGGCCAGCGGGGTGCTGCAGCAGGCAGGCGACCGCGACTGGTTCGCGGTGACCTTCCAGGCGGGGGTGACCTACGCGATCGGCGAGACCGGCCAGAAGGGCGGCGGCGGGACGCTGGGCGACCCGTTCCTGCGGTTGCACGACGCCCAGGGGAACCTGCTGGCGCAGAACGACGACATCGTCGACGGGTCCAATCCGGACTCGCGGATCATGTTCACGGCCACGACCAGTGGCACCTATTTCGTGGAGGCCGGCGGCTTCGCGGACGGCTATGCCGGCAGCTACCGCATCGACGTGACCCAGACCGGCGGCGCGCCCACCGGCCCCTCCACGACGCCGACGGCGGGAAACGACCAGCTGAGCGCGACGCCCGCCGCCACCGAGATCCATGCCCTGGCCGGCGACGACACCATCACCGGGACCACCACGCCCGACTACCTGCGCGGCGACGACGGCGACGACTCGATCTCGGGCGGGACGGCCTTCGACGACATCAACGGCAACATGGGCAACGACACCGCCCACGGGAACGCCGGCGACGACTGGGTGGTCGGCGGTAAGGATCAGGACGTGCTGTTCGGCGACGACGGCGACGACATCGTGCTGGGCAATCTGGGCAACGACACGCTGGATGGCGGGGCGGGCAATGACGTGGTGCGCGGCGGCCAGGGCAACGACAGCCTGGCGGGCGGGGCGGGGAACGACTTCATCAGCGGCGACCGCGGCGACGACACCATGACCGGCGGGCCGGGGGCGGACAATTTCCACTCCTCGCAGGACGCCGGGATCGACCGTGTGCTGGACTTCAGCGTCGCCGAGGGGGATCGCGTCCAGCTGGATCCCGGCACGACCTTCACGGTGAGCCAGGTGGGCGCCGACACGGTCATCGACATGGGTGGCGGCAACCAGATGATCCTGGTGGGGGTGCAGATGAGCACCCTGCCGCCGGGGACGATCTTCCTGGGCTGAGGAGGCGCCGGCCCGCGATCCGGGGAACGATCGCGGGCCCTCTTCAGAAAAGCAAACGGCCCGCGATCTGGGGAAGATCGCGGGCCGGCTCTGGGCCCGCCGGGGCTGGGGAGAGACGGGCGGGCCGTGCGGGGGCCGGGGGTAGGCCCCTCGGACTCCTTACGTAGGAAGTCCGGGGTCAGATGCGAGAGGCCTGGACCTTTTCGTTCACCTCGGCGCGGACGCCGGCTTCGCAGGCGGACTTCTGGTCGAGCGCGGTCTCGTTGGCGCAGTAGCGGTGGGCGGCGGCGTCGGCGCGCTGGCTGAACTGGACGCGGCCGTCGGGCGTGGCGAGGTTCAGGTCGGAGATGCGGACCGCGGCCGGGACGTGGCCGGCGGCGCGGGCGGCGGTGGTCAGCGCCAGGGCGGGGACGCAGGCGAGGGCCAGGGTGGCGACGCCGGCGATACGGGCGGTGAAGTTGGTCATCGGTCTGTCCTCGTCTTGAATGCCGGGGCGGCCCGGGGGCGACCGCCGATGACGAGGGAATACTTCCGACGACTTTCCAAGTCTGCTTAAGTCTGCGTAATGACGTCGAATTCACAAACTTACTTGGACGTAATACCTAAACGCCCTGTAATGTTTGCGCAGCGCGGCGGCGGCGCAGCACGGCGCCCAGGCCCGCGAAGCCGGTCAGCATCAGGGCCCAGGCGGCAGGCTCCGGCACGCCGTGTTCCGTCGGGATCACGCTGAAGCCGTATTGGATATGGTCGATCTCCTGGCCGGGGTTGTCGGTGATCACCAGCTTGGAGATGCCGCCCAGGTGGGTGAGGCCGTAGAAGCGGTCGTCTTCCAGGGTGCCGGCGAACGAGCCGTCGGCATGGTGCTGGTCGAAGATCCCGCCCAGCGAGACGCCGTTCTGGTCGAAGGCCTCGAAGTTGATCGGGTCGACCCCGTCGGTCCAGACGAGGCCGGCATAGGTCGGGAAGGTCCCGAGCTCGTTCTGGTCGAAAGTGATGGTCGTCGAGCCATTGGTCCAGATCGAGCGGCCCAGCTGGCCGTTGCCGCCGTTGCCGACCGAGTCGGTCAGGCCCGAGCCCACGAAGCAGTCGAAGCCGGCGATGCAGAGGCTTGGCCCGGAGACGTGCAGGCCCAGCGTGTTGATCGCGTTGTCCTCCACGTCCTCCAGATAGAAGTTGGTGAAGTCGGCGGGGTGGAACGGCGCGTCGGCCTGCGAGAGGTAGGGCGTCGGGCCGTAGAAGACGGTGTCCACGGCGTGGGCGGCGCCGGCGGCGGTCAGGCTCAACAGCGCGGTGGCGGCCAGCAGCTTGGCGTTCATCGGGCATTCTCCACTGGGGGCGGGAACCCGCCTCGCGGGCGCCTAGAGAACGCCGCACTACCTAGAATAGCAACCCAGTTCGCCGAACGGTGGAATCCTAGCTGGGCTGTACGCCGATCAGCCAGAGGAAGGTGATCGCCGGCCGCGCGCCGACCGCGCCGGGGTTGGGCGCGACGCGCATCGGGGCCACGATCCAGGCGGCGGGGAAGGGCTTGAGGTCCTTGTCGGCCATGCTCCGCAGGTGCGGGCACTGGGTCAGCGAACGCTCCGCGCAGGCCTTGTGCAGCGGGGCCACGGCGCCGAGGCCCAGCAGGGTCTGATCGTCCGTCATCGCCGCGGGCAGCCAGCCGCCGAGGCCGTGGGCGCGATAGTGACCGGCGGTGGTCCACTGGCCGGTCTGGGTCCAGCGGTCGCCCTCGGGCGTGGCCTCGCCGCACATCGGGCAGAGCATCTCGCGCACCGAGCGGCGCTGCCGGAACAGGTGGTTCTTCGAGTAGAGCGGCCGGCCGACTCCGGGGCGCTCGACCTGCTGGATGGCGAGTTCGCCGTCGACGCTGGGACAGGCCGCCACGCCGCTGATGGCCTCCTCCGACCAAGAGGTCACCCAGGGCACATCGATGCCGACCTGGAGGCGGGACTCTGGCGGCATCAGGCGGCGGGCGCTGCGGGCGCGCGGCGGATCGAGATGATCTTCACGGGGTTCACCAGGATCTCGCCCTTCATGGCGCCGACGCCCTTGTTGGGATCGGTGGGCATGCCCAGGATCTGCTGCACGACCGGCATGCCGTCGGTGACGTGGCCGAAGGCGGCGAAGCCGGGATCGGTGGCGGTGGCGTCGAGATAACTCATGTCGCCGACGCAGATCACCCAGTCGGCCTGGGCGGTGCCCGGCGCATAGCGGCCCATCGAGATGGTCCCGTCGCCGTGCTTGAGGCCCGTCTGCAAGGTGCTCTCGTGCTTGATGGGGGGCAGCTTCTTCTTCACGTCGTCGCGCAGGCCGCCCTGGATGGAGCCGTAGTCGTTGGTCGTCTGCCCCGGCGGCTTCGACGCCCGGTAGAAGGTGATCCCGTCGAAGAGCTTTCGGTCGACGTACTTCAGGAAGTTGGCCGTGGTGACCGGCGCCTTGTCGGCGGCGAGCTCGACGGTGATCGCGCCGACCGCGGTGGTGATGATCACGCGCGGATTGGTCGAGGCGGCAGGCGTCGGCGCGGCGGCCGGCTGGGCGTGAGCGGCGGCGGCGGCGGTCGCGGCGAGGGCGAGCGCGATCAGGGTGCGGCGGAGAAGCATCGGCGGAGCATAGTAAGCCCGCTCCGGGATGACACTTAGAAAGAGGCTGCTTCGATGAGCGAGGAGTCCTTGCCCCCTGAGTCCGCCGGCGGCCGCGTGGAGGTCGTGGACTACGATCCAGCGTGGCCGGCGCAGTTCGAGGCGGTGGCGGGCCGCGTGCGTGCGGCGCTGGGGCCCGCGGCGCTGGCGGTGGAGCACGTGGGCTCGACCTCGGTGCCGGGGCTGGCGGCCAAGCCGGTGATCGACGCCAACCTGACCGTGGCCGACAGCGCCGACGAGGCCGCCTACGCGCAGGCCCTGGAGGCCGCGGGCTTCCGGCTGATCGTGCGCGAGCCCAACTGGTTCGAGCACCGGATGTTCAAGGGCGCCGACCCGGCGACGAACCTGCATGTGTTCTCGGAAGGCTGCCCGGAGCTCTCGACCATGCGGCTGATGCGCGACTGGCTGCGCGCGAGCCCGGACGACCTGGCGCTCTATGCGCGGACCAAGCGGGCGCTGGCGCAACAGGCCTGGGCCGCCGTGCAGGACTACGCCGAGGCCAAGGGCGAGGTGGTCGCGGAGATCCTAGGCCGCGCCAGGGTCTGGGCGTCGTCCTCGTCGGGCGGCTCGGCCGGAGGCTGAGCCGGCGCGGCCTCGGCGAGCCTCGCGAGGAGCTCGGCCGCCTGCAGGCGCAGCGGCGTGGGCGGCACACGGGCCTCGAGGCCGTCGATCAGGAGCGCGCGGACCTTGGCGAGGTCCAGAGCGCGGGCGGCGCGGCGCAGCGCCATGTCCAGCAACAGGCTCGTCAGCGGCGCGCGGGCCCGGGGCGTCAGCGCCTGGGCGACGGCCACCCACTGCAGCCGGCGCGGGCCGGCCGCGAGCTCGGCCAGCAACCGTTCGGCCAGGGGCGAGGCCGCGGCGGCCTGGCGCGGCGGCTGGGGCCGGTGAGGGGCGGCCAGGATCGCCGCGCAGAGCAGGCCCATGACATAGGCGGTGTGGTAGGCGACCGCGGCGACATAGGCCTCGCGCTCGGCCGGGGCCTGGCGCTCGACGCCCGCGCGGTCGAGCGAGAGCGAGGGCAGCACGCCCACGCGGTCCTCCACCGAGGTCAGCACCGAGAAACAGAACGCCGCGGCCGGCGACCAGCGGCGGCGCAGGTAGGGCGCCGCAAGCAACAGCTCTGCGGCCAGGTCGAAGTCGTCGTCGTCGAGGACGCCGGCCAGCGCGCTGTCGCACTCGGCGGCGATGGCGCCGGCGGCGCGCGGCATGCGCGGCAGCACAGCCCCGAAGTCGGTCGCGTAGATCAGGGCGTGGGTCAGCGCGTAGAGGTCGTCGCGCGTCCCCAGCAGCACGTCGCTGCCACGGCCGAGCGCGGTGCGGGCGACGAGCGCGGGCGCGGGCCTGGGTCCGCCGGTCAGCCAGCCCAGCCAAGCCTGCTCCAGTTCGCGGTGCGGCGGCCGCTCCCGGGCGTCGGCGACGGCGGCGCGGTCGGCCCGCGCCAGCGCCTCAGCGCAGCGCGCGTCGGTGACGCCCGCGGCGGTGAGCACGATGTGGGCCGCCCCGTAGTCGCGCGCGAGCGCCGGATGCAGCGCCATGCCGATGGCGATGCGCGGGCTCTGGGCATGGTGGGCGACGACCGCGGTCACCTCGGCCAGGCGCGCGCGATCGATGCCGGCGTCGGCTGGCAGACCGTGGGCCGCGCGGACCAGCATCGCCGTCTCGGCGACGATCTTGTCCGGCGCCGTCTCGAGGTCCTTCAGGTCGAGCCCCGGCGGGCCGTCGACCAGGCGCGCAAGCGTCGCCGAAGCGATCGCCAGCGCCCGGTCGACGCGCCCCGCAAGGTCGAGAGCGCCGCGATCAGCTGTGGGCAGCGCCGCCGCCCACGTTGACGCCGCCGGTCACGCCCGCGCCGTTGTGCGTCAGGTTGCGGGCGATGTTGGCGAGCGCATCGATCTCCTCGAGGTCGAGGTTGGCGCGCGGCCAACGGTAGATGCGCATGTCGCTGCCGCAGATGCGGATGAAGCCGTCGTCGTCGAGCGCGGCCGCGGACGGCCCCACCGCGGTGACCAGCTTACCGAGGGCTTCGAAGTCGACGACCTTGGTCTTGATGATCGTGTCGAGGATGTGCCGATCGACCTCGGCCGCTTTGGGGTGCGTACCCATCATCTGTCTCCCATCTAGAGTTGAGGAAGACACTGCCTTTGGTTGTGATGTCTAAGCAAAACACGGCTATGTGAGACTTCGCGCTGGCGGGGAAGCTTTCGCCGCCAGGACTAGATTCGCCAGAAATGGAAGAGCGCCCAGCCGCCGCGAAGGGCGTCGATGTCGAGGCCAAGGGTCGCGCCGAGCACGGCCGCGGCGGTGAACAGCGCCCGACTTGCGCCCGGCAGGTAGAAGACGATCAGCAGGATGGCGATCATCGACAAGCCCTCGACCTTGCGCAGGCCCTGGGTCCAGGCGGCGGGAAGCCAGGGCCGGATTGCGTTGAAGCCGTCGAGGCCCGGGATCGGCAGCAGGTTCAGGATCAGCGCCATGGCCTGCAGGAAGGCCAGGACCGTCAGCGCCTCGAAGAGGGCGACCGCCCCGTCGGGTCCGACGCCCCAGCCGCGCCAGAACGCGAGGCCGAAGCTGAGCACGATCAGCACGACCAGCGTCGCGGCCGGCCCCGCCAGCGAGGCGGCCGAGCGCCAGGGACGGCTGCGCATCAGGTCGGTGCGCAGATAGACCGCGCCGCCAGGGAAACCGATGCCGCCCAGCGCCAGCGCGATCAGCGGGATCACCAGGCTCACGCCCAGGTCGCCGTAGCGGCGTGGGTCGAACGACAGATAGCCCTTCTCGGCCACCATGTGATCGCCGCCCAGCCAGGCCGTGACCGCGTGGCTGAACTCGTGGGCCATCACCGCCAGGATCCAGCCCAGCATGACGAAGGCGAAGACCGCGGGCCCGGTCCAACCGCTGGGCCCGGCGCAGATGACGCCGCCCAAGACGAGCCATGCGGCCAGGAGGCCCAGCCCGACCCAGTTGTTCGGGGGCTTCGGCGGCGGTTTTGACGCCGGAGGGTCGGGCGGTGCGGACTCGGTCACCGCCTGCGCATAGCACGTCCAGCGACGGCCTGGGTTGGCGGCGACCTACGACGCTCAGCCCTTGCTCTTCTTGAGCTGCTCCAGCTGGTCGGCGAGCTGTTCGACCTTGGCGGACAGTCCGGAGATCGCGCGGATCACCTGCTCCATGCGCGCATCTTGCAGCGGATGCGATTCGAACACGCCGTCGTTCTCGAGCTTTTCGAGCTTCACTTCCTTGACCTCACGCTTCTCCTTCCAGTCCTTCTCTTTTTCCTTTTCCTTCTCCTTCTCCTTTTCCTTGTCCTTGAACTCCTTCCAAGGCTTGTTCGAGCCGTCGAAGTCGTCCTTCTGCCAGTCCTTGCCGTCCCAGAAGTCCTTCCCGGTGCCGAGCTGGCCGAGGATGGTGGCCAGGTCGCGGACGGTCAGGTCGGTGAGCCGGGTCCCGGACTTCAGCCGGACCTCCGGTCGGTCGCCCTGAGAGACGAACGGCGCTTTGCCGGCTCCCCCGGATTGGTCTTTGCCTGCCATGTGAATGTCTCCCTGGTTGGTTGGGAACGGGGGCGGATGCCTAAGTCGTGGCGTAGGCGGCGTGGCGCGGCAGATCGGCGCTAGAGCCGCGCAGCAGTTCGGCGAGGGCGGTGCTGATCGGCTGCCCGGTCTGACGCTCGTAGTAGAGGAACCCCGGGCAGGGATTGACCTCGAAGCAGTAGAAGTCGCCGTCCGGCGTCTCCTTGAGATCGATGCCGGCGAACAGGAGGTCGAGGTCTTCGGCGAGCCGCAGACAGGCCGCTTCGATGGCCGCGGGCAGCTTCGTCGGCTCAAGCGTGGCGTCGGCGCCGTCCAGATGGGCGTAGCGATAGTCCACGGCCTCGCTGTCGATGCGTGTGGCGAAGACCCGGTCGCCGACGGTGTGCGCGCGAATGTTGCGGCCCGGGATGAAGGCCTGGAGATGGGCCGGCCCGTCCCGAAGATGTTCGAGACGCTCGAGCTGTTCCGGCCCGAGGCGGCGCACGATCGAGCGGATCCCGCTGGCCGACTTGTAGATCAGCGTCCCGTGCTCGGCCTGGAACGCACGGACGGCCGCCGGGTCGCTGGTGACGAGCGTTGGCGGCGCCCTCAATGCGCCGCCGCGGCTTATGAGCAGCCCCTGATAGGGCTTGGAGTTGTTGGAGACGCCCCCGCTGACGCGGTTGACCACCGGACAGGGAAGCGCCTCGAGCAGGGCCATGAGAGCCAGGTCCGCCTCGCTCCGCAGCGCCGCCGCGTCGGCGGCGTCGACGCCGGATGGCGTCGGGCGATCCTCAGGGCCGAGGAAGCGGACGTAGACGCCGGAGATCTCGCTGAGGTCGAGCCGCCAGTCCGGGCCCGAGATCCATCCGTCCGCGCCGTCGACCATGGCGCGCCAGGCCAGGCGATAGCGCTCGGGGAACTGCGCGAGCTCGATGAGCCGATAGTCGTCGCCGCAGCTCCGCAGCCGCGCGCAGACCAGCTCGGTCACGGGATCCGCAAGGCTGCCGCACACAAGGATCATGCCGGCACCGCGAGAGCGTCCGGCGCGAAGGCCGGGGCCAGCCGTGACGCGACGGCGTCGAGGATCCGATGGCGCGCGCTCGGCGAGAAGTGTTCGAGCTGAGGCCGGGGCTCGACCAGCACGACGGCGGGTCCGGCGTGGACGGGCGCTATGCCAATTTCCACGAATGTCAGGCCAGCCGAGGCGGCGAAGCGGATCAGCGCCGGTTCGAGCAGGGCTGTTCCACGGTCCGGGGCGGCGTCCCACACCACCTCGGCGCCGATCACGCAGGCCAGGGTGACCGGGCCGTGCGGCTCGGTCAGGCAGACCGGCGCGCCCTGGTCTTGCAAGGCGGCGAGGCGGCCCCACGCGTCGTCGTCGGCCAGGAGATAGCCTGCAGCGCCCGTCAGCGGACCATAGACGGCGCCGGAGACGCCGTCGGCGGCGAGCGATCGGCGGAAGGCGCGGGCCTCGTCCGGGTCGCTGGTGACCACCAGCCGTGGGAGGGGCAGACCCGAGAGGCTGAGGAGCCGACGCCAGGCGAGGATCGGGGCGCCGACGCCGTACCAGTGTGCGGCGATCGGGCGGTTGATGACCGGGCAGGCGAGCCCGGCAAGCCAGGCCAGCATCACCGCGCGAACCTCGGCCTGCATGTAGGCGTGATCGCTCGGAGCCCAGCCCTCCGGATCCAGCCAACCGGTGTCGCGCACGAGGACCCCATCGATTTTGGTGTCGGGCGTCCCGGGAAAGAGGCTGCTCGTCACGCCATCCGCATCGAGCCGCCACGTGAGCCGGGCCGGCGGCTCGAGGGGCTCCGGGAGGATGCGAACGTCGAAGCCGCGGGCTTCCAGCCGGGACCGCACGCCGGCGCAGCAGAGATCGTCAGGATGCCCCAACAAGAGGTGCATTGGATAACCCAGCCCCGGCCGCGGAGGCGGCTCGGGGGACCTGACAGAAGGCCTACCATCAAGTCACCCAAAAGTAGTAGCAGGTTCTACCACTGGTAGAACGACGACGGCCGGGCCTGCGCCTCCTCTCCCCCGGCGAAGCCGAGATCGGCGGCCTGGCCGTTCTCTCCGAACGAGACGGAGTTGGTGACCATGCCGTTCGGGGTCTTGCCCAGGACCATGAACACCGGCGTCCCGACATTCACGAGATCGCGCGTCCCCGGCGGGTGGCTGGGCCTAGATCGGCGGGGCGGCGTGGGCCCCCGTCGCGTCCAACCAACGCATCCGGTAGCTGTTGATCGCCGTGTCGCCGAGCCGGTCGAGTAGGCGCCAGTTGACCACCGCGCCCACGGGCGCGCCGATCAGCGGGATCATCTGGGCCAGCTTCGGGAGATCGATGAAGTCCCGGTACTCCTGCTGGAAGCGCCGCCAGTCGAACGTCTCGAAGCTCTCGGGATGGTCCTGGTGGTCCCAGTCCTCCAGGGTTCGCAGAACCACAGCGCGGTGGCCGGCGCCGGAGAAGGCGAGCTCGAATAGATGCAGGATGAAGAGCCGCTCCGCGAAGACCTCGCCCGGATGGCCGTAGATCGCGGCCAGCTCGAAGAGCAACTTAAGCTTGATGACGATCAGCGCCGGGAAGTCCGCCACCGAAAGCCAGAAGCCGCCGGCGCCGGTGACGCCGCCCTCGACCGCCGCAGTGGAGCGGTACGCGAGGACAGCCGCCCGCGCCCGGCGGTCCCGCTCGTCGAGCGGCGCGTCACGCAGGGGCGGCGTGAAGGTGGCCACGTCGGCGCCGACCAGGATGGCGCGGGTCATGCGCTCGATCACGTCGGTGACCACGACGTGCACCTTCTCCGGAATGATCCGGTTGATCCGCGCCTGGACTGCGCTCGCGGTCCGGTCGAGACGCGTGGCGGGGGCCAACACGCGGCGGCGCCAGTGGTCCACCTCGCCACGCGCCCAGGCTTCGTAGTCGGTGTCGGTCAAGCCCGCGGGCGGGGTGGCTGCGGTCATGGGAGCCGCAGCGCGCCTACATCGGCGGCTTCTTGCCGTTTTCGCCGACGGAGACGGAGTTGGTGACCAGGCCGTTCGGGGTCTTGCCGACCACCATGAAGACCGGGGTCCCGACCTTCACCATGTCGCGCGCGCCGGGCGTGATCTGCACGACGGGCACGTTGGCGGGCACAGTGATATGGCGCTGGCCGGTGGGGTAGGACACGTCCAGTTCCCGCGAGCCCTTCTTGCCCGAGACCACCTTGGCGACGTCGCCGTTGGTCATCATCGAGCCCGGCTTCAGGTCCCAGCCGTAGTGCCCGGCGCCCATCTTCACGCCCGGCGGGAAGACGTGGACCTCAAGCGACTTGCCGGTCGCGCCGTCCTTGCTGGGCATCTCGGTGGTGCCGATGAAGCTGCCGGGCTGGATCGCGTCGATGGCGACGGGCTTCATAACCGCGACGCTCCAGTTGGGGGCGAGCGCGACCACCTGCGGACCCTTGTCGGTCTTGATGGTGAGCTGGGCGTCGGTCATCGCGCTGACCGAACCGCGCACAACGGTGGGGCCGGGCGGCGTCTGAGCGTTGGCGACAGTTGCGAGGCTGAGCGCGGCAAGCGCGGCGGCGGTGCGGATCATGGATGTCTCCCCAGTGTTGGCGACCGTTGGGCGGCGGCTCGTTGTAGCGGGGCGCCGTCCGGTCAGGCGAGACGCAAATGCTGAGTGGCGTTCAGCGACGGTGAATTCGATTCACCCAGACACGACAACGCCGCCGGCCCGAAGGCCGGCGGCGCCGCGTTTGTCAAAGATATCAGTCGTTAGGCCGCAGCGACCGCAGTGCGGCGACGGCGGAGCGCCGCGCCGGCCAGGCCGAAGCCGCCGATCATCAGGGCCCAGCCGGCGGGCTCGGGAACCGCACCGGTGGTCACCGAGACATTGTCGATCAGCGGACCGACGTCGTCGGCGCTGGTGGTGCTGAAGCTCAGGGTCAGCGAACCGGCCTGAACAGGGGTGAACTCAAGGCTGTAGTGCGTCCACGGTGCGCCGTTGGGAACGCTGGTGTTGTAGATGATGCCAGTGACGTTCGCGAAGCTGCCGATCAAGCTGGGGCTGCCGGGGTAGCCCGAGATCGTAGCCAAGCCGTTGATGTCGTTGAGAGAAAAGTCGATCTCGAAGCCGAAGTCGTCGGTTTCTTCACGGCGCTGGTTGCCCGACAGGTCGAAGCCGACGACCAGGTGCTGGCCTGCGCCGAAGGCGATCGCCTGCGAGGTGATCGAGCCCGGACCGGCGGTGCCGTCGAGGTCGACGCAGGAGCCGCCGTCCTGGCAGCCGATCCCGTAGTCGGGCTCCTTCACCAGGTCGACCTGGCCGGTCACCGTCCACTTGGCGAACGAGGTGTAGTTCAGGGCGCTCGCGCCGCCGTTTTCGGCGTCGAAGGTGTCGGAGAACAGGACGGACGCTTGAGCGGCCGAGGCGGTGGCCAGGGACGCGCAGAGCGCGGCGCCGACCAGCAACGTACGAAGGTTACGAATAACTAGATCCCCCACATAGGCGCAGGTGTGGCGCCGAACAGGTCGGCTTCATCACACGTTAAGCTTGGCCATAAAAGCGCTTACCCCGGAGAGGCGAGCGGCGGGGTCCGGGTGCGGCTCTAGCGTGTGGCCCGGCAGCGGACAGCGGTGTCGGTCTGGCCGCGGGAGAGGATGCGGCCGCCCTGGAGGACCAGCGTGTGCTCGGTCTCGGTGCAGAGCGTGCGGGGCGGCAGGCCGCCCGGCGCCTCGATGCGGATCGTCTCGCGGGCGGAGACGCGGGCCGAGCGGCCGTCCGGGGCGATCTCGACGCGGAGGACCTCCGCGGTCTCGCGGAATGTCGCCTTGGCGAAGAAGCGTTTGGCCTGTGCGGTCGCTTCGGCGAGCGTGCTGGTCCCGTTCGGCACCAGCGAATTGTCGGAGCCGCGCGCCTGGTCGACGAAGCGGGCCTCGGGCGTGAAGTGCGCGGCCCAGGCCTTGGCGTGCCGGGCGTTCCAGGCCGCCTCCTGGCGGGCGACGAAGGCCCTGACGTCGGCGTCGGTGAGCCGCGCGGGCGCGGCGTGGGCGGCGGTGGCGAGGAGGACCAGGAGCGCCAGCACCTATTTGCGGGGTGGGGCCGGCGCCGGTTTGGCGACCGGCTTCGCGGCGGGTTTGGCGGCGGGCGCGCTGGCGGGCGGCGGGGGCAGGCTGGGGATGCCGGGGACGCCGGGAATGAGGGCGGAGCCGGGCGGCGGGAGCTGGCCGCGGAAGATGCCCGAGACGTCGCGGACCGGTTTGAACTCCGAGGTCGCGTTCCACTCCGGCCATTTGGTCGAATTGAGGAGCGTGCGGCCCATCTCATAGAACAGGGCCACGTCCTGGGCCGCGCCCCGCAGGTCCCAGAGCGGGTTCCAGTCGTCGCAGGGCTGGTGGTAGCAGCGGGTGGTGTAGTCGTTGACCCAGCGGTCGCCGGCCGCGCGCCCGCCGACGATCAGGTCCGGCCCGCCGGCCATCTCCATCAGCATCACCGTGGGCACGCCGCGCTTGGCGACGCTGAAGTGGTCGGCGCGGTAGAACAGCGCCTTCTCCGGATGCGGGTCCGGCGTGACGGTGCGGCCCTGTTTGGCGGCGGCGCGGGTGAGGTCGCCTTCGAGCGTGTCCTGGCCGGCGCCCACCAGGATCAGGTCGTGCGAGGGTCCGGCGGTCTGCAGCACGTCCATGGTGAAGTTGGCCGCCGTGGTCTCGTGCGCGTAGATGGGATTGGCCGCGTAGAACTCGCTGCCCAGCAGCCCGCGTTCCTCGGCGGTCCAGAAGGCGAAGACGGCGGTGCGCTGAGGTTTCGGGCCCTTGCCGAGCGCACGGGCGATCTCCAGCACGCCGGCCACGCCCAGGCCATCGTCGGCGGCGCCGTGGCGGATCTTGTCGCCGGACGCGTCCATCGGGCCCTCGCCGAACGCGTCCCAGTGGGCGGCGAACATGACGCTCTCCATCGGCCGCTTGGCGCCGGGGATGACGCCCAGGACGTTGCGGCTGGTGATCTTCGTGGTCTTGACCGCGAAGTCGGCGCTGAAGGTCGACTTCAGCGGCACGGGCTTGAAGGTGGGCGAGCGGGCGCGGGTCTTCAGCGCCTCGAAGTCGAGGCCGGAGGCCTTGAAGAGCTCGCCGGCCACGCCGAGCTGCATCCAGCCCTGGACCAGCGGATGGAACGTCGCCGCGTCCGGGCGCACGACGTCATAGCTGTCGCCGTTGGAGGCCACGACGGTCGACCAGGGATAGGCCGCGGGCACCGTCTCGTGGACGATGATGGCGCCCAGCGCGCCGTGGCGGGCGGCCTCCTCGAACTTGTAGATCCAGCGGCCGTAGTAGGTGGCCGCCTTGCCGCCGAACTTGCCGTCCACCGGCTCGCCGGTCTTGGCCTCGAAGTCGGGGTCGTTGATCAGGATGACGGCGACCTTGCCCTTCAGGTCGACGCCCTTGAAATCGTCCCACTGGCGTTCGGGCGCGGTCACGCCGTAGCCGACGAAGACCATGGGCGCGTTCTTGACGGTGACCTTGGCGCCCGGCCGCTGGGTCCAGACCTGCACGTCCTTGCCCTGGCCGAGGTCGCGGGTTGCGCCGGCTGTGGCGAGGCCGAACTTGGCGCCCGGCTGCACCTCGAAGCGGACCAGCGGCACGGTCTGGGTCCAGCTACCCTTGTCGCCGCCCGGCTTGACCCCGGCGGCTTTCAGCTGGGCGGTGAGATAGGCGATCGTCCCGGCCTCGCCGGGGCCGCCGGGCGCACGGCCGAAGAGGTCCTTGTTGGCCAGCACCTTGACGTCCTGGCTCATCCGCTCCGGCGAGATCGGGCCGGTGTTGGGAGGGCCGGGCGGCGTCGGCTGGGCGGCGGCGGCGAAGGCGGTGAGGGTGGCCGCGAGGGCCATAAGGATCGGGCGCATGAGCGTGACCGTACAGCCGCAGGGGCGGTGAGCGGAAGGGCGATGCGCGGCGCGGCGCGGGACAGGGGCACAGGGGCGGCCTTCGCGCGTTGGGCTGGCGAAGGAGCCCCGCATGCCAAGACTCGCGACGTTCGTCCTGATGCTGCCGCTGATCGCGGCCTGCGCCAGTCACGCCGACAAGGTCCGCAATTCGGTCGCCGCGGTGGTCCAGGAGGAGCACGCCAGGCAGACGGTCGTCGACGCCATCAACAAGGGCGCCACGCCAGACCAGGCGATGGACAAGGTCTCCGGCGGCCCGGTCCACGAAAAGCCGGGCCCCCAGTAGAGGCGGGCCCGGCCATGCAAAAAGGGCCGGCGCCTCGCGGCCCCGGCCCTTGAATGTTCAGGCGCTCCGAAAAGCGTCCGCGGCTTGGCTAGGCGGCGCCCAGCTGTCCGGCGGAGGTCTTGCCGTTGCGCGGGTCCTTTTCCAGCTCGAAGCTGACCTTCTGGCCTTCGTTGAGCCCGCTCATGCCGGCGCGCTCGACGGCCGAAATGTGCACGAACACGTCCTGTCCGCCGCCGTCCGGCTGAATGAAACCAAAGCCCTTTTGGCTGTTGAACCACTTCACGACACCAGTCGCCATATCAGTATCCCCTTCCGGGTCTTGAGTATTCACGCGCCCACGATGGGCGACGCGATCAAAATGTCGGAGAGGGTCGAGGGCAATTCCGCCGCCCGATCTTGAAATCGGGTGTGGATAGCGGGCGAGCCAAAACGATTTTCGATGGCTTACATCTCTCACGAAAGCGAAAATCGGGCAAGGAAAAGTTGTCACGATTCGCCGATCGGGCGAGACGGGGCGCTGTTTTACCTATAGAAACTTGACCGTTAACTCATTCAGCGCTTGCGCGCGCGGCCGCTTGGCCGCCGCCGGGCCGCCCGCCGAAAAGGAACCCGCCAATGGCCATCCGCAGCGCCAACGACCGTGAGACCGTAACCGTGGCGCGCCACGAAGGGCGCTGGGCGGTCGAGCACCAGGGGACCTATTCGGATCACACCCTCGACCGCGAGGAGGCCAAGGCCGCCGCCAACAAGCGCGCACGCGCCCTGCAGGACGCCGGGCGTCCGTGCCAGGTGCGGGTGACGGGCGAGCACGGCTTCTTCGCGGACGCCTGATCATGACAAGCGCCGATCCCCAAAGGGCCATCCGCCGCGGCTCCGCCGCCGAAGTCGCCCGCCACGCCATCGAACTGGCCGAACAGGAGGGCGTCGAGCGCGCCAAGATGATCCTGCGGCTGACCCTGCGCGACGCCTCCGAGCTGAAGCGCGACCCCAAGCTTGCGACCGCCGACATCAGCTTCGGCGGGGGCGGCATGCGCTTCCTGGGCGTGCTGGTCGAGCAGGGCGGCGTGACGGTGTCGCGCCTGGACCGCGGGGGCGGCGAGGATGCGACCGCGGCCGCACCAATCGACCCGCCGCCCAAGGTCAAGGCGCCGCGCAAGAAGAAGGCCGCGACCGCGGTCTGAGGCGCGCTACTTCGTCGACGACGACAGCTTGGCCTGGATCGCCTTGGCCTTGTCGAGGTGCGCCTGCACCTTCGGGCCGGCGTCGGCCGCGCCGCCCTTGAGGCCGGCGTCGGAGCCGTCGCGGGCGTAGCCGTCCACGAGGTCCAGCGCCTCCTGGTGACCGGCGACCTGCTGGTCGATGTAGACCTTGTCGAAGTCGGCGGGCGTGGCCGAGTTCAGGTTGTCGATGAAGCCCTGACGACGCTGGTCCAGCTTGTCGGCGGGCGTCTGGCCGGCGGCCTTGATCAGGGGCGCCATCGCCTTGTCCATCGCCGTGTGGTCGCTGACCATCATCTTGGCGAAGGCCTTGACCTCGGGGTTCTTCGACTTGGCCTGGGCGATCTTGCCGGCCTCGATCTCGTACATCCCCGCCTGGGTCAGGTTGGAGACGAAGGCGCCGGTGTCGTGCGGGGCGAGCGCGGCGCTGGCCTGGCCGACCGCTGCGCCGGTGGTGTCCTGGGCCTTATCGACGGCGGAGGCGGCGGACTGGGTGGCGTCGGATGCGGTGGTGCTGGCGGGCTTGTTGCAGGCGGCGAGCGACAGGGCGGCAAGGCCCGCGGCGCCGACAATGAGGGCGTATTTCATGGAAGCTCTCCCTATGGGGCTAGGGAAGAGGAATGGCGCTCACGATGGATTGTTCCGCGCCTGAAGGACGGGGCCGGGGCCTAGCCGGCCTCGACGAAGGCGTCTTCCGTCAGCGGGTTGCGCGCGATCATCAGGGTGCAGCTCAGGTGGTCGCTGAGCCAGGCTTCGGTGGAGTCTTCCCACAGGCGCGCAAGGAAGCCCTGGTGATGGTGGCTGATCACCACCAGATCGGCGTCGACGGCCTTGGCGACCGCCCCGATGGTCGGCGCGGGCTCGCCCACCTCCAGACGGGCGACCGGATTGTAGCCGCGCTCTTCGAGCCAGGCGGCGACGCGTTCCAGCATCGCCTGATAGGGGTCGATCTGCTGGGCGACGGCGCCGGCATAGACGCCGTCCGCCAGCCGGGTCGCCGACGTCTCCGGCACGACCGCCAGCAGGAAGATCTGTGCGCAGCATTGCTTCGCCAGTAAGGCGCCTTCGCGCACCGCCAGCCCGCCCTCGGCCGTGCCGTCATAGGCCAGCAGAATCCGCCGATACATCCCTTCCCCCATAGGTCCCGCGGCATCGTACACCGCGCCGCCAGCCGGCGGCGAATCCATCTGGACCGCACCCGGCGAAAGCCACACCCTGCTGCCGAGACCGCAGGGGTGATTCACCCGTCCTGTCGTGGTGACCCGATGAGCGAGGATGACAAGACCGCCCGCGAGGCCGCGCGCCGCCGGCTGATCGGCCGGGCGATGGTGGTGGGCCTGCTGGTGCTGGTGATGCTCTACGTCTTCGCGACCTTCCGGCCGCACTGAGCTGCAAAAGGAAAAGGGGCCGCGGAGCGACCCCTCATCCGACCCCTTCGGGGCCACCTTCTCCCACAAGGGGAGAAGGG
>Ga0068865_100000779_pt1 | contig 17906 bp, 14 predicted proteins | sample KBSMisM12_FD_75293 | JGI IMG/M metagenome (GOLD analysis project Ga0068865, IMG submission 75293) | Miscanthus rhizosphere microbial communities from Kellogg Biological Station, Michigan, USA - KBS Miscanthus M1-2 | ecosystem: Host-associated > Plants > Roots > Rhizosphere > Soil ...
GATGGGTGCCGCCGTTCGAATCGATCACGTTACGAATCCCTTTGTAGAGTAGGTTTTGTCGCCGAGTGGGAAGGGCGATGTGATCCGAATAGGTGCCCAGGAGTTCCACATACTCATCGGGTGTGTATCGCTTCTTCCAACTGAAACGGTAGACCGCACGCTTACGGAATAGGTTCTTATGAACTGCGAGTTCTTCTCGCAGTTCACGGACCTCTTCGGAGAGAGGCTTCTCCTTAAATCGTCGCTCCATCGACGGCACATATTTTCGATACTGCTCTTGGATCTCGGCGTAGATTCCGTTTGACGGATCATTCGGAAGATTCCAGAAAACCGCGACCCATCCACCGGGCTTCAGCGCTTTCGCCACTTTTGGAAAGCCGATGGTGGGATCGATCCAATGGAACGCTTGGGCCGAGATCACGAGGTCGAACGTGTTCTTCTGTACGCGCCAGTCTTCGAAGGTCTTGGTGACGACTCGCACATTCTTGAATGGCTTCAGATTGCGCTTCGCGATTTCGCCCATTTGTTCGCCCGGCTCTAGGCAGAGCATCTTGTATCCGTATTGGGCAAAGAGGACGGACGCCTTTCCGGTCCCTGCGCCTATCTCGAGGATTTGCGAAGATTTCTTTAACCGAGCGGTCGCTATGATCTTCTTAATGAGTGCCGATGGATACGATGGGCGCGCGGAGTCATATTGCTCCGCCGCTGTGTTGAAAGATGCCGCCGCTCCGGTGTAGGGCACAAAGCGAAGATTACCGGTGACTCATCGTGAGGCGCGCAGCAGCAGGCAAGGCGAACATCGAAAAGGGAGAACTCTTCAAGAGCTCTCCCTTTTTGGTGGAGGCGGCGAGAGTTGAACTCGCTTCCAAGATTGCCGCACCTTCAATTAACCACGAGCGTCTCCCCTGTACTTTTTCTCGACGCCGCCCTCTGCCGGGGCCGCCTGTGCGGTCGTCCAGTTCGATTGTTTTAGATCAGCTTGCTACGAACAGAAGCTTGCCGCTCGATTCGGATTTAGTTACACCCTGAGCAGTTCCTACCGACTCGGAACTACGGGATGACGCAGGTTATTAGGCTGCGTAGGCGAAGTTGTTATTCGCTTTTACTTTTTTTGCCGCTTTTAACGAGGCCAGCGGCGCCTCGGCTCGCAACCGAAAGTCGAACAGTCCTGTCGAACCCGTTCGCCCCCGTTGACACCCTATTCTACGTCGGTTGGTTCAATTGAGTTCTGGACCTACTCGGGACCCTCCGTTTTAAGGTTCGGTGGATTGCCGACAGTCTGGGTGATAATGGACTTCGTGAGCGAGACTTATATCTCCCTTGGCCCGGCCTGCACGTGGATTTACTGTGGATTCGGACTCGTCTGCTTCCTCATCGCGTTGGCGCCCCTGCTTTTCGTTGGAAAGGCTTCCAAGACCACGGGATTGTTCACGTTTCTGGGATTCCTTTATTTGATAGCGGGAATCACCCAAATGCCTGTCGCGCTCCTCCTCGCGAGCATGTTCCTCGTGATGCCGGCCAGTGCGGTGTTTGCCAAGGGTGCGGTCGTTCCCATGTACGGACGAATTTTGTTGTTGGCGATTTCGGTAGGAGCGGGCTCGCTCATTTTCTTCATGCTCGCCGACCAGAGAATTGTTCTCAGCGATAAGACGCTCGTCATGCGACCGGCTGGCTTGAACAGTTCCTCCAAATACAGCTTCGATCGCGCGGATTTCCCGCGCGAAGGTATCGAGATTCACGCGAGCTTGTTCCCGCGAAAGAGATTGATCGACTGGGCAAGCGTGCCTGAGACGTATAGCTGGGATATCTATCACAGTGGTGAACCCGGTCCGCATTTTCCAGGGAACGATTATTTTTGGGGGCCGCACGGTCTCACTCGCGGCAACACGGTTGGCAAACGCATCGCGCATTGGGCCGGCGTGACGCCGCGTTATCGCGTTTATTGATCGCTTTGTAAAAGCCGCGCCTAATACGACAGAACGATATCACCGCGAACAGCACCAAAGAAGTTCCCCGTGCCACCATCGTCCACGCGGTTGCTGCCGATGCTGTATAGGACGAAGCCGGTCTTGTTTGGCTTGTAAAGGAAAGGCTCGCCAGAAAAGGGATCTGTCGACTCCGCACCGCTTGCAAGAGCGGTCGGGAATGACCCCGTTTTGTTCCGCTCCAATAATAAGCGCGCGGAAGTGATGATCATCCTTCGCATAGCGATGTCGTTTCCGTAATGATCAAGTAGGTCCGCCGATGCCAAAATGGTGGCTTTGTTCTTCGCCCAAGTTGGCGCGGGAGCCTCGGGATGCACTTTCGCATATGCCTGGCGAAGTGCCGTCTGAGCACCCTCCCAATCTTGGTTGCTTGCGGGAAGATGGGCGAACGCAATGCGCCAAATCTCGATCTCTGCGACGGCATCTCGTTTAGCGGCAGGGCTCCGCATGATTTGTTCCGCGAGTTCCGCAGCTTTGGACCTTGGCCTACCAGAATAGAAGCGCGGGCTTCGATACTGCTCCAGGACTTCGAGAAAGCCTTCGGCGACGTGCCATCGGACATTCATCGGAGGAGCGAGCGCCTGGACATCGCGAATGACCTGCTCCAGAAACTTCGAATCCTTTTGTCGCGCGAACGTTGCCTTTGCGTAGCCATCTAGAAGGCCGTCTGACTGCAATTCGGAAACGCAAGTGGGGATCAGGCCGAGTTGGCGAAGAATGCCCCCTGTCGTGCGAAGTTCGCGCAGGCACTCTTCTGTGTTTCCGGTTTCTGCATCGGCTACGGCCATGTGAGGCAAGAGATACACGGCTTCCCAAGCGAGAACATCGCTCGCGTCGTGGCTTGGGAACGTCGTTCGAGGCATTGACGACGCCATCGCCAGAGGTTTGACCAATTCTCGTAATGTTTGCGCTTGTTGCACTTGGATGGCATACGGCGTTCCCGGAAAGCCGAAGCCGGCCAGGCTATCAAAGGCGGTTCGTTGGGCAGGGCTAAGTGCAGTGAGCTTGTCGATGTAGCTTTCGTAAAGGGGCCAGGCGTCTGAACCTTCAGTCGGGGCGAGACGCGTGAATTCTTCGCGCGTGATGGGAATGCCCATCGCATGAATCGATTCGATGTCGGATTCGACTTTGGGTTTGTGTCTGATTCTAGTAGCGACAATTAATGCAAGACCGGAAATGGCAGCTAACGCAAAGAGTCCAACCCAGATTCGCTTCATTCATTCGACCCTGTTCATATTGGATACCTTCACTGGAGAATAAGTCACATCCAGTCAAAAATCAAGGGCGGATTGAGACCGGCCAATCGAGTCGTTTCGAGTGGCTATCCATTTGTGACCATGCAAATAGCTACGAGGAAAAGTTCGTGGACGGGTTGTGCTTCAAAGTTCTTGAATGCCGCATGACCTGTCTGGGAAGCTAGCGCGTGCAGGGCGCCTGCTTCGTCGCCCGCGCCGAACCGCTCCACCGCCGCGCGGACGCGCGGCTTAGATTTCAGGAGGGGGCGCACCATCTGTTGGAGCATCGTATCTCGCACCATCCCTTCGGCAAGCATCAAGCGATACGATTCGCGTTCCACTCCCAGCAGTCGCGCGACTCCTAACAAACAACGGCGACGGGTGATCACGGAAACAGATCGGGCAGCCTCATTGAGGATTAATGGAATATCGTCTTCTGTTCCCACGGCACCTAACGCGTATGCGATTTCTGCCGATGCCTCGTCCTGAAACCGCCCTAGTGATTCGCGCAACACGGGCGCTGTCTTTGAGAGGGACAACTCCGACGCCGCTTCCGCCGCAACGATGCGAACACTCGGTGAAGGATCGAGCAAGGCGCTACAAACGGCGCTCTCCGATTCCTGCGCGCCCAACTGCCGTAGCGCAATGAGGGCCATGCGGCGAGAGTCGGGATCTTCAGGTTTCGCCGCAGAATCGCAAAGCGCGATCACCGCTTCATGAGTTCCGATCTGTCCAAGTGCGCGAATTGCGGCGCGTCGTAAAAGCGGTCGCGGGCTCTGAAGGATTGCAACTAAATGGGGAACCGCTGCGGCGCCGCCTGTTTCACCCAGCGCCATGACGGTTTCTTCTTCTACCAAATCAGGATGATCTACGAGTTGGTGAATGAGTGCCTCTTCCGCACCTGCGCCGCGCAACTGGGCAAGCGCCGCCGCCGCTTGTCTACGAACTTTCGGAGATGGATCGTGGAGGGCTTTTACGATCTCATCAGTTGCCAGGGTGAGGTGCTCGTTCGCGACGTTTCGAATAGCGTGCTCTCGGCTGTACTCATCTGTGCTGCGCGTGAGTTCGCGCATGGCGAGGTAGCCGCGCGGAGTAACTTTGCGCAGTTCGCTGAGTGCCTGTTTGATCCGTGCCGATCCTTTTTCCTTCACGAACCCCAATGCTATCGCAGAGCTGATGCGCATCGCTGCAGTCGCGGCAAAAATGTAGGTGTAACCCATCTGCGCGGTCATGACGGGACGCAAATGCTCAAGCAAGATTCCTCCGGCGAGGGGCGCGATGCCTCCGAGGATGGCCTGGATGGCGAGGGCGGCGCCGATATAGGTCGAGCGTTCCTCGTCGCGCGAAGTCGCCAAGACCAAGTTGAAAATGCAGAGGTTCGCTCCACCCCATCCGATGCCGCTTAGGAGAAACAGAGGAACGAGGATGAACGTGTTGCGAACGTCGTGGCCCGCCACGCAAAACAGCCAAGGCACCGGCATCATCGTGACGATCACGGTGGCGAACAGAAGGCTCGGACGGTTCCCGTATTTGTCAGAAAGGAATCCCCAGATCGGTGCTGAGACCACGGTTCCGATTGCCTGCAACAGCGCAAGCGAAGTGATGATCGTGAACGGAAGGTTTAGTCGCTCAATCGCGTAGGCCGTAAATAGATTTCCCGCGAAGTTCTGGCCGATACAAAAAACGCTGACGAAGACGAGAACTGTTCTAAAGGTCGTATCGGAGAACGGAGTGCGAAGGGCAGCAAGTCCTTCTCGCAAACTCTGCCGGACGACCACCGATCGTTTCAGGTCGTCCATCTTCATGTAGAAGTACATGCTCAGCGCAGCGCAGGCGAGACCGATCGCAAAGACGACTGAGAATCCTTGGCGCCCTAGGCCATCGCGGCGGAACCAGTCGAGCAAAATTCCGCCAAGGATTCCGGCAAGCGCACCGACCGTTCCTGTGATCGCGTTGCGTCGGCTGAAATAGAATCCGCGCGATTCCGCAGGCACCATCTCCGCGAGCCATTCGTTGTAAACCGGTCCCACGAGGTTGTTGCAGATCCACGCAAGCCCTACGCAAGTCGCGAGCAATGTTAAGGTTAGGGTGGGATCGAGCCGCAACATCGGCAAGACGATCAACGGCGCATAAAACGCCCGCCAAGCAAAGCCGCCGGGGCCGACAAAGTGTTTGTAGCTCTCGAACCGTCGCCCCAACACGCCGCTTGGGATTTGGAGGATGCCACTGAGGTTCGGCAGCGCGGCCAGCAGACCGATCCAAACGTCGCTTCCGCCAAGCAGTTTCACGTAGCCGACGAGAAATGCGCCTGAAGTTAGAGCCACAAATGCCGTCGCAAACGCGCCATCTAGATTGGCGGTGCGAAGCGACCGAAGGCTTTGAATGCGGTTCAGCGGGAGCGACATCACTTTGAAGGGGCAGCGTTAAGTATTCAGTATTCAGCACAAGCGAGTTCAAGACTCAACTTAATACTGCAGCCCTTCATTCGTTAGGCGCAAAGGCACTCAGAACGTTGGAGAAGTCGTCCGTCCAAACCGGTCCCGCGGGTGGCGTGTCCATGTGGGTCCACATGAGCTGATGGCCGAGTGAGCCAAAGTCGTCGTAGCTGTGGCCCATGAGCAGCCAACGGGAGATCGACCAGCCCATGTCCTCTTCCGCTTGCGAGAGGATGTCCATCGAGAGGTAGATGCACTTCATGCCGAGCTGCTTGCCCGCACGGGCGAGAACGGGGGGAAGATCGAGATATCGATTCGAGGTGTGGAAGGCGAGGAAGCCGTCCGGCTTCAACTTCGTGAAATACATCTGCATCGCTTCCGTGGTGAGAAGGTGGACGGGAATCGAGTCAGAGCTAAATGCATCGAGGAAGATGATGTCGAAGGAATGGTCAGGCGCTTTCAAGAGCTCCAAACGTGCATCACCTTGGACGATGTTTACCTTTGCCTGACTGTGATTGATATAGGTGAAGTATTTCGGATTCGTTGCAATGTCGATAACCTGCGGATCGATCTCGTAATAGGTGATCGACATGCCCCGTTCACCGTAGGCGGCCATCGTTCCCGTGCCAAGTCCGACGACGGCGATCGACTTCTTCATCCTTCGTCCGCTGAATTCTTTGAACACTCGTCCGACCGGACTGATAGGGCTGTAATAAGTCGTCGGCTTGTCCAACCCTGCTGGCGTCATGTCTTCTTTGCCGTGAACGGTAGTGCCGTGCAAGAAGTCGTGGAAGCGTCCTTCCCGCGTAACTTTCTTCACACCAAAGAAATTCCGGGTCTGGAAAATTACGCTGGCGTCTTCGGGTCGCATCGCAGGTCCGAGAATCATCAGACTGCAGATTGCAATTCCGTATCGAATGGGCTTATCGATGAAGAAGAAGCACAGGAAGGTGAGCACGCCCATGATGAGCATCGCGACTCCTGCCTCGGTGTTGTCGCCATACGTGGTCACGAAATAGCTGAGGAACTGCGGAGTGATCCGGGTCAATCCGAGACATATGAGAACGACGGCTGCGCCGATCAAGAGATCTTTCGTCAGAGTCGCTCGTTGGAGTTTTGGCCCCGGTTGGATCATCACAACGGCGACGGCTAGAGCGATCGGATATTCGATCAGTCCGCGGAAGACGACGGGGGCGACGAATCCGTTGAAAGCTCCACCTAGCACGCCTCCGGCCGCAATCCAGAGATAGAACTCCGTGAGGTGAGAGGCACTCGGGCGAGAGCGAACCATCAGGGTGTGACACGTCCACGCGAGCATAAAGAAAGCGAAGAGGTGCATGGCGGCCAGCGGCAACATTGGCGACCACAATTCCAGGACAAGGACCAAGGCGATCGGGAGGACGAGAATCGTTGTCAGCCGTGACATCAGTGTTGTCTTCGGATGAATGCGATTGCTGAACGCAAGAATGAAAGTGAGTAGATAGATGGAAAGCGGGATCACCCACAGGAGCGGTACCGGCGCGATGTTCGTCGTGATGTAAGTCGTGATGCCAAGCATCAAGCTAGACGGCGCCGCAGATAAGAGCACCCAGCGTAAGCGCTCGCGATTTGTTGGAGGCGCATCGTCTTGCGAAACCGCTTCGACCTCGGCGACGTGTTTTCGTTGAAAGATAATTCCGAGCGCCGAGCCAAGCGTGAGGACTCCCAGCGCGATGTAGCCGCCGGTCCAAAGGGTGCTCTGTCCGTTCAATGCAAATCGGGATTCGATGATGGTCGGATAGGCGATCAACGCGAGCATGCTTCCCAAATTGCTCGCGCTATATAAGAAGTAAGGATCGTGCGCGTGAGGATCATTGGTCGTCGCAAACCATCTTTGGAGGAGAGGCGCCTGTGCTGCGACCGCGAAGAAGGGAAGCCCTACCATCACGAGCAAGAGGCCGACGACTTGGAAAGCGGGCTGTCCGGATTGCGCGGGTGAATATCCTGCTTTGACGCCGAAGGGGAGAACGATTAACGCGAGAGCGATTACGACCAAGTGGAGAACTGGTTGCCGATTCGCGCCTAGTAGCTTCACCGACCCATGCGCGTAGGCATAGCCCAGGAGGAGCATGAGTTGGAAGAACACGACGCACGCATTCCAAACGGCGGGCGATCCGCCAAAAACGGGCAGGATCATCTTCGCGACCATCGGCTCGACGAGGAACAGAAGGGCCGAGCCAACGAATATGGTGAGCGTGTAGAGAATTCGCACAGCCGAGAAGTGACTCAGATTATGGATGAAGCCACGTTTAGCCCTCGAATCGCTCGGGTGGAGACGCCAAGGCCCATGTTAGAGCCGACCCTCCAGCCAAGTTGAACTAAGAATGCGTCTGAAGCGGTCCCTCGAGCATGGGCCGCGCGCGATGGCTGCTCGGGGTGATCCCTTTTGCGGGGATGATTTACGGATTAGGTCGCTGGCTGTCTAGCTCGTCCACGCCGGACGACTTCATGCCGCGGCTAACCACGCTCGAAGGCTTTCCTTACCAAGAAAGTCGGATAGCCGATGACTTCAATCTTAGCGGGGCGAGCAGGCGTTATACATTGCAGGAATCACCGGAAGCTATCTACAAATCTTTACGAGCGGAGTTGATCGCAAAGGATTACGAAGAGGATAAGAAGAGGCCGGTCGTAATTCGACGTCGCCGCTTCATTGGCTATTCGCATACGTTTTCGCTGGACACGCCACACGGGACGACGATTGTTACCGTTGGGCCGAGTTACACACGCAAGGACCCTCATCACGCTGACGTGCTAGTTTGGGCGAATCACTATGCGGTGGTGCCGTTCTGGGAGAAGTTGGATCACCTCTCGGGCAGTGGCGAATCTTCGACGGTTTCCGATGACACCTGGCGGCTAAAACAGAGGGCCTCCGAATTCATGACGTGGGCAACAACTATTTAGCAGGTCTATTTTTCGGCGTCGCTAAGTCATGTGCGAGCTTCATCGCGGTCTTCTTGAGCGGAACCGTCTTCCAACGAATGGTCTGCAAGCGGCCGATGAAATTATTCCTGTCCTTCATCGAGCCCACGTTCCAATCGAGGATGTCCCAAAGGGTCGCGTAAATCTTCGCGTCTCCGGATGCAAGCGCGATCACTGGTTTAGGATCGTTGCGAAGCACAGTCATTACGCAGTCGTCGCGATATTCGGCCGCGGGCCAATCCACTGGCATGGTGAGCAGGGTCTTCAATGCAGACGTGGATTGACGTGACTTGTAAATCGCGTAGATCGCATTTGGGATGTCCTCGAGCAAGATCTGATTTTCGGCGAGACCATGGGTCGCGGTCAGCTCCTCGATCTTCTCGTCGTGTGCGTCTTTGATTGGAAGGACCAGCCTCGACAAATTCGCATCCACGTCCACGCCTTTCATGGCCAGGGCGAACGCGGCAATGACGAATCCAGCGGAATTCGTAGATTCCTTGAGAATGGGGGTGAAGGTTTTGATCGCCTGTGCCTTCGTGATCGAGGTCATCACGCCAATCGGTTGCTCGCCGCTAAACGCGGAGGCTGCGATATCGAATGTCGATTGAGCATGCGCCGCAACGCAAAAGAGGAGAAGGCTGGTCGCACAAAGAAGTCGCCGCATCACTTAGATAGTATTACAGCCTTTTGCATCACGGTTTCGGCATAGGCAATGCGTACGCCTTTCTGAGCACGACCGCAGGGCCATAACCGAGTTGATCCAACGGTATCGTCCCGCCATTCCAAGATTCCTCGGCGACGACGACCATTGCGCTGAAATCTGATTCGTGCGAGTAGATGTTCTTCTCTTGCGAGTTGTAGCCCACCCAAGTCGTCGAGAGCAGTCCGGCGAAGCCATTCTCCGCCAGGGCTTTCGAATTAGCTTGGATCGCGGGCCAGCGAAGCCAAGTTGCTCCGACCACCCGTTTGAATCCTGCATTTTTCAGAATGGCAAGTCGTTCGGGGGCACCCTCCGGGCGGTAGCGCCACTCGAACAGGATCGTCTTCTTGGGAATGCCCTTTCGAATCGCTACCGCTTGTTCGGTTGTTGGCGCACCAGAATTTCCAGGCGATTCTTGCTTGCTGTAGAGCATGTCCGCCCACATGGCCGTGCGCACGCCCTGCCCCCGCAACATGCGATTCAACGTTTGGACTTGAGAAACGAAGAGATCGGAAGCAAGCGGATACCTGCTTGCACTCTTGAAAGGATATCGGCTGCCCAGACTTACTTCGTCGGCGCCGATATGAAGAACGGGTGTCTGGAAGATAGGAAGAGCTTCGGCGTAAATCGCCTTGATCAATTTGTACGTTCGTGGATTGCTGGGTGAAACGACGGCTTTCGTCTTTGGGTCTTCGGCAAGATCTCCAAAGCGTTTGTTCTTTAGGAGCCAATTCATATGCCCTATCGAATTGAGCAGCGGTACGACTGTGATTCCGTGACTTCTTGCAAACGCGACCTCTTCTTTGAGGTCGGCCTTCGTCATTGCCCAATCGGGTGCGGCGTCTCCGATTGCGTCCCACTTGATTTCTTCGCACTCAAGAACCAAGTGATTGATCTTGAAGCGATTGAGAATGTTGACGATCAGCTTCTTATGAAAGTGAAGCGCCCTGTTCCCCAAGAATAAATGCACACCACGCCATCCGAGAGTTGGCCAATCGCGAATGCGACCGATTGGGATCGAGAGAGATGAACCACTCGCGTGAATAATTTGGCACAGGGATTCTGCGCCGCCCAACGTTGCTTTGGATGTCCGGCCCGCGATCAGCACGCGCCCTTCTGACGCATCTATCCAATACCCTTCGGGACTTGGCGGAACGTTCGAGACATTCTTGCCAAGTGCGCGACGCATCCATGCCGTTTGCGCTGCTTCTCCAATTCCGATGAAGGGACCGTGTCGCGGCGGCTGCATTTGAATTAGTGGTTTTTGGCCACCGTATGCAACGATCTCTCTCTGGATGGCCTCTGCTGCGACCCGATCCAAGGGCGGTGAACCGATGACGATCGTGACTTTCGCGGGAAGGATCCATTCCGCGCCCGTCCATTTCGATTGCTTGGGTCGTGGGATGATCAGCGGACCAACGCGCGGCGTCTTTGCAGCGATCGAGATGCCAAGGAGACTGGCGAGGAGCATCTGTTGTGTTGACGCATTGCAAACCCCTGTTCGTGCGGAGAACCGGCCCTATAATGCGTTGTGAAGTGGGCTTTGCTGGGTTTTGTTATCCTCGTTGTCGCCTGCGCGCCCGCACCGGTCACAAAGGCTCCTGCGTCAGCGCCGAAAGTTCTTATGAATTTGGCGACGATGCCCAAGGAAGGAACTTGGACATACGATGGCGTCACTACGTTGCAGGTTATCGGCCCTGGAGATTCGCTCATCGAATCAGGCGAAATACGTTCAAAAAGCACCAGTGAGGTGAAATTGCTTGGCAACGGTACGTACCAGGTCGTGAATGTCATCCACAGCATCACGAGGAGGACGGGAGGGAAACTCACGCAGCAGGAAGTTGCAGCACTACAGGCTCACGTTGGAAAGCTGCACACGATTACCTACAACAAGAATCGGCATCTGATCAATGACAAAGGAAGCGAGAGCCTGACTTATGACTTCGCCGTTCCGGATCGCGTCGGGATTGGCGACAGTTGGGATGGTGCAGTTCTCTATCACGGAGAGCGGTTCCCGGCAAAGTTCAAGCTCGAAGGTCACGAAAGATTTGCAGGAATGGATTGCGTGCGAATTTCAGTGTCGTGCACGTACTTCGATCGTAGAATGCCGACGGGTCAGGTCAAGTGCGTCCTTCTAGATATCTATTGGATGGAAATATCATCGGGCGCGATGGTGGAAGAAGATACCGATCTCACCTTCGACTATGGCGGAGATCGAATGATTCGAATGAAGAGCAGGCAAGCTTCGTTTCAGCCGAAGGTTTTTGAGGCTCATTCGCAGAGATGAAGCGATGTCCTGCGCCCTGGGCGATCATGGTCTGCCAGATTTGGCTCGTGAGCATGATCCTCATGCTTTGTTGGGGCATTTTGGATGGGGCACCTGTTGCTGTCGCAAACTACCATAACGCACTCGGCCCAGCGCTTGGCGCATTGATCTTCGTCGAGCGGACTGTGCTGCTGCAAAGGTGGTCATTCATTGTGCTCGGGTTACTCGCGATCTACATGGCGGGCGGATGTTGGTTCGCGACCCTGTTTGTTATCGTTGACGAGCGATCGTGGGTGGTCTATTCGATCTGGCATACCGTCGCGTGTATCGCTCAGTGGTGTTGCGTCTTCGCAAAGGAGAAGGACGACGAGGAGCGTCAAGCACGACGCAAACTCGCATTGAGAACGTCACTTGGATCAGCGGCAATTGCGTTGGTTATCGCCGCGGTACTGTTCTATAAGAGTTTTCAGGCTCCATCAATCTCGGTAGGCCGTATCGCGAAGCGGAGTGAACTCACGGGGCTGTGGTACGGAACTCGGCCGTCTAAAACGCCTCACATTCAGGCGTTTGTGCTGACCTTGATGACGGACGGGACGGGCAGCTTCAAGGCGTATAAGAAGGCTCACAACCCGGGGTTCAAAGTGCAATGGTTGTTGCGCGGGAACAGTCTTCACATATCGATTTGGCGTCAGCCCAATCGCACGTTCGTCCCAGTTCTCGCCGACGATGCTCACGCGTTGTTCTTGCAGCCTACGAACCTCGATGGGGTTAGCAATTTCAAACGGGAACCGTACAACGTCATCACCGGTACCGGCGAATGAACATTTGGCTTTTGAATGGATCCCGACTACAATAGATGTGCTCCCGATGCGCCGGGAAGGAAGAGCGTTCGATGAAACGAATACCTCCGAAATGGGCGCAAGCAGTTTGTATCGTTTGGCCGTGCGCAGCCATCTTCGAGCTGCTTTCTGGATTTCTCACCGGATCCCCGCTGTGGATCCGCTATCTCGAGATTCCCCTCCTTATCTTCCTTGCTCTCCAGGCGTTTATTCTTTATGGTGTGGCGCGCGTCCGCCTCTTCGGATACTACTGGCTTAGCTTTTGCGCGGGTCTGTATGCAATCTACACACTCACGATTCCTCTTACTTACGGTGTTGCTGAGTTTGTGCTTGCTCTCGCGGGAATTCTTGCCGTGATCGCAGGCTCGGTCTGCATCCTCCGTCTTCGTGACCTCGACCAAGACCCATCTTCCCTGAAGCTCTTTTCTAGGAGGCTTGCTTTTGGCGCAAGTCTGTGCCTGGTGGTCGCCTGCGGCTTCACCTTTGCGAGCAGTTACTACTGCCCCGCGCCGGAAACTGGACGACTGGCAACGAGAGATGATGTGATTGGAGAATGGTGGGGCGTGAAACAGAATTACATGAAGGATATGCCCGAACTCAGCATCCAGCGATTAACCTTTCTTCCTGATGGGAGAGGCAGCGTCGCCTACGGCTATCAATTGTCGTATCCACCCGATGCGGGAACGTATTGGCTGATGAGGGGGAATCGCATCCACACGTCGTCTATGTTCACGGACTACTGGTCAGAGCAATCATTCTGCGCGCAGCTTTCCAAAGACGGCGGCACAATGACCATAGTGGGGAAGCCATTGTTTCGTGTGCAGGCCTACTACAAATCCGATTCGGTGGAAGGGAAGCGGCTAGCCGCCCTGGGTGCAAAGTACCTCAAGGAATTTAATTCGCGCAAGTGACTTCGCGAAGAGTCAAGACCTAAATGTGTCCCAGGTCAGTTTCGCGAGCACGGCGATAAGTACGATCAAAAACAACGCGCGAATAAACGATCCGCCGTGTTTGATCGCGAGTCGAGACCCGACCATTCCGCCTGCGACGTTCGCGACGGCCATGGGAATCGCGATGTTGTAGAGGACGGTCTTCGCGAAAATGAAATAAAGGAGTGCGGCAAAGGTCGCCGTAAAGTTGATGAATCGCCCTGTCGCGCTCGCGGATAAGTAGTCGTATCCGAAGAGTCCGACAAGTGCGAACACGAGGAAGCTGCCTGCTCCTGGTCCGAAGAACCCCTCGTAAAATCCGAGCACCGCGCCCATCGCGATCGATATCCACAACTCTTGCTTCCGTTCGAGTTTCGGTGCGTGGATCTTCCCAATGTCTTTATTGAAGAGAGTGTAAACCGCGACAACTATGAGCAGAACAAGAATGAGCGGCCGAATGAGATTCTTATCGAGCAAGCTGACCGTATGCGCGCCGAGAATTGCGAAGCCAAACGCGAGGATCCCGGCAGGTATTGCTACGTTCCAAACGATTTTCTTACTTGCTGCGTAACGTGCGACAGCGGCACCTGATCCGCAGCTCGATGCGAACTTGTTCGTGCCGAAAATCAGGGCGGGAGATGCCCCGGGAAGGAAGATGAAAAGGGCGGGAATGGAAATCAAACCGCCGCCGCCGGCCACCGCATCGACGACGCTCGCAAAGAATCCGAACGCGCAGATGGCTACGAGTGTGGCGGTCACTGTGCTGTGAAGATTACGCGAAACGCTCGCTGCTAGCCGGGCCTGTGTTCGCTCGTTTTATCTACTACCTTCAGTTCCTTTCCTGGAATCGGAAAGAGCCAAGCCAATCCATCCTGCTTTCCGCGTTTAGCTCGGCAGACGATCCAGCCTTCCGGTGAAACGAACCCAACGTCTTCCAGTTCGAGACTCATGTCATCAATCACATACTTCAGCGGAGTCCCATTGGACGAGGTACGTGGCCGAATAAGGGGGAAGTGGCCACCACCAAAAATATTGACTCCGGCGTTTTGGCCCGTTTGAAAGCCACCTGATCCAATCGAATATTTCGGAAGGTCGTACCACGTGACACCGAGGTCACTCATCACATCTTCATCGATCTTGGGCCACCAAGTCTTCGGGAACTTTTGGTTGCTCGTTCCGCTAGTCGGCGTTCTCAAAGAAACCGTTACGCGCTGAAGAGGGATCTTCGGACCAAGGACGAGATGATTGCGGCTGACAGTGCATTCGTGCGCGGCTGTTGTGTCGGCATTCGTCGCCGCGATCGTATGTCCGTCGAGAAATCCCGCCGGAAACCAATTCAGCCATCTTCCTTTATCGAGCAGCACCTTCGCGCTTAAGACGCGTCCTTTCATGACGCAGATAGGTTCCTCATACGACCAATCCACACCGTGATCATATGTATGTCCCAGAGCGCTCAAATCTTTATGCGCATCTGCGATCACGAGATTGCTCCATTGCGAATCGAGCTCTACAAACTTCGTTCGAAAGAGAATCAATCGTGGATGGGTGGCCAAAGTGGCGATTGCGGCCGCTATCAACAGCATCAGTAATTTGAACCGCGTGAATGCTCTCTGTATTCCCGAAATGTCGAGGGCCTGCAATAAGAGGCTGGAAACGCGTACAATGGACGTGTAGCTCGCACTCAGCGAAGGTTGCTCGAACAAAAACTCGAGAAAAACAGCCCTAGGGGTTGACTTTCGAGGAGCGACGTGCCTACAATATCCCTTGCGCCTCAACTAAGGGTTGAGGTTTGCACCTTGAAAGCTCCATAGAGGAACAGTCAGGTAAGTCCAAATTACGAAGGTTCGAAAATCAAACGAACCTGTCAAACCAGCCTAGATTCTACGATGCAAATCGGTGGATTTAGATTGGATCATAATTGAGAAAACTAACCCCGTAAGGGGATAGCGGAAACAAACTTTCTTCGGAGAGTTTGATCATGGCTCAGGACGAACGCTGGCGGCGTGCCTAAAACATGCAAGTCGAACGGGATAGCAATATCTAGTGGCGAACGGCGGAGTAATACGTGAACAACGTGCCTTAAAGACTGGGATAGCCAGGGGAAACCCTGAGTAATACCGGATGTGGCAACGAGATGGCATCTTCTCGTTACTAAATGGTTTTTCGCTTTAAGAGCGGTTCACGGCCTATCAGCTAGTTGGCGAGGTAACGGCTCACCAAGGCGACGACGGGTAGGGGGTCTGAGAGGATGATCCCCCCGAGTGGGACTGAGACACGGCCCACACACCTACGGGTGGCAGCAGTTGGGAATCTTGCACAATGGAGGAAACTCTGATGCAGCGACGCCGCGTGGAGGACGAAGGGTCTAGGCTCGTAAACTCCTTTTTTCGGGAAAGACTTAGGACGGTACCCGAAGAATAAGCACCGGCTAACTACGTGCCAGCAGCCGCGGTAAGACGTAGGGTGCAAGCGTTGTCCGGATTTACTGGGCGTAAAGAGCGCGTAGGCGGCTCGTTAAGTGAGAAGTGAAAGCTGTGGGCTCAACCCACAAACCGCTTTTCATACTGGCGAGCTGGAGTGATGCAGAGGTGGATAGAATTCCCGGTGTAGCGGTGAAATGCGTTGATATCGGGAGGAATACCCGTGGCGAAGGCGGTCCACTGGGCATCAACTGACGCTGAGGCGCGAAAGCGTGGGTAGCAAACAGGATTAGATACCCTGGTAGTCCACGCCCTAAACGATGGATGCTAGGCGTAGGAGGTATCGACCCCTCCTGTGCCGCAGCTAACGCACTAAGCATCCCGCCTGGGGACTACGGCCGCAAGGTTGAAACTCAAATGAATTGACGGGGACCCGCACAAGCGGTGGAGCATGTGGATTAATTCGATACTAACCGAAGAACCTTACCCAGGTTTGACATCGAGGGTAAGCCTATGAAAGTAGGCCCTCTCCCACAAGGAGACCCGAAGACAGATGTTGCATGGCTGTCGTCAGCTCGTGCCGTGAGGTGTACGGTTAAGTCCGCCAACGAGCGCAACCCTCGTCCTGTGTTACCAGCGATTAAAGTCGGGAACTCACAGGAGACCGCCGGTGTAAGCCGGAGGAAGGTGGGGATGACGTCAAGTCAGCATGGCTCTTACGCCTGGGGCTTCACACATGCTACAATGGGCGCAACAGAGGGCAGCAATACCGCGAGGTGGAGCAAATCCCAAAAATACGCCCCCAGTTCAGATTGTAGTCTGCAACTCGACTACATGAAGTCGGAATCGCTAGTAAACGCAGGTCAGCTATACTGCGTTGAATACGTTCCCGGGTCTTGTACACACCGCCCGTCAAGTCACCTGAATTGTCTTCACCCGAAGTCCGTGGCCTAACCGTAAGGAAGGAGCGGCCGAAGGTGAGGGGGGTAAGGGGGACTAAGTCGTAACAAGGTACCCGTACCGGAAGGTGTGGGTGGATCACCTCCTTAAGGATCTGCACTTGTCATCTGCACGTCAGAAGGCAACATATCCAGGTCGAGATTTACATTGATTGCCCTCGTGGAGCTTTTAAGGCATCAGGCCTCGGTTCGTATGAACCGGGGCCTGTCTGCTTTTTGATCCGAAGCTTGACGGTTCCCAAGCTTTCTACTTTGTAGATCGAGGATAGGTTCGGGCACAATCCAATGGATATTGCCGGAGTCGTGCCATGCAAACTGACGTCTTTCTCAAGTCGACAGCCGATCAAATGCATAAGCTCATCTCGAAAGTTGAGCGCCTCGTCGGCATGGCAGACGAAGAGGCAATCAACAAGAAGCCGACTCCCGATGCATGGAGCATCGGCCAGATCCTCGATCATCTCAACAAGGGACTCGACTACTACCTCCCGGGCATGAGGTCTGGGATGGCCGGCAAGCCGAAGGGCGCCGCCCAGGCGGAGGTGAAGCACTCCTGGTTTGGCCGAATGATTGTCAAGGGCATCGGACCGGGTGGTCATGCTCCCGTTCTCAGGCAGCTACTCCCGGGAAATGGGCCATACAAAAAGGACATTGTTTCGACCTGGACCAGACGCCATGAGGAAATCATTCACCTCACGGAGCAAGCGAGAGGGATCGATTTGTCAGCGGTGAATATTCGAAATCCATTCTTTAAGTTCGTGCAAATGAACCTCGCAGATTTCTTCGCCATCCTCATCGCTCACGCAGAGGGGCACATCGCTCAGATCGAGGAACGCATGAACATCAAGTAACCCTCGAAAGCTACCAAGGGTGTGCGACCATCACGATCTGCAGCTTTTGATGCGCTTGAATTGAATGGATAGTGTTGAAGAATACACATCGCAAATTACACGCCCCAAATTGCCCATCCCTGGATGTCTGTTTTACGAGTAAGTAAGGCGGAGTGAGATTAGGAACTGCTCAATTAACATCAAGCCTCAGGCTAAACGATCTGAGGCTCGATGCAGTTCTTCGTCGTAGCGGGTGCCCCCAAATTCAATCTAACACTAACCGTTCGCTGAGCGGTTATGCGAGCCCGTCTGCGGTTATCAGCGACTCATCGAAGAGAACGCCAGTAAGGTCA
>Ga0068865_100000784_pt1 | contig 17855 bp, 10 predicted proteins | sample KBSMisM12_FD_75293 | JGI IMG/M metagenome (GOLD analysis project Ga0068865, IMG submission 75293) | Miscanthus rhizosphere microbial communities from Kellogg Biological Station, Michigan, USA - KBS Miscanthus M1-2 | ecosystem: Host-associated > Plants > Roots > Rhizosphere > Soil ...
CCAGCCAATAATAGGAATTGGGCGCGAATATCCCCACCCGCACGCCCGGCGCCACGCCCCAGCCGCGCAGGATTTCAATCGCCGCGGTGCAATGGCGGCGCAATTCCTGATAGCTGCGCCTGACCCCGATACCGTTCTCGATGGTATGGATGGCGCCTTGGCTGTGACGCAGATTGCTGACCAAATTGCCCAGATCCAGGCTGCCTTCGGATTGGTTCGAATACGCCGAAGCGAGGCTGCTGCTGGTATCTTGTGACAAAGGAATGGCTCACGCTGTGGTGTAACCATTTATCGCAGCTGGTAGATGCACCGACGTCCATAAATGGACAGGGGGTGAGCAAAATGTCGCCAGCTGCAGGGAGCGAAAGATGAAGCCGTCCTTTGCGTAAAAAAGAAACGCGGGCCTGGCAAAGCCAGACCCGCGTCCCAGTTGAGAAAGCGGTGAATATTATTTTTTGACGGCGACCAGTTCGATCTCGATCAGCGGCCCCGGCGTGGCCAGGCCCACTTGAACGGTGGAACGCGCCGGCTTGTTGGGCTGGGTGGCGGTGCCAAAGCGCTTGGACCATTCCGCGTTCATGGCGGGAAAATTTATTTTTCCGCCATTGGCGGGATCGGCCACCAGGAAGACTGTGGCCTTCACCACATCGCCGAAATTCAAACCCAGTTGTTTGAGGACGGCTTCGAGCTTGTTGAGCACGTCATCGGCCTGCTGGGTGGTGTCGCCCCAGCGAGCCGGACTGCCTTCGGGGGCGTTGGGATCCTTGGGACCACCCGGAATGCCGCTGATATAGTAGGTCTTATAGCCTGCCGGCACGGTGACTGCCGAAACGATGGGCGCGTTGGCATTGGGCGATGGCAGCCTCGTCACCGGTTGCGCACTGGCGGCGCCAGCGAGCGTGCAAAGAGCCAAGGCTGTACCAAGATAAGCGAGTGATCTGGTCATGTCGTTCTCCCCTTGTTGAGCGATAGAGTGGTTTCAATTCTCACGATGGTGGGTCAGGCTTTTGTCTTGCGGGCCTTGGACAGAACTTGGCGAACGCGGTTGCCCACGATCAGCTCCTCGCCCGGCTGCAGGGTCATGGAGACGACCTGCAGCTTGTTGACGACATTGGCGTTAGACTTGCGCAACGGCGGCAACAGGCTGCGGTTGCCCTGCGTGGAAAGCATCTCGATACAGGGCTCGCCTTGGCGCAGTTCCTCGACGCATTGCGCCACGGTCAGACCGAAGGCTGCCTCGTCCCAGTTTATTGTCAGCGTAGGATAGGAGTTGCTCCCGACCGGAATCTCGATCGAAGTCGTCACACCCGGCACGGTTTCCACCAGCTTGGCGACCCGCTCGACCCGGCCCTGCCACATCTTGTTGAGAGCATTGAGGTCGGCCTTGGACCAGTATTCGACGGCGGCCAGCACGCCCATGATCTCTTCCTTGCCCACCTTCATGGCGCGGCAGACCGCGCCCTCCCAGGGTGCGCTGTTGGCCATGGCGGCGTCGATCAAATCCTTGCGGCCGAGCAGCACGCCGGAGCATTGCGGCCCGCCCAATCCCTTGCCGCCGCTGACGGTGTAAAGGTCCACGCCCCATTTCGCGAATTTGGTGAAGTTCTCAAAGGGCGGGACGGAGGAGGAGGCGTCCACCAAAAGCGGCACGCCCGCAGCCTTAGTGACCTTGAGCGCGTCCTGCACCCGCTCGTCGCGGAAGGTCGTATAGACCAGTACGGTCCTGGGCGTGATCGCCGCCGCCAGGTCGGCCAGTCCCGCTGCGATCACCAGCCTACCGCCCGGCAGACGCAACGCGCTGTCGAAGGCGTTGCGGCCACCCAACATCACCACTTCGTTTTTCATGCCGGTGGTGTCGGGTAGTTGCCAGATCTTGTCGGGATCGGTTCCAGCGATGCAGCCCGCCGTGGCTTGGGACATGGCGGCAGCCGCGCCGGACGTGACAATTCCGGATTCCGCGCCGGACAGTTCGGCCAGTCTTTTGCCGGCGGCGGCCTGCAGCTCGTACAGGTCCACGAAATGGTGTGAGGCCGCTTCCGCCGCGCGGCGGACCTCCGGCAGTTCCAGGCAACCGCTCAGATAGGTGTAGGTGCCGCGCGCGTTGATGATCGTGCGGACTCCAAGCTTGGCGTATGGATTGCCGACTGCCTTGCCGACACCGGTGGCGACGGTCGCGGCAAAGCTGCGGGTGGCGATGGTGGCGAATAAGGGCGTGGCGGCCGCCAGTTTGAGGAAAGACCGCCGGGCCGTGGAGATGGAAGACATGAGAACCTTTCCTTTGCGCGAAACGTCAATTCCGGTGCGCGGCCGCAATGGACTTTCGAATGAGGTCGATGGTGCGGGCATTGGTCCGCTCGGTCAGGACCTTGCCGATCTCGGCGCTGGCATGGCGGGGATCGCCTTCGACGCCATTCTTGCCGTTGCCGGCCTCCAACTTGTTCATGCGCACCATGCTGGGATCGATGGCAAGCATCAGGGAGGTGTCGCGAACATCGGAGTGATTGCCGATTTCCTCGCGTCTGATGCCGCGCTTCATCATTTCCGCGGCATCGCCTGGCGGATCGCCGCGATAATAAGCGCCGATGGCATGAACGCGGACTTGGGTAGCGGCCCACTCTTTATTCAATTTGGCGGCGACGGCGTCCTGGCCGGCCTGATCGGAACCATGATCGCCGATCAGCACGATGTCGCGGAAGCCGTGCAGTTTAAGACTGCGGACGGCGCCTTCCACCACACCGGCATAGACATCTTCGGGCACGCCGATGGTGCCTGGATAGCGCAAATGTCCTTCAGGGGGATCGTATTTGCCTTCGGGGGTGTAGACGATCACCGAGGCGACCAGCGCATTACCAAGGCGCCGGGCGATGGTCTGGGCATTGGCGAGGGCGCGGAAATTGTGCTTGCCGGTGGCCATGGCAGGGCCGTTCTGCTCGGTGCCGCCTGACGGCAGGATGACCGTGGTTTTCCCTGCCGCGATGGCGTCGCGGATCTCGTAGGATGTCATCCTTTCCATCAGGACATTGTCGGAGGTCTGCGCCGAGGCCGCACCGGCGCAGCACAGCAAGGCAATCATAAGCAGGGTACGGTACATCAGATCCTCCCAGTCAATCCGTCGCGCTTTCCGCGATCGGTTCCAATCTCATCAGCGGACGCGGTGGACTTTGTAATAGTAATCCTCACCTGCAACCATCAGGATGTAAGTGTGCATCGAATCCGGCCTGATCGTGACCCGCATCTCAGCCGCATCCCGGCGCCAACGGGCGGGATGGTAGACCTGGTCCTCGGGCGCCTGTTCCCAAACCTGGCCATCGATCAGGGTGACGGTGAAGGAACCGTTTTTCTCCATGACATAGGACTGCATGGGCATGTCGCGGACAATCGGCTTAAGGTCGGTGAACAGGCCGCCAAATATGCCCACCCTCTTCGGCATAGGAGGCGGGGTTAGCGGCGCGCCAGGCGCAGGCGCGACAGCAAGCGGTTGTGGCGTTGGCGCAGATGCAAACTGTTGTGGCGCCGGCGCCGGTCTGGCCGCGGTCTGGGGCGCCGACAATCCCAGTTGTGCGCGCATCGGCGTAGCGGCGGTGTAATAGCAATCCAGCCAAGGGCGATCCTCCGTCACGCGCATGCAGGCGGCGGCGGCCGAAACCACTTCGGTGCGGACGGTTTCATTCTGCGGCGCACCGCCGGCCGGCGGCGACGCCGCAAGCGCGATCTGAGCGGGCAATGCAGAGCCAAGGCCCAATGAGGCACGCACCGGCTGGGCGGCGCCATAATAACAATCCAGCCACTGTCTGGAGTCAGCAACGACGCCGCAACGAATGGCGCCCGACAAGGCATCGTCGCGGGGTCGCGCTTGCGCCGGAGCCGCCAAGATCACACCCATCACCGCGGGCACCAAAAGCCAACTCATATGACGCATACACTTCCCCTTGCCGGCGCCGATCCTTGATATCCACGACGCTTTAACGCCTTGTTCCTCTGATTGAAACAAAATCGTGCTGCGGCGGCAACCCGTGGACGCGCCGCCGGCGTTTTCCACCGCTCGCCCCAGCTTGGGGTTCAAAGCTCGCCCGGAGCACGATATCTAGCTATAGCGAACTTCGGAACCCTGACACTAGGGGGCCGTTCGCTTGCGCTTGAAAGCGGGGCGCAGCATGTGAGCGCGCTGCAACATCCGCGACAATGTGAGCGACCATAATTAAAGGGCAGGGTTGCCAACCACAGGTTTTCCCAAACAAACTGTGCGCAGTGGCGGACAACAAGCCGTAAGGGGATAAGATGACGACACAGCGCAGCAAAATTTTCGCAACCACGGCTCTGGCGCTTTTGCTTCTGGCCGCGGCGGACGCGGGCGCGCAGAGCCCGCCTGTGGCGCAAGCGGATATCCTGATCACGAATGGTCATGTGGTGGACGGCACCGGCGGCGCTTGGTTCCAGGCCGATGTCGCCATCACCGGCGACAAAATCGTCTATGTCGGCCGCGCGCCCGTGAAGGCCAAGCGCGTGATCGATGCCAAAGGCAAAGTGGTGTCGCCCGGTTTCATCGACATGCATTCTCATTCCGAATTCGGTCTGGCGCTGGATGGGCGCGGCCTCAGCAAGATCACGCAAGGCGTGACCACCGAAGTGATGGGTGAGCATCTCTCGGCCGGCCCGGTGCTGGGCCCTGCGGTGGACGATCCCATGATGGTGACGCCGCCGGTCAAGCGCAGTTGGACCACCTTGGGCGGCTGGTTTTCCTACCTGCAGAAAAAAGGCATCGGTCCCAACATTGCTTCTTATGTCGGTGCCGGACAGGTGCGCGCTTCGGCGATGGGCTATCAGAACCGCCAGCCCACGCCGGCAGAGATGGACAAGATCAAGCAGTTGATCCGTCAGGCCATGGAAGAAGGCGCTTTTGGCCTGTCCAACGGCATGTCCTATGTCCCCAATATGTTCTTCTCGACCGCTCAGCTGATCGAATTGTGCAAGGTCGCGGGCGAATATGGCGGGATATTCACCATCCATATCCGCAATGTCGCCCCAGGCGATCCCCGCGACAAAGGCCTGAAGGAAGCGATCGCCATCGCCAAGGGCGCTCATATCCCGGTGGAGATTTTCCATCTGGGCGCCAGCGCCGGCATGGATCCCGACGATTTCATCAAGGACGTGCAGCAGGCGCGGGCCGACGGCGTGGACATCACCGGCAACTCCTATACCTACGAAACCGGCTGGACCTATCTGACCCAGTCGCTGCCGGCCTGGGCACAGGAAGGCAATTCCGCCGACATCGTGGCGCGGCTGCAAAAGCCCGACACCCGCACCCGTATTCTGGACGAAATGAAAGACCGCAATTTTGCGACATTAAAGGTCGCTTCGGTGAATCCGGAGTTTGACGGCAAGCTGTTACCTCAGATCGCGACTCAGATGCATGTCTCACCGTCGGAAGCGCTGCTGAACATCCTGGTCAAGCAGAAGGGCGAAGGTTTCCAGATTGGGATGCCTACCGGCGCCCGCGCCAAGATCGTCGCCCAGATGCTGAACAATCCCTGGATGGACATCGGTTCGGACGGCATCGCCCTTCCGGCCGGCGTGCGCACCTCTTTCGGCAGCCCGCATCCGCGCTCCTTCGGCACCAGCACAAGGCTGCTGGCGGAATATGTGCGCAAACAGCATGTTTTCACGGTGGAGGAAGCGGTGCGTAAAATGACCTCGCTGCCCGCCAACCGGCTGGGACTGGCGGATCGCGGCGTTCTGCGTCAAGGCATGAAGGCCGATGTGGTGGTGTTCGATCCCGCCACCGTGCAGGACATGGCGACCTATGAAAACCCCGCCCAATATTCCAAGGGCATCGATTGGGTTCTGGTCAACGGCAAAGCAGTGGTGGCCAACGGCAAGCCGACCAACGCGCTGCCTGGCGAGGTGTTGCGCGGCCCGGGCTATAAGCTGGGCACGCCATAACGGCGGTCACGCGACGCTGAAATGTTCCGGCGCACCGCCGGCTTGCCGGATTTGCCACATCCGCAGATACGCCTGTTCGATCCGCCGGCGGAAACCATCCGTGTCGAATAAAGCGCACTGCGTCCGGTTGACGGCAAGCTTGGCTTTGAGAGCCTGCATCGCCATGGGATCGCCGGCCAGCGAGATCGCGCGGGCTTCATAGTCGGGCAAATTCTCGACGATCAACTCTTGCAACCCGGCAGCCTGCAGCAGGCTGGCGGCGACACGGCCCGGAAACGTCGTGCCGCGGCAAGTCAGCAGAGGCACGCCGCTCCACAGCGAGTCGCTTGCCGTTGTGTGGGCGTTGTAAGGCAAGGTATCGAGGAACAGATCCGCATGTTGTAAACGCGCCAGATGCTGCGCCAGCGGCTGAAAAGGGGCGAAAACCAACCGCTCGCCCTGCACGCCTTGCTGCTCAGCCGCCTGCCTGAGATTTTGCGGGAACGGAGCCTGGCTATCGAGCAGCCACAACACGCTGCCAGGCGTCGCCTTCAGGATGCGCATCCAGGCCGCGAACATGGCGGGCAGAAGCTTGTAGCTCTGGTTGAAATTGCAAAAGACAAATCCGTCCTCTGGCAGACCATGATCGCCGCGGTTTCCCGTGGCTGTGCCGATGGCGCGGCGAGAATCATTCACCTGATAGCAGCCGGGAAGATGGGCAACCTTCTCCGTGTAGAAAGACCGATCCTGCTCGGGAAGCACGATCCGGTCGGCGATAATATAGTCCATATAGGGCGCGCCCAGCGTGGCCGGGAATCCCAGATAGTTGACCTGGATGGGCGCGGGCCTGCGCGCGAAAACCCCCATGCGGTGGGCGCCGAAATAGCCGTTGAGATTGACCAGAATGTCGATCTCTTCCGCGCGGATTTTCCGCGCCGCGTCATCGTCCGGCAGGCCAGCGATCGGCACAAAGCGATCGAAGGCTTTTTCCAGCCGCCTGCGCATGGCGCTGTCGTCGGATTTTCCATTGTCGATCGCGACGATTTCAAATCGCTCGCGATCATGACATTCGTAAAGGCCGGCCATCAGATGCGCGGTGGCCTGCTCGCCGAACTCGCCGGACACATAACCGATACGGATTTTGTCGCGCCCACTTGGGCCGCGCTGTGCCGTCGCCATCTGTGCCGGATATTGATCGGTGGCGTATAGGCTGGAACAGCGTAGAGCCTGGGAGGGCTTCTCTGCGATCGCCTGATAGACAAATGGCCGTACGACCTTGCGGCCCTCGCGCAAGCCGGCCTCGATCTGTGCCACCGTTTGCGGAAATTCGCGCCAGTCCGCGCCATACATGCGCAGATGCAGCAATTCGCCCAGGGCGTAGGGATGGTCTGGATCGGCCGCGATCACCCGTTCCAGATCCTTGATTGCGGACTTCAGCAGCTGCTTATCCCGCCACAGAAGATCGGCGCGGTTGCTGAGCGCCAACGCATTCTGCGGATTGAGGGCGATGGCCTCGTCAAAACTGGCCAGGGCTTCGTCGATCCGGCGAAACATGCGCAGGACGGCGCCGCGCCCATTCCAGGCGACGTCGCTTTTTTCAATCTCAAGCGCGCGATCGTAACTGGCCAGCGCCTCGGCGAGCCTTCCGCCTTGCCAGAGGAGCCAAGCATGCAGGGTCAGGGCCGCGGCAGAGCGCGGCTGCATCGCCAGCGCGCGCTCTATGCTCGCCAGAGCCGCCTGGTTCTGGCCCAAATTGGCCTGCAGGGCGCCACGACGGTACCAGGCCTCCCCAAGCTCAGGCTGCAACGCCAACGCCCGGTCATAGCTTTCCAAGGCCTCGGGGAACCGCGCGAGCTCGACCAGCGCGATGGCGCGATTGAAATGAAGCCCGGCATCCTGAGGCATTCCAACCAAAGCCTGATCGTAATTGCGTAGCGCGGCCTGAAATTGCTGCAGCCTGGCCAACGCCACGCCCCGGCTTGCCAGCACCGTTGGGTTGCCGGGCTGGGCCAGCAGCACGCTGTCGAAGCAAGTCAAAGCATCACCAGCGCGGTCCAGGTCCAGCAAGGCCAGTCCCCGGGCGCGCAGTGCCTGAACGTGACCCGGATGCAACTGCAAAGCCCGGTCAAAACAGTCCAGCGCTTCCGCGGGACGCTTCAGTTCGGCCAGCATCGCGCCGCGATTGAACCAGGCTTCGACCAAGGCAGGCTGAAGGCTGAGCGCTTTGCTGCAATGCTCCAACGCCTCCTCAAGCCGGCCCGCGCTCCGCAAAGCCGCGCTTTGGTTGATGAGTGCGCCGATATTTGTGGGGTCGAGTTCGAGCGCGGATTTTAGCAGGTCGATGGCTTCACGGTGGCGGCCCTGCTGCGCGCGCAGGGCGCCCAACAGCTGCAGCGCGGCGGTATTCAATGGGTCGACGTGCAGAATCTGAAGATAGATCGCCTCGGCGGGGCCCAGGGCGCCTTGCCTGTGGTGCGCCACCGCTTCCTGGATCAGGGCCTGGAAACTCAAAGAGGTCATAGCCTAAAAGACTATAAAGGCTTGCAATACAAGTGCAATTCGGGAAGCGCGCGGAAACGCGAAAAGGGGTAGCGCGGCCCCGGCGATTCATTTCGCCATTAAAAACGTGTATGATGACGCCGTGATAAAACCGCACCTGACGGTTTTTCCCAAACGCGAGACGGACGAGACGGAAAAGTATCATGATCTTGCGACAGCGCCTTCTTGTATCCGCCATGGCGTTGACCGTGGCGGGTGGGGCCACGCCGGCGCACGCCGAGCCCTGGGTTCGCGGCTTTGTGGTGGGCGCCTATGAATATGCTTTCCGTTATGGCGGGCGCGCCGATTTCAGCCGCAAAGGAGAGATCGAGCCGGGCGTGGATTGTCCGCATGGCAGTGGCGTCCATTTCGCCAGCGATGACCGCACCAAAGTTGCGGTGGCGCGGCAAAAATGGCGCTCGCGGCAAGAGATCGATTGGATTTCCGCGCCGCCCGGCCTGGAGATGGTGCGCGCCCCGAATTTGACGCGCTTTTATATCTGGGACCGGGCGCTGTCGCATCGCGGTTACAAGAAAGAAATCGAAACCTACGTAAATCCCTGGGCCACCGATGATCCGGGCCAGCCGCAGGTTACCAGCCGTATCGGCGACGGTTTCAATCTCGACGGCAAGATCAAGCCGACCGATTTTGTCAGTCCCGACGGCGAGAAGGGGATAGACAACAATCTCTATCGCGCCTGGGGCTGTGATGCGCCTTGGCGCGGCAATGGCAACGCCACCTTGGACCTGCGCGCCAACGACAAGATGCAGGAAGGCCTTTACACCATGGTGATCCGCATCTCGGGCAATCAGAATCCGGTGAACGACAGCGACGCGACAGTCGAGATCGGTTATTCGCCGGACAAGATCGTCAAGGATGCCAGAGGCGGCGTTGCCGTGGATTATTCCTATCGCATCCTGCAATCGGCTCAATACACCAAGCTGAAAGCCAAGATCACAAACGGCGTGGTGGAGACCGAGCAGGTGGAACATCTGCACACGCCGCGCATCGCCTGGTTCTATGACCAGACCGGCGATACCAATTTCAGCAAGGGCAAGATCAGGCTCAGCATCGCGCCGGACGGCGCGAGCGCGGCCGGCTTGATCGGTGGTTACCGCAATTGGCGCGATCTTTATGCCGAGAACACTTTCGCCCAGGATGGCGGCCAGCAGGGCATCCGCGAACATGAAGACCATGTCGCGCTTTACTATGCGCTGCGCCGCAACGCCGACGGCCTGTATAACGAAAAGACCGGCAAGTATGACGGCATCTCCAGCGTCTATCGCATCAGGATGACGGGCGCCTATGTGGTGGATCCCGACAAGGCGATGGAGATTCCAAAGCTGGCATTGGACCAGGACCGCAAGGACGCTTTCGAGGCCACCAAATTGGCCATGGCCAGGGGAGCCGAGACGCGCGCGCCGCAACTGGTGCCGCCCGGCACGTCAGAGGCCGCGGTTGGAATCATGGAAGGGTTGCTGGAGGACCTGCCCAGCGCGGATTATTTCCTTGGGACTTTGTACCGCCAGCACTATCCCGGCGAGGACGAGTATGGTTTTCCGCCCTGGGCGGATCAGTACCGCCGCTATCAGCCGCTCAAGGCGCCGCCGAAAAAGCCGCAGCAGCAGGTCGACGCCCGCAGGCCTGTGATGTTAGCGAAACCATAGCTGAGACAGCGCTGAAAACTTCCTCTTTTCGCGGCGCGAATCTCGTGTTGGATGACGCCGATTATCTGTTGAGAAAATATTAGTAATCGGTTGTTTGGCTTAAATGATTCGCTTTGGTCCCCGGAACAGGGTGATCCGTTGTCACTTGTAGGCAACACTCTGCCAAGTTCAGCCATTTCCCCCGCCTTAAGTGCCCTTTGCGGCCGGTTTCGATCTTGCGGCTGATGGCAATGTCGGTTCAAATCGCGCCAATTCGGCAAATCAAGCCAATAACGACAAAATTCCTCAAAGGGGGCTTACAATGAATTACGGTCTGACCACGGCTCGCGCACGGCTTGCTGGCAGTGCAGCCATCCTGGCGCTTAGCGCGGGAGCGGCGATGGCGCAGGAAGGCGTCGAGCAAGTGGTGGTGTCATCCACCCGCCTGCAAGCGGCAGGCTTCGATGCCCCGACCCCGACCACGGTTATCAGCTCCGCGGATTTGCAGGCGCAGGCCAAGCCCAACGTTTTCGACTCGTTGAAGGATCTGCCCGCCCTCCAGGGCTCAACCGGCGCCGCCGCCCAGGCCGGCACGACCTCGAACGGCCTGATCGGTCTGTCGGCCCTTGGTCTCCGTGGCTTGAGCCCCTTGCGTACCCTGGTTCTGCTCGACGGCCAGCGTCATGTCGCCGCCAACCTGAACGGCACCGTGGACGTCAGCGAAATGCCTCAGATGCTGATCCAGCGCGTGGATGTGGTGACTGGCGGCGCCTCGGCTTCGTGGGGTTCGGACGCGGTTTCCGGCGTGATCAACTTCGTCACCGACAAGAAGTTCGAAGGCTTCAAGGCGCACATGGAGACCGGCCTCTCCGGCTATGGCGACATGGGCAACGTCACCGTTCAGCTGGCGGCGGGCTCCAGCTTCTGGGGTGGCAAGGGTCACTTCGAAGTCGCTGGCGAATACAGCTATAATGACGGCTTGTTGCCGCGCTATCCGCAAGGCCAGCAGCATACCTCCCTGCCGGGCAATATCGGCGGCCGCAATCTTTCCCGCCAGTCGGGCCAGGCGTCCTACAATGCCAACGCGTCGAATGTCCCCGATGGTCAGCCGATCACCTATTACGGTCCCTTGCGGCAGCAGATTCAGTTTGCCGCCTATGGCCTGATCCCCTCTGGACCCAAGGCCGCTACCACCTTCAATCAGTATGGCCAGGCTGTCGCCTATCAGCTTGCCGGCAACTGCTTTGTTTCCAACGGCTCGATTCTGGGCAGCGTTGGCGGCCAAGGCTGCTTCGGTACGCCGTCCAATCCCGGCGATCAGATCGATGCGCATGAATTCACCCAGGGCCTGATCAATCCCCTGACCCGCGGCAATCTCTATGCGCGGGTGTCGTATGATCTCACACCCACGACTGAGATCTATGCGACCTTGAGCTATGGCGGCACACGCACCGAGAACACCCCCGCCCAGGGCAATTCCGACAAGTCGCCCAACACCATCAAATGCGACAACGCATTTTTGCCTGGCACCGGCCTGTTCGGCGCCGGTTTGACCCCCGCACAGACCCAGACAGCCTGTTTGACGGCCTATCCCGGTAACGTCGTTCCCTTCGGCAGCAACTGGGGTAACATCCTTACCGACCAGAATATGCATATGTTCCGCCAGACCCGGCGCTATGTGGTTGGCTCAATCGGCACCTTCGATGTTTTCGGTAAGACCTGGTCGTTTGATTCTTATTTTGAGCATGGCGAGTCCGACACCAGCTACAAGATCCAGAACATGCCGCTGTCAAACGCCCCGATTAACCCGGGGACCGGGCAGCCCGACCAAAACGTTTCCCGCTTCAACCTGTCCTTGGATGCCGTGGTGGGTCCCACCGGCGCGATCGTCTGCCGCAACACCATTGCCCAGGCCTTCGGCTGTCAGCCCTGGAGTCCCTTCGGCGGCGGCGCCATCAATCCCGGCGCGCAGGCCTATTTCGACAATCAGAACACCGTCGGCGGCCAGACCAACGGCATCAGCGCGATCCAGACCAACCGCCAGGAAGCCTTCAGCTTCTCGGTCAATGGTTCGCCGCTCGAGAGCTGGGCCGGTCCGGTCGCGATGGCGTTCGGTTATGACTATCGCGAAGAGCATTATTCGCAACGTGCCGATCCCTTTGCCGCCGGCATCAGCGCCTCCACCCCGGCCACCTTCACCGAGCCTTGCACCGATCCCTTCGTCGATTGCGGCCTGACGACCTTCAGCAATCCCCCTCCAGGCAGCACCACGCGCCTCGGCCTGGGCGCCTATAACGCCGGCAACTATCACAACGGCCGCGGCACCTTCCATGTGAACGAAGTGTTCCTGCAGTTCGGTATCCCGCTGCTGAATGACAGTTTCTGGGGCAAGGCCGACATGGAAATTGATGGACGCCATGCCCGCTACTCGGAGCCCAGCACCACCCTCGCGCCCGGCAAGGGCGTCGACGCCAACACCTGGAAGGTTGGTATCACCTGGGACACGCCGATCCCCGGCATCCGGTTGCGCGCCTTGCAGTCACGCGACATTCGCGCTCCCAACCTGTCGGAACTGATTCCGCCGCCGGTGGGCGCCAACGGCTCTTTCAATAACCGGGTCACCGGCCAGAACGGTCAGAACATCATCAGCGTCACTTCCGGCAATACGTCGTTGGTCCCGGAAAAGGCGCAGACCACCGAAGTCGGTATCGTGTGGCAGCCGGAATTCATCCCCGGCTTCCAGATGTCGATTGACTATTACCGCATCGGTATCCAGCAGGTGATTTTCGCCCAGGGCCAGCAGAACATTGAAGATGAATGTATCCTGCTGAACATCCAAAAATACTGCGATCCGAAAAGATTCATCATTACGGGCAACGGTCAGCCGCAAAGCGCGTCCAATCCTGGCGGTCCTCCCAGCCCCTTCACCACCGTCGTCCCGAGTCAGGTATTCCAGATCATCGTCTTCCCTGAGAATGCCGCGAGCTTGGTCACCGACGGCTTCGATTTCGAGGCGTCCTATCAGTTCGATCTTCAGGACTATGACGTCCCCGGTACCTTTGTGCTGCGTTCGCTGGTGAACCACACCAGCAAATACATCCTCAATACGGGCATTCCGGGCACCCAGAAGAACTCCGAACTGACCGGCAACGTAGCCGCCGGTAACAACGGGCAGACTTATACCCAGTTCGGCGGCAGCATCTTGAACTGGAAGCTGCAGGAAACCCAGACTTACCAGAACGACACCTGGGGCTTTATCCTGACGGAACGTTGGCTGGGACCTGGCGTCACCACCAATCGTAACAATATCGTCTGTGCGGTCGGTACCTGCCCAAGCAACATCAAGGGCAACGCGCACTTCGATCCCAACTGGGACCCGATCCAGAGTCCGACCATCAACTACAACCGCGTCGACTCGATGTTCTACCTGGATGTCGGGTTCAACTGGAATGTCAGCCCGCAGACCTCGATCTATACCAAGGTCGACAACGTCACCAACATCCGTCCACCGGATATCGGTCAGCAGGACAACAACCAGGTCCTTTACGACGTGATCGGCCGTATGTTCCACGTCGGTGTACGCTTCAACTACTGATCCTTGAAGCCATCAAGAACAGGGGCCCCGGGAAACCGGGGCCCTTTTCTTTTGCCGACTTCTTTTAATTTTCCGGCACTAGACAGGCCCGGGCCTGCCGTCGATGCTTGGGCCACACCCGTCAAACAATAAGATGCGGCATCGGACAGCCGCCGGGAGAGGTACTCATGACAGTAAGCCACGCCGCCAAAATCTCAGCTCTCATGCCGGTTATGCTGCTGGCATTGCTGTTCACCGCCGCCCAGGCACAGCCCCAAGGCGGCGCCTATAGGGTGATAAAAACCGAGCGCATGGGCGCGGTCTCCAGCGACGGCATATTGGCGGGCAAGACGCTGTATGTCGCGGCCCAGGACGGCCGCAACGGCGACGGCAGCCTGCCGGCCTCCTTTCCCCAGGAGGTCAAACAGTCCCTCGATCACATGCGCGAGGTCCTGAAAGCGGCGGGCATGGATATGGGCAACCTGGTCTGGGTCCAGGTCTATGTCAGCAACGCCGCCGACATCGCGGCGATGAATGATGTCTATTGGCAATCCATCGGCGCCAATCCTCCGGCGCGCACCGTGCTGGTGGCCGCGGGTCTGCCGGGCGGCCAAAAAATCCAGATCAATGCCATCGCCGTGGCCAGCAGCGCCAAACGCCAGGTCATCACGCCGGCAGGATGGCCTCATGGCCGCCGCACCGATCCGGCCGGCATTCAAGCGGATGATGTCCTTTATATCTCCGCTCAAAGCGGCGCCGATCCTATGACCGGAAAGCTGCCGGCCGATTATGCCCAGGAAGTGAAACAGAGCCTGGACAATGTGGGGGCGGTGCTGAAGGCGGCCAATATGACCATGGCCAATGTGGTGTGGACCAATCCCTATATGGCCAGCCCCGAAAGCCGGGCCGCATCCGACATACTCGCCCATAACGGCCAGATGCAGCCGCAGCAGATGGCGGCGATGAACAAGGTCTATGCCAGCTATTTCGAATTCGGCAATACGCCCGGCCGCGGCACGATGGAACTGGCGGCATTGCCCGCGGGTGCGCGCATCGTCTTCACCGCCATTGCCGGCGCCGATCTTTCCCAGCGCAAATCCATCCGGCCCAGGAACATGCCGCCCAGTCCCACCGCCAGCCCCGGTATTGTTTATCGCGACACCTATTACATGTCCGGCAAAAGCGGGTTCATCCCGGGTCAGGGCATCGTCACCCAGGATGTCGAGCTGCAGTTGCGCCAGACCATGCGCAATCTGCTGGATGATCTGGAGGAAGCGGATATGGATTTCCCCGATGTGGTTTTTTCCGAGGTCTATGTCCGTGACATCAAGGACGCGGACCGGGTGCAGGCGCTCTATGGCACGTTTTTCAAGGGCGTCTTTCCGGCGCGCACCACGCTGCAGAACAGCTTCGACCAGAAGACCGCCACGGGCGAGCAGATTTCTTTCATCGCAGTACGCCAGCCCAAACACTGAAAGCGTCAAGGGGCATGACATCCGGCACGGCCAGCAGCGCCCTGGACAAAGCCAGACAAGCGCTGGATCGCGGGCAAGCCGGCGAAGCGCGCGCAGTGCTGGATGAGGCCATTGCCAGTGGCCTGGATGGCGCGCCAATCCGCAGCCTGTTGGGACTGGTTCTGCATCAGCTTGGCGATCTTTCCGGTTGCGAGCGGCACTTGCGGGAGGCGGTGCGCTTTACGCCCGATGATGGGCCAGCGGAATTCGCCCTGGCTTCGATCTGTTACCGGCTGGGCAAGGAGGCCGAGGCCGAAGCCGCCGCCCGCCACGCCATCGCCAAGGGCATGGATGAGTCCCATTGCCATCTTTTGCTGGGACGGCTTCTCACCAAGCAAGGCCGCCTGGCGGAAGCCGAAGCTGCCTGGCGGGCGGCGATTCGGCGCGATCCCGCTTCACCGCAGGGGCAGCGTGAATTGGCCGAGCTGGTTTGGATGCAAAGCGGCGATCTGGCCAAAGCGCGCTCTGAATTGGATGCCGCGCCTCAAACCGCCGAAATCGTCACCATAACGGTGCATCTGTTGCAGAGCGCGGGCGCCGACAAAGACGCTTATGCCTTGGCGGCGGCGCGGGCGGCGCGCGATCCCAGCTTGCATCTTGTGGCGGCGCGCGCGGCGCTGGCGATCGATCCGCAAGCCGCCGATCGCCATTTGCTGGCAACGCCGCCAGGCTTTTCACCGGCGGCGCGCGCCAAGGCGGAAATCGAAGTCGACCTGGCGTTAGGACGCAGCGAACAAGCCGCCCGCCGCGCGCAAGCCCTGCTTGTGTCGCGCCCCAACGATCAGCACGCATGCGCGCTTCTGGCGACCGCTTGGCGGCTTGCTGGCGATCCCCGCTATCGCGCGCTGTATGACTATGACCGGCTGGTGGGGACCTATCGCATCGAGCCGCCGCAAGGCTGGAGCGATCTTGATGACTATCTGCGCGATCTTGGCCGCGCCTTGGACCAGATTCATGGCCCGCTCACCCATCCCGTGGACCAATCCCTGCGCCATGGCAGCCAAACCATGCGCGGCCTGGCCGACTATCCTGATCCCGCCATCCGCGCTTTGTTTGCCGCGCTGGATGCGCCCATCCGCCGGCATCTCACCGTCCTTGGCGCGGCCGATCAGGACTATGCCATCGCCAGCGCCTGGTCGGTGCGGCTGAACAGCGGCGGGTTTCATATCAACCATGTCCATCCCGAAGGCTGGATCTCCTCGGCCTTTTACGTTCGCACCCCGACAGACATGCAAGGCTCTGAAGGCTTTCTCAAATTCGGCGAACCCGGTCCAGCGACCACACCGCATTTGCCGCCGGAGCATCTGGTCAAACCGGAGCCGGGACTGTTGGTGTTGTTTCCTTCCTATATGTGGCACGGCACGGTGCCGTTCGCATCGCAAGATAAAAGGCTCACCTGTGCGTTCGACATTGTGCGCCGGCGCCCCAGCGCAATCGGGTAAGTCCGATTGCGCAAAAATCAAAGAGAAAGGCGCGAATTGTATTTCCCGGTTTCGCTGTGTCATGCTGTGCAAAAGGGCCAAGGAAATAAGGGGAAAAATCATGAAACGCCCGGCGATCGCCAATCTTTTGATCAGTCTCTTGAGCCTGCTTTTGGTCGCGCCGGCTGAGGCCGCGACCTTCCCGAAATTTCAATTCGATCCCAAATGGCCGCAAGCCATGCCCAATGGCTATTTCTTCGGCCAGATCGCGGGACTGACGGAGGACAGCCACGGCAATATCTGGGTGATTTCGCGGCCGCGCTCTATCGTTCCCCAGCTGGACGAACCGCCCGAAGCGGCGTCCGGCGTTCCCGCACCCTCGGTGGTGGAGTTCGATGCCAACGGCAAATTCATCCGGGGCTGGGGCGGCCCCTTTGCCATGAGCGAGGCCGAGCGCGCCCAGTTCGACTGGCCGGCCCAGGAGCATGGCATCGCCGTCGACAATCACGACAATGTCTGGATCTGCGGCAATGGCCGCGACCAAAAGAGCGGCAAGGACGACAATCAGTGCCTGAAATTCACCGCCGACGGCAAATTCCTGATGCAGATCGGCAAGTCGGCGCAAAGCAAGGGCAGCTTGGACACCGCCAATCTCAATCACGCGGCCTGGCCGGTCTACTACGCGCCTGCCAATGAATTGTTCGTGGCCGATGGCTATGTCAATCGCCGGGTGATCGTGTTCGACGCCGATACCGGAAAGTTCAAGCGCATGTGGGGCGCTTACGGCAAGGCGCCGGACGACAGCGTGTCACGCAATCGCAGCTATGATCCGGCGCCCACGCAATTCAACCTGGTGCACGGGCTGACCATCTCCAAGGACGGCATCGTCTATGTCGCGGACCGCAACAACAACCGCGTCCAGGCTTTCACTTTGGACGGCAAATTCCTCAAAGAGGCTTTTGTCGCGCGGGAAATTCCCATGAAGGGTTTCGGCACGGTCAACAGCGTGGCGCTGTCGGGCGATAAGGAGCAGCGCTTCCTCTATGTCTGTGAGGGCCACCAGCAGCGCGTGCGCGTGCTGGACCGCAAGACCTTGGAAGAGATTCCGCAAGGCATGTTCGGCCATGTCGGCCAATATCGCGACATGTTTCTAGGGCTGCACATCATCATCACCGACTCCAAGGGCAATATCTTCACCGGCGATGGCCGCGACGGCCGGGTGCTGAAATTCACCTTCACCGGC
>Ga0068865_100000785_pt1 | contig 17852 bp, 18 predicted proteins | sample KBSMisM12_FD_75293 | JGI IMG/M metagenome (GOLD analysis project Ga0068865, IMG submission 75293) | Miscanthus rhizosphere microbial communities from Kellogg Biological Station, Michigan, USA - KBS Miscanthus M1-2 | ecosystem: Host-associated > Plants > Roots > Rhizosphere > Soil ...
GCTCGGGCTCTATTCAGGCATCCCGCTTACCGAACGCGGTCAGTACTACAGCGGCCTGCCGGACCGGATCCTGATCTTTCGCCATCCGATCCTGGCGATTTGCGACACGTACCAGGAGGTCATCGAAGAAGTCAGGATTACCGTCGTACACGAGATCGCGCATCACTTCGGTATCGACGACGACCGACTCCGCGAACTTGGCTACGGCTAACTCACTTACCCGACGGCGACGTACAACAGCCCGCCGAAGGCGGTCAGGACTACCAGCAGGCTGGTCAGGGCGTGCGCCTTGCCGTCCCCGAGCTGCTCCTGGTGATGAACGGCGATGCTGTTCAATCGGAAGCGCCGGATCGCGACGTAGCCGAGCCCCGCCGTACACAACAATGCCAGCAGTCCGATGATGATCGACAAGATCAGCGAGACGGAGGCAAGGAGCCGGGCGACTAACACGCTGCAGGTCAGACCGGCCAACATGGTGCGCTGCCAGGCCAGACCGGTTCGCTCGTTCTGCAGACCAGGGTCCCAGGGCGCGAGCGTCATCCGAATCCCACGATGATCAACGCGACAATTCCCACTCCCGCCACGATCGCGGTCAGCACCAGCAGCAGCGGCGAGGACGGCAATGGTTGATTGAGTCGCATTGCCCGCTCGTTGACCATCCACCTCTGAAAGGCACCAATTCCGCAGGCCAGCCCACACACCACCAACACCGCAGAAGCCAGCCGAATCTCCAGGCCGAGCCGGTCTGTCATGCGCGCGACAGTTGCAATTGCTACGCCCGCCGCCAGGAAGCCCAGGCCCGTTCGGATCCAGGCCAGAAACGTGCGCTCGTTGGCGAAGGTGAATCGCGGGTCGGGCTCGGAGCCGGCCGCATAGACCCGGCGCGGCCAACGACGGTCGTGGTGCTGCGTTGGCGCGCTCACACTCGCGATGCTAGTGGGGATCGGCGGAGTCGGTCCAAGGTGCCCGGTTGCCCGAGTACGACCGAAACGAGAATGAGCAGGGCGCCCAGAATTTGCCAGGCATTGAGCCGCTGGTCGAGCACCACCCAGCCCAACAGGGCGGCGGTGACGGGGTTGAGCAGCGTGAGAAAGGTGACGGCACTTGCCGACAGTCGCTCCAGACCCCAGAACCAGACGACGTACGCGACAATCCCGCTGATCAGCACCAGATAAATCAACCCGGCGACATTGCGTGCTGTGAGGTGGTCGGGCAGCCCTTCGATGATCAAGGTGACTGGCAGCAACGTGAGACCGGCGAAGAGGAAGGTCCAGCCGGTGACTCCAAGAGAGGTCATTCCCTCCGGGCGCCCCCAGCGTTTCGTGAGCACCGTAGCGGCACTGAACATGATCGCTGCGCCTGCCATGGCGATCAAGCCAACCAGATCCAGCTTGGCGTCCGATCGCAGCACCAGCAATGCGACACCCGCCGCACCGACGATGCCCGCGATGATCTGGACAGCATGTATCCGGGTACTGAGCAGCGGCACGGAGATCACCACGACGAGCAGCGGACTGAGCGAGTTGATCACCGCCGCGACCCCTCCCGGCAGCCGATACGCAGCTATGAAGAGTAATGGAAAGAGTCCGGAGGCATACAACACGGACAGCACGAAGAAGCGAGCCATCCATCGCTTGGGCGGAATCCGGGTGCCAATGATCAACACCAGCCCGGTGGGTAGCGAGCGCATCAGCGCTGCGAGCAGGGGACGGCCCGGTGGCAGGAATTCAGTCGTCAGCAGGTATGTGGTGCCAAAGATAATCGGCGTCAGCGCGGCCAGGTAGCCCCAACCGCCGGTGTGCCGATCCGATGTCGCTGTGCCGGACGAGTCGCCGGCCGTTATACGGATTCTTGCCTCGTCGCCGCAGCAACGATGAGGTGGCTGGATGTCGGGCTACTGATCCAGCGCTCACAGTGGCCGAGTTGCTCCGCCCCGAGATAGCCGGACTGCCGGTCAGATCGGTCGACAATCACCGCTTGGCAAGCCGCCGCAACGGTCTTGAGGCCAGCGGGATCGCAGATCACGGCAAGCAGACGCATGGTCTGCCTGATCGTGTTCACCTCTAGCGTTCCCAACACATCCTTCGCAATCACCGGTGCCGCAACGACCAGCGGCGTCCTGCTCAAGATCAACTTTTCCATCGGGCCGAGCAGTTCGCGGAAACTCTCGATAGGGTCACCGCAGACGAGCACCGCGGGACGCTCGAGTACCGCCCAACCCGAAGTGGTGTCGGTGATGAAGTCCCGCGAGGCATAGCCGACTGCCACCGTGATGGTGTGTGGATCGGATAGCTGCTGACTGATTGATTCGCGCTCAGCGGGGCTGAGCTCGGTGCGCTCTGCTTTTTCGGGTCGGCGCCGGGCCTGAAGATCAGAAAGGTAATGCGGTGCCGGAGCGTCGGGCGTGAAGTGCGGGATGATGCGAGGCGGCGGGGCCAGCATCTCGGCCGCTCGCCTCTTGTTGCGCCGGCGGTCCCACAGCGCACCGAAGATGATCGCGGCCAGTCCCACGACGATCAGCGCAATAAGCCCGATGCTCCACGCATCCACGCTGTTCAGCGTGCCACAGTCCAGCTGTCCGTGCGGAGGCGTTGATGGCGGCCCCTCCTTCATGCAAATTTCCGACCAGTGCGGGATTTTGTAACCAAATTTCGAAGAAGGACATCCAAAAGTCCGCAACGGTCGGAAATTTGAGCACGCGTAAGGATTTGCGTACGCCCAAGGAGGGTGTGTGTCTGGAGCAAAGCAAATCTCTCAGAGCGCAAGTCGCGACCAGCCCTGGAAGACTTGTCTCGATGCCATACGAATCCTGGGTGGAGCGTCAGATCCGCGAGGCGACCGAGCGCGGAGAGTTCGACAACCTGCCGGGCCAGGGCAAGCCGATCAAGGGTCTGAATGGTCGCGATGAGGAGAACTGGTGGGTCAAGGCCTACCTCGAGCGAGAGCAACTACCACTGCCGCTACCCACTTCCCTGGCCTTGCGCAAGGAGGTCACCGAGCTACCCGACACACTGGCCGACGTGCCGGACGAACAGTCGGTACGCGAGATCGTCAGCGACCTCAACCATCGGATCGCGGCATCGCACAGGATCCGAGCGGACGGTCCGCCCATCGTGGTCAGGGTTGTGGACGTTGAAGCGACGGTGGCCGCCTGGCGTCGTCGACGGCGATCATCCGGTTAGCCGGCTTGACCGCTTACGACCCGGAGCTGGTGAGGGGCCAGTCCGGCACCCCGGGCAGTTCGCCGGTGCGGACCAGCTCCTCGGCAATGTCATGCAATTTGCGGTTGCTTTGCTGGCTGATCCGGGCCAGCACCTTGAATGCTTGCTGTGCATCCAACTCATAGCGCGTCATCACCATTCCGACTGCTGTCCCGGTGGTGCGGTTGCGCTGCAGTGCATTGCGGAGCTGTCCGACGGTGGTCTGTGCCTCGCCAATCGCAAGATCACGTAACTGATTCATCTGGTAGTGAGCGCGCGCCCGGGCCAGCAGTTCAGCGGAGTTGAAGGGCTTGGACACGAAGTCGTCGGCACCGGCGGCAAAGGCCGCGACGGCTGATTCCGCATCGGCGAGTGCGGTCAACACGACCACCGGCAGCCGAGCCAGCCGATCGTCATTACGGATCATTGCAAGAAGATCAAGACCGCTTTGCCCCGGGAGCATCACATCGGTGATCACCATGTCCGGCGGGTTGTCAGCATTGTTCTCGAGCCAGGCATGCGCGTTCTCGCCGTCACTCACTGCTTCCACCGCGTAGCCATCCTTGGTGAACAGCCTGGTCAGATAGGTGCGAAGATCAGGTTCATCCTCGATGATCAACAGCCGAGGACGATCCCCGGCGGTGTCCTGCTCGCCGTCCGATGTCGGGGCGCTCTCAGCCATCAGATCCACTTGCGATCCGTTGTAGCGGGGCAGCCGTACGATAAACCGGCTGCCTGCTCCAGGCTCACTGTCCACCTCGACTGTGCCACCGTGTGCAGACGTCAGGTCGGCCACCAGGGCGAGGCCGATTCCGGAGCCCTGATGTTGATCACCAGCCGTTCCCCGGTTGAACCGCTCGAAGATCGCTGTCTGCTCGTCTTGCCGGATCCCGATGCCGGTGTCAGCAACGGTGAGTAGGACGTGGCTGTCGTCGCCGCTCAAGATCACCGCGACCTCGCCGTCTGCGGTGAACTTCAGCGCGTTGTTGACGAGGTTGCCCACGATGGTGGTCCACATGCTCCGATCGACGTACGCCCGGAGCGGATCCGTCGGCATGTCGACGCGCAGGTTGAGCCGCCCCTCGGCCGTCGGCCGGAATCCCTCGACAACGTCGAGGGTCGCCGACACCAGATCGATCTCTTCGCGATACGGAATCAGCGCACTCGATTCGACCCGGGAAATGTCCAGCAGGGCATCGACTACGCGCTGCAAACGATCACCTGCGCGTACCGAGGTTTCCACCGTGTCGCGCGCGGCGGCCGGTAGCACCACGCCAGGCTCGACAAGGATGTCTTGCAGCGGCATGAGCAGCATCGTCAGCGGTGCACGCAACTCGTGGCTGATGTTCTGAAAGAACTCCGTCCTCGCCCGCTCCAGCTCCTGAAGAGCCTGTTGTCGCTTGAGCTCGCCCTGATAGGAGACAGCGTCGGTGACCATCACCCCCAACTGCCGGGATGCCATTACGGCGAAAGCGGTATAGCTGTCATCGGGCCGCAGGTAGGGGTTGACGCCTAGGACGAGCACTCCCAGCGGCTTGCGGGCACCCAGCATGATCACCGGCAGCACGAACGCCTGGTCTGGCGTCAGTGATCCCAGCGGTCCGGGGGCAAAGACATTCGGGTACCGCTCCCGCAAACCAGACACCAGCTCGGTACCACCATGCTCCAACACTTGGAGCACCGGTCCGCTGGTTGGTGCCAGCTCAACCAGTTCGCAGGATGTCGCGGCAGCTTCGTCGAAGCCATAGCCGGCGGCACGCCGTGGACCCTGACTAGCAAGATCACGGAGGAAGACGGCCGCAAAGGGAACGCTCGTTCGGGTCTTGGCGATCACCTCCAAGGCGGCCCGGCAGGTCGAAGTCAGCGAATCATCCGCGGTGATCGAGACCGTACCGAGTCTGCGAAGTGCCTGCAGGCGCCGCGCGTACTGGACATGCCATGTCGGCTCGGAAATGGCAGTGAAAACGCCGACGATCGTGCCGTCGGCATCTCGGAGGGCGCTGATGGAGAAGCTGAAGTACGCCTCCTCGGGATAGCCGCGCCGTTCGATGATCAGTAGTTGATCATCAAGGTGGTATGGCCGGCCAGTCTGCATGATGTCATGTACGCGTTCCTGCTCCGCTGGCCAGAGCCGCGGCTTCACCTCGCTCGCCGGCCGGCCGAGGGCCCACGGGTGCTTCTCGGCACCGAGTAGCGGGATATAGGCCTCGTTGTACAGCATCAGAAGGTCTGGTCCCCAGCCGATCAGGACGGGGGCGTCCGAGTCCAGGCACAGATCCGCCACCAGCCGAAGCAGCGCTGGCCAGGTCTCTTGTGGACCCAAAGCCGTGGCCGACCAATCCACCTGCCGGTATACCGAGCGCATTGCGGCGGCGCTGTCCCGTGCCCCGTCGGTCGGTGGGGGTGCGGTTGGATCTTGCGCAGCGTCAGAGGACTCGGTCATGGCAGTCCCTCCGATTCTGTCGCGCTCCGCGACAGCGGGGCGAGATGACGCTGTGAAATGTCCCGGGGATGGCACGATCGCGCCTGCCAGGTCAGGTCGCTCCGCGCGCCGCCCAATCTAGTACGCGGTTTGGCGCGCGGTTGTCCGTCAGGCGATTTCAGCTGCGATTGCGCGAGCATCCCCGAAATCCGACCAGCTGCGAGCGTCGACATTTCGCGAGCAGCTCCAATCAAAGGGTGTCGAGTGACCGCCATCGGGTACTGCCTAAGCATGAGCAGTGATGAAATGCGCCGGCGCGTGGTCGCCGTGACGGGTGCAAGCGGTGGGGTTGGCCGGGCGGTCGTACGAGAGTTCGCCAAGCGAGGGGACTCCATCGCGCTGTTGTCCCGCGGCGAGGTTGGGCTTTCCGCCGCTGCTGATGACGTGAGGGCTGCGGGCGCAACCGCGATGGTCGTGCCAGTCGATGTGGCCGACCATGCCCAGGTCGAAACAGCGGTGGCACGCGTTGAGAACGAACTTGGTCCGATCGATATCTGGGTCAACTCCGCGTTCACCTCGGTTTTTGCCCCTTTTACCGAGATCAGCCCCGAGGAGTTCGCCCGGGTTACCGAGGTGACCTACCTCGGCGCGGTGTACGCCACTATGGCGGCGCTGCGCAGGATGCGGGAGCGCGACGCCGGGACGATTGTGCAGGTTGGTTCTACGCTGGCCTACCGCGGAATTCCGTTGCAAAGCGCCTATTGCGGTGCAAAGCACGCGTTGCAGGGATTCCACGAGTCGTTGCGCTGTGAGCTGTTACATGATCACAGCAACGTGCACGTGACGATGGTGCAACTTCCGGCGGTGAATACTCCGCAGTTTTCCTGGGTGCTCTCCCGGCTGCCCGAGCGCGCTCAGCCGGTGCCGCCGATCTACCAGCCCGAGGTCGCCGCCCGGGCTGTCGTGTACGCCGCGGATCATCCTGATCGTCGGGAGTACTGGGTCGGGGCGAGCACCGCGGCCACGTTGATCGTCAACGCCGTAGCGCCCGGCTTGCTTGATCGTTATCTGGCGCGAACCGGATTCGAGGCGCAACAGACCGGACAGCCCAAAGATCCAGATCAACCCGCCAACCTGTGGGAGCCGGCGGACGGCGATGGAGGGCGTGATTTTGGCGCCCATGGTGCTTTTGATCAAACGGCCAAGCCGCGGAGCGTGCAAGTATTTGCCTCTCAACATCACGGGGCTCTGCTCGGTGCCGGCGCAGCCGCCGTTGCTGGTCTCGTTGCGACGCTTGGCCGGAAGGTGTGGAAATCATGATCAAGAGATGGTACGAGCAGGCCGTCATCTACAGCCTCGACGTTTCTTCGTTCCAAGATTCTGACGGTGACGGGCGGGGGGACTTGCGCGGATTGATCAGCCGGCTGGACTACCTGTCTCGCCTCGGTGTCAACTGTCTGTGGCTAAATCCCATCCACCCCAGCCCGTGGCTTGACAACGGCTATGACATCAGCGACTACTACGGCATCCATCCCGCGCTCGGCAGTCTGGGTGACTTTGCCGAGCTGGTCCGGGAGGCGCAAGGGCGGGGCATCCGCATCATCCTCGACCTCGTGGTCAACCACACCTCTGATGAACATCCCTGGTTCACTTCGGCCCGAAGCAGCCCCGATTCGCCGTATCGGGACTGGTATGTCTGGAGCGCCGAAGAGCCGTCCAACCGTCGCCAGGGCACCGTCTTTCCAGGCGAGCAGAGCGAGACCTGGACATTCGACGAGCAGGCGCAAGCCTGGTACTTCCATCGCTTCTATAACTTCCAGCCTGACCTGAACTGGACCAATCCGGCCGTACGCGACGAGATGACCAAGGTCATGAACTTCTGGCTGCAGCTCGGCGCGGCTGGCTTTCGCATTGATGCCGCACCGTTCATCCTCGAGCAAGTCAAGCCTGGCGTAGAGCAGGCTCCGAAGGACTTTTCGATCTTGGATTCCTGGCGCCAAGAGACGCAATGGGTGCGCGGCGATTCGGTGCTGCTGTGCGAAGCCAATGTGCCGCCGAGCGAGATCGGCAGCTACGTCGGCAGTCAGCCCGACGCGCCGACCGACCGAACCCAGATGATGTTCGACTTCCTCCTCAATCCACGCGTCTGGCTGGCCCTTGCCCGCTCTGATGCCGAGCCACTCATCGAGGCCCTGACGACAGCGGCGAAACTGCCCGAGGGCGGGCAATGGGTCACCTTCCTGCGCAACCACGATGAGCTTGACCTCAGCCGACTGACCGACGAACAGCGCGGTGACGTCTTCCGCGAATTTGCGCCGCGATCAGAGATGCGGTTGTACGGCCGCGGCATCAGACGTCGGCTGGCACCGATGCTGCATGGTGATCGCCGCCGGATCGAGCTCGCGTACGCGCTGCAATTCTCGCTGCCTGGCAGCCCGGCGCTGCGGTACGGCGAAGAGATCGGGATGGGCGAGGACCTGAGCCTTGACGGGCGCGAGTCGATCCGCACGCCTATGCATTGGGATGCGACGCCGAACGCCGGATTCAGCACGGCCGCACCTGATGCACTCTTCCGGCCTGTTGCCATGCAGGGCCGGTTCGGCGCAAAGAAGGTCAACGTGCGGGCGCAGCAACAAGACGGCAATTCACTGCTGCGCTGGTTTGAGCACTTGATCTATACCCTGCGAAATGCGCCGGAGATCGGCACTGGTAGCTGCTCGGTCATCGATGCTCCGCTGCCGCGGTCAGTGCTGGCGCACCGCTTCGACGCCGAGGCTGGAGCGATCTTGCTGCTGCACAACTTGGCTGACGAGAAGGTCACCGTGGACATCGGCCCGCTGCCGGGCACGGACGGCGAACCGTACGATCTCTTCGTCGACGGCCCGTACGCAGCGCCGACCAAGAAGCTCAGCGACCTGGCGCTGAACGGTTGGGGATATCGCTGGATCCGGCTGTCTCGGAGCGATAAAGGCTAGCTAGAGGGTCGGTAGAGGAGTAGCAGCGCGATGCGCGAATGGTTGCGTGATCATGGACTGCTGATCGCCAATCTGGCGCTCTTCGTGATCTTCTTCGGCGGCATGGTGCTGTCCGGCGTTCGGGTCTACAACTCCGAGTAGCTGGAGCACGGGCAGCAGGTGGTTTCCCTTGGTGGCGATCTGCTCAGCGGGTGTTCTATGAAGCGACCTTTGAGAACTGGGAAAGCGAGTTCTTGCAGATGGGCATGTACGTCGTGCTGACCGCGTTCCTGTTCCAGCGTGGTTCTTCCGAGTCGAAACCCAACCAGCCTGCGCCGCAGGACGAGGACCCTCGACGGGCGGCGAACCGTCCAGGGGCGCCGTGGCCGGTACGGCACGGCGGCTGGGTTCTCACCGCGTACGAGCACTCGCTCTCGGCGCTCTTCTTCATTTTGTTCTTTGCCGCGATCGTCGGCCATGCAATCGGCGGCGCCAAGGATTACAGCGATCAAGAACTGGCGCATGGCGGTCACGCCGTTACGGCATTGCAGTATCTCGGCACTTCGCAGTTCTGGTTCGAGTCGTTCCAGAACTGGCAGAGCGAGTTTCTCGCCGTCGCAGTGATCGTTTGGGCCTCGGTTTACCTTCGGCAACGGGGATCGCCTGAGTCCAAGCCGGTCGCCGAATCGCATCATCAGACCGGAGCTTGAGCCCGCGCGGATTGAGTCGGCCTGGATTGAGTCGGCCTAGCTAGAGTCGGCACCGATTCGTACGATCGGTTCCATGCAACTGCGCCGCAAGCGCTTCGACCGGCCCGACGAGGTCCGAGTAGTCGAGAAGGCCCGAGTCGAGCTGGTCGAGCTGGGAGAGCTGGCCGTAGGACGGGCCATCTTCGAGCCAGGCTGGCGCTGGTCTGAGCACGTCAAGCCGATCGTTGGTACCGAGAGCTGCCAGGTGCACCACATCGGCTATGTCATGTCCGGGCATCTGCACGTCGAAATGACCGACGGCGCGTCGCTGGATGTCGTGGGTGGCGATGCCTTCGAGATTCCGCCTGGGCACGACGCGTGGGTCATCGGGGATGAGCCGTGGGTCTCGGTCGACTGGGCTGGCAGGCGGCTCTTTGCGAAGTCGCCGAGTGAGATCTCTGACCGCATCTTTGCGACCCTGGTCTTCACGGACCTGTGCGGTTCTACAGAGATCCTGACGAGGCTCGGCGACGCTCGGTGGCGGCTGCTACTTGCCGAGCACAACCAGGCGGTGCGTACCGAAATCGAGCGCTTTGGCGGACGGGAGACGAAGACCACCGGTGACGGCTTCTTCGTTCTCTTCGACAGTCCGGCCCGAGCGGTGCGTGGGGCCGCGGCCATGATCGACGCCGCTACCAACCACGGCCTCACCGCCCGCGCTGGGATTCACGCGGGAGAAGTCGAGCTCCAGGGCGACGAGGTACGCGGTATCGCGGTCCATGCCGCGGCGCGCATTCTCGGCGTGGCCCAGCCCGGAGAAGTACTGGTTTCCAGCACGATCCGCGACCTGCTCTCTGGCTCCGGCCTTGACTTTGTTGATCGGGGTGGATTCGAGCTGCGCGGCCTCAACGGGTTTCGCAGCCTGGCTGCGTTGGTCCGCTAGTCGGTGGACAGCCTTGTAAAGGGCGGGCGAAAGGGACGCCCTATTCGGCGTCGTGGATCTGGATCCGCAGGCGGCGAAAGCCGCGACCCTTACTTTCCATCTTCGTGACGGCGATGCGGCCGATCATGGCCGTGGAGGCCACATGCGTACCGCCGTCGGCTTGGATGTCAATGCCATCGATGTCGACGATCCGCACCATCTCGATGTCTGCCGGCAGCAGGTCGCTCGCGGTGCGGATGACGTTTGGGATCGCCAGTGCCCGCTCCCGCGGCAGCACCCGGACGTCGATCCGCCGGTCCAGCTGTACGGCGTCGTTGCAGGCCTCCTCGACGCGCTGCTTGAAGTTCGCGGGCAACTCGGGCAGGTCGAAGTCCATCCGAGCAATGAGCGGTTCCATGTTTCCGCCGGTCACTGGGGCGCCGAAGTCCCGCAGCACGATTGCGCTCAGCACATGTAGGCCGGAATGCGTACGCATAAGGCTGGTACGGCGTTCGTCGTCGAGGCCACCGTGGACGCTCGTGCCTGCCGGGGGTACGGGATCTCCCTCAGCCGGCAGCAGATAGAGGTCGTCACCCTTGCGTGTGCCGACGATCCGGGTACGGACATTGCCCCACAGCAGCACGCCGTGATCGGGCGGCTGCCCGCCGCCGCCGGGATAAAACGCGGACCGGTCCAGCACGATGCCCTGATCGGCGTCGGCGAGCAGCACAGTGGCGTCCCACTCGCGGACCGTGGGGTCCTCGAGATCGAGGCGGTGCGTGTGGTGTCGATGCGGGTTCCCTAGCGCGGTCATGGATGCGATTCTGCACTGACGTGGGGTGCGACTTTCCGGCTCCCGGCGCAGCGAGACTCGGTTTGCTGCTGAAGTAGGACGGAGTCAAATTCTCAGAATCATCCCCGAGCGGAGGGACCGCCGGGGATTCTGAGCCTGAAATCGGATAGGCAGCCTCGGCTGGGGGGCGATTCTGAGAAACGTCGACGCTCTGAGCCGCTGCGTGAACGTTCACTGCTGTGCCCACGTCACCTCGGCGTCAAACGATCGCCGCGGGCCCGAGCGCCGTAGCTGGAGGTTCGGGCGCGTGCTTGCTGGGTAACTCAATCTTCACGACTGATATGAAGGAGGACCCATGGGCCAGCCTGCACAGCAACAAGAGGTACCTGGCATTCAATCGAAGATGACACCGGTTCCGGACTGCGGCGAGGACAGCTACCAGGGCAGCGGAAAGCTCACCGACAAGATCGCCGTGATCACGGGTGGCGACTCCGGAATCGGGCGCGCGGTGGCCATCGCCTACGCGCGGGAAGGCGCCGATGTCTTGATTTCCTATCTCAGCGAGGATTCCGACGCCAAGGACACGGCTGGATATGTCGAGCAGGCCGGCCGCCGCGCCGTACTCGTCAAAGGCGACGTCGCAGATCCGCAGCACTGCAGGGACATCATCAAGACGGCGATCGATGAGCTCGGAGGCGTCGACATCTTGGTCAGCAATGCCGCATACCAGATGACGCACGAAACGCTCGACGAGATCTCCGATGATGAGTGGGACTACACCTTCGACACCAACATCGGCGCGATGTTTCATCTGTGTAAGGCCGCCGTCCCGCATATGAAGCCGGGCTCATCGATCATCGGCAGCTCATCGGTCAACTCTGACATGCCTAATCCAACACTTGCCCCGTACGCCGCCACGAAGGCCGCGATTGCCAACTTCTGTGCCAGCCTCGCCCAAATGCTCGGCGACAAGGGCATCCGCGTCAACAGCGTCGCGCCGGGGCCGATCTGGACGCCGCTGATCCCTGCGACGATGCCCAGCGAAAGGGTGGAGAGCTTCGGCCAGAACACTCCACTGGGACGAGCGGGTCAGCCGAAGGAGCTAGCGCCGGTCTACGTGTTGCTCGCTTCCGATGACGCCAGCTATGTCTCAGGAGCTCGAGTAGCTGTAACAGGTGGTAAGCCGATCCTTTGATGTCATGTCACGTGAGGTGAGAGCATGACGCTGCCACGCGAAGTAGATGCGGTTGTCATCGGTGCCGGTCCCAACGGACTGGTGGCTGCCAACCGGTTGGCTGAGGCGGGTTGGGACACGCTGCTGCTGGAAGCGCAACCCGACGTCGGCGGCGCAGTACGCAGTGATCGCGAACTTGATCCGCATTTCGTCACCGACACCTTTAGCGCCTTCTATCCACTTGGTGCCGCCTCGCGAGTGCTGAGGGGATTGGACCTTGAGGACTATGGGCTGCACTGGCGTCACGCGCCTGCGGTGCTGGGGCATCCCCGACGCGATGGCAGCTGGGCGATGTTGCATCGTGATCTTGAGATTACGGCAGGCTTGCTGGATGCCGAGCATCCTGGCGATGGGCCTGCCTGGCGATCACTTGTTGATCAGTGGCGGCTCATCGGGCCTAGTCTGATCGACGCGCTTGTAACTCCGTTCCCGCCAATACGGCCGGGTATCCGCGCCATGATCAAGTTGCCACGAGTGGGTGGTCTGTCATTCGCTCGGGAACTGCTGAGCCCTGCGACTTCTGCTTTCGAGCAAGAGTTCGGAGGTACGGCGTTCCGGTTGCTGCTTGCCGGAAACGCTTTGCATGCTGACATTGCCTTGGATGGCGCAGGTTCAGGCTTCCTCGGACTGCTGTTGATCATGCTTGGTCAGACTCTCGGATTTCCGGTTCCGGAGGGCGGTGCGGGCAAGCTGTCAGAGGCGTTGCGGGACCGCTTTCTAGCACACGGTGGCGCGGTGGAATGCCACGCCGAGGTGACCAAAATCGCCGTAGTACAAGGCCGAGCGGTCGGCGTCCAAGTCCATGATCAACTTGTTCGGGTCCGCCATGCGGTGCTTGCCGATGTCGCTGCCGAGCACCTTTATGGACGTCTGGTCACCTTTGACGAGCTGCCTGCGAGGATCCGGGTCAAGATGGCGAGCTTCCGCCGGGATCCGGCAACCTTCAAGATCGACTATGCGCTGAGCTCGTCCGTGCCGTGGCGTACGCCGCCGCCCTACGCGCCGGGGACCGTCCACATCAGCGACTCGACCGAGGAACTGGTGACCACCTTTGCCCAGCTCACCGTCGGCAGCATCCCGGACCGTCCGTTCCTGTTGATGGGCCAGATGACCACTGCTGATCCGACGCGTTCTCCGACTGGGACAGAGTCCCTATGGGCCTACACCCATGTACCGCAGCGGGTGCTGAGCGATGCCGGCGGCAATCTCACCGGGGCGTGGGACACCGACGAGGCGGAGCGGTTCGCTGATCGCATGCAGGATCGCATCGAGCAGCAGGCTCCGGGATTCTCGACGCGGATTGTCAAGCGACGGATCCTGACTCCATTGGATCTAGAGCGTCGCAACGCGAACCTCGTAGGTGGCTCCCTTAACGGCGGGACTGCGGCGCTCGACCAGCAATTGATCTTTAGACCCATTCCGGGTCTCGGCAGAGCCGGTACGCCAATACACGGCCTGTACCTGGCCTCGGCGTCGGCGCATCCAGGCGGCAGCGTGCACGGCGCCTGCGGGATGAATGCGGCGCGCGCTGCCTTGGTGCAGGCGCGACTGACGAAACCTGCCCGGGCAATGACGAAACGCGCGACGGAGTCGATTACGAAGGGCGACTAGAGCTGGCTACGAACTAGGCGATGCGTCTGCGCGGCCTTCGGCCAGGTAGGCGAGACGTCGCAGTGTCTCCTTATTGCGTACGTCCATGGCTGCCACCCGAATGGGCTGGGGAACTAGCTGCGCAGGACCGCTGGAGACGTCCTCGGCGATCGAGACCAGTGAGCCATTCCCGTCTGGCCGGATAGTGATCTCCACTCGGGCCGTGCCGACAGGCCAGCCGCGAGCCTCGAGAACGATCCGCTGATCTGGCTGGATTTCCACGACCTCAGTCGTGTCGTCGATCATCAGCGGCCAGACCCCGAAGGAGTGGTGGATCTTCCTGCCCTCCGCTGGCCAACCGTCGTCCACATCGCGAATGCGCGACGCTCCGACCACCCATAAGGGGTAGAGCCAGCCGTCGCCGAGTACGTCCCAGACCTGCTCAGCCGAGCAGTTGAACCATCTCTGAGTAGCCACGTCAGTGTTCCTGCCCTATTGCTTCGGGATCCTCCCCGGGGATCGAGTCGGCCTTCGTAGCGCCCCTTTCACCCAGTGGCTCCTCAGGACCTTTCGTCGTATCGGCGGCTGTCTGCTGCTCGACTTCCGCGTTGATCTCGGCACCCAACAAGATCGCGTATGCGCTGATCCAGAGCCAGAACAACAGCACGACGATGCCGGCAAAGACGCCATAGGTCTTGGCGTAGTTGCCGAAGGTAGAGGAATAGATCGAGAAGCCGATGGAGGCGAGCAGCCAGATCACTGTCGCGACAACGGCGCCGACTGACACCCATTTCACCTTGGGCGCGTCGCGGTCAGGTGCCACGCGGTAAAGGAGGGCCAGCACCGCCATGACGATGACCAGCAGCACGAGCCAGCCGAGAATCTGGAAGACCCACTTCAGCGCGCCGCTTCCGAAAAGGTTGTTCAGCAGTGGGGGAAGCACGGCGATGATGACGAGCATGATCAACATGAAAACGATGGCGCCAACGGTTAGCGCGAGGGAAAGCAGTCGCTTCTTGATGAAGTTCCGCTTCTCCTCCTCGTCGTAGGCGGTATTGATCGCGGTGATCATATTGCTGACACCGCCCGATGCGCTCCATAACGCGATCACAATGGAGATGATCAGGCCGATGCCCAGTGCTGTGCGGCGCGCGGCCAGCGCGGTTACTTGATCGATGATCACTTTGCGGGCATCAGGGGGAAGTGCCTCGGTGAGTGACTTCAGTTGTTCGGTAATCGTCGCCGGATCGGCGAACAGGCCGTAGATCGACACAATGGCGATAAGCGCAGGGAAGATGGCGAGGAACGCAAAGAACGCCACACCAGCGGCGAGCAGCGGAACCTGGTCAGCCTTCGCCTCCTTCCGGCCGCGCTTGACTATCTGTTTCCAGCCGCGGGCCGGGATCTCGGTGGGTCGCTCTGCCTTACCTCCCGGGACATCCACGTTCTGTTGCTGTTGCGTGCTGGTGATGGTCGTTCCCTTCGTCAGCAGGTGCTTGAGTGGCTTCTACCCCGGAGGTCGAGCAGGTAATCAGACTCTGCGGAGTCGGTGGGATGCCTCGGCTCAGTTCCAGGGTTTCGCACCACCTCACGCCTATGCGGTTGAGCGCCAAGCGAGTCGGAAGTCCGGGACAACCCGTTCCTTTGCCGAGGTCGCGCGGGTATAAGGAAGCTGGCGAAGGCACCTGCCAGCGCGATCGCGCCGGCGCCGACGAATCCGATGTGGTAGCCCGCCATCGTGTCCAAGCCAGCGCTCGCCGCGAGCGGCAGCAGCAAGGCGACACCAACCGCAGTGCCGACCTGGGCTGCCGAGTTGAGTACGCCGGAGACGACGCCGCGATATTCCGGGTCAGCCGCATTGGTCCCTGTTTGGGTCGAAGCCACAGATGCGACGCCTAAGCCCGCGCCCACCACCGCGAACGCCGCGAGCAGCTGAGTCACTGGCAAACCTTCGGAAGGTAAGGCGAGTAACGAGATGATCCCGCCGGCGATTCCCGCGAAACCTGCCAGCAACGTACGCCGCGCGCCGAGCACCTTCAGCAGCCGCGGGCCGGTCAGCGATCCGGCGATGACAGCCAGGTTGAGGGCAGGAAAGAGCAGCGACGCTCGTCCCACCGGGACCCGCAAGACCTGCTGCACGTAAAGCACGGACAGGTACATCGCCGACGACGTGGCGGCCGTGATGGCCGCAGCGGTCAGGTTCGCGCCGGCGACCGCTCGTGATCTCAGCAAGCCAAGCGGCAGCAGGGGATCCGGTGTCCGGCTCTCATGGCGTACCAAGATCACCAAGGCAACGGCGGCAAGCAGCAGAGGTACCCAGCTGACGGGCTGACCCAGCCCGCGCTCACCGACACCGGTCAGTCCGTAGACCAGCAGCGAAAGTCCGGCGGTGGCGGTCAGGGCTCCGCCAAGATCCAATCGAGCTGCTCCTGGCCGCCTTTGGCCGGCCGGCAGAACGATGAGGCCTATCACCAAAGCGACCAGACCGATCGGCACATTGACCGCAAAGACCCAGCGCCAGCCCGCGTACTCGGTGATCAAACCGCCAAGCACCCAGCCGCTGGCACCGCCCCCAGCCGCGACCGCCGTCCACCAGCCGACGGCGCGCCGCCGCTCCTCACCCGGCTTGGTGAGTGTCGTCAACATCGCCAGCGCAGCGGGCGAGAGCAAGGCCGCTCCGGCGCCTTGGACCACCCGCGCAGCCACCAGCGCCGCAGTAGACCAAGCCAAGGCACAGCCCACGGATGCGAGGGTGAACAAGCCAAGACCGATCAAGAAAATCCGGCGATGACCGAAGACATCCGCGACTCGGCCGCCGCAGATGAGCAGTCCGCCGAACACCAGCGCGTACGCGGTAAATATCCACTGCTGGCCACCGTCGCTGAATCCCAGTGCTGGGCGAATTGCCGGCAGCGCCGTAGTGACGATCGTCACGTCAAGCACCACAACGAACTGTGCGACACAGACGACAGCGATCGAGGCCCACCCGGATCGGCGGCTGTTACCAGCAAAACTGCTCATGCTGGAAACATACCCAGTGGCCGCTCAGGCATGCAACTGGTAAAGTGAGTTTTGATGGAAACAACCTTTCCTGCAACGGGTGTCCCACGAGAGCTGCCGATTGTCGGCGGGAACCTGGCGCTGGACTTCGCAAATACCGTCGACGATCCAGACGGCACGGCACGCTATGACCATGCTGGGACCTTTCCCGAGCTGGTTGCCTGGTCTGTTCGACTTGAGATCTTGCAGCCTGACGAGGCGACGACGCTGCTGGCCTCAGGCATGGATCATCCGCGTGCCAGGTCTGCCGCGCTCAAGAGGGCGCACGCGCTACGCAGTCTCCTGATCGAGACGTTCAGTAGGGCCGCCATGATCAATAGCGGTGATCTAGCAGCGGGGGCGGTGCTGGATGCGCGGTGGCACGACCTGCGGTCATACGTCACCGATGCCATGTCACACAGCGAACTCGTGCCGAATGATCACAAGTACCAGCTGGACTGGCCCGTGATCACGCGCTTGGACTCGATGTTGTGGCCGATCGCCCTGGCGGCTGTTCAGCTCTTGACGAGCCCGCAGCTGGCCCGGGTCAAGAAATGCGCTGGCTGTCCGTGGGTATTTCTTGATCAATCCAAGAACCTGAGCCGGCGCTGGTGTGCTATGCAGGACTGCGGCACGCACGAAAAGATTGTGCGTTACGTCGCACGCCGAGCCGCAAGGAAGCGAGCCTGACGCGGCAACGCGCGACCGCAGCTCACACCCGACTGATGCTCGCTCGCCAAGCGCGAATCGGCTCCATGTTGGTGTCCATCGTCACGGCATCAATGGCGTCGACCCGCCAGTCCGGAGGCCCGAATGCGTCCCTGATCTCCGACTCGCTGACGCGTCGCGGCCCCACCGTTCCGGGTTGTCGATCACTGAAGCACAGCAGGTAGTAATGACCGCCAGCAGAAATCGCAGTTGCGAGCGAGGTGACGAACCGAAGGCGGTCCTCATCACTGAAGATGTGGAAGAGTCCGCTGTCGAGCACAGTGTCGAACTGTTCGCCAAG
>Ga0068865_100000787_pt1 | contig 17834 bp, 19 predicted proteins | sample KBSMisM12_FD_75293 | JGI IMG/M metagenome (GOLD analysis project Ga0068865, IMG submission 75293) | Miscanthus rhizosphere microbial communities from Kellogg Biological Station, Michigan, USA - KBS Miscanthus M1-2 | ecosystem: Host-associated > Plants > Roots > Rhizosphere > Soil ...
ATCCGCCAGCTGCTTGAACTGGTGATACATGCTCGGCAGCTTCTTCTGGATGTGCTCTGCCGCCTTCGGGAGCTTCTCCTTGATCCAGGAGATGTCGAGGAAGACGCCGCCGTGCGGCGAGCCGCGGCCTTCGCGGACCTCGCGCATGATGCAGCGTGCGACGTGATCGCGGGTCAGGAGCTCGGGCGGCCGGCGGGCATTCTTGTCGCCCTGCGTGTAGCGCCAGCCTTCCTCGTCGTTGTCGGCGGTCTGGTTGCGATAGTTCTCGGGAATGTCGTCGAACATGAATCGCCGCCCCTCTCGATTCACGAGTATCCCGCCTTCGCCACGAACGCCCTCGGTCACCAGAATGCCGCGCACGCTTGGCGGCCACACCATGCCAGTGGGATGGAATTGCACGAATTCCATGTCCTGCAACGCCGCGCCCGCGTTGTACGCCAGCGCGTGGCCGTCGCCCGTGTATTCCCAGCTGTTGCTGGTGACGCTGAACGCTCGCCCGATTCCGCCGGTCGCCAGCACGACAGCTTTGGCCGCGAACAGCTTGAACCGCCCTCGCTCGCGATCGTAGCCGAGAGCGCCGGCCACGCGGTTCCCGTCTTTCAGGAGCGAGACGATGGTGCATTCCATATGCACGTCGATCGGTTGATAGATGGCGTGGTCCTGGAGAGTACGTATCATCTCCAGTCCGGTGCGATCGCCGACGTGGGCGAGGCGGGGGTATTTGTGCCCGCCAAAGTTGCGTTGGAGGATGCGGCCATCGGCGGTGCGGTCGAACACGGTTCCCCAAGCCTCCAGCTCGCGCACCCGATCCGGCGCCTCCTTCGCGTGCAGCTCCGCCATCCGCCAGTTGTTGAGATACTGGCCGCCACGCATCGTATCGGCGAAGTGCACCTTCCAGTTGTCGCGATCGTCGACGTTGGCGAGAGCAGCGGCAACGCCGCCCTCCGCCATCACCGTGTGCGCTTTGCCGAGCAGCGATTTGCAGATCAAGCCGACTGAAGCGCCGCTGTGCGCCGCCTCGATGGCTGCGCGCAAGCCGGCGCCGCCGGCGCCTATTACGAGCACGTCGTGCTCGTGCTTCTGGTATTCCGGCACCTAGATCAGCCTCACGTCGTGCCAGATACCCATCGCGCACAATCGAATGAAGAGATCCGAAAACGCGACCCAGACGAGACTGAACCAGGCCCAGCGCATGTGACCACGGTTGAGGCAGCTCACGCAGTCATAGGTCTTCTTTCGCACCGGAGCCCGCGAGAGCTGATCGAGATATCCGCCGACCAGGTGCCGCAGCGAGTGACAGCCGAGTGTGTAGCCTCCGAGGAGAATCACGTTCACTGTCAGAACGATCGTGCCGAGTCCGATGCCGAAATTCTGGTGCCCCGTGTTGCGATCGAAGAAGAACATCGCGCGATAGGCATCGCTGGCAAGAATCACGAGGAAAACGAGCGCGGCGTACAGGAAGTAGCGGTGGATGTTCTGGAGAACCAGTGGGAGAAAGCGCTCACCCCGGTATCCCTTTCGTGGCTCGCCGACCGCGCAGTTGGGTGGATCGGCCCAGAAGCCCTTGTAGTACGCTCCCCTATAGTAGTAGCAGGTGAGGCGGAATCCGGCTGGAAACGGGAGAATGAGGAGCGCCGGCGTGAAGGGAATGAACGCCGGCAGCCACGAGGGCCGGCTCCCCTGGATCCAGGCGTGTGGCGAATCAGCGAAGAGCAGCGGCGAATAGAACGGCGACAGATAGTTGCCGAAGGAGTAGAACCTGTTCTGGAAGGCGGCCCAGGTCGCGTAGACGACGAACGCGCTCAGAACGATGAGCACGATAAGTGGTTGAACCCACCACGCGTCGCGGCGCATCGTCTGGCCGAAGCCGCGGCGCGTGAGCTGGACAACTTCAGAAGCCATTCTTGAATTCCTCGCGCCGGGCGCGTGATCGTTCGTAATCAGCTCTGTATCGCAAACTTAGTTTTCGACGCCTTGCGCTGGAAGCCTCGCGCGCAGATGCAAAAAGCCTCCGACGTTTGACCGTCGGAGGCTCTTCGTTATGCGAGGTGCTGTGCTGTTACTGCTTCGCGGGTGGAGTGCCGGCGTCTTTCTTCCAGCCTTTGTGTCCACCTTTGCGGCCGCGCTCTTCCATTGCTTTTTTCTGCGCGTCGAACTTTGCCTGCTGTTCAGGAGTGAGAACGGCGCGGATCTCAGCCATCTCCTGGGTGCGAGTGGCCTGTCCTACCTGACGCGCCTTCTCCATGTTGCTGCGGAAAGCAGCGGTGTCACCCTTCTGGCGCGCGGCACGGGCCGCGTCGATGAACGGCTTGGCCTGGGTGCGGGCCGCCTGGTTCTGCGCCTGATACTTCTGGCGGATCGCCTTGATCTGCGTCTTCTGGGCCTCGGTCAGGTTGAGATCGCGACCGAACTCACCGCGACCGCGGAACTCACCACCGTGGCCACCACGACGATAATGACCGCTGTCGGGCTTGGCCGGAGCGGTCTGCGACTGCGCCGCCGAAACTCCCGCCACGCCAACGAGCATCATGGCGCCAAGCGCCAAGGAACGAGCTAGCATTAAGAAAACCTCCACAACGTTGATGTCCGCCGCACAGTTGCGACGGTTATGGAGGGTTAGACGCAGAGTTCTCGGCGGTGTTAAGGCTGATTCTGCGGGGTCGGGATCGGGACCGCGAACGGGCTTGGTTCAATACTGAAGCGGGCAGCTGATAGCTTAGTCAGCTTGACAGCTCGCAGCTTCCTGCCACACGTACGCATCAGCAGGCAGCTTTGAGCTAGCTCCGAGGTCTCAGCTCACACTCTAACGTGAGTAGTGACGACTGCTCGCTGTAAAGCTGACCAGCTAACGGCTCCCCGCTTCAGTTTTGTGGATGTGAGTGATGCGCCCGACTCTCTACGCCGAGACCCTAGCCAGCCGCTGCTTCCGGCACCGTGCCGAAACGTCTCTCTCGGGAATGGAACTCGTTCACAGCCGCCTGCAGGTCAGCGGCAGTGAAATCAGGCCAACGCCGATCGGTGAAATAAAGCTCGGCGTACGCGCATTCCCAGAGCAGAAAGTCGCTCAGCCGCTGCTCACCGCCGGTGCGAATTAGCAAGTCGACGTCGCGGCAATCACCATCCCAGTGATCGACGTTGCACATCTCGCGATAAAGCGCGTCGCGCGTGATTGTCTCGTCGCCGCGTAAGCGAGCCGCCGCGCGAACCAGCGCGTCGCGCGACGAATAGTCGACGGCAATACGCAGGTCCAGCTTTTTGCCGTGCCTGGTCTCCTGCTCGGCGGTCCTGATCGCCCGCAACAGCTCCGACGGTATGCGATCTCGGCGCCCGATAATGCGCATCCGCACATCGTTCGTGACACACCGATCGGTCTCGGCGACGAGATATCGCCGGAAGAGGCGCATCAACAGGGCAACTTCACGCGATGGTCGCGCCCAGTTGTCGGCTGAAAACGCGTAGAGCGTCAGCATGCCGATGCCGCAATCGGGCGCCGCTTCCACGATCTTGCGAACCACTCGCGCTCCGGCGATGTGGCCGGCGGTGCGCGGACGACCACGCGCGTTCGCCCAGCGGCCGTTGCCGTCCATGATTATCGCGACGTGTATTCCGCTCTGCGCGGGCGTCGGCTGCGGCGTGCGGGCGTGCGTGTGCTTCACTGTGTGATGGGTCTGGGACACGCCGTTAGCGCTCCCGGGTGGCGCGAATCAGCGCCTCCATATGATCCAGATAGCGCTCCAGCGCGCGACGGCCTACTGCCGTCAGCCGGTATTCGGTCTTGGGCATGCGCCCTTCGAATGACTTGGTGCACGTGATGTACTCCGCTTCCTCCAGCTTGCGCGCGTGAACGCTCAAGTTCCCATCGGTCGTCTTCATCAGCTTTTTCAGATCGCTGAAGCTCAGAGCATCGTTGACGGCCAGGGCACTGACGATGCCCAGGCGCAGCCGCTCGTGAATGAGACGATCGAGCGCGTCAGCACGTGCCGCTGCTGCGGATCCGTCGGATTTACCGCGCACCGTTCGCAAGTCGCCCACCGGACGACGGTCATCACGCGCTGTCCCGTTCTTAGCCACCGTGCCTCCAGGCGATCGGGATGCCGAACGCGACGTGCAATCCGCCGAACGCGGCCGCCATGATCCAGTCGTTCCACGAAGCCGGAGTGAAGAGGGCCAGCGTCCCGGCGAGCATGAAGCAGATTCCCATCACGGGTACGATTCTCACTGAGAACGCACCTCCGGCGACAACGGCCGTACCATACAGCAACAGCCACATGCCGGGAATCGCCTCGACAACACCCGCGCGATACAAGACGACCGTCAGCAGTGCGCCGACGAGCATCGGCGGCGAAAAGCTGAGGATGAATTTTCGTCCAGGGCCGGAAAGCAACGGCACGTGGGCGCGGCGAGCTTTTCTCACGATTGCCCACAGGCTGACGCATGGGGCAAGTATCGCGGCCACCATCCAGACGTAGATCGATCTCAGTACTGTATCCTGTGCTGAGGCGACAGTCGCGGCGATGGCGGCAATGATGCCGACCGCAACCATTCCCCAACCCGACACGGCGGTGAATGCGCCGGCCGCTTCCATGGTGTCGCGAATGAAGCGGAGGTTGTCCATCGCCCGCGCGTGCAGCGCCGGCGGTTCGGGCGCGGGAGCGCGGTGTAGGGGCGTGACCGAGGCCATGGGACGAAGCTAGGGAAGGTGTTGAGAACTGTCAAGTACTTTACGGTGTAAAGTGACGCCACCGTATGCTAACGCTTCCCTTCTACCCCAAAGCGATCGGTCCGGGCAAGGGGTCGCTGGCCGGGAAGCTCTGCTCGACCATCTTGTCGAGCCGGCGCTCCGCGATGGCCGTCGAGAGCAGTTCTACCAGCTTGGCGCAGAAGGCAGGCAAGTCGTCGGGCTTCCGGCTGGTGAGCAGCTTCTGGTCCAGCTGGACCTGCTTATCGACCCACGCTCCGCCGGCGTCGCGCACCTCGTCCGCCAGGCTGGGCCAGGAAGTGATAGTGCGGCCACGGACGGTATCGGCCTCGACCAGCATCAACGGGCCGTGACAAATCGCGGCCACAGGCTTGTCCAGCTCCATGAAGCTGCGCACGAATTCAACCGCGTCACTGTTCGTGCGAAGCTTGTTCGGGCTCCTGACGCCGCCCGGAAGGACCAGCGCGTCAAAGTCGCGCGCGGTCACCGTGGAAACGTCGAGATCGACGTGAAAGGTCTCGCCGTTGTCTTTGTTGTTCACCGACGTGATCTCTCCCTGCTTGTCGGAGACCAGCGCGACCTCGGCGCCCGCCTGCTTCAGAGCATTCCAGGGCGCGGTGAGCTCGACCTGCTCGACTCCGTCCGTGGCGAGAAATGCAACCTTCCTTCCTTCGAGCTGGCTGGGCATACGATCTCCTGATGTTCGCGCATCGATTTCAGGAATAATGAGTCAGAAAATGTGCCACGGTCAGATGGCAAAACACCTGACCAGCGCCAGCTGCGTAGCCATATTTCGTCGTGGCAATCATTGACCTCTATGGACACGAGGCGCTTCGGGAGCGCCTCGCCGCCAGCATACGCGCCGGCAAGCTTCCGGCGAGCCTGCTCATTCACGGTCCGCGTGGGGTTGGCAAGCAGCGTCTCGCGATATGGATCGCGCAAACACTTCTGTGTACCAAGGAGAACGCGCCGTGCGGAGAGTGTGTCAGTTGCCGCTACGCGACTGACCTGACGCATCCTGATCTGCACTGGGTCTTTCCCCGCCCCCGGTTGAGGGACTCCGACGCCGATCTTCAGCAAGTGCGCGACGATTATTCCGAAGCCATCGCCGAGCGCGCCGCTGAACACGGATTGTATCCGGCACCGTCGGGCTCCGAGGGAGTTTATGTGGCGACTGTGCGGTATCTGGTGCAAAAGGCCGCCATCGCGCCCGCGGTTGGCAGGCGCAAAGTCTTCATCGTCGGCGACGCCGAGCGAATGGTTCCCCAGGAGGGCTCGGACATGGCGGCGAACGCCTTCCTCAAGCTTCTGGAGGAGCCACCTGCCGATACCACGATCATTCTGACTTCGAGTGAACCGGGTGCTTTGTTGCCGACGATTCGGTCTCGCGTCGCCAGCGTCCGCGTGCCACTCGTCAACGACAAAGCGGTTCGAGCGTTCGTCGAGAACCCGCTGGTCAAGAAGACCCTCGACAAAGTCAGTAAAGCGACCGCCGCCGAGCGCGTTCGTGCGGCGGGTGGAGCACCCGGCTCTCTGCTTGGGGGTGAATCAAGCGCCAAAGCGACAATCAACGCGCGACGAGTGCTGGAGGCGGCTACCAGCTCGCACGCATCGTCGAAGCATCTGACGGCGCTTGCGCAGGGCTCGATCGGCGCCCGGGGCGGTTTTGCCGATACGCTTGACGCGCTAGTCGCTTTGCTAGGTGAGAGAGCGCGCGACGCTCTGCATCGGAACGACCGCGCGGCGGCCGCGGCCGCCACCAAAGCGGTGGATGCGATTCTCAAAGCACAGACCTACACCGAGACGAACGTGAGCCCGCAGCTCATCGCCTCCAGGCTCATTCGCGAGCTGTCGGCAACGCTTCGATGAGCGACCTCACGCATCTCGACGCGTCAGGGCGGGCGCGAATGGTCGATATCGGCCAGAAAGCGGAGACTGCTCGTGTAGCGTACGCCGAAGGCACGATAAGGATGAGCGTCGAGGCGATGTCGGCGATCGAGCGCAACGAGCTTTCAAAGGGCGATGCTATCGCGACCGCCCGCATCGCAGGTGTCATGGCCGCCAAGCGCACATCGGAGCTGATCCCGCTCTGTCATCCTCTGTCGCTGACCGATGCCGGCATCGACATCGATTTCGATCCCGAGCTGCCGGGGTTGCGCGTCACGGGCTGGGCCGCCACGACGGGCCGCACCGGCGTCGAGATGGAAGCCCTCACCGCGGTCTCCGTCGCACTGCTCACAGTCTACGACATGGCGAAAGCGCTGGATCGACGCATGGAAATCTCGGGCGTGCGGCTGCTGGAAAAACGCGGCGGGAAGAGCGGAGACTGGAAGCGCGATTAGGTAGTTCGGTACGGCTCCATATGAACCATCACGCTGACGACGCTCGGTAAGGCCTCGAGGATCGCGTACTTGACCCTGGCGGCGATCTCATGGGCCTCCTCGAGAGTGATCGTCGGATCCGCCTGCGCGTGAAGATCGATGTAAAACCCGAGTCCCGATCCGCGCACGTGCAATCTCTCGATGTGCTGCACGCCGTTCACTTTGAGCGCCGCGTCTACCGCGCGGTCTTTCACTGATCTGTCCGGGGCCTTGTCCATAAGCCCCGCGACCGCGGGTTGGAGTGTGCGCACGCCGTTGATGGCAACCAGCATGGCCGCCACCAGCGCGGCCCAGTCGTCAGCCGCTTCCCATCCCGGGCCGCCCCACAACGCAACGCTGATTCCTATGAATGCGGCCAGCGAGCTGACTGCGTCGGCGCGGTGATGCCATGCGTCCGCGGCGACAGCGGTGCTGCCCACTTCCCTGCCAACGCGTGACACACGCTGATAAAGCGCTTCCTTTATCAAAATGACCCCCGCCGCTACGAAAAGAGTGAACGGCGAGGGCAGATGATGCGGCGTGAGTATCTCGCGGACGGCCATGATCGAGATGCCCACGGCTGCGCCGAGGAGCATGAGCGAAACAATGGCGGCGGCAAGCGGCTCCGCTTTTCCGTGTCCGTAAGGATGGTCTTCGTCGGCGGGCCGGACGGCGATGCTCAATCCCATCCAGACGATGAGCGACGAAAAAATGTCCGCCGACGATTCGACTGCGTCTGCGACGAGCGCATTGGCATGGCCCACGATGCCGGCGATGAGCTTCACCAGCACCAGCAGCGCATTCACCAGCAACCCTGCCTGCGCCCAGCGAATGCTACGGCCGGCAGCGGTTTTCACAGCCGGGCAGTGCTAAATGTCGGCTTTCTCCAGACGTTCGGCGGCAGCATTGATGCGGGCCGCGTACGCTTCGGCATCTTCACCTGCGATGCGGCGGGGTACGACGAATTCCGGACTCTCCGGCTGGTCGGAAAACGGCGTGTTCACGAACAGATCGCCACCACGCGTCACTACGGCCGCCTCGAAGCGATCGATTGCGGTAGCCAAATCGTCGAGCTCACTGCTCGTCTCCGCCCCTGTGAGGAGCACTCCTTTTTGACGAATGCGCCCGCCCAGCTCGGTTGCCGCGGCGTCTCGCTCCTCGCGCCGATGCGGATCGAGGGTCTCCTGCTGCTCCTCAAAGGAATCCGGTGTCATGCAATCTCCACGATTTCGGTTACCTGCATGAACTGCAAGTCCCGTGTTCACGGCGTGAAAGCTGCGACATTTCCGCGTATACGTCGAGGTCAGCTATGTCACGGGCATTCGTAAAAGAAGACGGCGGTGCATGGGGCGATCCCGGGAGGCGGTACTCGCTTCCGGAGCGCGACGATCCGGCGTTTGACGAAGCCGCCGCGGAAGCGCTGCTCGAGGGCGCACGTACCGGCGATACCGGTAGCGCGGAGAGCGCGACGGGATACTACTGGGGCGAGAGACGACTTCGTCCTTTCGTGGAACGGATCCACGCGCGGGCGCAAAAAGAAGGTGATGAACGGCTGGCGCAGCTCGCCGAACGATTCCTCCGCTGACTGAAAGCGCACACAACCTACACCGCACTTGCCGACCGATCTCACGTGCTGCTAGATACTAGGCCGCCATGACCCAGAATGAGTTCCGCGGTATCAGGCAACGCGCAGCGTTCATAGCCATCGCCGGAGCGTTGGTTGTCTGGAGCGGTGCCTGCAACAAGGGCGGTGACACCGCCACCACCCGCATCGAGGTCATCGACTCCACTTCTACCGCATCGTGGATGCCGACGGAAGATACCGGCACCGTCTATCGGATCGCGGTCTATTCGCCGCGGGGCGCAGATACAATTCGCAACGTGATTCCTCCTGCGCCGATCATCATTGGTGACAGCGTAGTAATGGGTCTGGTGCAGTTCTTCGAAGACTCTTCCACACCGCAACGACAGATTTTTCGTCTCCGCCTCGGCGATCACCGGGTCGAGACCAGTCCGCTGCCGGAGGATGTCTGGGCTGCCTATCAGGATGTCCTGATTTCGCCGGACGGTCGCTACATCGCGTATGTCGCGGAGGACACGACGCCGGTGAATCCGGGAACTTACGGGCTGGTGCGCGATCTCAAGACTGGACTGGTGGTGCTGCGAGGACCCGGCGGGGGCGGATGCGATTGCGATGAGGATCTGAACCACGCCCGCTGGTTTCCACCCGACAGCTTCGAGATAGCCGTTGCGCACCGGAACACGAACGGCACCTGGCAGCGGCTGTCCGGGAAGGCGTCGGCGAGCCGAAAGCACGTCGATACTCTTCCCGACGAACCGGATTGGCATTAGAGATACACCATGCAGAATCAGCCCCCGCAGGGTCCTGTAACACCGGCGCCGACGCCAGCACCGACACCGGCACCAGCAGCGGCGCCTGCGTTCGTTCTCGTTCCGGGTCCCCAGGGCGGTGAGCCTTACACGATCACCGTGCCCCGAACTGCAGCGGAGCTCGACGCTCTGCGCTCGCGCCGATCCGAGATCTCGTCGCAGCTGTCGAATGTCGACATGCGTAGACAGCGGCTCATAAAAGAGCTGAAGACCATCACGGATCCAACGGCGCAAAAGGGTTTGCAGGACAGGCTCGCTCTACTCGACGCTCGCCAACTGCAGCTGGAGACTGACCTGGCGACAACGGGACAGGTTCTGCAGAACGTCGCTGCACTCGGGTCGACGTCGAATCCGAACATTCCGTTTGGGTTGAGAACGAATCAGGTCATGGCCCTTTCCGTTCTCACGATCATTTTCGTTTTCTTCCCACTAGCGATTGGCGTCGCGCGTAATTTCTGGAAGCGCGCCAGCCGAACCGGCCCGTCCCCAGCGGCGCTGACGGAGACGGCGCAGAGACTCGAGCGGCTCGAGGGGTCAGTCGACGCAATCGCGATCGAGATCGAGCGAATTTCCGAGGGGCAGCGATTCGTCACCAAACTGCTCGCTGAGGGACAGCCCACGCTGTTGCCCTCTGGTGCGGAGACAGTTCGCGTCGCTAAGTAGGCTGACTGCAAACGAAGAAAAACCAGCCAGCGCCTGGGGCACTCAGCCTGCTGCCGCGAGCTGACCATGTTTGGTTTCGCTCGTGGCGGCAGGCTGATAGCAGCCGGCCGCTGGCTGGGTTTTCTTGTTTTGAAGTTTACACAGCCGCCGGTCCCGCTCTGCCTTCACCTTCAGTGAGCGTCTGCTGCCGGAGCGCGGCGGCGCCCATCAACCCGCCTAGGCCCATCGACTCCACAGCGGTGCTCGGTACCAGCATCAAAGCTCCCTTCTCCTTAAGTCCCTCGTAGAGGATGTTCATCGCCCGCAGGTGGAGGGCGGTGGGGTTGTCCTGATACGACTTCGAGGCTTCGAAGAAGAGATGCGCAATTTCTACTTCGGCCTGACCGAGAATGATGCGGGCGGATTTCTCGCGCGAGGCCTGCGCTTCACGCGACATCGCATCCTGTAGCGACGTGGGGATAACCACGTCGCGCATTTCTACCGATTGCACCGTGACGCCCCACGGGTTTGAGCGCTGGTCGATCAGGGCCTGCAGCTCCGCCTCGATCCGTTCACGGCCGCGCAGCAAGTCGGTGAGCGAGGTTCTGCCGATGATGTCGCGGAGGCCGGTCTGCGCCGCCCAGCTCACTGCCTGGGTGTAATCCTGAACTTCCAGCGCCGCCTTCTCGGAGTCGTGCACCATCCAGAAGAGAACCGCATCCACGTTGACCGGCACAGTATCCGAGGTGAGTGTCTCCTCAGCCGCGAAACTGGTCGTGACTACGCGCTGATCGATATAGATGGACACCGTCTCGATGAACGGAGTTATCCAGAAAAGACCCGGCCCCTTGAGTCCGGTATAGCGGCCGAGTCGGAGAACGATCCCGCGCTCCCACTGCTTGGCGATCTTGGGAGACTGCGCGAAGACGATTCCGATCAGCATCCATATGATAAGCCACCCCGGATTCTGAGTGCCGGCAGTCATCAGCAAGCCGATCACCAGCGAGAAAAGCAGAATGAAAACGGCAATTACATTTAAACGCCCCTGCGACCGCGAAGCCCGCGCGGCGCGGCGTGCTGCGAGAACTTCGTCCATGCCTGGCATCTATTTCTTCTCCTGGTTTCTGAGCTGATCGATTAGCTCGGGTAAGGTGAATCCCAGCAGTGCGGCATCGCCAACGAATCGGCGAATGAGCTCGCGGAGCTCCCGTTCACGGTGAGCCCGCGCCGCCTGCGGCGTCGGCACCTCGCGAACGAAAGTGCCCACTCCCCGACGCGTCTCCAGAATCCCATCCTTCTCGAGCTGGGCGTAGACTTTCGCCACCGTATTCGCGTTGACGGCGAGGTCCACCGCCAACTGCCGAACCGTAGGCAGCTGTGCGCCGGGCTCGAGTGCCCCCGTCGCGATCGTCGCCCTTATTGCTCGATCGAGCTGGGCGTAAATCGGAGTTGGGTTCCTGGGATCGACCTGGAAAGTAGGCATTGTCTGCTTGTACTATCACACTAGTACAATACGCGCGCAAGATGAGGGCGGTTTCAGAACGAGTTATGGCCGAATCCCGCGGGTCCGGGCTTACCTGCTGTGGGTGTAGAGGAGATCCAGTATTTCGTCGTACATCTGATCTGCGTCTTCACCGCCGGCACGGATTGCGCCGGTCGCGCAGTGCTTCAGGTGGTTGCGCATCAGCGCGCGGCCAACGCCCCTCAGCGCTTCGTGGACCGATGAGATCTGCATCAGGACGTCGGCGCAGTAGCGGTCCTCGTCCACCATTTTCTGGAGACCGCGAATCTGACCTTCGATCCGGCGCAGCCGCTTGAGGTTCTTGGACTTTACTTCCGGATCCACCGCCAACGCCTTGCGCGTCCCCGCATCCTGTACAGCGCAGCCGCATTCCGCTGCATGTATCGATTCGGATTTCGCTTTCATTGTCGCCATCTCAGTCAAGAGACACCCGCTTCAGGCGCAGGCTGTTGGAGACCACACTCACCGAGCTGAGAGCCATCGCCGCACTGGCGATGATCGGGCTCAGCATCAGTCCTGTGAACGGGTAGAGCACGCCAGCCGCGATTGGAATACCGATGACGTTGTAGATGAATGCCCAGAACAGGTTCTGTCGCATGGTGGCCATCGTACGACGTGAGAGTCTGATCGCGTTCGAGACTCCGCGCAGATCGCTCCGCATCAGCGCGATATCGCTCGCCTCGATGGCGATATCGGTCCCCTTCGGCATCGAGATTCCCACATCGGCCTGCGCCAACGCCGGCGCGTCGTTGATCCCGTCCCCCACCATCGCCACAACTCGACCAGCTCGCTGGAGCGCCTGAACTTCCTCCACCTTTTGATGCGGGAGAACTTCCGCCACCACCTTTTCAATGCCCGCCGCGGCGGCAACCGACTCGGCGGTCGACCGCCGGTCTCCGGTAACGAGCAGAACGCCTACTCCGAGCCTGCGCAGGTCGTCCACGGCGAGGCGCGATGACTCGCGCACCGCGTCGGCAACTATTATGCGACCAGCCATGATGGAATCGATCGCGACGAACAGCTCGCTTTCGCCGGAGTTGGGCGGCAACGGCCGTTCTTTGGTGGTCACGCCGAGCTCGCCCATCAACTGAGCGTTACCGACGGCAACCGCGCGTTCGGCAACTCGCCCTGTCACACCACTGCCAGTATGCGATTGAAAGCTTTCGACCTCGCTGAGCGGTATGCCTCTGGCGAGAGCCTCGCGCACAATCGCCGCTGCCACGGGATGCTCAGAGTGACGCTCGAGTGAACCGCCGGCGGCAAGTAATTCGTTCTCGGTGAACGTCGGAAAAGCCGTCACGCTCTTAACCGTGGGCGCGCCTTCAGTGATTGTACCCGTTTTATCGAAAACGACGGTATCAACTTCACCCGCGCGCTGTAGAATCTCGCCGCCCTTGATCAGCAGGCCGAGCTCGGCGCCGCGCCCCGTCGCCACCATTACCGCCGTCGGGACGGCGAGGCCCATCGCGCACGGACACGCAATGATCAAAACCGAAACAGCGGCTGCGATTGCGCGCGGCAAAGCTCCGGCGTCGCCGAGGAGAATCCATGCGAAAAACGTGAGAATGGCGAGTCCGAGCACGACCGGAACGAAGACGGCGCTAACTCTATCTGCCAGCCGCTGAATGGGCGCGCGTGACGCCTGGGCGTCCCGCATCAATTTGACGATCCTTGCCAAAACACTGTCGGCGCCGACGCTTGTCGCCCGATACCGCAAAGAGCCAGTCGTGTTCACCGTCCCACCAACGATCGAATCACCCGTGCCTTTTGCGACGGGCATCGGTTCGCCGGTCACCATCGATTCGTCGATCTCGCTCGAGCCGTCGATGACGACGCCGTCCACCGGTATTCTCTCGCCCGGGCGGACGAGCAGCGTCATTCCGGAGCGAATCTCACCGAGTGGTTTGTCGATCCACGAACCGGCTTCTTCCACACGCGCCGTCGGCGGAAGAAGCGAAGCGAGCTTCCGCAGCGCTTCCGTAGTTTTACCCCGCGCCCGTGCTTCGATTGCCCGCCCGGCGAGTACGAGTCCAATGATGAAAATGACCGCTTCGTAATAGACATCGGCGGCAATCCCGTTTCTCATGAACAAGTGCGGCGCGACGGTGGCGATCACCGAATACACGTACGCCGAGCCGGTGCCGATGGCGACAAGGGCGTTCATGTCGGCGGATCCGTGTCGCACTGCTTTCCATGCGCCGCGGTAGATGTCGCGTCCCGCCCACACCATGATGGCCGTGGTGATCGCCAACAGCGAATAGTTGACGACGGGATCGCCCATGCTGACCATCGAGATGGACATCGCGAAAACGCCGGCAAGCACGCTCACCACGGCGCGAGCGGTGAGCTTGCGCGCTTCTGCAACCTCGGGCGCTACGCTTACCAACTCTTCAGCGAGGACGTCTTCCTCTGACGCCGGGAGCTCAGCGTCGTATCCCGTCGCGCGCACGGCGTCGACAAGCCTCTCGGGACTGATCGCGGCAGGGTCGTAGCGTACCGCGGCACTACGCGTTACGAGGTTCACGGTGGCATCCAGGACCCCGGGCTCTGCCTCCAGCGCGCGCTGGACACGCGACTGGCAGGCGGCGCAAGTCATACCAGTCACCGGAAAGGTGATGGTGCCGTTCCCTACTGTTCTCTCTTCTACCTGGGTAGCCATGATGATTCCCCGCTACCCAAATCAATATACCCCCCTCCCCTATGTCAAGAGTAGATAGCGGAGGGCGTCGGCGCTTCCCCGCTTTTGAATCACGCGGTCAAATCGCAATGGATTGGGAACGTCGAAGCTGAAATGCCACCACTCCTGGTCGTAGTTCACGAACCCTTCTTTTTCCATCGCTGCCTTCAACCGCTGTCGGTTGGTGGCAGCGACTCCGGATGCATTGGCGGTATGCGCCGCGGCTGAGAACGTGTCGAATGGAGTGCCCATTTCCAGCTCTGCTCCTGTGGAGCGATCGATCAGAGTGAGATCGATGGCCAGGCCGAGGTTATGCCGCGACCGGCTCGCGATGTAACCGTCGCGCAGCAGATCCGTGCGGTTCACCCGCTGCGTCCAGTCGACCATCGCCAACGTCGCGCGGACGGGGCGATATGCATCGTAGACCTTCAGCCCCAGCCCCTGCGCACCGAGAAAGCGTTGTACGCGTGACAGTGCGGCCGCTGCTTCGCGACGCAGAAACGCGCGGTTGGCGAGGTAACCCGGCAGCGGCGCGCTCGTAAAATTGTTTGGCGTCGCGTAGCGCATCTCGACAGCGATGGTCGGGTCCAACGAGCGGACATCGACCAACAGCGTATCCGCGACCGCATCGGGTGCAACCGCCGTCTCGACAGTGTTTACAGGCGGTGCCGCGGTGACAGGTGCGGTTTGTCGCGGCGGATTCGTTGCGCACGCAGCCGTGATTGCGGCGAGCGCTGCAAGCAGAGTTTTCATCATTCAAATAGGATAATGCGCGCTCATCGCGCAGGGAGGCATTCCTGTCGCATCCGCTTTTCCGCATATTGGCGCATGGCTGCCATAGACTCGCCCGACAAACGCGCCGCAGAGTCCGTTGCTCCCCGCGGTCACCGTGCCGCCGTGCTCGCGAGCTTCCTCGGCTGGACGCTCGACGCTTTTGATTTTTTCCTCGTTGTATTTGCGCTGACGGCGATCGCCAGGGACTTTCACAAGACTGACGCCGAGATGGCGCTGACGATCACCGTCACGCTCGCATTCAGGCCAGTCGGAGCGTTCATCTTTGGGCTGATGGCAGATCGTTACGGGCGGAAAATCCCGCTCATGATCGATCTTGTTTTCTTTTCCATCGTCGAAGTTTTGTCCGGCTTCGCGCCCAACTATACGGTGTTCTTCATCCTCCGCGCGCTGTTTGGCATCGGCATGGGTGGCGAGTGGGGCGTCGGCGCATCGCTGGCGATGGAGAAAGCTCCGCACCGCAGGCGCGGAGTACTTTCCGGCTTCCTTCAGGAAGGCTACGCCACTGGATACCTGCTGGCGGCGGTCTGCTATTTCTTTGTGTTCCCGCGCTGGGGATGGCGGCCGATGTTTTTCATCGGCGGATTGCCGGCGCTGCTCGCGCTCTTTGTACGCTATCGCGTGGAGGAGTCGGAGGTCTGGCAGAAAACCCGGCACAAGGACTGGAGCAGTCTCGGCCGCGCTCTCACATCGCACTGGAAGCTGTTCCTCTACCTCACGCTGCTGATGGCGGGCATGAATTTCGTCTCGCACGGCACCCAGGACATGTATCCAACGTTCCTGCAGCGTGACTGGGGGTTCACACCGCAAAAACGCGCCGCGTTGACTGCGTTCTCGATGATCGGCGCAATCATCGGCGGTGTCACTTTCGGGCTGCTCTCCGACCGGATTGGCAGGAGACGCGCGATCGTCCTCGCGCTCTTGCTCGCGATTCTGGTGATTCCACTGTGGGCGTTCTCGCCCGCGATGACCGGCCTCGTGATCGGCGCGTTTCTTATGCAGTTCATGGTGCAGGGCGCGTGGGGAGTTATTCCGGCGCACATCACGGAGCTGTCACCAGACAACGTGCGTGGCTTTCTGCCCGGTTTCGCGTACCAGTGCGGAGTTCTTATCGCCAGCTCCGTCGCGTACCTCGAGGCAGTCCTGGCCACCCGTATGAGCTATGCCCGATCGATGGCGATTGTCGCGGTAACCGTTTTTTCGGCTGCGGCGATCATCGCCTGGCTCGGACGCGAAAAGCACCAGATCGAATTCGGTGTTTCAGCCGAACCAGACGGGCGTGATTCGCCGGAGCTCGCTCGCTCAGGCTGACTCGAGCTGTTTGGCTTTCTCCGCGAGCCCGTCAAGCAAAGCCTGCACGTGAGTCTCGTTGGTCCGCGCATTCATCATCGTCACTCGCAGGACGGGGCGTCCCTCGAGCACCGTCGCTGTAATCCAGCCAGTCCCCTCGCGGTTGTATAGCGGGCGCAGAGCGCGGTTTAACTCATCGATTCGTTTTGTCTCTCGATCGCCGGCGTGTCTCCGATTGCCACCTGCGCCCAGATAACGGAAGCACAGAATGTTCGACTCCGGCTCGTGAATGTTCTCGAAGTCCTCGCGAGACTCGATGGCGTCATACAGCAGACGCGCGGTCCGGCACAGGTGATCGTACAAAGCTCCCAATCCATCTTTGCCAAAGCGCTGCATTACTACCCACAGCTTGAGCACATCGGCTCTCCGCGAGCATTGAAAGCTTCTGATTCCCTGATCGACTATCCGCTTGGATTTGCCTCCGTGAAAGAGATACGGGGCCTGTTGGGCAAACGCGCGCTCAAGGTCTTGCTCGTCACGAAGCAACACCATGCCGGCGGCGAGCGGGAGCAGCATCATCTTGTGCGGGTCCCAAGCCAGCGAGCGCGAGTGGCGCAGGCCGTTCAACGCGCGCGGTGGCCGGGACGACAACAGTGCGCTCGCTCCGTGCGCGCCATCGACATGCAGCCAGATCCCACGCTCCGCGCATATACTCCCAATCGCCTCGAGATCGTCGAACGATCCAGTCGCCGTTGTGCCGGCGGTGGCAACGACGGCCATGATTCCCTTGCCCTCGTCGCGGAGGCGATTCAAGGCGCCGATGAGTAGATCGACGTCCATCTTGTAGCTGCGCGAAGCGATGGAAATGCTGTTGCGCCTGCCGAGGCCAAGCTGGCCGACTGCGCGCGTCACCGCATAATGCGCGTGCTCGCCGTACACCACCACCGGAGGGTTCGACCCAACGCCCTCTTCCCACGCGTTCGGGAGCGCGGCGTTGCGCGCTGCAAGCATAGCCGTGAAGTTCGCTTCCGTTCCGCCCGAAGTCATCGTTCCACCGGCGCCGTCGCCGTAACCGGCGAGCTGCGCCAGCCAGGAAACGATGCGATGCTCGATCAGCGTCGCCGTCGGCGACATCTCCCACACGGCGACGGACTGGTTGAGCGCCGAGATAATGCTCTCCATCCACACACCGACCGCGAGCGGCGCCGAAGTCTGATGTCCCATGTACATCGGGTGGCAATACTTGTTGGCGTCCGCAATGACATCGCGCTCGAGGCGATCGATGATCTCGGAAACTGTTTTACCACTAGCTGGGAAGGATTCCCCGAACCGGCGTTCCAGCTCCTCGACAGAGCGTGGGGTCGAAACCTGTCCGCGTCCGGCGCGCGTCGTCTCGAAATATTTGGCCGTTAAAGCCGCGAATTCTTTCCCTGTCTCGAGCGAGGTGTCGGCTTCGAGCTC
>Ga0068865_100000795_pt1 | contig 17761 bp, 14 predicted proteins | sample KBSMisM12_FD_75293 | JGI IMG/M metagenome (GOLD analysis project Ga0068865, IMG submission 75293) | Miscanthus rhizosphere microbial communities from Kellogg Biological Station, Michigan, USA - KBS Miscanthus M1-2 | ecosystem: Host-associated > Plants > Roots > Rhizosphere > Soil ...
GCTTCCTGGATCACCATCGGGAGCGGAAGCTCCGGTACCGGTCCCGGCACGGTCGGCTTCACCGTCGCGGCGAATACCGCGACCACGCCGCGTACGGGATCGATTGCGGTGGCGGGGCGGACGTTCAGCATCACGCAGGCAGCGGCAGCGCCGCCTCCGTGTACGATTTCGATCGCGCCAACCTCTCAGAGTGTGGGCGACACCGGCGGCTCGGGATCGATCACCGTGACCGCCTCGGCAAGCTCCTGCGCCTGGACCGCGACCGCCAATGTCGCGTGGCTGACGATCACCGGGGGGGCATCAGGAACCGGCAGCGGCGTCGTCGCGTTCACCGTGGCGGCGAACACCGGCGCCGCGCGGACCGGAACCGTGACGATTGCCGGGCAGACCTTCACGGTGTCGCAGGCCGCACCACCGCCGCCGCCGTGCACGATCACGATCGCGCCGACGAGTCAGAACATCGGCGACCCAGGCGGCGCCGGATCGGTCGCGGTGACAGCGTCCGCCGGCACCTGCACATGGACGGCGACCGCGAACGCGGGATGGCTGACGGTGACCGGCGGCGCGTCGGGCACCGGCAATGGCACGGTGGCGTTCACCGTCGCCGCCAATACCGGGGCCGCGCGTTCGGGAACGCTGACGGTTGGCGGCCAGACCTTCACGGTGACTCAAGCGGCGCCCCCGCCGCCCCCGCCGCCGTGCACCTTCTCGATCGCCCCCAACGGCCAGCGCTTCCCGGAGACCGGCGGGTCGGGGTCGGTCACGGTGACGGCCTCGGCCCCATCGTGCGCGTGGACGGCAACGGCGAGTGATCCCTGGCTGACGGTCGTCAGCGGCGCATCGGGAACCGGCAACGGGACCGTCGGCTTCACGGTCGCCGCGACCAGCGGTGGTTCCGGGCGCACGGGATCCATCACGATAGCCGGACAAACGTTCGCGGTCGTGCAGGACTGATCGTCGTCGTCAGATGGGCTGCCGCAGCCAGACTTCCAGGTGTGCGCGATAGGCCCGGCTCAACGTCAATTCGGTTCCGTCCTTCAGCGTCAGCGCGAAGTCGCCGTGCGAGAGCGAGCGAAGCTCGCGAATGCGCGACGTGTTGATTGCCGCCGAGCGATGGATGCGGACGAACCGCTTCGGGTCGAGCCGCTGGAGCAGCTGGGTGACGCTCGATCGGTAGAGATGACTCTTCGGTCCGGCATGCAGATACAGGTACACGCCCGCGGCTTCAATCCAGTCCACCGCGTCGACATCGATGAAGGTGATGCAGCCGTTGGCCTTGAGCGCGACGCGTTCGAGGTAGCCCGATTGGGCGTCGACATTGCGGCGCTCTTCGGCGGCCGCGCTCAACTCTTCGGCCTGCGCGTGCACGTCGGCCGACGCCAGGAACCGGCGGGCGCGGCTGATGGCGTTGTCGAAGCGCTGATCGCTGAACGGCTTCAGCAGGTAGTCGATGGCGTGGGCATCGAATGCCTGAATCGCGTACTTGTCGTAGGCGGTGACCATGATCGTGACCGGCAGTTCCTCCGGCATCAGCTGCCGGAGGACGCCAAGGCCGTCGAGCTGCGGCATCTGGACGTCGAGGAACACGAGGTCCGGTTTGACCCGGCGCAGGATGTCGATCGCTTCCAGTCCGTCCGACGCGGTGCCGACCACTTCGACGTCCGCCTCGCGCTGCAACAGCTCCGTCAGCCGGACCCGCGCCGGCTTCTCGTCGTCGACGACGACCGTTCTGATGCGGCTCATGGCAGCACCCTCGCTCCGGTCATGAGATCCTGAAGGGAAAGATCACGTCCACGCAGGTGCCGCGCTGGTCGTCTCTGGTGACGTCGAGCGAGTAGTTGTCCTTGCCGAAGAGGTGCTCGAGGCGCGCGCGGGTATTCCGAAGACCGAGGCCGCTGTGCCGCTCGAGGATCCAACCCGGCGGCAGGCCCGGGCCGTTGTCGCGCACCCGCACGTGCAGGTTCTCGCCGCTGCGCCAGGCCGAGAGCTCGAGGACGCCGCGCGCCGACAGCTTCGAGGTGCCGTGATGAATGGCGTTCTCGACCAGCGGCTGCAGCAGGAAGGTGGACACCGCGGCGTTCATCACCTCGGGATCCACCCGCACGTGGACGTCGAGACGGTCGGCAAAGCGCACCAGCTGCAGCTGAATGTAGCGGTCGATGAAGGTCAGCTCGCATTCGAGCGGGATTTCCTGGCGATCGGCATGCTCGAGCGACAAGCGGAGCAGGTCGCCGAGTTGTTCGATCATGAGCCTCGCCTGGCGAGGCGCGCTCTCCACGTAGGCGGAGATCGAGTTCAGCGTGTTGAACAGGAAATGCGGATCGAGCTGCGAGCGCAGCGTCGCGAGCCGGGCCTCGGACAGCAGCCGCTCGAGCCCCGACGTGCGAATCTCGCGGTCCTTCAGGTGGGTCTGGTAGTCGAGCGCGACACAGATCATCGCGATCGCCCAGTACACGAAGGTGCCGAGCCGGTAGGTGACGTGCGAGGCGGTTTCGAGAATGGTGGCGCCGACCCACTGGGGATCGTTCGGCGCGTCGAGCAGGAGGGTGGCGCCGCGATAGAGATAGGTGTACGCGATCGTGAACACGATGCTCAGCGGCACGTGCAACAGCAGACGCCGCAGCAGCGCATCCGGCGCGACCGGGAGCTTCCGGTTCACCCAGTAGATGGCGACCGACATCACGCCCCACGAGTACCACTGCGCGGCGGCCGCCTTGAGCGCGTCCACCCAGGCGATCGGCACCCACTCGTACGAGCCCTGACGGATTTCCCCGCGCGTGGAGTAGGCCAGCACGATCAGCGACCAGAACCCGACGACCAGCAGCCACCGCGGCAGCGGACGGGCCACCGCCCTGGTGCGGGCGCCGAGCCGGACGGCCGATGGCGCCAAGGTGGGCAGCGCATCGGCGATCGAGCGTTGCATCGCGAGCCTCCTGACTGACAACAGTAGCGCCGCAACGGCGAGGCGGCGACCGTCTTACAACGCCGCAATCCCGCTCGTAACAATTCCTTTACACGCTTAGGACGCGCCAGTGTAAACGATAGCTACGCTTTTGTGGGTTGACCTGTCATGCGGGAGGCGGAAATGCTGAGTCCTCGGATTGTCGCACCCTTGGTTCTCGCGCTGTGGACCTTCGCGGCGTCGGCCTCGCCGGCGGCGGCGCAGGGCGTCGGCGCGATCAACGGCACCGTGGTCGATGGCTCGGGCGGGGCGCTTCCCGGAGTCACCGTGACCCTGTCGAACGCGGAAGGCACGGTCGGCGGCAGCCGCGAGGCCGTCACCGACGACCGGGGAACCTACCAGTTCCTGCGCCTGGTGCCCGGCACCTATGCCGTGAAGGCTGAGCTCCAGGGGTTCCGCCGCGCGGCGCAGGACAAGATCGTCGTCAACGCCGATGTCACCGTGCGCGCCGATCTCAAGCTCGAGGTCGGTTCGATCGAGGAGAGCATCACGGTCAGCGGACAAACGCCGCTGATCGACACGACCTCGGCGTTGAATCAAACCGTGCTCACGCGGACCGAGCTGGATGCGCTGCCCAACCGCATCAACATCTGGTCCATTGCCCGGGTCATCCCGAGCGTGACGCTGAACAAGGTGGACGTGGGCGGATCGGAGTCCTACCTGAACTCCACCGCTACCGTGCACGGCAGCAGCAGCGAAAACAAGTACATGGTCGACGGGATGGACGTCTCGAGCACCGACGGCAACGGCACGATCGCCGCGTTCTACCTGGACCCGTTCACTTATCAGGAGGCGAACTACCAGATCGGCGCCGGCTCCGCGGAGACGCAGAACGGCGGCCTGACCTTCAGCATGATCAGCCGCACCGGCACCAACCAGTTTCACGGCGGCGGCATGTTCAGCGGCGCCAATCATGCGATGGGGTTCGCCAACTACTCGGACGAGCTGAAGGCGCAGCTGCTCGCCAGCGTGCCGCCCAAGGCGCTCGCGGCCAATCCCGGCATCGTGCCCGGCTCCGACATCCTGAGCATCTGGGACACCGGCTTCTGGCTCGCGGGACCGATCATGCGGGACAGGCTCTGGTTCTCGTTCTCCGCGCACGACCAGGCGCTCGATCAGTACGTCCTCGGCAGCTACAACGCCGACGGCACCCAGGTGCTGGACGACAACAAGATGTGGACGTTGGGCACCAAGGTCGCGTGGCAGATGACCAAGAACGCCCAGCTCTCCTACTTCAACAACCTGCAGTACAAGCTGATCGGCCATCGCGCCGGCGGCGGCACGTTTGCCGACAGCGCCGCGAGGAACTACAACTACAAGTATCCGGACGTGCACCAGGTGAAGTTCACCTCGCCGATCCACAACCGGTTTCTCGTCGATCTGTCCGCGAGCCGCTTCCGCGCCGACGACTGGTTCGGCCAGGAGCCGGAGGTGGCGGCCGACGCGATCTCGCATTTCGACGCCGTCACCAACACCTACACCGTGGCGCTGCCGACCTACCGCGACAACGCGATGTCGAGAGACGTGTTCAACGGGAGCGTGAGCTACTTCTCCGGGCGCCACAACCTGAAGTTCGGCTACCAGTACATGAAAGCCGGCCAGAAGAATACGAACTGGTCGACGTCCGGGATGCGCGCCGTGTTTCGCAACGGCGTGCAGGACTCGGTCAACACCTACAACACGCCGGCCGGGTTCGAGGAATTCGATCGCGACCAGGCGTTCTACATCCAGGACAAGTGGACACCGCTCTCCAGGCTGACGCTGAACCTGGGACTGCGGCTCGATACGAACTACGGGTGGCAGCCCGCGACCTGCCAGGTGACCACGCAGTTCCTGCAGGGGCAGTGCTGGCCGGCGAACAACGGCGTTCCCGATTTCAAGGCGCTGGCGCCGCGCTTTTCCATGGTGTACGACCTCTCGGGAGACGGCAAGACGGCTCTGAAGTTCAACGCCAGCCGATTCAATCAGCCGATTGGCATGAGCCTGGCCGTGCGGGTGAACCCGAACGGGGCGTCGTTCGGCGCCGCGGGAGCAACGAGCGACACCAGACCCTGGACGGTCTGCAAGGCGGGGCAGACCTCCGGCTGCGATCTCAACAACGACTTCCTCCCGCAGCTGAACGAGCTGGGACCATCGAGCGGATTCAATTTCGGGAACACCAATCGGTACAGCAGCGACCTGGAGTGGCCGGTCGCCAACGAGTACCGGATCGAGCTGCAGCGGCAGCTGCCCCACAATGTGGTCGTGTCGGCCGGCTACACCCGGCGCGAGACCCGCCGCAACATCGGCTCGCGGAACCTCGCGGTGCCGATGAATTCCTACATCCCGCTGCAGGTGACCGAGGCCAACAGCGGCCGGCAGGTCACCGTCTACAACCAGAGTCCGGCGCTGCGCGGAAAGTTCGACGTCCTGTGGGCCAACGTCACGGAGGGCGACACGACCTACAACGGCTTCGACCTGACGGCCAACAAGCGGTTGAGCAACCGCTGGTCGCTCCTGGCGGGATTCACCTACAACAGGGCGACGGGCGACACGCAGGCGGCGACGGTCGCCTCGACCGGCCAGCCCGCCGGCGACCTCAACAACCCGAACCTGACGTTTCGCGACGGCCTCATCGGCGACGATTCGACCTACTCCGTGCGCCTGTCCGGCGTGTACCAGCTGCCGTACCTGATTTTCGTCAGCGGCACGATGCAGTACTACACCGGATTTCCCGAGCTGACGACCGTGTCGGTGGGTAATAATACCGTCGCCTTGACTCAGGGAACGACCGTCGTCACGGTGGCCCCTCGCGGAGACACGCGGTTGCCCGCGGTCAGGTCGATCGACATGACGGTCAGGCGGTCGTTCAAGTTCGGCAGCAAGTCGATCGAGCCGCGGCTCGACCTGTTCAACCTGACCAATGCGGCGACCATCCTCGCCCGGACGACGCAGCTGGGGCCGACCTACGGCCAGGCGAGCAGCATCCAGCGCGGCCTGCTGATCAAAGCAGGTTTCGACATCTCGTTTTAGGAGCTGTTATGACAAAACTCAGAGCGGCGATGTTGGCGGCGACCTGCGCGGTCGTCACGGTTTCGGCCACCAGCTACGTCAGCGCGCAGAGGGGACAGCGGCCGTCCGACGTCGAGCCGGTCCGGCATCTGGTATACATCGCGACGCCGGGCGACAACGGCACGGACAACCAGTCCGGCGTCGTCGTGCTCGACGCCGACAAGGACTACAGCTTTCTCAAGCGCATCTCGTACGACCTGCCCGCGAGCAGGATGCCCGGTCCCAAGATCTCTGGCATCACCGTCAGCTTGCCGCTCCAGATGCTGTATGTGACCAGCGACGGCTGGATGAAGGCGATCGATTTGACCACCGACAAGGTCGCGTGGACGTTCAACGGCGAGAGCGCGCCGGTCGAGCGGACGAGAGGCGCCGCCAGCGGCTGCTGCGAGCGTCCCTGGACGCTGCCGGATGGGAAGACGCTGCTGGTCGGGTCGAGCTATAACTCATGGTGGTACTACATCGACGGCGCGACCGGGAAAAGCCTGTTCAAACTCCCGACGCCAGAAGCCAACGTTGCGCATAACCTGGCGGTGACCGCGGACGGCAAGCTCGCCATCACGGGTTCGATGTCGAGCCCCAAGAACGGCAAGGCCGGCGTGGCGGTGCTCGACGTGCCGAACCGGAAAGTGCTCCGCTACATGACGTTCTCCGAGATGGTCCGCCCGCTGACCATCAACCACGACGGCAGCCTGGTCTACGTCAACGTCAATGACCTGATTGGCTTCGAAATCGGCGACGTCAAGACCGGCAAGATGCTCAAACGGTTCGAGGCGCCCGGCGACTGGAAAGGCAAAGGATACAGCCACGGCATCGGGATGACGCCGGACGAAAGCGAAATCTGGGTCGCCGATCCGGTGAACGGTCTGTGGCACGTGTGGGACAACCCGGGCGACGGCCGCAACCCGGTCTACAACGCGTCCAAAACGATCAAGCCGTCGGCGGGCGTCGCGCACAGCTGGATCGACATGACCAACGACGGCAAGCTCGCGCTCCTCGGCGACAGCATCGTCGTCGACGTGAAGACCCACAAGGAGATCGCCGTGCTGAAGGACGAATTCGGCCGCCGGATCGTCCACACCGAGAAGGCGCTCTTCCTGAACTTCCAGGAAGGCAAGCTGATCGAGGCGAACAACCAGTTTGCGATTGGCGATGCGAAGGCGTATGCGGCCCGGATGGGCTCCAAGACGAGTGACCAGCAGCGCTAGGTTCGCGACGCGTGCCGTCTTCGGCGGTCTGATGGTCACGATCGCCGTCTGCGCGTTGACGGCGGGAAGTACCGCGGACGATTCCGGCGAACGCTTGTACGGCGGCTATTGCAAACGGTGCCATGGCGCCGAAGGACGAGGGACGGCGCAGGCGCCGTCCCTCATTCCGTTCGACTGGAGCTACGCGGAAGCGCTCGAACTGATCCGGCATCCGGTCTGCAATATGCCGCCGATGCCGGCGTCAGCGGTGAGCGACGCGCAAGTCGCGCAGATCGTCGCGTATCTGAAGACCATCAAATAGTCAGCGCGCGCCACGGCCGCGGCCGCGTCCATCGGGCGCCCCGATCGTCGGCTCTTCGCTCGTCCCTCGACCGCGCGCCGGCGGCGTCCATCCGTCCATCGACGGCCCGTTCTGCACGAACCGCACATCCGCACTCAGCGGATTGCCGGTCAGGTACTGCTGGCCGGCGTTGCCCCAGTACTTGCCCGCGTGCAGCGTCGCGTTGCGGCTGATCGTCAGCAGAGACTGATAGCGGGGGTCGTTCTGCGACCACCCGGAGAAGCGCGAGAGATCGTTGTTCCCCTGGATCACCACGTCGACTCCGAAGGTGTTCGCAATCTCGTCGGCGTTGATGATGCCGTCGAGCGTCTCGAGCATCACGACCACGAGCATGTTGTCGTTGTAGGTGTTCTGGTAGCCGCCGGGCACGCCGGCCCAGATCGAGCCGGCCTGTCCCGAGCCCGAGCTGCGGCGGCCAAACGGCGGGAACCGCGAGTACCTCGCCGCTTCCAGCGCCTGGTTGCCGTCCCGGATCGTCGGGAAGATCAAGCCGATCGCCCCGAGGTCGGTGGCCTTCTGGATGCTCGACTCGAGCTGGTCCGGCATGCGGATAAAGGGCGCGGCGCCGTCCGGGCCAGGGCACGCCGCGATCATCTTCGCGACGTTGTCCCATGACATCGTGCTGTGCTGCATCTCGAACCACACGAACCCGTAGTGTTTGCGGACCTCGCAATAGAACGGCGGGTCGAACGTGCTGATCGTGTAGCTGGTGACCTGCTTGCCGCTGAAGAGCAGCTCCTTCGCCTTGTTGTAGAACGGGCGTTTGTAGCTCGCGCCGACGTACGACTTGGTCATCCAGCCCCAGTCACGTGAATCAACCGGCGTCGGGTCCGCGCCCCAAACGCCGGAAATCAGGACTCCCGGGCCGACTGTGGGTGAGTCGCCGCGGCCGCCGCCGCGCTGGCCGCCGCGACCAGGTGCGGTCTGGGTGGTGTCCTGCCGATCGCTCGCCGCGCTGGCGTCCTGCCGTTGCATCTGCAGCGCGACCAGCGCCACGCTGGCGATCGCCAGGGCGCTGACCGATCTGAGTGAGGGCCACTTCGTCATGTGCTGTCTCCTCCGCGATGCCGCGGACGCGGCGGTTGGTGTGCCATACGATACCGACGTGTCATCCTGGCTCAACGGAGAACACCGGTGAGCGTCACCATCCATACGAGCACAATCATCGGCCCGTGGAGGAGGGCGACCGCGGGGCGGAAGCAGCCCGACAGAAAGGCGGGGAGGTCGAGGGCGCCAGGCGTCATGTCGAAGTCGCTCGCGGCCATCGGCCTCACTGCGTCGTACTTCGCGCGAAACAACTTCTCGAGCGCCAGGTAGTACCCGTCGAGCGCCCAGAAGGCGAGAATCGGCGCTACCGCGAGCACGGCGACTCTTGGGTTTGAATCCTTAGCGGCGGCGAAGCCAACCGTGGCGGACGCAATTGCCACACTCCACGCTTTCATTTGAAACGAGTTGCCCGCCATGCGGCCGATCGCCGACTGCAGGAACTCGAGGTGTTTCTCAGTTGCCATAGCGTCCTCACGTCCAACCGGCCGCAGTATCTCCTGCGAAACAAGTCGGATTCAAGCACAGAAACTGATAGAGTGTCGCCGTTTATCGAAGCAAGGAGAGTCGTGGCAGACGTCGTGCTGTTGGTCGCGCGGCCAGGTGCCGCAGCCTGGGAAGCCGACGCGTTCGATGACGTGCCGCGTGTGGCGCCGGCAGTAATTGCTATCGCCACGGCCGGGCGCGGACTCGAAGAGCAGGTGGCCGCTCTACGCAACGAGCTACGGACGACGCTTCTCGCGTCGGCGCCTGGCGTGACGCTCGATTCCGCGGATCCCCCCGAGGAAAGCGATCCGCGCTCCTGGCAAGCGTTCACCGAAGTCGATCGCATAGGCGTGCTCGTGCTGCTGTGTCCCTCGGCCGGTGTTGTGGAACAGCCCTGGTTCGATCAAGTCACCGGGCCGAACTGGTCGGTCTTGCCGATATTTCCGGCGGGCGCCAATCCGTCGACGGCATTCACCATGCCGGCACTGCGGCGCCTGAACGCGGCCTTCTGGAAGAATCAGCCCACGGAGTGCGTGCCTGCGATACTCGCGCGCGCTGGCCTCACGACGCCTGATCACCGTGTGTTCATCAGCTACCGCCGCGCCGATACACAGCCGCTCGCCGACCAATTGTTCGACGCCCTCACTCACGAAGGGTTCGACGTCTTCGTCGATCGCTTCAGCGTGCCCCCTGGCGTGGATTTCCAGCGGCAGCTCGAACAACATCTCGCCGACAAGTCGATGGTGGTGCTGCTCGAGTCGGTTGGCGTTCCGCAGTCGAAATGGACGCAGCACGAGATCGACTTTGCGAAGCGGTACCGGCTTGGACTCGTGTCGCTGATGATACCCGGCGCGACGCCGCTCCCGTCGATCGACGATGCCTACCGCACCAGGCTCACTCCGTCGCAGTTTGCGGCGCCGCCGAGCGTGACGAAGCAGACGCGCGACGGCCGTGAGGAAAACGTCGAGCTCTGGGGGCCGCTCAAGGACACTGAACTGCTGAACGTGGTCGTCCGCATCAAAGCGGCGCACGATTCAACCCTCTTCCGCCGCCGCCAATATCTGCGCGACACGGTCAACGCGGCGCTCGTGCAGGCTGGCGTTCCTGCTGCGACCCTCGACCGCGACGGCTTCTTGACCACTATCGGCGGCACGAGTCGCTATGCCATCTGGCTAGCGACGCGGCCGGCCGAAGTCGCCGACTTCGAGATCGCACATCCGCGAACACTGAGAGCGCCGGGCGCCAAAGGCGTCATCGTCTGTCCGCCTACGCTCGAGATGTCGCGGCAGAATCGAGTCGCGTGGCTGTCGGGGCTTTGCAAGCTGGTCTGTATCGAGGAGCACGATCTGACGGCTGCGTGTGCGCGAATGAGGACGGGGTCACTGTGAAGTCTCGGTTCGGCGATCGGAAGCCACTCTTGCTGGGGCGCACTGTGTTCCTGTCGGCCAGCGTGCCGACGCGCGCCCCGTTTGCGCCACCGGAGGGGCACCAGGCGGACGCCACATTCGCGGTCGAACAGGCGGTGACCAGCCTGGTCCGTGCGGTCTTCGCCGAACGGGGACAGTTCGTGTTCGGCGGTCATCCGAGCATTTCGCCGCTCGTGGCCGCTATCGCTGGCGAATATTTTCCCGTGCAACCGTCCGGTGCCCTGGACCCGACGTCGAGCACGCCGGGCGCGAACGGTGTTCCGATCGTGATCTATCAATCGCGTGCCTACCAAAGCGTGCTGCCGGATGAAACGTGGGAAATGCAGCGTTTCGGCTTCGCGCGCATCGTCTGGACCGACGCAGTCGATGGCGAGCGATTCGAGCCTGGAGCCGTGTGGCAGTGCAGGCGCAGCCTGCAGGCGATGCGGGCTCGGCTGCTCAACGAAACCAAGCCGGCGACTCTGGTGGCGATCGGCGGGATGCAAGGCGTACTCGACGAAGCGCAGGCGTTTGGACATCGACCCGCGTCCGACGGTCCGAAGACGGCCTTCGCGATCCACAGCACCGGCGGCGCCGCGGCGATGCTCGCCGAACGTCGCGTCGAAGGTCCGGAATGGCAGGATCTTCGCCAGATGTTGGATCGCCCGGCGTGGGATCCCCAGGCACTCCGGGTCCACGCGGTGGACGATGAGTGGCGGGCGAACAACCCGACGGTGGCCGTCAGCGCTTCCGATCCTCGGGCGCATCCGGTGCCGCCCTATCCGGTCATCATGCAGTGGCTGACGCAAGAAATCGCGAAGCTTCCCCAGGGCTCATGACGGCACGTTGTTGAGCAGCCGATCGAATACGCTATCAACGGGCGGCAATACCTTCGTGAGCACGATTTGGCGCAGCGCTTCCACCCTGTCCGCGTCGAACTTGTGCACCCGTTCGAGATACGGCACGTCCTTGTGGCTGGCCTTCGCGTACCACTCGTCGTAGTCCGGCGGCACGTCTTGCAGCTTCACCAACTGATCTCTGGTGTTCATCGCGCCGACGAAGAGCAGGCGGCCCGTGGAAGCGTCGGCGCTACCGAACGCCTCGAGTGTCTTGTTGTATTCCCAGAAGCAATAGTTGGTGCGTGGACCAGGACTGACGAACAAGATGTTCTGGACCACTTGTACGAAAACCGCAGATGAGGCGCACGCCGCGGCAAGCTTCTTTTCCACGTCCTTGTTGTTGCCCTGTGCGTGGGTGAAGATGAAGCCTTTGCGGGGCGGCTCCGACAGTATCTTATGAAGGGTCTCCGCCAATAGGTTCCTGATTCGCTTGTCGGCCTTGTCGTAGACGTCGTCCGAGAGAATGCGGCGAATGAAGAACTCGTAATCGTCGTTGACCGGATTGTTGCCGACCGTTTCGTCAGGCATCCGGGTCGAGAACGAGACAAAAAAGTCGTACTCGTGCTGCGTCAGTGCCCATGCCTGATCAAAGTGGGCCTGCTGCTCAGGCGACCACGCGTGCGGCCGGCAGCGATAGGCCGCCTCGATCAACCGGAAGTGGAGGTCGCGGTGCTGGTCACGCCGAAGACGGCGCAGATGCCAGATCGCGGCTTTCACCTGTCCAGCGTAACCACCCTCGGCCTCTCCGACCCCCTTTTCAACCCGATACTTCGCTTTCTCCACGATATCGCGCTCGCCCTCGAACACACGGTCGTCCCGGTGCGCGGCGAGCAGCGCCTGGTACTCAGGGTTGAGATGGATGTCTTTGACGTTGGAGCTGGCGTAAATCCGGATGAGGTCATCGCGTACCGACATGGCCCGCCCTCTTGGCTACGTCTGTGGTGGCCGTTGCTGTTGCGCAAGCCGTGTGCGTTCCGCGGCCCGCAACTCGTGGACTTCCATCTCGAGCTGCGAAATCTTCGCTTCGAGATCGATCTGATCGAAGCGGCGGTCCCTCGCGGCTTCCGCGCGCTTGACGAGCCCATCCTCTCGCCGAAGCTTGTCGAGCTCCGCCGCGTCTCTGCTCGACAACTTGCCGCTCGAGGCGCGCTCTTCGAGCGAGACACGTCGAGGATCGACCTGCCCCGCACGGCGCGTCGCCTCGGTCGAGTACTGCAGATACAACCGATCGGCATCCTCGATATTGAACGCGACATCGTAGAGCTCCGCAACCGTGGCGCCGAGGAAGTCCTGGGTCAGCGTCTCGAAGGCGAATCGATCGGTGCCCTTCTTGGGCCTGAGCACCGATACCTCTCCAAAGTCGCAGCCGGCCACGATCAGCGGACTGTGCGCCGACACGATGAACTGCACATTGGGAAACGTGGTCGTCAGCATGCCCATGACCTTCTGCTGCCAGGCGGGATGAAGATGCGCATCGATCTCGTCGATCAGGACCAGGCCGGAGCGCAGCGGGATCTCGGTCGAGGTCTTGGGTTCGAGCGCCGCAAGGAAGTTGTAGACCAGACCGAAGACCGCGAGGATCGATAATGTGCCCTGAGACGCATACTGAATCGGCAACGGCTCGTCCTCGTTTCCCGAGGTGGAAACGAGAATCTGAAACCCGGTTGGCCCGGCGCGCACGATGTCTCGGAAACGAAAGCGTTCGTCGTCGGTGAGCTTCCTCACGGTCTCTTCGAGGAGTCGAAACAGCGGCTGCGCGAATCCCCGTCGTCCGAGACTCATGAAACGCGGGTCTTGGTGATCGAGCGCCAATTGGTAGAGCAGTCGATCGACCCGGTTGCCGAACGGTTGTTGCTGGAGGAAGTGCCACGCTGCGGTCTCGGCGTCCGACTCCACGCTGGAACTCGGCAACTCGATGACCGTTTCGGCACGATTGACGAACCGCGAATCTGGGATTGCCAGCAGCGGAATCTTGCCCAGGGCCGCCGAGAACCCTGCGGCCTTGCGAACGATGTCCGCGCTCTCGCCATTCTTCGTGACGGTCAGTCGCAAGTACGCATCACCGTCGGTTCCGCGAACAAGCTGACGGCTGTTCTCGATGTCGTTCTGAATGATGGCGGCCAATGCGCGGAAGAGAAGGGTTTTTCCGTAGCCGTTGCGCCCCAGCAGAACGTTGACGCGCGGGGCAAAGCGCCATGACGCGTCTTCGAAGAAATGAATGTCGTGCAGTTCGAGATGCTGCAATACGAAGAGGTGCTCGAGGTTCGACTTGAAGAGATCGCGCTCCTGTTTCTCACGTTGCTCCTTCAGGGCATCGAGCGTACGTGACGAGTCGATGTACACGGTGAGCCGCTCGGCCTCGAGGTGCCTGCGGGCCTCTACACGCGCGTCGGTCTGGAGCCGCAGAAGGAGACCCGCGCCGAGCATCACCGCGACCCCGATGAGCGGCGACGCGAGGAGCAGTGTTCGCGCCACGCTTCCCGGCGGCCAGGTCCCCAGAAAACCCCACACGACCAGCGGCCATACGCCAGTCGCAGACGTCAAGGCCCACGTCCCAACCGATGCATAGCGTTGCAGCACCGGATCGCGCTGAGTCTCGTCCTCCGCCACTCCGAAGAAGCGAAAAAACAACCGGTTATAGAACTGAAACACCGCGCTCGGACGTCGCGGTTCGTTGGAGCGGGGCGGTGCCGGGGCCTTCTCGGACGTTGACCGGGAAGCACTGGAATCCATGCACCGGAATCATACGCCCAGTCAGGTGCGGTCAAAAGGCGGCGCTAGCGGCACCGCCTATCCGCGCCGATCGACATTCTCGCTGAGGAACTCGTTCAGGAAGTGTGGCTGGTACATCGCATACACGCGGGCGCCGAATCGGAACAAGTCGTCCGCGATACTCCGGAAACGGTGAACGCCTTGTGGCTCCCATCGGCGCGCCAGCGTGAGCGCCTGGCAGAGCACGTGACGTACCCGGAGGCCGACTTCCGCGGCGTCGAACTTGCCGTGCTCCAGGTCTTCGACCAGCCCGATCGCGCGACGGCCTGCAACGCTCGCCTTGGCGTCGGAGTCGACGGCCGCCTCTGAGATCCACGCGTTCGCCAGATTCATCCACACCCCAGCAAGCAGGTACTGTCGATCGGCGATCGGCGGCTGACTCGTGATCGAGCACCGCGATGGCGTCGGTGAGTGCGGGAATGGCTGACGCCGGCGCCGAGCGTCCCTGCGCGTGGAGCGCCAGGCCGCGATTCTGATGCGCGATCGCCAGTCGCTTGGGAAACCGCGCGCCCCCGTCGGGCCGATCCTCGCTCATCAGCCCGATCCCGCGCTTCGTCGGGATCGAGGCTTCGGCGTCGAGCGCACGAATCGCCGACGGGTCGAGAGGCGGCCGCCTCGTGCTCATCGCCGATCTCCGCAGGACAGCACTCGAGACGGCCCAATCAGCTTGACGACCTTTTGGTGGGAGATAAGCTCTGCCAGTAGATATTGAGACTCGGTCTCATAGTATTCGGTAGCACGTCACTGCCGGCGCGGGCAGGCGCGCCGGTGGCGTTTACGATCACCGATGGCGCGAATTGGAATGCGTTCGCCCGATCGAGCCTCGGTCGCTCTGGCGCGCACTCAGCCAGTCACGACTCGAGAGGACCCGGCCGCCCTCGGTCGGTGAACTCGTGAAGCGTCAGCGCGTCGCCAAGGACGCCGACCTGCAGGCCGTGTCGCACCGATTGCTCCAGCAACGAAACAGGGAATAACGCCACGTGTTTCAACGTGGCGTTCGGTCATGTGCTGGAAGGAATCAGCGCGTGAAGGAGAGGACGCCGCGGGACGAGGTGAGGACGAGCGTGGCGCCCGACTGCGTGATCGTGCTCGAGCCGCCGAGGATCGACGTGTACGCGCCTTCGAACGCCATCGTCGCGCAGGCCGCGCGAGTGCAGGCCATCGCCTCGGAGACATTCACCGTCTGCCCGGACAGCGTGAAGGTGGCTGAGCACTGGTTGCAGTCGGCGCGCGTCGAGACTCGGCCATCGGCGAGCGTGAGCGTGTAAGTCGCGCCGGTCGGCACGGCCTGCGACGCCTGGCCGGTCGGCTGGATCGATGCGAGGGACCATGTCCCGGCAATCTGGTCGGTCGTCAATCCGAGGGAACCGGTGGAACCCGACGGAGAGGTTGGCGTGTTCGAAGTCGTCGAACAGCCGGCGAACAAGACAATTAAGAGGGCGAGCGGGGCGAACAAACGAACACAATCTTTCATGCAACCCAGTAGAGCAAGGGGACTGCCGGCCCGGATCCCCGTAAACCACTCATAAAGGCGGCCCGGCGTCGCCGGCCGAGGACAGGCCCGCGGTCAGCGTGTCCACTATTCTATCCTCGGGCGAGTCGCAGAATGGCCGCGATAGAGCGATCGACGTCCGCGCCGGTTGTGGCCCACGAGATCACGCTGACGCGCATCGCCGTGCGGCCCTGCCAGACCGTCGCGCCGCACCAGCACGTGCCATCCTGCTGAATCGCCGAAACCACTTGACGCGTCCGCTCCGCATCTCCAAAAGACACCAGCACCTGATTCAGGACGACATCGTTGAGCACGGAGAATCCCGCGTCGCTGAACGCCAACGCAAAGCGCTGCGCAAGGCGGCAGCTGCGTTCGACCAGGTCGGCCACGCCCGATCGACCGAGCGTGCGAAGCGCCGCCCACGCGTCAACGCCACGAGGACGGCGCGAGACTTCCGGCGTGTAGTCGGAGGGATTGGCCTGTTCACTCGGAAGGTAGTCGGCGTTGATCGCCATGGCTTTTCTCAGAGCATCACCATCCCGCACGATCACGATGCCGCAGTCGTAGGGAGCATTCAGCCACTTGTGCGCGTCGGTCGCCCAGGAGTCGGCCAGTTCGATCCCGTGGGCGAGGGAGGCTCGCGCGGGAGCGACGCGCGCCCACAACCCGAACGCGCCGTCGACATGCACCCATGCCGGCGCGTCGGATCGCCGGACGAGCCGGATGATGTCCTCGAACGGATCGAACGCACCGGTGTTCACGTTGCCGGCCTGGACGCAGACGATCGTGGGGCCGGCAATCACCGGTACTGCGTCCGCGCGCATCCGGCCTTGTGAATCCACCGGGACCTTGACGACACGGCCGCGCCCCAGTCCGACGATGCCAAGCGCCTTGAAGAGCGTCGCATGCGCCTCGGCGCCCGCGATCACCGTGATGGCAGGGGCGCCAAACAGTCCATTGGTCTCGACGTTCCATCCGGCTCGCGCGAGGACCGAGTCCCTCGCGGCGGCGAGCGCTGCGACGTGGGCGAGCGTCGTGCCGGTGACGAACGCACCCTTCGCCGCCGGCGGCAGTCCGAGCAGCTCGATCGTCCAGCGAAGGGCGATCTGTTCGAGCGTCGTGCTGCCGGGGGCCGAGACGAAGAAGCCTCCGTGCTGTTCCCACGCGGTTGACAGCCAGTTGGCCGCGAGCGCCGCCGGCAACGCCGAGCTGTTCACGAAGCCGAAGAACCGGGGACCAGCAATCGCCATCGTCGCCGGTGAGCCGATGCGATCGAGTTCCTCGACGATCTGCTCCGCGGAGATCGAGCCTTCCTGCAGCGGGACATCGAAAGCGCCGAGCCCCGCCAGGGCGTCGCGGCTCGGAGCCACACGGCGCTCACCGATGTCGTTGAGATAGCGCTGTGAGCGCTCGGCAACATCGGCGAGCACCCGCCAGGACCCGATCTCAGGGCTTCGCGGATCGGTCATGGCCGTCAGTCAGCGGCACGGGTCAGTTCGACGGAAGTATTGCCACCGCAGAGGAGCACCCCGATCCGCTCGCGCGGACCCGGTTGATAGCCCCCGGAGAGCAGCGCCGCGAACGCCGCGGCGCCGCCTGGCTCGGTGACGATGCGGAGACGATCCCAGAGCATCCGCTGTGCGGCCTGAATGTCATCGTCTCGGACGAGCACGACGCGATCCAGATGACGTTGCGCGATGGGGAACATCAATTCGCCCACGCGCTTCGGGGCGAGCGAGTCGGCGGCGATTCCTCCCGCTCTGGCGTCTACCGGGCGCCCGGCGGCGAGCGCGGAAGCGAGCGTCGGCGCTTCCTCGGGTTCCACGCCGATCAGGCGAATGCGGCCGGCGTACCAGGAGGCGATGCCCCCGAGCAATCCACCTCCGCCGACCGCCACGAGAAGCGTGTCGAGATCCGGCGCCTGCTCTTCGAGCTCGAGGCCGACGGTGCCCTGCCCGAGCAACGTTTCCACCTGATCGAATGCATGGATCGCCAGCGCGCCCGAGTGCGCCGCCCACGACTGGCACTCCAGCAGCGCGTCGGCGTACCTCTCACCCGTGATGACCAGCTCGGCGCCGTACTCGCGAATCCGCTCGACCTTTGC
>Ga0068865_100000796_pt1 | contig 17760 bp, 18 predicted proteins | sample KBSMisM12_FD_75293 | JGI IMG/M metagenome (GOLD analysis project Ga0068865, IMG submission 75293) | Miscanthus rhizosphere microbial communities from Kellogg Biological Station, Michigan, USA - KBS Miscanthus M1-2 | ecosystem: Host-associated > Plants > Roots > Rhizosphere > Soil ...
CCGTAATTCCTCCGGCCGCCTTGGCCGCCGAAATACTGGCATCCCCTGTAGCAACTAAGCCTAGAATGCGGCGAATTCAGCAAGGCAGCGAAGTAACAAACGGCAGGTCAGGCCCTAGTGGGCAAAGGCACTCAATCAAATACGTGCAATTTCAGCGAACCCGTGAGGAACTGTTCTCTATTGACCATACTCTGAAAGAGTAGCGCCCTATACTACCCTCCACAACTCATCATCTTTTTCTCTAATCACCCTGTCAGCGACTGGCCGAATCGCCGACTCTTTGAGGGAGGCGGTCCCACATGCAACCACTCTCAAGAGAGATCCGTACATTTGCCGCTGCCTGCGAGCATCTCATTTCACGTGAGCCTAACAACGGTCCTGACCGATGATGAGTACAGTCTCCTGACCTACTACATCGCAGAGCTTCAAGCCATATTGAAGGTACGGCGAACTCAAGAGAACACGTTACTGGTATCGCTCAACAAGGTGTCGTTGCGTAACGGCTGAGTGCATCGTTCTCCCTACACACCACACCTGTCGACGGCCTCCTGGAAGGCCCGACCGCGGACACTCCGAAAGAAAGACGGCCGCACATGCCAAGTTCAGCATCTACCTGCACGGTTCTCTTAATCGAGGATGATCCAGAACAGTTGGCATTTTGGTCGAGCGCACTCAAGAACTGTTCATCCCATTATTCGGTTTTGGAAGCGGCAAGCGGTCAGGAGGGCCTCGAACTGCTTAGGCACCATCAAGTCGATTGCGTTGTCTTGGATCTGGATCTGGCTTCCTCATCAGGGTTCCAGTTCTTGTTGGACTTAGTCCCCAACCGTAACCGGCCAGAGATCGCGGTGCTTATTTTCACTCGTCTACAGAATCCCACTCTGGAAAGGATGTCGCTGGAGAACGGTGCCCAGGCATACTTGATCAAACAAGGCTCATCGGCTGATGCTCTGGATAAAGCGATTCAGAAAGCTGTGACTGCTGTGGCATCCGCCCTGGGTTAGAGAACGAAGGTTTGTAGCCAAATCTTTCCTGAACGCACAGGAGGTTTCATGTTCAAACGGCTTGTGTTTGCAATCTGCTCCCAGCGGCAGGAGGAGATCGCCCACTCTGAGCCCGCACCGTCACATTTAGTCATGGAGGAGCTATGAGGGGAATCAAGACATTACTTCTGGCAAGCGTTCTGGAGGACAATACGGTTCACTGCTGAGTAAGATCTGCCACCTCATCATAATAGATTGCGTTCTACGACCTCAGGGATGATGTATGATGTTGCCGCCAATGACCGTTGCCCTCCTAGTTCCACGTGCCGAGAAGGAATCAGTTTTTCTCTACCTTAGGCTATGATTGTTCTGGTGATCGGCATGGTCTGGTTTGCCGTCGGACTCACGTCCTGTGGTGGCGACTCGTCGGAGCCTCCGCCGCAGGCTGCCCAGGAGAGTCTAGCCGGCACTGACGCCAACGGGGATAGTGTGCGTGACGACATCGAAGCGTACATCGATATGACCTATCCCGTTCCGGCGCAAGGGGACACAAACCGGGCGCTCCGCCAATTTGCCCGTGCAGCGCAAGCGACCATGCTCGATGCGAGCGACCCCGCACCTTCAATCGCGCATGCGGCCGAGCGCTTTCGAGCACTGGAGTGTTTGATGGCCCGTCGGCCTGCTGATTTTCATCGCGTCTTTGTCGAACTGCGTGCGCGTGTGCTCAACACGACGGCCCGGTCGGTCGCTTATCTCCAGGCAGACGATCACGTGAGTGGGAATCTTCCATTGCTGCCGGCCGATCAATGGGTGGGCGCTTGTCTATAAGTCGGACAGGGGTGTGGCTCGCTTTGATGTTGGCTTGGATCATGGCGGCGTGGTGGGTGGATCCGGCGCATGCGCAGATCGCACCTCAGCCGGCCTGCCAAAATGCGACGGCCCCGAGAACGGCGGTATTCTTCGTCAATGGCCTCACGACGACCCTCGACGAAGCGCGATTGAACGCAGGCAAGCTCGAGTTGGAATTCTTGAACCGGCTGCCGGCCATGGCGCCTGCCGTACGGGCGAACTGCCATCTGTTTTCGTTGAACTACAATCCAACTGCCGGCGAGGTGAACGATTTCATGGAGGCGGCGCAGCAGCAACTGGACATCACGCCGACGAGGTTTTGGCTCGAACTGGAAGGGCTGGGCCTCTTCGCGCCGCACCTCATCCGCGACGCCTTGCAGGGTCCGATGACGGACCTCAACCGGATCGACGCCTCGACCATCGAGCGCCATGCCGCGGTGTACCGCGAGCAGATCGCGCCTCCGTCCTGCCGTCGCGTACTCGTCGTGCCACACTCTCAGGGTAACCTCTATACGAATGCCTCCTACGACCTGGTGTTCAACCAGTCACCGAGTCTTCCGTCCAGCGCGATAAGGATCGTCGGTGTGGCGACGCCGGCCCAGACGGTCCGAGGGGGTGGGCTTTATCGCACTTCGACCACGGACGTACTGATCAATGCCATTCGCCTCATCCGGCCGGCGACATTGCCGCCCAATACGAATTGGGGCATCAGCCCGCTCCTACTTTCTCCGGCCTATTCGGGCGGCCATAGCTTCATCGGCTACCTCTCGGCCGACCCCAGCCGGACCGACATCTTGTCCGATATCGAGTATTCCCTATCCGCGCTCGCCGTGATCAATCCGTGCTAGAGGAGAGAAACGGGGGTAACGCTGGCGGTACGACCCGCGCAAAAGAGATGATGGGCGGGTAGAGCAGTAGACGTTCCGGCCGATCACTGTCAATTTTGACAGTGAATTCGTGTCCCGTAGGTCAATAAGCTTAGGCCGGTAGTTGAACCTGCTCGCGTTACTTCATATCTAATTTTACTTCGTGTGAGAGGCAAAAATGGCTAATGCGGATACGAATATCGGAGACTCAGTTAGGAAATTGTTTAAAGCGATGTGTTGTCTGGCGATTATCGGAAGTGTGATCGGAACATTATGGGAACCTGCCCCGGGCTGGGCACTAGATCCTAAAGCTGACGGATGTCAGGCACCCCATATCAAATTCTTTGGGTATTTCGCGAGCGCGATGGATGGAGTGGGAAGTGGGGATTACATTAATGATATTTCAGATCATTCCAACATCGCGTGGATCGGAGGAAATATTTCAAACAAAGTCTCCAAAGCTGCCAGAAATGGAATGAAGTCGATAATCAGTCTGCGATGGGACCTATTTGACGAGTATTTAAGTCTAAGAAGCGACTATCAGGCAAGATGGAAGAATATCGCTTCGACCGTACAGACCGCCGGTATTGAGCATGTGGCAGCATTTTACCCACTTGATGAGCCTTACTGGAGTGCCTCACAAAACTGCATCATTAGCCCATCAAATTGTGTGACACCTGAACAAATGACGACAAATCTAGCGACAGTCAACGCCCTGATTCATGCAACATTCCCAGGCGTGCCTGTGGCAGTCATTTTTGCTGCCTCGACACTTAGAAATGATAAGTTCGTAATTCCCAATGGGTATGATTGGGTTGGATTTGATTGCTACCATGGCACTTTTGAGGACTGTAATGGTCGTTCCATGGCTTGGTATGTAGAAAGGTTGCGCTCTAAGTTAATCGCGAATCAGAGGCTCATCGCTGTTCCTCAAGCCATGATGTCTGCACAAGCCACAGAGAAGGAGACACGGCATATGCTCGCGGAAAATGACAAGTATATGCAGCTCATATGTTCGTCCCCGGAGTTCATTGGAATCTTCCCGTTTCTCTGGGACGGATCGGAGGGAAATCTAGGCGCCAAGAGTTTACCTGCCGTGAAGGCGAGGTACCACGCTATTGGCAAAAGTGTGCTCAAAAGATAGTGACACAGGATACCCATTGGCGACAGCGCAAAAAGAAAAACAGCAAAGGGCAACGAAAGCAGCGCCCACTTCTATCGAAGTGGAAGAAGAAGATCACCGCTAAGGCTAACGAAAGGTCACGCGCAAAGTTAGAGCAAACCCTCCCTGATACTTCCGCCATTCGCTGGTTGTGAGTACCATCGACAACACGCAAGCCGCCTTTCTCTTCGAAGTGTTGGCAGTACTTGCCGTTCCGGGGCCAACGAATTCACTTCTTTTTGTATCGGGAGTGACACGCGGTTTACGGGGTAGCCTTAACCTCATTCTCGCCGAGTTGGTAGCTTATCTTATTTCAATAACCTTTTTGGTTTTGGTAATTGAACCTGCTTCTAGAATTCACTCAACGGTTGGCCAGCTTCTCCGCATTTTGTGCAGCATCTATCTTGCTCACATGGCTGTATGGCTCTGGCGGTGGGAAGAACAAAAAGTTCAGGCTTCTCATCCGATCAGTTTCCGTCGGGTGTTCTTCACAACCCTGGTAAACCCAAAGAACCTAGTTTTTGCCTTTCTTGTCTTTCCTAGTGGTGCATTCAATGGAATCATTCCCTATTTGGTTAGTTTTTCAGTGATCTGCACTGGAGTCGCATATGGCTGGATCACAACTGGAGCCTTGCTCCATTCGACCGCAGTGCATAAAACACATTTGAATTGGTTTTATCGAGGTGAAGCATGTCTGCTAGCCAGTTTCGCGATAGTCATTCTCATCTCTGCCTACTACTATTCGTAGAACGGTTTGCTACTTGAGGCGCCAGAAATAGTCAGCACTTTGATTGTCATTTCTACTGCTTGCACAATCTGGTACCACCCTCGCTGTGGACAAATGACTTAACGATTTCGTGGACTGACCCCCTAGATTGAGACACGGCGAATTGGCACACTTGACACCAAGAGGGGGTGGCAAGTGGCCAAGAAACGTGTGGGCAAATTTCCAAAGGCGTTCCAGCAGTACGCCGTCGCCCGCTTGAAGCAGTGCGACAACATTGTGGCGCTGTCGAAGGAATTGGGGGTGCATCGGCGTCTGTTGTATAGATGGCGCGATCAATTGGAACCGGCCGAGAGCGGGGACGGGCTCCCACCGGGGAATTCCCGCGAAACGACCCTACGCAAAGAAGTCAGCCGCCTCAAGCGAGCGTTGGCGGAGAAGACGCTGGAAGTGGATTTTTTCAAAGGTGCCTTGCGCGCAGTAAAGGCTCGACGCCAGCGGAGCGGCAACTCTGGCGAGACGGCATCTACGCCCACATCCGAGACGTGATGCCACCGCAAGGCAGTCTGAGTATCGAGCGCATGTGTCAGCTAGCGCCGGTCAGTCGGGCGGGCTTCTACCGGTCGCTGCAGGTGTCGCAGCCCCTGGAGGAGGCGATGGCGGTGCGGGCCGAGATTCAGCACATCGCGCTGGCCCATCGGCGTCGGTATGGCTATCGGCGGATCACCGCGGAACTGCGGCGGCGGGGATTATCGGTGAATCATAAGCGGGTGGCGCGGCTGATGCGCGAAGATAATCTGTTGGCGGTCCAGCCGCGGGCCTTTGTGGCGACCACGGACGCCCAGCATGAGCTCGAGGTGTATCTGAATCTCGCGAGCCGGCTGACGCTGACCGGGATGAATCAGCTGTGGGTGGCGGACATCACCTACATTCGCCTGCGCGCCGAATTCGTCTATCTAGCCGTCATCCTTGACGGGTTCTCTCGCAAGGTGGTGGGTTGGGCGCTAGACAAGACACTCGCGACACGTTTGCCACTCAGCGCGTTGCACCAAGCAATTGTCGATCGTCACCCGCCGCCAGGAGCGGTGCATCACTCGGATCGCGGCATTCAGTATGCCTCGGGGGTCTACGTGGAGCTGCTTCGTCAGTACCAGATGATTCCGAGCATGAGCCGGCCAGCGAATCCCTACGACAACGCCAGTTGCGAAAGCTTTCTGAAAACCCTCAAGCGGGAGGAGATTTACGCCAACACATATCGGGATCTCGAGCATTTGCGCACGAACATGGCGGCCTTCATCGACCAGTATTACAATCGCATCCGACTGCACTCGGCATTGGGCTATCGGCCGCCGGAGGAGTTCGAGCGCGCAGCGGCAGGGCTCTCTGGCGCGGCAAGCATGCAGTTTTTCCGGCCTGCAGAGGATTTCAACTTAGAAAGAGGAAGCGAGGAGACAGAGAGAGCAACCACAGAACCACAAGTGTGCTAACGCCAAACTGTCTCACCAGAGGGGTTCACCCCAGCGTGCTGTGGCTAAACTGTGGCAGAACTTTTTTCGCAAGACGATCGTGTTTTCTCGCTCGAAATCGTCAGCTCTGTTTTTCAATTGTCTCGATGCCGCGTGTGCTCGGAGAGGGCTGATCCGTTACTTCTTCCCGACAGCGGTACCGATAACATTGGCTAGTGCTTGACGGTAGTATTCCACGAGCTGTGCTTCATCATTCGTGAGAGGCCGACTCTGAAGCAAGGATGAGGCGAAGAGTAAATATTGGCAGGCGCGGATGTAGCTCTCCATATCAAAACAGCAAGAATTCCGAGGTCCTGTGAAGAACATCGTCACTATCTTTCTGTCGAAAGTGCTTACGGTATGCGTGGATTTGTTCGAAGTGTCAAAAGACCTGGGAATTTATTGGCGGGTCACAACCATGGCGGTACCGCGAGCTGTCGCATTCTCTCGGACAGAAGGAATAAGTCATAACCGAAGCCCCAGAGGTTCGTATAGACTTTTTCCAGTAAGAAGGGTGCCTACTATGCACCAAGGTCTAGGGGAAATGTAGGGGCCAAAAGGCCTTAGCATTTGTCTGTAGAGATGTAACCGTGGTGATACATCTCATCTGGACTCGGGCTTCCATTCAACAATGGCAAACTTCTTTCTTCCAATCTTCAATCGGTGCTGTTGATTGAGTCTGAAACGAATGAGCTTGTTCGGGTCCGGCTCTTTCTCGCCGTCAATCTCGATCCCGCCTTGAATGATTAACCGTCTGGCCTCGCTCTTACTGGCGACCAGATTCGTCTTCATCACCAAGTCAGGAAGCTTGATCTCGCCCTCTTCACCCCCATCAAGCCCGGTCATATCGGTCGCGTGGAGCTGGACGACCGTATCAGGGACATCGGGGAACTCCCGGTCTTGAAACTTTTGCTGGAACCCCGCAAGGGCATTTCGGGCCGCCTCTTGCCCGTGATACCGCTCGACGAGCAGACCCGCCAGTCGCTGCTTGGCTTCCATGGGATGCGCCGCCTTGATCCCACCCAGATCCTCGGTCGTCAGGAGTTCATAGTAACGGAGCATCAGATCGTCGCTGATGGACATGATCTTGCCGAACATGTCTCCAGGGACATCTTCGAGGGCCACATAGTTGCCGATGCTCTTGCTCATTTTCTTCACGCCATCCGTGCCCTCGAGCAACGGCATCGTGACGACGACTTGTGGTTCTTGTCCGTAATCTCTCTGCAGTTCTCGTCCCACCAGGAGGTTGAATTTTTGGTCGGTGCCGCCCAATTCGATGTCGGACTTCAACGCTACGGAATCATATCCCTGTACGAGCGGATACAGGAACTCATGAATGCTGATCGGCTTTTGTTCCTGAAAACGCTTGTGAAAATCATCCCGCTCCATCATGCGCGCAACCCGATAGTGCGCGGCCAGCTCGATGAGGCCGCCCGCTGTCATGGGTCCCATCCATCGGCTGTTGAATTCAATCAGGGTTTTTTCCGGATCGAGAATTTTGAAGATCTGCCGCTGATAAGTCTTGGCGTTATCTTGTACCTGCGCCTTGGTGAGGACCTTTCTGGTTTCAGACACTCCGGTGGGATCGCCGATCAACCCGGTAAAATCGCCGATCAGAAAAATCACCTGGTGGCCGAGGTCCTGAAAATGCTTCAGCTTGTGAATAAGCACCGTATGGCCAAGATGTAGATCCGGCGCCGTCGGATCGAAGCCGGCCTTAATGCGTAACGGCCGGCGTTCCTTGAGCGAACGCGTCAACTTGGTTTCGAGCTCCGTCTGTTGAATGACCTCGACCGCACCTCGAAGAATGAGATCGAGCTGACGCGACAAGTCGCTCATGCAGTCTTCCTCGCTGGTCTTGTGACGCCCGTCGGCGGAACGGTCACAAAGGCGCGTATCCCTTCGAAAGTCTTTTTTCCAATGCCTTTCACACGACGCAGCTGTTCGATGTCTTGAAACGCTCCACGCGACTCCCGATACTCGACAATGCGGCGGGCCAATACGGGACCGATACCGGGCAGCCGTTCGAAATCTTGCTGTTTCGCCCGATTCACATCCAGTGTGAGCGAGACGGATGGTCGCGTAAACTCTCGCGCCTGCCGCTGAAACTGCAGTTCCGGCGTGGCCGGCGGAGCCGGCAGGAGAGGCAATCGTATCTCAGCATCGCGCGAGGCTGGGATCGTCCACCCGATCCAGCAGACGAGGCCCATGGTCAGGGCCACCATCGCCACTCTGACGAGCAATGAGGTGAGCATCAGACGACCTGCTTCTTTAGGTGATGAATGGCTTTGTCCTCTGCATCCTCCGTCGGCTCAGCACCGAGATTGGCGATGTGAGGTTGAACTGGCATACCAGGATTGTCGGCGGAGATCGGGACTCAGAGAGACAGGGTCTGTTCCGGCGCTCGTCCGGAGCGGTGACTCAGCCTTTCTTCTGGTTGGCAAGAAACGCGTCGTACTGTGCCGCCGTCATCAGTGTGTCGACTTCGCCGGCAGTCGAAAGATCAATCACCACCATCCAGCCTCGGCCGTAAGGCTCGCTGTTGACGACCTCCGGATGGTCTTTCAGTTCCCCATTGACCTGGACGATGTTGCCGCTCACAGGCGTGTACAACGTGGAGGTGGTCTTCGTCGATTCGATTTCACCGATTTGCTGTCCGGCCTTGACGGCGGTGCCAACCTTCGGCAGCTCGATGAACACGATGTCGCCCAGTGCGTCCTGCGCAAAGTCACTGATGCCCACCGTGGCCTGATTGCCTTTCAGTCGTACCCATTCATGTTCTTTGTGATACCGCAGATCGGTTGGAATCATGTCGGATGTTCCTTCACTCATCGACCGTCGTAAATCTCCATGCCGGGGAAGAAAAAGCCGATTTCGAATGTTGCCGTTTCAGGCGAATCCGATCCATGTACCGCGTTGAACTCGATATTCGTCCCGTGCGCCGCGCGGATGGTGCCCTGTTCCGCTTTCGCCGGATCGGTGGCCCCCATGATCTCCCGGTTTTTCTTGATGGCATTGTCGCCTTGCAAGACCAGAACGACCGACGGCCCCGACGACATGAAGGTGCACAGGCTGTCGAAGAAGGGCCGCGACTTGTGCACGGCATAGAACCCTTCCGCCACCGGTTTGGCCATATGCAGCAGCTTCATCGCCACCGGCTTCAATGCGGCCTTCTCGTAGCGGCTGATGATGTCGCCGATGGCCTGTTTTCGGACGGCATCCGGTTTGATGATCGCGAGCGTTCGTTCACTCATTGCTTGAACTCTTCCTCAAATCTCAAGACGGATCGTGCGAAAAATACCGTCGCATTATAGGGATGGACCTCTGGACTTTCAAGGGAGCAGAGGACTTAGGAGGCAAACCGCCGCGCGAGCTCCTGCGGGGTGAACACACCACGCTCGGTGATGATGCCGGAGACCAGTTCCGCGGGTGTGACATCGAAGGCGGGATTATAGACGCTCACTCCTGTCGGGGCGACGGGATGGCTGCCATGAATCGTCGTCACCTCCTGTGCATTGCGCTGTTCGATCGGAATGTCCGCTCCTGACTTCGTCCGAAGATCGATCGTCGAATACGGGGCGGCGACGTAGAACGGAATGCCGTGCGCCTTGGCCAGCACGGCCACTGAATACGTCCCGATCTTGTTCGCGACGTCGCCATTGGCGGCGATGCGGTCGGCGCCCACGATGCAGAGGTGGATCTTGCCCTGGCGCATCAAGGATCCTGCCATGCTGTCGGTAATCAGCGTCACCGGGATCTTGTCCTGCATGAGTTCCCACGCCGTCAGACGGGCCCCCTGCAACACCGGCCGAGTTTCGTCGGCAATCACTTGGATCTGCTTGCCCTGCTCCCATGCGGCGCGGATGACCCCGAGTGCCGTGCCGTATCCCGCCGTCGCCAATGCCCCCGCATTGCAGTGCGTCAGAATCGTCTGGCCTCCTTGGATAAGTTCCGCGCCGTGGCGGCCCATCGCTTTGCACAGGGCGATGTCCTCCTCCAGGATGGCCTGCGACTCTTTCAACAACGCGGCTTTGATGGCAGCGACCGGCTCGCCTCGTAATGCCGAAAGTTTCTGCTTCATCCGCTCGATGGCCCAGAAGAGATTGACCGCCGTCGGTCTGGTGGCAGCCAGGCGCTCACAGATTCCCAGCAGCTGTTTGGCGAACGTCTCGTACTCCTCCGCGGAAATCGCCTGCGCGCCCAGAGCGACTCCCATCGCCGCGGTCACTCCGATTGCCGGCGCCCCGCGCACTTTCAACTCGCGAATGGCGACCGCCACCGACTCCACATCCCGACAATCGAGAAACGTCACCGTCTCCGGGAGGCGGCTCTGATCGAGCAGACGCACAGCGCCTTCATGCCATTGGACGGTCGGAACCATGGTCGACACTTGTAGCGGGATTTATGTGGTCAGTGCAAGAGGAAGGCGAGGACGTGCCTGGTGGTTCGAAGAACAGGAAGGACGTTAGCGGCTGTTGGCTTTTTTGACTGCAGGCACGAGGGAGAGCGGCTTCTGGTCCGGCATCTGCTGATCGATTTTTGCCAGTTCCCGCTCCAGCATGGCCCGGATAAACCCGCTGGTCGTATAGCCCTGCTGCTTCAGGCCGTCTAGGCGAGTCTTCAAATCCATCGGCAGTTGGATGACGATACGTACAAGCTTGGCCATGACAGACTCCTCGGGGAAGCTGATCCGCCCGGCTGTGATTGCACACGCTATGCCTTGCTAGCATGGAATTGGCGCTGAATAGAATTGAGGACTTAGCCGGAGCCCGTTGTGCCTCCGTAAGTCTTTTGCCTATTTTCGGCTGCACTTGCCCTCAATTGTACAACGGCGGTTTCCACCCTATTCACGCCAGCGATCAATCAAACGGTCCCAATTGACCCGTTCGCACGCCCACAGGCAACCCGGGAACGGCACGCGCTGCGCCTGTTGCTCGCGGGCGCGGTGCAGCTGAAGGCCCGGCGCCGAGACCCGTCCTGTGACCAAAATTCCGCCGTCTCGATCCGTTCGAAACGTTGAAATCCCGCGCTCAGCATAGGCCTGCAACACGCTTGGGGCTGGGTGTCCATACGCATTATGCCGCCCAACCGAGATCACCACATACTGGGGATTCACCCGCTCCAGCCATTCAGGCTGTAGGGAGCTCGCTGCGCCGTGATGTGGAGCCTTCACGAGATCCACTCGTGCCGACTCCGCTTCTCGGTTTATCCTGATCAATGCATCCTGTTCGACGTCGGCGGTAAACAGCACCCTGTGAGGCCCACAGGTAAGGGACGTGACAATCGATCGGTTGTTTAGCGTATGACCTTCCTGTCTGCGGCCTCCTCGCTCTTGAGGAAATCCGGTTCCTGGCGGAGGATTTAACACCGCGAGCTGACAGAGGCCGAGCGTAATGACGTCTCGCCCTTGCCGGGCAATGTGTTCGGTCAACCCCCGTTCCGTCAGCGCGGCTTGGAGGCGCTGGTAAAAAGGCTCCTCGCGCACATCACCGGTGCCCCAGAATTGCTGCACGGTAAAATGCCGCAGGACATAGGTCAAGCCGCCGACGTGATCGAGTTGAGGGTGCGTCGCAATGACATAGTCAATCGTCTGGATCCCGCGGTTCCATAGATATGGCGCGACGACGCCCCGGCCCATGTCGAACCGCTCGTAACTGGCGCCACCGTCGATCAACACCACCTCACCGCCAGGCAGTTCGAGCACCGCACTATCGCCTTGTGCGACATCGAGGAAGGTAATCCGGAAACGGTCGCCATCGAGCAGGAGTCTGGGCGACCACATCCACCAGCCGAATAGCAAGACGAGGCCGATTCCTGCAATCCATACCGTACGTCTTCGGGTGGATCCGTTCCACAGGGCTGCTAGACAGGCATAGAACATCAGGAGGCTCGGAAGCGACGGCGCAGCGAGGTGCCACTCGCTGCCCGGCAATCGCGACAGACCGGCGAGAATGGCGACGAAGCGGTCCATCAACCACTGGATTGCCGCTGCAAACGGTAATCCCCCGCCCTCCGTGCCGCCATGGGAAAGAGCCGCGAGGAGTCCCATGGGCACCAGCACGCCGCCCATAAATGGGACCGCGGCCAGATTCGTCGCGAGTCCCAACCACGACACCTGGTTGAAATAGAAGGCCACCAGCGGAATCGTCGTCACGGTCACGAGAGCACTCATGGCAAGCGCGTCCATTCCCCACTGCCTTGCCCGCGAGAGTCTGGACGGCTTGATGTCCTCCCCCTCTTGGACCCCTGTCGATTGCGCCAGCCGCCAGCCGACGGCACAGACGGACAAAAAGGAGAGCTGAAACGAAATGTCATAAATGACCTGCGGGTCCTGCAGGACGATCGCCAAGGCTGCGGCCGCAAGCGCATGGAACATGCGCTGTTCACACCCAAGCCATTTTGCGAGCAGCGCGACGAATACCATCACGAGCGATCGAACGGTCGCCACTTCCGCTCCGGCGAGACAGGCATAGGCGGTTGCCGGGAAGAGCGTGGTAGCGGCGGCGAGTCTTGTGGGTGTGATCCGACGGGACATTCCCAGGAGCCACGAAGTCGGAAGCCACAGGAGACAGTGCTTGATCGCGGTGAACGAGAGCAGTGCGACCAAACCCAAATGGCTGCCTGAAATCGATAACAGATGCACGGTACCGGTGATCATGAATTGATCGCGCACGTCGGGATCGAGGTAGCCCCGTTCTCCGATCACAATGCCGAGAAAAAGACCCAGTGCAGGCTGCTCGAGACTTTGAAGTGCGGAGAGCCGTATGGCATCCCGCCATCGGTCGAATTGATTCCACAGCCTCCAGCGCAGACTCTCTCGGCCCGATTCCAGCACCTCAACGGCTTCGAGGCCGTTCACCGTCGCCACGGCATCGATGCCCTGCCGCTCCAGATAGGCCGCATAATTGAAGCCGCCTGGATTTAAAGAACCGGTGGGGACTCGCAATTTCGCTCGAGCCGCGATCCGATCTCCTTGGAAAAGACGCCGGTCGGACGCACGCCAGGTCAACCGGACAATGAGCGGGCGACCGCCGTCTTCCGCGTCGCACTGCACGACGACCGTCATACGGCCTGGGGAGTATTGGACCGGTGCAATCACGCGTCCGGTGCACGATTGAAACGATTCGGGCTCGGGTTCGTGGACTGCCGCCTTGGAATGTCCTTCGACGGTCAGGAACCAATACAGAATGCCGCACAAGAGACAACCGAACGAGGCCGTCGCCGTCATGGCAGCGATCCGCGCTTTGGCTTCCGACAGGGTGAGGCCAGCCCCGAGGACGCAGAGAAGGAGGACGACGGACAGCGGGTAATAGGGAATGAGCGACCCCAGCGCAAGACCGCAGATGAAGGCGAGCGTCAGGAAGGGCAGCATCGCTTCCGTTGAGCCCCGAGGCCCCAGTGTGACTGTGCAGGGAACTAACTGAGGTGGGCCGTGACGATTCGTGCCAACCGATCGGCCTCTTCGCGGATGAGACTGTCGCGTTCGCCTTCAATCATGATCCGCAGCAAGGGCTCGGTGCCGGAATACCGGACGAGCACGCGGCCGCTGCCGTTGAAACGCCGCTCGCTTTCGGCAATTGCCTGCTGCAGATCGGGGATGCTGTCCAAATTTGGCTTCTTCGAAACCTTGACGTTGAGCAACACCTGAGGCACCGCCGTCATGGTCTTTGCCAATTCGGAGAGCGGTTGCTCGGTTCGTTTCATGAGCGAGAGTACTTGCAGCGCAGAAATCAATCCGTCGCCGGTCGTGTTGTGGTCCAAGAAGATGAAATGGCCGGATTGCTCGCCACCGAAATTGTATCCGTCTGCCATCATCCGCTCGAGTAAATAGCGGTCACCGACGGCGGTCCTCAACAACGTGATGCCGGCACGGTTCAGCGCCAGTTCCAATCCGAAATTGCTCATGACTGTGCCGACGACCGTCTGTTTGGCGAGAAGCCCGTGACGATTCAGGTCCAGTCCGAGCGCGGCCATGATGTGATCGCCGTTGATGATATCGCCTTGCTCGCAGACGAAAATCGCGCGGTCGGCATCGCCGTCCAAGGCAATCCCGAGATCCGCACCGAATTCTTTCACGGCGCGCTGAAGCAGCGCAGGATGGACGGCGCCGCACCCTGCGTTGATGTTCATGCCATCAGGCTTATTACCGATGACATCGACCTTGGCGCCCAATTCGCGGAGCACGGTCGGAGCCACCTTGTACGCCGCGCCGTTGGCACAGTCCACCACGAGTTTGATGCCTTGGAAATCCAGATCTCTGGGCAGTGACCGTTTCACAAATTCAATGTAGCGCCCTTCAGCGTCGTCAATACGAAATGCCTTCCCAATCGCGTCGGCTGTCGGACGAAGATGCGCGATCTCATTCGAGACGATCAGTTCTTCGATCCTCGCTTCGATTTCATCTGGCAGCTTGAGACCATCGTTGGAGAAAAATTTGATGCCATTGTCCTGATACGGATTATGCGAGGCGGAAATCATTACGCCGGCGTCGGCCCGCAGGCTTCGCGCCAAGAAAGCGATTGCCGGTGTCGGCATCGGACCGACGAGAAGCACGTCAACGCCCATGGAGCAGATGCCCGACATCAAGGCGGCCTCGAGCATATAACCGGAGACTCGCGTATCCTTCCCGATGACGATCTGATGACGCCCCGCCCTGCGAATAAAAATATGTGCGGCGGCACGCCCCAACTGCATCGCTGTTTCGCTGGTCATCGGTTCGAGATTCGCCGTGCCCCGAACGCCGTCGGTACCGAAGAGCTTACGCATGTTGTTCTCGCACTCCAGCGGATATTCGCCGCGCAATCGCGACCGCAACCTTGGCGACGTCTTTCATGGGCCCGACATCGTGCACACGAAGGATGTTCGCGCCCTGCTCGACCGCCAGGGCGACGACCCCTGCGGTCCCCCATCCACGCGCCTCCACGGATTGATCCGTCAGCTGTCCGATGAATCCTTTTCTCGATGGACCAACCAGCACAGGGTACCCCAATTCCGCGAAGACACGAAGATTCGCGAGGAGATCAAGATTATGGCCAAGGGTTTTGCCGAATCCAATGCCGGGATCCACCACGATCCTGTCCCTCGCCACCCCCTGGTCGATTGCGTAGCGTACTCGTTCGGCCAGAAACTGTGCGACCTCCCCGACCACGTCGTCGTACCGGGGCGCGTGCTGCATGATGTCAGGAGTCCCTTGCATGTGCATCAACACAAGAGCGACGCCGGCTTGCGCAACGACACCGACCATGGCGCTGTCGCCGCGCAAGGCCGTGACGTCGTTGACCATGATGGCGCCCGCGTCGATCGCAGCCTTGGCCACCTCCGCTTTCGAAGTATCGACTGAAATGGGAACAGACACAGCCTTCGCCACCGCCGCGACAACGGGCACAAGCCGACGGCGTTCTTCCTGTTCATCAACAGGGAGTGCACCAGGTCTGGTCGATTCGGCGCCGATATCCAACAGATCGGCGCCTTCTTCGACCAGACGCAACGCATGGGCAACCGCACGCTGAGGATCGCAAAACCGCCCCCCGTCAAAAAAGGAGTCCGGGGTCACGTTGACAATGCCCATCAACAACGGGCGCTCAAGACGAAGACGCTGTCCTTTGAGCTGGAATTCCATCGGTGTGACCATGTCTTCACAACACGGCAGCACTGTATCCCCTGTGGGGATCAAGATACAATCCTGTATCCAGTCTGACACGCGTGTCGTGGCGCTATCTGCTTGAAATACCGCAAAAGAGACGGGAACCGCCTCTTCCGTTGATACGACGTACGATCCTCTGCAACTCCAGTGCCCTGAAGTCGCAGCGTTTCGCAGCCATCAGGCAGGGACTGTCTGCGGGGAACTCTGCATCAAGATCTGATCGATCTCCGGGGCATCGAGCACTTCTTTCTCCAGGAGGGCTTCCGCCAGAGCCTTGAGGCTTCTCATGTGTTCGGTGAGGAGTCGCTTCGCCCGTTCGTAGTTCTCAGTGACCAGACGCTTGACCTCGAGATCGATCTCGAGCGCGACTTGGTCGCTGAAATCCCGTTTGGTGGTGAGCTCGCGGCCAAGGAATATCTCCTCTTCCTTATGGCCGAACGTCAAGGGGCCAAGCTTTTCACTCATTCCCCATTCACACACCATTTTTCTGGCGAGATCCGTTGCGCGCTCGATGTCGTTCCCGGCACCGGTCGTGATGTGTTTCAACACCAGTTCCTCGGCTACACGCCCGCCCATGAGAATCGCAAGGTTATTGTAGAGGAATTCCTTCGTATAGTTGTGCCGATCGTCAGTCGGCAGCTGCATGGTCACACCCAGCGCCCGTCCACGGGGAATAATCGTCACCTTGTGCACCGGATCCGTGCCGGGCAACAGCTTGGCCATGAGGGCATGACCGGCTTCATGGTAGGCAGTCGTCCGCTTCTCTTCATCGCTCAAGATCATGCTCTTGCGTTCGGCGCCCATCAGGACCTTGTCCTTGGCCATCTCGAAGTCGATGACCTCCACTTCCTTCTTGTTCTGACGGGCTGCCCACAGCGCCGCTTCGTTCACAAGATTTTCGAGGTCCGCGCCCGAGAACCCTGGGGTCCCGCGGGCGATCTTTTCCAACTCAACGTTCGCCGCAATGGGCACCTTCTTGGTGTGCACTTTGAGAATTTCGGAGCGGCCGCGCAAATCCGGACGGTTGACAACCACCTGGCGATCGAAGCGACCCGGCCGCAGCAAGGCAGGATCGAGCACGTCCGGCCGATTGGTCGCCGCGATCAGAATGACGCCTTCCGTCGTATCGAAGCCATCCATTTCCACGAGCAACTGATTCAACGTTTGTTCACGTTCATCGTGCCCACCGCCTAGGCCGGCTCCGCGCAAGCGTCCAACCGCATCGATTTCGTCGATGAAGATAATACAGGGTGCATGCTTTTTCCCCTGCTCAAAAAGATCGCGCACGCGGGACGCCCCGACGCCGACGAACATTTCGACGAAATCCGACCCGCTGATGCTGAAGAACGGCACGCCGGCCTCCCCGGCGATCGCTTTGGCCAACAGGGTTTTTCCCGTCCCCGGTGGTCCCACGATCAACACCCCCTTGGGAATGCGTCCGCCGAGCTTCTGGAACTTGCGTGGGTCCTTCAAAAATTCGATGATTTCGAGCACCTCTTCCTTCGCTTCATCGATACCGGCCACGTCGGAAAAGGTCACTTTTTTCCGTTCTTCGGTCAGCATCCGCGCCCGGCTCTTGCCGAATGACAAGGCCTTGTTGCCGCCGATCTGCATCTGGCGCATCAAGAAGAACCACAGGCCCAAGAAAAGAACGAACGGTCCCCAGGTGACGAGGAAGGTAATGTACCAGGGGCTTTCGTCAGGCGGCTTGGCTTCAATCTGCACGCCCTTTTCGCGCAGGACCTTCACGAAATCGGGATATTCCGCGGTAAACGTCCGGATGCGGGTTTTGTCCTTGAGGACGGCACTCACGTGATTGGACTTAATGATGACTTTTTCGATGTCCCCTTTGTCGAGTTTCGCCATGAAGTCGCTGAAAATGACTTCCTCTTCTGGCGCGTGGGTCGGCACGCTGAATAGGTTGAACAGCAAGATCATGAATAGGCCGACAACGACCCAGAAGAGCAGATTTTTTGCCCGGGAATTCATCCAGTACTCCTTATGGGAGGTCCCCTTAACTCGCGAGGA
>Ga0068865_100000805_pt1 | contig 17622 bp, 16 predicted proteins | sample KBSMisM12_FD_75293 | JGI IMG/M metagenome (GOLD analysis project Ga0068865, IMG submission 75293) | Miscanthus rhizosphere microbial communities from Kellogg Biological Station, Michigan, USA - KBS Miscanthus M1-2 | ecosystem: Host-associated > Plants > Roots > Rhizosphere > Soil ...
TTCGCGGCTGGCACCGGACTGCACAACGCCGCGATCGCAGCACCAACCCACAAGGACAACCGCAGACGGGGATGACTGTGGGATTGGGGTCGGCTCATGAACTCGGTCTCCGCTGGTAGGCAATGCCAAAATCCCGGCCCGGGTCCAGGCGCTTGGCTGACATGGCTGCGTGCCGCAATCAAAGCGGCGACAATGCTCATGCGTCGCAGAAGATTCTGCCCATAAACCCTTGATGCCGCAACGAAAGCAGTCGCTGAAACGCCAACGTGTGCAGCCCATCACACCATTGCCCGTTGCAAGTGGTCCACACGGCGGCGCGCTGTATCCACCTGTACCGCTCTGAGCCATGGCCTTTCTGACGATCCTGCGCTACCCCGACGCCCGGCTGCACAAGGTCGCCGACCCGGTGACGAACGTGGATGCGCGCATCCGCCGTCTGATCGACGACATGCTCGAAACGATGTACGCCGCCGACGGCGTCGGTTTGGCTGCGACGCAGGTCGACGTGCACGAGCGCGTGATCGTGATTGACACCTCCGAGCAGCGCGACCAGCCACTGGTGCTGATCAACCCCGAGTTGGTGTGGCACAGCCAGGAGCGCGTGTTCAACGAAGAAGGTTGCCTGTCGGTACCGGCGATCTACGACAAGGTGGAGCGCCACGCTGCGGTCACGGTGGCCGCGCTCAATCGCGACGGCGAGCGATTCGAGCGACGCGTCGAAGGCCTCACCGCGGTCTGCGTGCAGCACGAGATGGATCACCTGCTGGGCAAGGTGTTCGTCGAGTACCTGAGTCCGCTCAAGCGCGAGCGCATCCGCGTCAAGATGCAGAAGCGCACGCGTGAGGAGCAGCAGGAACGCCAGCGCGCATGATCGCGCCGCGCCTCAGCGGCGGCGTGCTGGATGTGGAGACCAGGCGATGAAGATCGCGTTCGCCGGAACACCGGCGTTCGCCGCCACGTCGTTGCGAGCCATCGTCGCTGCCGACCACGACTTGGTTTTGGTGCTGACGCAGCCCGATCGGGCCGCGGGGCGCGGCATGAAGCTGCAGCCATCGGCGGTCAAGCAATTGGCGTCGCAACGCGGTCTGCCGCTGCTGCAGCCCAGCGGTTTGCGGCTGGACGGGCGCTTCGCCGCCGATGCCAAAGCGACGCGCGACGCTCTGATCGCCACGGCGCCCGAGGTGATGGTGGTGGCCGCCTACGGGTTGCTGTTGCCGCCATGGCTGCTGGAACTGCCGCGTCGGGGCTGCATCAACATCCACGCGTCGTTGCTGCCGCGCTGGCGCGGTGCGGCTCCGATCCAACGCGCGATCGAGGCGGGCGACCGCGACACCGGCATCTCCATCATGCAGATGGACGCCGGGCTCGACACCGGCGACGTGTTGCTGGCGCACACAGTGCCGATCGAGCCGACCGATACGAGCACCACCTTGCATGATCGGCTGGCCCCAGTGGGTGCGGAGCTGGTGGTCGAGGCGCTCGCCCGCATGGCCGATGGCCCCCTGATCGGCCTGCCGCAATCGGTCGACGGCGTGACCTACGCGCCCAAGATCGACAAGCGTGAATCTGCGCTCGATTGGCGGGCGGGCGCGATGCTGCTCGAGCGCCGGGTGCGCGCGTTCGACCCGTTCCCCGGTGCGACGCTGGACGACCGCGGTGTCGTGCTGAAAGTGTGGCGCGCCACGGTGCGGCCCGGGTCGCAGGGCGCTCCCGGCGAGGTGCTGAGCACGCTGCCCGAGCCGCTGGTGGTGGCCTGTGGCGACGGCGGCCTCGAATTGGTGGAGCTGCAGAAGCCCGGCGGACGTCGTTTGCCGGCCGCGCAGTGCTTGGCGGCTGGCGCGCCGGCGCTCGGCCAACGCCTGCCCTGCCCTGCCGATTGAACTGCGGCCCGACAGCCGCATCTATGGCGGCAACACCGTTCCAACCGCGAGGACCGACCGACCATGTTCAATCTGATGAAGACCGCGATTCTGATGGCGGCCATCACCGCGCTGTTCATGTTTCTCGGCCAGATGTGGGGCGGGCGCAGCGGCATGATGCTGGCGCTGGTGATCGCGCTCGGACTCAACTTCTTCAGCTACTGGTTCAGCGACAAGATCGTGCTGCGCATGACCAATGCGCACGAAGTCGACGAGCGCACCGCACCACAGTTCGTGCGACTTGTGCGCGAGCTGGCCGAGCGCGCCGGCCTGCCGATGCCGCGCGTGTACCTGATTGACGAGCAAGCCCCCAATGCGTTTGCCACGGGGCGCAATCCGGAGCATGCGGCGGTGGCGGCGACCACCGGCATCATCCAGCTGCTGAGCGAGCGCGAGTTGCGAGGCGTCATGGCGCACGAGCTGGCGCACGTGCGGCATCGCGACATCCTGATCTCGACGATCAGCGCGACGATGGCGGGCGCGATCGGCATGCTGGCCAATTTCGCGATGATCTTCGGCGGCCGCGACAGCGAGGGCCGGCCGGCCAACCCGATCGCCGGCATCCTGGTGGCCCTTTTGGCGCCGCTGGCAGCCAGCCTGATCCAAATGGCGATCAGCCGCGCGCGCGAATTCGAAGCCGACCGAGGTGGCGCCGAGATCTCGGGCGATCCACAGGCACTCGCTGCGGCACTGCAGAAGATCCATCACCATGCGCAGGGCATCCCGATGATGGCTGCCGAGCGGCACCCCGAGACCGCGCAAATGATGATCATGAACCCGCTGTCCGCCGGCGGGTTGCGCGGCCTGTTCTCGACCCACCCATCGACCGAAGAGCGGGTGGAGCGCCTGCTGGCGATGGCAGCCGGCCGCTGAGCGCCGCGAACGCCGCCGCTCAAGTTCGGGCGGCGGCTGCCGATACCGAAGGCGTCCCCGTCAACACACGCCCGCCATGCAAGCACGTTTGTCCGCTGCAGCGCTGCTGGCCGCCCTCGCCGCGGCTGGCTGCAACCTGTTCGGAAACGAAGTGGCCGAGGCCGCCACGGCACGCCGCGAAGCCGACGGCAAGGCGATTGGCGGCGCATGCCGCCACGCCGGTCGCGCGATCGAAGACTGCTACCTGCTGAACCGTCGCGCCGACAAATCGGCGGTGTACGCCGGCTGGCGCGAAATGAACGACTACATGCGCGAGAACAAGCTCGAGCCGGTGGTCCCGCAACTCAGTGCCGAGACGCTTGCACAAGCCAACGACGGCGAAGCGCGCAAGGGCGCGCGCGGCGGCGACCCTCCAGCCGAGAAGGCCCCCGACCGCACGGACAAGGCCGAGAAGTCGAGCGACAAGACCGCTGACAAGCCGCGCGGCAAGGACAGCGGCAGCGTCGGCCACGAGAAGTCGCGCAAGAGCGACTCCTGAGCCGCACCGGCTCAAGCCTGGCTGCGCCGCCTCGTCGCGGCCAACCGCAGTGCGTCGCACGGCGCCACAACGGCCAGTGGCTTGCGCATGATGGCGCCTCTATCTTCGAGGCCGCCAATGATCCACGCTCAACCCATCGCACAACATTCGGCCACCGGGTCGCGCCGGATGTGGCTGCGCAGCGCCTGGCTGATGGCGGCGCTGGTCGCTGTCAGCACCGCAACCAGCGCGCAGCCGGTGACGGGCAACGGACAGCCCGCAAGCGAGGCACGCACGACTGCTGCGTTCACCGCCATTGCGGTGCAGGACTCGATCGGCCTCGAGCTGCGCCAGGGCAGCCCCGCATCAGTGGTGGTGCATGCCGACGGCAATCTGCTGAGCCTGCTGCAGAGCGAGGTCGACAACCAGCAGACGTTGCGACTGCGCTGGCAGCACGGTGTCTCGGTGCACACACGCAATCGCGTCTGGGTCGAGGTCACGGCCCCGGTGGTCCAGGCGTTGTCGAGCGCCGGATCAGCCGACATCGCGGTCGACACGCTGCAGGGCACCAGGTTGTCGGTCTCTCTCCGTGGGTCGGGCGGGTTGAGTGCCAAGGCCCTGCAACTTGACGAACTGTCGCTGGCGCTCAACGGATCGGGCCAGGCCACCCTGGCTGGCAAGGCGACGCGCTGCGACGCCAGCCTGGCCGGCTCGGGCCGCATCGACGCGGCACGCCTGCAGGCTGACAGCGTACGCGTCAGCATCTCCGGCTCCGGCGGAGCCGATGTGCAGGCTGTGCGCGCTCTCACGGTGAACATCGCCGGCTCCGGTGACGTCACCTACAGCGGCGAGCCGTCACTGCAGACGGCGGTGGCCGGGTCCGGCCGCGTGCGCAAGCGCTGACGGCGAAAAGGCGGTGTTCTCGGTCCAGCCGGGCGCCGTAGGACAATCGCTGCATGATGGAGTTCGTGGCCGGTGCACCGGCCTTGTGGCGCCACGCGGAGTTTCGACGTGGCGCACGCGAGATGGCCGGCGTCGCGCTCGGCATCTCGGCCTGGGGCCTGGTGGCCGGCGTGGCGATGGCCAACAGCAGCCTCGGCACCGCCTGGGCGGTGGTGATGTCACTGGTGGTCTTCTCGGGCACCGGACAGATCGCGTCGTTGCCATTGCTGAGCAGCGGCGCCCCGCTGTGGGTGGTGTGGGCCACCGTGGTATGCGTCAACCTGCGCTTCGTGATTTTCAGCTTGCAATGGCGGCCGTACTGGGTGCATCTACCGCTGCGCTGGCGCTTGGTGGTGGCGTACTTCAGCGCCGACCTGAACTACTTCACCTTCGTGCGACGCTTTCCCGACCCGCGGCCCGCCCCGGAGCAGTGGCCGTACTTCTGGGGCGGCATGGCGGTCAACTGGGGGTCGTGGCAGCTGTCATCGCTGTCGGGCATCGCACTGGCGCATCACCTGCCGATGCAGTGGGGACTGAGCTTCGCCGGCACGACCGCGCTGCTGGCACTGACCTACACGATGGTGACCGATCGCGCCACCTGGATCGCCGCCGCGGTGGCCGCCTGTGCCGCGGTGGCCGCCTTTGCGCTGCCGCTGCGCTTGAACATCCTGGTGGCGATCGCCGCAGCGGTGGCGGTGGGCGTGCTGCTCGACAACCTGGGGCCGAAGCCCCCGCGCCACGCCGCCAAGGAGGCCGCATGAGCAGCTGGGAGCTGGTGCTCGTGATCGTCGGCATGACAGCGATCACCCTGCTCACCCGCGGCTTCTTTTTCCTGCAGCGCTCCCAGCTGCCTGTGCCCCCGTGGTTGAACGAGGGGCTGCGCTACGCGCCGTTGGCCGCGATGGTCGCCGTGGTCGCGCCCGAGATCGTGATGACCCAGGGCCACGTGATCACCACCTGGAAGGACGCGCGGTTGTACGGCGCGATCGCCGCCACCACCTGGTTCTTCTGGCGACGCGACATGTTCGGCACGATCGTCGCGGGCACAGCCGTGCTGCTGGCACTGCGCCTGACGCTAGGCTGGTAGCGTGTGTGGCAAAGCCACGAGAATCCGAACCATCCTGCACCCATGAAAATCCTTCGCTTCCAAGACTTGATCGCGCAAGGCGGCGTCGCCGGCAAGCGTGTGTTCATTCGCGCCGACCTCAACGTGCCGCTCGACGATGCCGGGCGCATCACCGAAGACACGCGCATCCGCGCGTCGCTGCCGTGCATCCGTATGGCGCTGGACGCCCGTGCGGCGGTGATGGTGACGTCGCACCTCGGGCGGCCGACCGAGGGACAGTTCAAGGCCGAGGATTCGCTCGCACCGGTGGCCCGGCGTCTGGCCGAGTTGCTCGGCCGCGAGGTGCCGCTGCGCAGCCAGTGGGTCGATGGCGTCGAGGTCGCGACCGGCCAACTGGTGCTGCTGGAGAACTGCCGCCTCAACAAGGGCGAGAAGAAGAACGACGAAGGCCTGGCCCGCAGAATGGCGTCGCTGTGCGACATCTTCGTGCACGACGCATTCGGCACCGCTCACCGCGCCGAGGGCAGCACCTATGGGATCGCACAGTTTGCCAAGGTGGCCTGCGCGGGGCCGCTGCTGTCGGCGGAGATCGACGCCATCGGCAAGGCCCTGCAGGCGCCGAAGCGTCCGCTGCTGGCCATCGTTGCGGGCAGCAAGGTGAGCACCAAGCTCACGATTCTGCAGAGTCTGGCCGACAAGGTCGATGGCCTGATCGTCGGCGGCGGCATCGCCAACACCTTCATGTCGGCCGCCGGGTTGCCGATCGGCAAGAGTCTCGCCGAGGCCGACCTGGTGGAACAGGCGCGCGCGGTGATGCAGGCGATGAAGGCGCGCGGCGCCGAGGTGCCGATTCCCCAGGACGTGGTGGTGGCCACCGAGTTCAAGCCCGATGCCCGCGCCACGGTGAAGGCCGCCGGCGACGTGCTTGCCGACGAGATGATCCTCGACATCGGACCACGCACCGCCGCGCAGTTGGCAGCCAGGCTGAAGTCTGCCGGCACGATCGTCTGGAACGGTCCGGTGGGCGTGTTCGAGTTCGATGCCTTCGCCAAAGGCACCGAAGCGATCGCGCGCGCGATCGCCGCCAGCCCGGCCTTCAGCATCGCCGGCGGCGGCGACACGCTCGCAGCGATCGCCAAATACGGCATCGAGAAGAACATCGGCTACATATCCACCGGCGGCGGTGCGTTCCTCGAAGTGCTCGAGGGCAAGACGCTGCCGGCGTTCGAAATCCTGCAGCGACGCGCCCTCGGCTAACGGCTCGCGCAAGGGCGACCACGATAATGCCGCCGCCAACGACCCTGAACAACAAACGCCAACCACCGTGAACCGCGCCACCAAGATCGTCGCCACACTCGGCCCTGCCACCAGCGACCCCGGCGTGCTCGAGCAGTTGCTGCGCGCCGGTGTCGACGTGGTGCGCTTGAACTTCAGCCACGGCGCGGCGAAAGACCACATCGACCGTGCGCAGCTGGTTCGGGACACCGCGGTGCGTGTGGGCAAGCCGGTGGCGCTGATGGCCGACCTGCAAGGCCCGAAGATCCGCGTCGGCAGGTTCGCCGACGGCAAGGTGATGCTGAAGGCGGGCGATCCCTTTGTGCTCGACGCAGCGCGCAGCGATCTCGGGGACCAACAGGCGGTGGGCCTCGACTACAAGGAGCTGCCGCGCGACGTGAAGCCCGGCGACACGCTGCTGCTGAACGACGGCCTGATCGTGCTGACGGTCGATCTGGTACAGGCGGAGCGCGTGCACACCAAGGTGAAGGTCGGCGGCTTGCTGTCCAACAACAAGGGCATCAACAAGCAAGGCGGCGGCCTGACCGCCCCAGCATTGACCGCCAAGGACATGGAGGACATCAAGACCGCGATGGCCTTTCAGGCCGATTACGTGGCGGTCAGCTTTCCCAAGAGTGCCACCGACATGGAGATGGCGCGCCAGCTCGCGTACGTGGCCGGCGAATCACACCGCCACAAGCCGGCGATGATCGCCAAGATCGAGCGCAGCGAGGCGATCCCGCAGCTGGAGAACATTCTGCGCGCCAGCGACGGGATCATGGTGGCGCGTGGCGACCTGGCCATCGAGGTCGGCAACGCGGCCGTACCGGCGCTGCAGAAACGCATGATCCGCATGGCACGCGAGCTGGACAAGACGGTCATCACCGCCACTCAGATGATGGAGAGCATGATCGTCAACCCGGTGCCCACGCGTGCCGAGGTGAGCGACGTCGCCAACGCGGTGCTCGATGGCACCGACGCCGTCATGCTCAGCGCCGAGACCGCAGCCGGCAAATACCCGGTGGAGACCGTCGAGCACATGGCGCTGATCGCGCTGGAGGCCGAGCGTGCCGAGGAAGTGCGGCTCGAAGCCGACTTCACCAACAAGCACTTCGGCCGCATCGACCAGAGCATCGCGATGGGTGCGCTGTTCACCGCGCATCACCTCGGCTGCAAGGCGATCATCGCGCTCACCGAAAGCGGCTCCACGGCGTTGTGGATGAGCCGCCATCTGATTCACGTGCCGATCTTCGGGCTCACGTCGAAGGCAACCTCCGAGCGCCGCATGGCGCTGTACCGCAACGTGCAACCGATCCTGATGCCCTCATTCACCGACCGCGACAAAGCGTTGGCGGAAGCCGAGCGCTTGCTGGTGCAGCGCGGCGTGCTGAAGCCCGGTGACACTTATGCCATCACCTGCGGCGAGCCGATGGGCTACCCGGGTGGCACCAACATGCTGAAGGTCGGTCGCGTGGGTTGACCACCTCGGCCGACCCTGATTGGGCGTGCGATTTGCTCCCACGAGCGGGCGTCGCGATCGCCACGAGACCCCTCGTAAAATCGCTGGGTTGACGGGCCAGTGCAGCGTGTTCCGCGCCCTGTTCTGACCTTCTCGATCCACTCCTGTAGGGCCTCACACCATGGCAATCGTCTCGATGCGACAGCTGCTGGACCATGCCGCTGAAAACGGCTACGGCATTCCAGCCTTCAACGTCAACAACCTCGAGCAGGTGCAGGCGGTGATGACCGCCGCCGCCGAGGTCGGTGCGCCGGTGATCCTGCAAGCCAGCGCCGGTGCGCGCAAATACGCCGGGGAGCCGTTCATCAAACACCTCATCCTGGCGGCGCTGGAAGGCTACCCGCAGGTGCCGCTGGTGATGCACCAGGACCACGGCCAGAGCCCGGACGTTTGCAAGGGCGCCATCGGCCTCGGCTTCAGCTCGGTGATGATGGACGGCTCGCTGCAGGCCGACGGAAAGAGCATCGCCACCTACGACTACAACGTCGACGTCACGCGCAAGGTCGTCTCGATGGCGCACGAGCAGGGCATCACGGTGGAGGGTGAGCTCGGTTGCCTGGGCTCGTTGGAGACGATGAAGGGTGACAAGGAGGACGGGCACGGCGCCGAAGGAACGATGACGCGCGAGCAGCTGCTGACCGACCCCGAGCAGGCGGCTGACTTCGTCGAGCGCACGCAGCTCGACGCGCTGGCGATCGCGATCGGCACGAGCCATGGCGCCTACAAGTTCACCCGCAAACCTACCGGCGACATCCTGGCGATCGATCGCATCAAGGAGATCAACCGCCGGATCCCGAACACCCATCTGGTGATGCACGGAAGCTCCAGCGTGCCGCAGGATCTGTTGGAGCAGATCCGCCAGTTTGGCGGGCAGATGAAGGAGACTTACGGCGTGCCGGTCGAGGAGATCCAGGAAGCGATCAAGCACGGCGTGCGCAAGATCAACATCGACACCGACATCCGATTGGCGATGACCGGCGCGGTGCGCAAGTTCTTGGCCGAGAACCCCGAGAAGTTCGATGCCCGAGAGTGGCTGAAGCCGGCGCGTGAAGCTGCTTACCGCATCTGCAAGGAGCGCTACCTGCAGTTCGGCTGTGAGGGCCAGGCGAGCAAGATCAAACCGGTGCCGCTGCCGGCAATGGCCCAAAAGTACAAGCGCGGCGAGCTGGCTCAAACGGTGGTTTGACGCGCCCGTCGACGGCAAGCTTCCAAGCGAGGCCCGCCCGCTCTGTGAGCCGGCGGGCCTTGTCTCGTCGGCGACGCCCGGGCTGTGCCTTTCGTCCGCACGTTGAGCGGCGCAGGCTCTGGGCACAATAGCGCTTTGATCCGCCGCTGCGACGGCGATGGACGGCACCATGACCCGCGCGTTGTACGAGTCCAACCTGCATTCGTTGCCGCTGATCGCCCGCGGCAAGGTGCGCGACAACTACGCGGTGGGCAACGACCGCATCCTGATGGTGGCCAGCGACCGCATCTCGGCATTCGACGTCGTGATGAGCGAGCCGATCCCCGGCAAGGGCGAGACGCTCACCCGCTTGGCCTTGTTCTGGTTCGACAGGCTCCGGCACGTGGTGCCCAATCACCTCACCGGCATCGCGCCCGAAAGCGTCGTCGCGCCCGACGAGGTGCCGCAGGTGCAGGGCCGCTCGATGCTGGTGAAGCGGCTCAAGCCGCTGCCGATCGAGGCCGTGGTGCGCGGCTACCTGGCGGGATCGGGATGGAAGGAGTACCAGCAGCAGGGGACGGTGTGCGGCATCAGGCTGCCAGGCGGCCTAACGCAGGCTGCCAAGCTGCCCGAACCGATTTTCACACCGGCTACCAAGGCCGAAGCCGGCGCGCACGACGAGAACATCTCGTTTGCGCAGACCCAAGAGTTGATCGGCCCGCAATTGGCCGACAACGTGCGGCGCATTGCGATTGAGCTGTACCGGCAGGCCGCTGAATATGCATTGACGAAAGGCATCGTCATCGCCGACACGAAGTTCGAGTTCGGCCTCGACGCCAACGGCGTCTTGACGTTGATGGATGAGGTGCTGACTCCGGATTCCTCTCGCTTCTGGCCGGTGGACTCGTATCGAACCGGGGGATCGCCGCCCAGCTATGACAAGCAGTATTTGAGGGATTGGTTGGAAGGTGTGCGCATTGCCGAGAGCCCGTGGAACAAGAAGGCACCCGCACCGGTCCTGCTGCCGGAAGTGATCGCTCAAACTGCGAGAAGGTATGGGGAAGCTTCGCTTGCCCTATTGAGTTAGCGCGAAATGGAATCGAAGCTGCTTCGAGAACTCAGGGCGATAAGTCGCTCCACGACCGACCGACTGGTCTGGGCTCGCTCTATGTGCCGCCAAGCGTCACACCACGCGAGACAAGGGGAGACCACCGAAGCGCTGGGTGCAATCGGAAGTGTTCGATCGGAGTTCGGGAATTCACTTGAGCCCGAGGTTGCTGCCTGGCTCATGCTCACTGAGGGAATTCTTAAATACTTCTCGGGTGAAGCGGACCTAGGAGTGGATCGTCTGCTGCGAGCCTATGCCGTTGCCGCAGCCTCTCCTAATTGCGCCGCACGGCCAACATGCGCTGCGTGGCTAGCTCTCTACTACTTCAACACTAGGCATTTCATTCAGATGTTGGAAATGCTTAGAGAGTCTTTACAACTCGCGGCACATGACGATCACCAGGCTCAGGCTAGGGCATCACTAGTAGTAGCAGATGCATTTCATCTCGGAGGGCGATTTGACTTAGCGCGGCCGTGGTACGAACGAGCCCGCCAACACGCAACAGTAGAAGGTGACGAACCCGCCATCAGCGCAATGCTCCACAACGTAGCAGCGTTTCGAGCATGCAATCTGAAGCTTGCCAGTGCTCTGGGAGAGCATGCGCCAGAGGAAGCGCAGCGCGCCAACATGGAGGCCAGTTCTGCTCTAGCGTATGACCTAGCAGTTGGAACGAGATCGTTTGCAAGTTTCCTGCCGCACGTCGTCGCTCAAATACTTATCGTTGACCGGAAATACCAAGAGGCGCTCGCCACATTGTTGAAAATCAAAGTTGGTGAACTACCAAGTAGAGCGCACGCGGTCCACTACGTAGACTTAGCAACATGTGCTTTGCACTTGTCTGATTCCACTTTACTGGAATTCAATCTTCGCTCTGCTCAGGATGCGTTGACACGATCCACCGATCCGGACGACCGTGTGTACGTATGCTGCCGCCTAGCATCGATCTTTGATGCTATTGGCAATGAACAGCTAGCTACTCACTTCCGCGTCCGCGCTCAGAGCGAAGTCGAGGCTTACAGGGTCGCTCAGAAGGAGTTGGTGGCTGGACTCATTCAAATGATTCGTGACGTGAGCGGAACATAAGACCTGCAAAAAAAAAGCCCGGCAATCACCGGGCTTTGCGTTCGAGTTTTTCGTGCTCAGGGCTTGTTTCCCGTAGGGAAAGGCCAAGCCGCGGCGGGACTCAACGCGGTCTTCGCAGCGGGAACAGCCGCTGCCGCAGGCGCAGCCTTGGCTGGCGCCTTCTTCTTTGAAGCAGCCTTCTTCTTAGCCGGCTTTTTTTTGGCAGCCTTCTTTTTGGCGGCCTTCTTCTTGGCAGGCGCCTTCTTCTTCTTGGCAGCCTTCTTCTTCGCAGGGGCCTTCTTCTTGGCAGCCTTCTTCTTGGCAGCCTTCTTCTTCGCAGGCGCCTTACGCGCAGCCGACTTCTTGGCCGGGGCCTTCTTCTTGGCCGGGGCCTTCTTCTTCGCTGCCTTCTTGGCCGGAGCCTTCTTCTTCGCAGTTGCCATTTCGATCTCCTTGATCAAGTTGACAAAAACACCGCGCTGCTTCTGCAGGTCGGCGATTCACCGTTGAGCATCACCATCGGCTCGCGCCGTTGGTCGATCCCCCATCGGTGAATGGGGCGGGGGTGGCGTTCGTCGTTTCTGACGTCGACGATTTCGCCGCCCACCAATCTTGATCTCTCTATCGACCCAGCGTCACTGCGCTTGAGAAGCGCCGTGCATCAGTCCCAGGTCAGCGCGCCACCGGATTGGTACTCGATGACGCGAGTTTCGAAAAAGTTGCGTTCCTTCTTGAGGTCGATCATTTCGCTCATCCACGGGAACGGGTTTTCCTCGTTCGGGAAGAGCGCCTCCAGGCCGATCTGCGTAGCGCGCCGGTTGGCGATGTAGCGCAGATAGCCCTTGAACATCGATGCGTTGAGGCCCAGCACGCCGCGCGGCATCGTGTCCTCGGCGTAGCGGTATTCGAGCTCCACCGCCTTCAGAAACAGCGCCTTGATCTCGGCGCGGAACTGCGGCGTCCACAAGTGCGGGTTCTCGAGCTTGATCTGGTTGATCAGGTCGATGCCGAAGTTGCAGTGCATCGACTCATCGCGCAGGATGTACTGGTACTGCTCGGCCGCACCGGTCATCTTGTTCTGGCGGCCCAGCGCCAGGATCTGCGTGAATCCGACGTAGAAGAACAGCCCCTCCATCAGACAGGCGAAGACGATGATCGACTTCAGCAGCGTCTGATCGGCCTCGGGCGTGCCGGTCTTGAAGTTCGGATCCATGATCGCGTCGATGAACGGGATCAGGAACTCGTCCTTGTCGCGGATCGACGCGACCTCGTGGTAGGCGTTGAAGATCTCGCCATCGTCCAAGCCCAGCGACTCCACGATGTACTGGTAGGCGTGGGTGTGGATCGCCTCTTCGAAGGCCTGCCGCAGCAGGAACTGGCGGCACTCCGGCGCCGTGATATGGCGGTAGGTGCCCAGCGTGATGTTGTTGGCCGCCAGCGAGTCGGCTGTGACGAAGAAGCCGAGATTGCGCTTGATCAGCCGGCGCTCGTCTTCCGTCAGACCGTTGGGATCCTTCCAGGTCGCGATGTCACGCGACATGTTGATCTCTTGCGGCATCCAGTGGTTGGCGCAGGTGGCGAGGTACTTCTCCCAGGCCCACTTGTACTTGAACGGCACCAGCTGGTTGACGTCGGTCTGGCCATTGATGATGCGCTTCTCGGCGACGTTGACGCGGCGCGTGCTGGGCGCCTGTGCACCGGCCGTCGGCGCGGCCGGCTTGAACGGCAGAGGGGAGACTTGCGGTTCTGCGGCGCGCAGGGTCTGCAGCTGCGGGGAAGAGAGGGCCGCCGCCCGCACAGCGTCCGAGTGGGGATGTGCGGGGCTTCTGGGGGTGATCGTCGATGTGGATCGGATGTCTTCGTCCCAGACCAGCATGTGAGTGCTTCCTGTGGTTGCGGATTATGAGAGTGTTGTGTTCAAACACCAAGCACTTCTTGACATTTGCGCCGCTGCGTTGTTGCGCCTGTGCATCGGTACTGCTGTTTGAACGAGGCTCGCGCAGTGATCACGTCGCAGCGCATGCGTGCCATGTGGTCACGCGGCGTTGCTGCACACGCGCTCGATCGCTCACTGACACGCTTCGCAATCCGGGTTGTCGATTGAGCAGAACTTCACGCTCGCGCTGTCGTCCAGTGCGTCGGCTGTGGGTGATGCGGAGGCAGCAGAGAAGCCGCTCACCGCGCCATCAGCCATCGGCACCGCATTGAGTGCGCCGCTCTTGACGGTTGATTTTTCCGCATGGGTGGCGCCCATCGTGCGCAGGTAATAGGTGGTCTTCAGGCCACGCAGCCAGGCCAGCTTGTAGATCTCGTCGAGCTTGCGGCCCGATGCGCCGGCCATGTAGATGTTGAGCGACTGCGCTTGGTCGATCCACTTCTGGCGCCGCGCCGCGGCCTCCACCAGCCACTGTGGCTCAACCTCGAACGCGGTGGCGTACAGCTGCTTGATCTCCTCGGGCACGCGGTCAATGCGGCGCAGCGAGCCGTCGAAGTGCTTGAGGTCCATCACCATCACGTCGTCCCACAAGTTCAGACGCTTGAGATCGCGCACCAGGTACTCGTTGACGATGGTGAACTCGCCAGACAGGTTGCTCTTGACCGACAGATTGCCAAAGCACGGCTCGATTGACGCGTCGACGCCGACGATGTTGCTGATGGTCGCCGTCGGTGCGATGGCCACACAGTTGGAATTGCGCATGCCGTGTTGGGCAATGCGCGCGCGCAGCGCGGCCCAGTCCATCGACTGGCTGCGGTCGACCTCCACATACGACGGCGCGCCGGCGGGCTTGCCGCTGTCGCGCTGCTGGGCCAGCAGGTCCAGTGAGTCCTGCGGCAGGATGCCGCGCTCCCACAACGAACCGCGGTAGCTGAAATAGCGCCCGCGCTCCTCGGCCAGCTCGGTCGACGCCCAATAGGCGTGGTAGCACAGTGCTTCCATCGACCGGTCGGCAAACTCCACGGCCGCTTCGGATGCATATGGCACCTGCAATTGATACAGCGCGTCCTGGAAGCCCATCACGCCCAGCCCCACCGGACGGTGGCGCAAGTTGCTGTCGCGCGCCTTCTTGACCGCGTAGTAGTTGATGTCGATCACGTTGTCGAGCATGCGCATCGCGGTGGCGACCGTCTTCTTGAGCTTGGTCTGGTCGACCTGCCCGTCCAACAGGTGCTGCGCCAGGTTGACCGAACCGAGGTTGCACACGGCGATCTCGGTAGGCCCAGTGTTCAGCGTGATCTCGGTGCACAGGTTCGACGAATGCACCACCCCCACGTGCTGCTGCGGGCTGCGCACATTGCAGGCGTCCTTGAACGTGATCCACGGATGCCCGGTCTCGAACAGCATCGTCAGCATCTTGCGCCACAGGTCGCGCGCCGGCAGGCGTCTGTGCAGCTTCAGCTCGCCGCGGTCGACCTTGGCCTCGTAGGCGATGTAGGCCGTCTCGAACTCGGCGCCGAACTTGTCGTGCAGGTCGGGGCATGTCGACGGCGAGAACAGCGTCCAGTCGCTGCCCTCCATCACCCGCTTCATGAACAGGTCGGGAATCCAGTTGGCGGTGTTCATGTCGTGCGTTCGCCGCCGGTCGTCGCCGGTGTTCTTGCGCAGCTCGAGGAACTCCTCGATGTCGAGGTGCCAGCTCTCCAGGTACGCACATACCGCGCCCTTGCGCTTGCCGCCCTGGTTGACCGCCACCGCTGTGTCGTTGACCACCTTCAGGAACGGCACCACGCCCTGGCTCTTGCCGTTGGTGCCCTTGATGTAGGAGCCGAGCGCGCGCACCGGCGTCCAGTCATTGCCGAGGCCGCCGGCGTACTTGGACAGCAGCGCGTTTTCCTTCAATGCCTCGTAGATGCCGTCGAGGTCGTCGGCCACCGTGGTCAGGTAGCAGCTCGACAGCTGCGAGCGCAACGTGCCGGAATTGAACAGCGTGGGCGTGCTCGACATGAAATCGAAGCTCGATAGCACGTCGTAGAACTCGATCGCGCGCGCTTCGCGGTCGATCTCGCTGAGCGCCAGACCCATCGCAACGCGCATGAAGAACGCCTGCGGCAACTCGATGCGGCGCTCGCGCACGTGCAGGAAGTAGCGGTCGTACAGCGTCTGCAACCCCAGGTAGTCGAACTGCAGATCCCGCTCGGGCTTCAAGGCGGCGCCGAGGCGCGCCAGGTCGAACTGGCGCAGCGCCGGGTCGAGCAGTTCGGCCTCGATGCCGCTGCCGATGAACTGTGGAAAGTATTCGGCATAGCGCTGCGCCATCCCCGCCTGGCTCACCTCTTCGCCGAGCACCTCCTTGCGGATCGTGTGCAGCAGCAGGCGAGCGGTGGCGCGGGTGTAGGCCGGCTCCTTTTCGATCAGCGTGCGCGCCGCAAGGATCGCGGCCTTGTGCACTTCATCGATCGGAACGCCGTCGTACAGGTTGCGCCGCGTCTCCGACAGGATCGGTTCGGCCTGCACGTCGGCGCCGAGTCCGGCGCAGGCGTCGGTCATCAACGCATGCAGCGCGGTCAGATCCAGCGGCACGCGGCGGCCGTCGGCGACCACGTGCAGCGGCGCCTCGCGCGGCGCCGCCTCGGTGGCCTGCTTGGCGCGCTCCTGCGCGCGCCGCTCCCGATACAGCACGTATGCGCGCGCCACCTCGTGGTGTCCGCCGCGCATCAGGCCAAGTTCGACCTGGTCCTGCACGTCTTCGATGTGAAAGGTGCCGCCGCCCGGACGCGAGCGCAGCAGTGCTCGCACCACCGTTTCTGTCAGAAGGTCGACGGTCTCTCGCACGCTGGCCGACGCTGCGCCCTGCGTGCCATGCACCGCCAGAAAGGCCTTCATCAAGGCCACCGCGATCTTGTTGGGCTCGAACATCACCACCGCGCCGTTGCGGCGGATGATCTGATAGCCGGCGTAGGCCGACTCGGCGGCGACTGTCGCGACGACCGCGCGCGGCATCGCGGTCAGCTCGGCAGTCCGGGACGTCACTGATTGCATGGGGTCCTCTGTCAATTCGTGTCTTGCACTGGAGTCATTGAAAGAATGCCGACACCGCTCGCCCTGCGATCAGGCGACCCCTCAATGCACCGATGGCACGCAGCGGGTTTGCGTGCCACCTTCCATGGGCATCGAGGTGTTGGGGGCAGCGCTGCGCGGCTGCGCATGGGGCGCTTCAACTGCGACGGTCACCGCAAGCCATGGGGCGTGGACCCTGGATGGAAACCGATGCATGTCGAGGCGACTGGGTGTGAAGCTTATCACGCAAGGGACACTATATCTGGGGCCCCCGACGGGTACAACCCACTACAGGTAGCGTGCTTCTCCCTCTTGACGTCGGTCGACGAATGTCCGCCGCAATTGACCTCGATTGCGCTACCGGGGCGATGCGCATGCAGCCCGCATGCTCCCAGGCACGAGAATCCGCCACGCGCGCCAGCGTTGGTTCTGCGCGCGAATTCGCGCTGCGATGCGCGTCAATCCTGCGGTGCGAACGGCAGACGCGCACGCGACCAGCGCAGTGCCTGTGCGAGCCGCGCCCAATCAAAACCACTGCCGGGGTCGTGTTTTCGCGTCGGCGCGACATGTTCGTGCCCGACCACCGCGTCGATCGCGTAGCGCCGCGACAACGCGCGCAGCAAAGCCGCGAGTTGCGCGTACTGCGCGGCAGCGAAGCGGCGCCCCTCGAGGCCTTCGAGCTCGATGCCGATCGAGTAGTCGTTGCAGTTCGGGCGTCCGCGCCACGACGAGGGACCAGCGTGCCATGCGCGCCGATCGCACGATACGAACTGCAACAACTTGCCCGATCGCCGAATCACGAAATGCGCCGACACCTGCAGGCCGCGAATCGACTCGAAGTACGGGTGCGCGCTCCAGTCCAGCCGATTGGTGAACAGCCGTTCGATCGCATCGCCGCGATAGTGGCCAGGTGGCAGGCTGATCGAATGCACCACCGCGAGCGACACCTCGGACCCGGTGGGTCGAGCGTTGTGGTTCGGTGACGCGCAGCACTGCGCGTGTTGCCACCAGCCGTCGTGCCACGCGTGGCGTCGGCGAGGCGAATCGGCCGGTGACGCAGGCTTCGATGCCGAATTCGCGTCGCCCGGCATGCAAGGCGGTCAGAACGCGCTGTCGCCGCGCTCGCCGACATGGTCGGCCACGTTCACGCCCAGCCGCGCCATCCGGTAGCGCATTTGGC
>Ga0068865_100000809_pt1 | contig 17589 bp, 13 predicted proteins | sample KBSMisM12_FD_75293 | JGI IMG/M metagenome (GOLD analysis project Ga0068865, IMG submission 75293) | Miscanthus rhizosphere microbial communities from Kellogg Biological Station, Michigan, USA - KBS Miscanthus M1-2 | ecosystem: Host-associated > Plants > Roots > Rhizosphere > Soil ...
GCGTCGACCTTCTCTGGCGCATAGACGTTGCCATGCGCCAGCCGCCGCCGAAGCGCCTCGGGAGTCATGTCGACCAGTTCGATCTGCTGCGCCTGGCGTACGACGGCATCCGGCACGGTCTCGCGCTGCCGTACACCGGTGATGTCGAAGACAACGTCATTGAGCGATTCCAGATGCTGCACGTTCACCGTTGTGATCACGGTGATCCCGGCGTCGAGGAGCTCCTCGATGTCTTGCCAGCGCTTCTCGTTGGGCGAGCCGGGGGCGTTGGTGTGAGCCAACTCGTCCACGAGTGCGACCTGGGGTCGTCGGGCCAGGACGGCCGCAAGATCCATCTCCTCAAGAGTGGTGCCTCTGTAGGGCAACTTGGCCCGCGGGACGACATCGAAGCCTTCGAGGAGTTCCTCGGTGTGTTTGCGCCCATGTGTTTCGACAAAGCCGACGACGACATCGGTGCCACGCTCCAGCCTGCGGTGGCCCTCCTCCAGCATTTTGTACGTCTTTCCAACGCCAGGAGCCGCGCCGAAGTAGACCCGCAATTGTCCTGTCGCCACGGCACCTCCTCCCGGCAGCGATTTCATCCTCTCCCGCTTCCTGGAATCTTCAGTCCCATTCTGATCTGCAGTAAAAGGGCCGATCAGGCTCGGTAGGGGTATCGGTTATCGAGGTCCAGGTTGAGGGCGAGAACATTTACAGTTGGCTCACCGAGGAATCCGAGGGTCCGGCCGCTGGTGTGGGCGGCCACGACCGCATCAAGCTCGGCAATACTCATCCTCCGCGCCTTCGCTACACGTGCTAGCTGCAGCTGCGCGTACGCGGGGCTGATGTTGGGGTCCAGCCCACTCCCGCTGGCGGTAACGGCGTCAGCTGGCACGACAGGAACGGCTGCCGCAGTTCCCCGAACCGGGGTGATCACTCCGTGGGAGTAGTCCTGGCCGTAGCGCGCGCATTCGACCGCAACCCCTTCCCAAGTGGAGATAAAGGGCTTGGCGGGACAGGGCTCGTTGACACTCACGGCGCGGGTGACCGGGCCGGTCAGCCCGTTCTGGTGGAAGACAGCGAGGACGGCACCGACCCCGTCGTCGGTGCAGAAGGGACGTCGCCCATCAACACCCTCCAGACTGCCGACATCCTTGCTTCGGGCGCAGACCTGGCTGAGGAGGCTCTGGCTTCCCGCGGCCTCGTCCGACCCTGGGGCAGCGTTTGGGTCGGGAAGTGTGTCGACGATGTCCTCCGGGCCCAGGTTGGAGGCGGAGGTCGCTGTCGGGTCGTAGCCGTCACCCGCCGCCGATGGGCGGGATTGGAAGTACTGGACGAGCGGCTTGCCGTCCTTATCGGTAAAGGCTTGGCCGATGAGCCGGCTTCCCACCGGTGCCCGGGAGTCGGGCCTGCTGAGCAGGGATCCGTCAGCGCGGCTATGCAGCCCTGGCAGTTGGGCCACCGCTGTTATGGCCAGGGGGTAGGCCAGGCCAAGCGCGACCGTGAGGAGGAGTAGCGCTCGGAGGGCGGCGAGGTGCTGGGCGAGCCAGGATGGAAGGCGCATCAGGAGATCCCGGGAATGATCGAGATCAGCATGTCGATGATCTTGATTCCGATGAACGGGACGATGATGCCGCCCAGTCCATAGATGAACAGGTTGCGTCGCAGCATGGCACTGGCACTGCCCGGGACGTACCGTACGCCTCGCAGAGCCAGCGGTACGAGTGCCACGATGATCAAAGCATTGAAGATCACAGCGGCAAGGATCGCCGTTTCCGGGCTATGCAGCTGCATGATGTTGAGCCGGTCGAGGCTGGGGTAGACCGCTGCGAACATCGCGGGGATGATCGCGAAGTATTTCGCGATGTCGTTGGCGATGGAGAACGTGGTCAGCGCCCCTCGGGTGATCAGCAGCTGTTTGCCGATCTCGACGATTTCGATGAGCTTGGTGGGGTCGGAGTCGAGGTCGACCATGTTCCCGGCTTCCTTGGCGGCCGAGGTGCCGGTGTTCATTGCGACGCCAACATCGGCTTGCGCTAGGGCCGGGGCGTCGTTGGTGCCGTCCCCCGTCATCGCGACGAGCATGCCGCCTTGCTGCTCAGCCTTGATCAACGCCATCTTGTCCTCCGGCGTTGCTTCGGCCAAGAAGTCGTCGACACCGGCTTCGGCGGCGATGGCGCGGGCGGTCAAGGGGTTGTCGCCGGTGATCATGACGGTACGGATGCCCATCCGTCGCATCTCGTCGAAGCGCTCGCTCATGCCGGTCTTGACGACGTCTTTGAGGTAGATCACGCCGAGGGCGCGCGCCGGTTCGCCGTGCAGCTGGGCGGCGACCACGAGCGGCGTACCGCCGGCTGCGCTGATCCCATCCACGATCGGACCCACACCCTCGGTCGGCCCGCCGCCGTTCTCCCGTACCCAGGCCAGGACAGCAGCGGCCGCACCCTTGCGCACCCTAAGCTCCGCACCATCTGTCTCCCGGGCGGGCAGGTCCACCCCGGACATACGGGTCTGGGCGCTGAACGGCACCCAGTTGGCTGCCGCAAGCTCGCCCGCCTGACGAGCCCGCAGCCCGTAGCGCTCCTTGGCCAAGACGACAACGGAGCGTCCCTCAGGGGTCTCGTCGGCGAGGCTGGATAGCTGGGCGGCGTCAGCCAGTTCGACCTCATCGGCGTCGCCGACCGGGAGCAGCTCGCTCGCCTGCCGGTTGCCTAGGGTGATCGTGCCCGTTTTGTCTAGTAGCAGGGTATTGACGTCGCCGGCCGCTTCGACAGCACGACCTGACATGGCCAGCACATTGCGCTGCACCAGACGGTCCATGCCCGCGATACCGATGGCCGACAAGAGAGCGCCGATCGTGGTCGGGATCAGACAGACCAGCAACGATACGAGCACGATCCCCGTGACGCCGTAATTGTTCAGTACCGCGCTGTCCGGTGCCGCCGCCTGGACCCCTTTGGAGTAGATCGCCAGCGGCTGCAGCGTTGCCACGGCAAGGAGAAACAGAATCGTGAGCGCGGCGAGCAGAATGTTCAAGGCGATCTCATTGGGGGTTCTCTGCCGGTTCGCACCTTCGACGAGAGCGATCATCCGATCGATGAAGCTCTCGCCGGGCTGTTGGGTGATCCGGACGACGATTCGATCGGAGAGAACCTTGGTTCCGCCCGTGACCGCGGACCGGTCTCCGCCGGATTCCCGGATCACCGGCGCTGACTCTCCGGTGATCACGGATTCGTCCACCATGGCAATCCCGTCGACGACGTCTCCGTCGCCGGGGATCACCTGTCCGGCCTCAACGACGACGACATCTCCTAGCTGGAGAGCGTTGGCCGGCACCGCCTCCTCTTCCACACTGGCCGCACCGGGGGACCAGTCAAGCAGCCGACGGGCAGCGGTCTCCTGGCGGGCGCGCCGCAGCGTCGCGGCCTGCGCCTTGCCCCGGCCCTCCGCGACCGCCTCAGCGAGATTCGCGAACAGCACAGTCAGCCAGAGCCAGATCGTGATGGACCACGCGAACAGGCTGGGCTGGAGCACCGCGAGCACGGTGGTGAAGACCGAGCCGATCTCGACGACAAACATGACTGGATTGCGCCACAGCGTCCGAGGATCGAGCTTGCGGAGTGCGTCAGGGAGGGATCGCCACAACAGTTTGGGGTCGAGCAGCCCAGCTCCGACGCGACGGGCGGCCGACGTGGACCGCTGCTTGGCGGCCCCATCGGTGGTGCTGGCAGGTTCCGACGACGGCAACACAGTGGAGCGGTCGGAGCTCATTTGAGTCCCTCCGCGAGCGGTCCGAGCGCCAGCGCCGGCAGGAAGGTCAGGGCGACCAAGATGATCACCACTCCGGCAAGCATGCCGATGAACAGAGGTTGATGGGTTCGCAAGGTCCCGGCAGTGACTGGGGATTCGCCTTGGGCTCCGAGTGAACCGGCCAGACCCAGCACCAGCACGATCGGGAGAAACCGGCCGAACAACATCGCCAGACCGAGGGAGGTGTTGTACCAGACCGTATTGACGCTAATGCCGGCAAAGGCGGAGCCGTTGTTGTTGGCTGCTGAGGTATAGGCGTACAACACTTCGGACAACCCGTGGGGTCCGGTATTCAACATTGACGCTCGCGCGGATGCCGAAGCCATGGCCGCCGCCGTCCCCACCAGGACGAGGATCGGTGTCACGAGGAAGTACAGCGAGGCGAACTTGATCTCCCGAGACCGGATCTTCTTGCCGACGTACTCCGGCGTACGCCCGACCATCAGCCCGGCGACGAACACTGTGATCACCGCCAGCACCAACATGCCGTACAGACCCGAACCCGTGCCGCCGGGCGCCACCTCGCCCAGCATCATGTTCGCAATCGGCACCATGCCGCCCAAAGCGGTGTAAGAGTCATGGAAAGAATTCACCGCACCTGTCGAGGTCAGCGTCGTCGCCGAAGCGAAGGTCGCGGACTGGGAAATCCCAAACCGGGCCTCAGTACCTTCCGCAGCAGCACCGACCGCTTGGGGCACCGTCCCGCCAGCCTGCAGTTGGAAGTAGTTGACCGCCGCAACGCTGATGACCGCCAAGATCACCATCACGGCGACGATCGCGTAGCCCTGGCGAAGATCACCAACCATCCGACCAAAGACCCGCGGCAGGCTGAACGAGATGGCGAGAAGCGAAAACACCTCGATCCAGTTGGTCCACGACGTCGGATTCTCGAAGGGGTGGGCGCTATTGGCGTTGTAGAAACCGCCGCCGTTGGTTCCCAGCTCCTTGATGATCTCCTGGCTCGCCACAGGGCCGCCCGTAATGTGCTGACTGTTGCCCGCCAACGTTGTGACATCGGTGCCTGGAGAGAGATTCTGGACCATGCCCGCTGCAACGAAGATGATTGCGCCCACGACGGCAATCGGCAGTAGCAGCCGGAAGCAAATGCGGGTGAGGTCAACCCAGAAGTTGCCCAGGCTGCCGTTCCCTATGCGGGCGAAACCGCGTATCAGCGCGAATGACACGGCTATGCCAACCGCTGCGGATGCGAAGTTCTGAACGGCGAGCCCGGCCATCTGGACCAGGTGGCCCATCGTGGATTCACCCGAGTACGACTGCCAGTTCGTATTCGTCGCGAAGCTCACCGCGGTGTTCCACGCCTGGTCCGGTGCGACGCCGGAAAAACCAAGGCTGAGCGGAAGATGGCTCTGCAGCCGAAGAAATCCGTAGAGGAACAGGATTGACACCGCCGAGAACGCCAACACGCTACGCGCGTACACACCCCAGGACTGCTCGGTCTTGGGGTCTGCACCTACGAGCCGGTAAGCGAACCGCTCCGGCGCCAGATCCCGCGGCGAGGTCGCAATCCAATGCAGCAGGTCACCCAGCGGCCGGTGCACCACCACCAGAGCTACGGCCAGGGACGTCACAAACAAGACACCAGCGAGCGACTCCGACATCAGAACCTCTCCGGAAACAGCAGCGCCAAGACAAGGAACACGGTCAGCAGAACCGCGACCACTAGGCCCACAGCGTTCTCGGCACTCACAGCCGCTGCCCAGCCCGCACTGTGAGTGTCAAGATCACGAACGCCAGCACCGTCACCAGGACGAAGATCAGGTCCGCCACGTCAATGCCTTTGGCTGCGTGTGGTCTTCACGCCTGATATTCGACAACGGGGCCCAGGAACTCGCCAAGCATCCTTCACGCGATCCATACGCGGAGCGGCCCAAAATTCACGATTTTGCTACACAGGCGACCGGCAGTATTCCAGTGCGCAGGGCACATGTCTGGTGCTTCATGGCTAATCCGTTTTGAATCTCTAACCGTGTGGCAGCTCGTCGGCCGATACCGAGCGGCGATGGTTATTGACGAGATCTTGACGAAGCAGCGGTCTGTGGATGGTCGGGTCATGTGATGTGCCGTTAGGGTCGGCCCGTGCCACACAATCCCGCTATGGCTCCGTCGCACCCAAGCCGCCTGAGCTGGGGTGGGGCGACTGTGGGCGCCCTCGGCGTCGTGTTCGGCGACATCGGCACTAGCCCGATCTACACGATCCAAACAATTTTCAACCCCCAGGATCCGCATCCCGTGACGGCTACCACCGACAGCGTGTATGGGCTGTTGTCGCTGGTCTTCTGGTCGGTCACCGTGATTGTCACCATCCTGTACGTCGGTCTGGTCCTTCGTGCGGACAATCACGGCGAGGGCGGCATCTTGTCGCTGATCACCTTGCTCCCTGGTCAGCGGTCCAACGCCGCCAGGAAGCGTCGAAGACGAACCCCGCTCCTCCTGGCGACGCTCGGTGTCTTCGGCGCCTCGCTGTTCCTTGCTGACAGCATGATCACCCCGGCAATCTCGGTGTTGTCCTCGGTTGAGGGTCTGCGGGTGGTGAACCCAGAGCTCGAACCGTTGGTCATTCCCTTGACGGTGGTGATCATCCTCGTGCTGTTCACCGCTCAGCGCCTGGGCACCGCCAAGGTCGCTCGACTGTTCGGCCCGATCATGACACTCTGGTTCGTCTCCATAGGTATCGCTGGGGCTATCGGTATCGCCTCGGATCCTGGGGTCCTGCGGGTCCTGTCACCGACGTACGCGATTGGCTTCTTCGTTGCTCATCCAGCTTCGGGGTTCTTCGCCATGGCTGCGGTGGTGCTTGCCATCACCGGCGCGGAGGCTCTGTACGCCGATCTCGGTCACTTCGGCAGGCGACCGATTACCATCGGCTGGCTTGCTCTGGTCTATCCCGCCTGCACGTTGTCCTACCTGGGGCAAGGCGCTTCTATTTTGGCCAATCCTGATGCCATCCGCGCGCCGTTCTTCCTGCTGGCACCCTCCTGGGCGCAACTGCCGATGGTGCTGCTGGCCACCGCCGCCACCGTGATCGCGTCCCAGGCGGTAATCACTGGGGCGTTCTCGGTCGCCCGTCAGGCCGTCCAACTCGGGTATCTCCCACGGCTGAGGATCCTGCACACGTCGCAGCAGACGATCGGCCAGATATATGTTCCCTACATCAACTGGGCCCTGATGATCGCGGTCATCGCGCTGGTACTGGGTTTCCAGTCTTCAGCGGCGCTGGCCTACGCGTTTGGCATGGCTGTGACGGGCACGATTATCATCACCACCTTGCTCCTGTTCTACTTGGCGCGCCGCGAGTGGCGCTGGCCGTGGTGGCTTGTAGTGGTGGTTGCCAGCCCGATCCTGCTGCTGGAGGCCTTATTCCTGGCCGCGAACCTGACCAAGCTCGTACACGGAGCGTGGTTACCGCTGTTGATCGCGGTCGCGATCTTTACGGTGTTGACCACGTGGCAGCGTGGGCGCGCGATCGTGACGGCGCAACGGGAAGCGGTTGAAGGTCCCTTGGTCGAGTTCGTCGAACGGTTGCACGACGCCGAGTTCCCTGTGCAGCGAGTTCCTGGCACAGCGGTCTTCCTCAACCGTGGACGGACTACGGTGCCGCTGGCGCTGCGTGCCAATGTGGAGCACAACCACGTCCTGCACGAACACGTCCTCATCGTGGCCGTGGAAACCGTTCCGGTGCCGACGGTTCAGTCGGCGGATCTGGCAGTCGTCGACGCGCTGAAGCACCGCGACGACGGCATTGCCCATGTGACTATTCCGGTGGGCTACATGGAGTCGGCCGACGTCCCAGCAGTGCTGGACGCGTTGCCCGCGGACAGGTTCGAGTCCGCCATCGACATCGAGCACGCGTCGTACTTCCTCTCGACTATTGATCTAGGACTTGCAGACGCCGATAGAGCTCCGTCGCAGGATGCGATGTCCGCCTGGCGCCAGCGGATCTTCATCGCCACGGCGGCGTTGACCGCCGACGCCGGGGAGTACTTCAACCTCCACCGAGATCGCACCGTGATCATCGGGTCGCGGATCTCTCTGTAGCTGCCGACCGTCAGGCACCTATTTGGAACGTATCGAAGGGCGGGTTCGGACGTGACCGCTGGAAACGGTCAACCGCGGCGCCGGTAGCCAGCAATCGCTCTCAACGGAACCTCTTGACCCTCAACCGACAAGTTGGTCTGTAGAAGCTGCGTAAAGGAATCTGTTGGGGTCGCCCCCGTTGATCGCAGACTTGAGTCGTGAGCATGATCATTCGGCAACAACGAGCGAGCCGCCGGGGTGGGTGGCGTGGTGTTGTCTGACTGGTTGACCCGACACCGCTCGGCTGTTTGGGCTGCGGCAGTTTTCCTCGGACCCGCGGTCGCTGCATTGTTGACGCTGGCCCGTCCGCAACTGCACGAGAATCATGTGACCTTGATACTCGTTCTTACCGTCGCTGTGGTTTCCGCTGCTGGGCTCCGTCCGGCTGGCTTGGTTGCCGCTGCTACGACTGGGCTTGCCTACGATTATTTCTGGACCGAGCCGTACTACAGCTTCAGAATCTTCGACACCCAAGACGTCCTGACCGTCCTACTGCTGGTTGTGGTGGGCGGTGCTATCGAGCAGCTCAGCTGGTGGGCTGGCCGTCAGCGTGCCGTGGCCGTTCGCCGGCGTGACTACCTGACTGCCCTTCGGCGCGCAGCCGAACCCATCGCGCCAGAAGCACACGCAGCGACGCTCCGGGCGATCTTGGACACAATGTGCACCGTCCTGGATGCCGATAGCTGCGACCTAGTGCTTGACGAGCGCCTGCCCACTACGGTGCTCCATGGCGACGGCAGCGTCACCCGAGCCGGCCGGGTCATGGATGTCAACAAAGATGGGCTGCCTACAGATGACGTCATCGCAATCCCCGTGCCTACCCCTAATGACCGTCCTGCCTACTTCGCCATCACTGCGGCCACCCACGTTGCCCGTCCACGGGCGGAGCAGCGACAGGTAGCCGCACTACTCGCTCACCTCGCGGCGCAGTCCCTGACCCCAGCGTGACCGTGAACCTTCTTGTAGCCGGTCGTCAGCCTTCACCTCAAGCTCGAGCTGTTGTCATTGCGGCGAAGTGTGCCACCAGATCGTATCCACTCCTGCTCCCGCATCACGATGATGCTGTTCTGAGGCTTGGCGGCGATGGCGAAGTCCCTCTGTTGTCGTTGGTCGTCTCGGCACATCCATTGAGCTGGTCATGCAGCTGCTTGGTCCCAGGCGAATGCGTACGGTGGGGGGCGTCAACCTCACACTTCGCGAAAGCAGCACGGCTTGATCAACCTGGAGTCGCAGCGCGCGATCGCCCGCATGATCATCTCTCTCACACCGCTTCTGACAGGTCGGCTGATCACCACCAGCCCCGCTGTGAGCCCAACGCAGCAAGATCAGTGACATGTCAGCACATCAGAAGCAAAAGGCTAAGCCGGCCTCAGCGCCTTTGCGGTTGACGATGACATGCATGCCGAGGACCGAAGACAGACTCACCCTTGTAGCTGATAGAGCTATGTCTAGCATTTACGCACGCGCTGGGCCCATAACTGAACCGGACTCAGCCAAACCCACCCAGCGCAGGAACCCCGGCTGAGAGGTGTGAGTCGAATGGAAGTTCGCCTTATTATCGACGGTGGGGTAGAGGAGCGCGGCGTAGAAGAACTGCCGAAACTTCTCAAGGATGAAGACGGTCTCCTTTGGGTGGATATCCCCACCTGTGACGATGAGGCAGTGCACGTGCTCTCGGAGGTGTTTCGGTTTCATCCGCTGGCCGTAAAGGACGCCAGTGAGCGAAACCGTGTGCCGAAGATGCACGCCTACCACGACCACGTGTTCGTCATCCTGCATGCGCCCGAACGAGGAGAGCACGGCCATGTGCACTACATCGAGTTGGACCAGTTCATCGGCCTGCGTTACCTGGTGACCGTGCATGGACCGATCAACCCGGCCGTCCACCCAGATGTTGCCCTGCGGGAGACCTGCGCGGTCCTGGAGCGAATCCAAGCCGGCCGGCTGCGGCCGACTACACCCTTTCAGCTTTCCCACGCCATCGTCACCGTGTTGACCCGCGAGCAGGAGGACTTCATCGAGACGCTGACCAAGGATGTGTGGCAGCTCGAGCAGCGACTCACCGGCGGGAACGTCGGCGATCCCGAGAAGTACCTCAACGAGCTGTTTCTCGCCCGCCACGGCCTCCTTGCCGTGCGCACCATGGGCTCCCAAAGTGGCGCGATCTACCACAGCATGACCACCCTCCCCGGCATCTCAACCGAGGGCAGAGATCTGGTGGCAGACACAGCACAGCAGTTCGACCGGGTCCGCAGCCTGGCCGACGGCGAGACGGAGTACCTCCACGGCGTGATCGAGTTCTACCAGACCGTCCTCAGCGTCAAGTCAACACTCCTCGGCCAGGCCCAGAACGAAAAGGTGCAACAGCTGACCGAGGCCAGCTACGCCCAGAACGAAGAAATCAAGAAGATCTCCGCATGGGCGGCCATCTTCTTTGCCCCTACCCTGATCGGCACCGTGTACGGCATGAACTTCGACCACATGCCCGAATTGCATTCGGTGATCGGCTACCCTCTCGCACTGCTCGCGATGGTGCTGTCGTCGGTCGCCCTCTACATGGTGTTCAAACGGCGCAAATGGCTGTAACGATGGCCGCCACAGTCGTGGCCAACCGTGGCGCCGAGTACGCCGGTCAACGCCAAGTAGGCCAACCACCGCAAGATGCGGGTCCCGGTCAGGCGGACCGTCTCGAAATGTCCGAAGGCGGGCTGGCGCTCGCAATAATCAACGCGGACAGAAGCCATTCGGCGGTAGCTTCGGGAATCCCGGCCGTTGCCCTACGCGCTGCGGTGGCTGGCCTTCTCATAGCAGTGACACCGCGGCCAACGCGATCCCGACCGGTGAGGGCGCCGGTTCGCCGCCGCCGATCAGGTTGCGCACCGATTCGACGCTGATGTAGATGGCCAAGGCGAAGAACGACAGTCCGATTGGCCGCAGCGCCATCCGTTCCCGGCTCTCCGGCACCGGATGGAGGAACTGCCACAAGATCACTAATCCGCTGCTCATCTCCACAAGCGAGTCCAAACCAAAACCGATCAGCGCGATCGACCCAGCCACCGCGTCGGCCGTCACTGCGACCACAGCCTCCACCCAGGTTGTAGATGACGCTCACCCCGGCCAACGGCTGCGCCCGACGACCTAGGCGGTGACGGTGGGCAGGTGACAGGGCTGGCACCGCTGCCGTGGTCACCGCTGGGCCTGCTCGCCGTAGCGGGGGCACAGCGCCACTTTCGAAGCTCGTGGATGTCAGGTGAATCGCGGGTTCGACACGCTTGAGCCCCACCCGTTCTCGTCAGCCGAGGCTGGCGAGCAGGTCAGCGCATGCCTGCTCGCACCGGCTGCAGCTATCCGCGCAGATGCGGCAGTGTTCATGCATGCCAGCATGGCTCTCACACTCGGCCGCGCAGCTGGCGCATGCCGTCTGGCATGTCTGCAGGACGGCCTTGGTGAGGTTTGCGTCATAGCTGGTGTGCCGGGACAGCACGGATCCGGTGGTTGCGCAGATGTCGGCGCAGTCGAGATCGGTGCGGATGCACTTGGTCAGTTCGGCGACCATCTCCTCGCTGAGGCAGGCGTCAGCGCAGGCCGTACAGACTTGGGCGCATTCGAAGCAGGCGTCGATGCACGCTGCCAGCGCGCCCCGGTCGATGCCGCCGAGATCGGCCGGGTAGCTGTCCAGCATGGCTGCAGTCTGCGACATCAGAACTCCCTTGGCTCGGAAAGCTGTCTAGCACACGCATACCACTACATAGCACGCCGGAACCCGCGGAGTGAGGCTGGCCTGACACCTCGCAGGCATTGCAGATCGCGCAGGCCATTCTGCGGGTCGCGTTGACTGTGCGTGTCGTGTACTCGTAATTGAAGATTGATCAGGGCGAGGAGCGTGGATGTATATCCGGTAGGCCGTCGGCTAGTTGAGTGGTGTGGAAGTCCGCACCGACGCGACAACGTCGCGAATTGCCTGGCTGGCTGCGGCAGCATCCGATTCGTCGAGAACAAGCGAGGCGTGTGTTGCGTCGGCGACAATGCGGTGTCGACTATTAGTAGACAGGGTGGCCAACTTGTCCTGCGCCGCCAGCCATGCAGTGTCATGCTCACGGCCGGCCGTGACGACGATGAGCGGCTTATCGGCAAAGTCAACAAGTGACGCTGCCTGATGTACGGCCATCGATCCCTCGAGAAATTCGTTGAGGAAGCTTGCGACATCGCTGGCGGTGGCGCTGCTAGCGCGCGCCTCGTCCCGGGAGCGTGGCGGCAGACTGCCGTAGGAGGACTGAACGTACACCCTTGTCACACCGAGGTGAGCCACGGCCGGTAGCAACGCTGAGATGCGACCGGCCAAGTCGTAGGACCCGCTCTTGGTCGGCGGCGCCGGAGCCGATGCCGGGGCGGTGGAGTCGAGTAGCACCATGCCGGCAACCTGGTCGGGGTAGTTGGCGGCGAAGGTGAGGACGTACAGGCCGCCGAATGAGTGACCGGCTAGCACGTACGGCCCGGGAATGTGTGCGCGCTCCAGCAACGTGTGCAGGTCGGCGGCGGTCTGCGCGGCGTCCTGCGGACCGTCAGCAGCTTCGCTCCAACCTCGGCCGGCTCGGTCATAGACGCAGACTCTGGTGTCGGCCGCCACGGCCGGTGCTATCCAACCCATCCCTGAAGAGGCTTCGCCAAGACCCGGTTCCAGCACGACTGTGGGACTGCCGGAGCCGGTGCAGTACAGATGCAACCTGTGCCCGCCGACGTCGATGAGCTGGCCGGGCATGGGGTAGGCGGTCGCGTCCACCGACTCCGCTACCGTTTCATAGCCTCCACCCACCGAGGCCAGAGCCAACACAGCGAACACGGGATACAGCATCCACTTTGCGGTTCGGCTACGTAGCTCGTTGCGGGCACGGATGATCATCCAGACAACGAGCCCGAGCAGCACCGGCGGCCACACCCAGCCGAACACATTGCTCACCGTGTCCGACCCGAGGAGTGAAATCAGACCGACCAGCGCGAAGAACACGGCCGGCGCAGCCGCCCACCGCTGGGGCTGGTCGCTGAACCGTATCGAAAGCGCGGCCAACAATGCCCAACCGAGAGCAAAGGCCAGCAAGACCACGCCGGTGAGCACATTCTCTTTCGCGTCGATGAACGGAGCCGCGACGAGAAGCAACGCAACAACCAGGCCTGTGGCCAACGATGCGGCGACGATCAACCCAATGCGTCCATTCGTCGTGGGTTGCAAACGTCGGCGTTGCTGCCCCGAACGGCTGTCCTGAGTTGTCATGGCCGTATGGGCTCAATTCGGGGAAGATGGACGCTGATGCATCGACTGGATCGATAGCCGGGGCAGGCCGTAGCCGGGCGGGGCAGCTCAGTCGCTAGGTGGCCGATGCTTCCAGGGAAAGACCCACCGGAACGTGCTCAGGATTGGGCGTTTACACCAGCAGTCGGCACCGCAGCCGCACCGCACGGCACCCATCCCTTCGACGAAACGGCCGATGACGGCGAAGAGCACATACAGACCAACGAGAGATTTAACGACACGCCGCAACATCGTCTGCGCCTTCCGAGGGAGCGTTGAGGTACCTGTCTGAGTATGCCGCCCGCGAAGCACTTGCCTGGCGTCGACCGAAGGAGGCCAGCCCGGGACCGGGGGTTGGAATTGGATTCGAGCCGTCACCGTAGCGGGTTCGGTGGGTGTTCAGGCCTGTCTCGTCACTCTCCGACGGCATCTGCTCGGCGGGTGGCGTCCATCACCTCCCCGACGAGTTGTTCGAGGATGTCTTCAAGTGCAATCAGGCCGCAGACTTGGCTGTCCTCGTCGATCAGGCGGGCGAGGTGTGAGCCGCTACGGCGCAACGTTACGAGCGCGGTCTGCAAGGTGGCGGTGGTCGGGATGTCAGCCAGTGGGCGGATGTGGCCACGCTCCACCGGCTGGTTTCGTGACGCCGGGTCGGTTTCTAAGACGTCGGCCAGGTGGATGTAGCCGACGAGGCTCGCTCCGGTCGACGAGCGATCGGCTGCTCGAACGGGCAAGCGGGAGTAGCCGGTGGCGGTGACGAGGTGCTCGATATCGGCAGGGGTGACGTCGGGTTCGACGGTGACTAGAGCCTTCAGTGGTATTGCGACGACCTCGGCCTTGGTCTCTTCGAAAGCCAGCGCTTCGGATAGCAGCTCACGCTGGTTGGCGTGGAGGAGGCCTTCTTCGCTGGATTCACCGATCAGCGCCGCTACGGAGTCTCTGTCGAGTACGTCGCCGATTTCACTCACGGGTGTGATGCGCAGCAGTTTCAACACGGCGGTTGCTACGGCAGTCAGGCTGATGATGATCGGGCGGAATAGGCGCACGAAGACCAGCAAGGGCGGGGCGAGCAGCATCGCGGCGTGTTCTGGTCCGGTGAGGGCGAGGTTCTTCGGCACCATTTCGCCAAGCAGCATGTGCAGGCAGGACACCAAGGTAAGCGCGATGGCGAGCGCGAGCGGGTGGACGAGCTCATGCGGGACATGGAGTGCAGCTAGAGGTCCGGTGAGGAGGGTGGCGATGACTGGTTCGGCGAGCGCGCCCAGACCGAGGGAGGCGAGGGTGATGCCGAACTGGCAGGCCGAGATCATCAAGGGCAGCTGTTCGATGGCCCGCAGTGCGGTCCGAGCTCGGCGGGACGTGCTCAGCAGCGGTTCGAGCCTGGAGCGGCGGCTCGCGAGGACCGCGAACTCAGCCCCGACGAAGAATCCGTTCGCCGCGATGAGCGCAAACGCGAGCAACAGTGAGGCGGCCGTCATGCTTCGTCGCCGTCGTCGTCGGTTGGTGTGGTGGCGAGGGCGTCTGGGCGCGTGAGCTCGGGATTGTCAGAGCGAGGGATGACTCGGACCTCATCGATCCGCCGACCGTCCATACGCTCAACGGTGAGCGTGGCGCCGGGCACGTCGACGCTGTCGCGGGATCTTGGGATACGGCCGAGTACTTGCAAGATGAGCCCGGCCACCGTCTCGTAATCGGCGTGTCCGGCCGGCAGCTCGAGGCCGATTGCCGCCTGGATCTCGTCCGGTCGGAGCAGCCCGGATATTAGCCAGGTCCCGTCGGCCTGGCGTTGGATGCCAAGTGCGGGCGGATCATGTTCGTCGACGACGTCGCCGACGAGTTCTTCCACCAAGTCCTCGAAAGTGACAATCCCGGCAGTGCCGCCGTACTCATCAACCACTACCGCCAGTTGCAGGCTGCGTTCTTGCAGCAGATGCAGCAACCGGTCCAAGGCCATGGAGGGCGGCACGAGCACCGGCTGTGCCATGACCTCCCGGACCCCCGTCGCGCTGCGGTCCAACTCAGAGACGGCAACGGCTTGTTTGACGTGCACGACACCCCAGATGTCGTCGATGCTGTCTCCGATCACCGGGAAGCGGGAGTGGCCCGTCTCACGGGTGGCCTCGATCACCGTCGTTACCGATGCTGAGGCGGACACGGTTCGCAGGCGGGTGCGGGGTGTCATGACATCGGCGGCGGTCTTTGCGCTGAAGCTCAGCGAGTGTTCCATCAACACCGCCGTCTCCGATCCCAGCGCTCCCTGTACACCGGCTCGCCGCACCACCGAGGCCAACTCGTCGGGGGTGCGGGCGGAGCGCAGCTCCTCCACCGGTTCCACCTTCACCAGACGCAGTAGCCGGTTCGCCGAGCCGTTCAGTAACCCAATCAGCGGGCGTGCCAGCGTGGTGAACACGAGCAGAGGTGGCACCACCCATAGAGCCGCCCCGACAGGTCGGGACAGGGCGATGTTCTTCGGTACCAGCTCGCCGAATACCATCTGCACACCAGTGGCCAACAGCAACGCCGCAGCTACCGCGGTGACCTCTGCGACATCGGCATCGAGCCCGAGCGCACCGAGTGGCCCCCGCAGCAGCGTCGCAACCGACGGCTCGGCCACAAAGCCGATCGCGAGACTCGTGACCGTGATACCCAGCTGGGCGCCCGACAGGTACGTCGACAGCCGCTGGAGGGTGCCCCGCACCCGACCGAACCGTATGCTGCCCTCCCGGGCGCGGGACTCCACGAGGTTGCGGTCAACCGTTACCAGCGCCGTCTCCGCAGCCACGAACACCGCATTCCCAACAATCAAGACCGCAGCTACACCCAGCAGGATCCAGGCGGTGCTCATCCCATGATCACCGTCGGGTGGACACAAGACGGAGCGCCGGCACCCGTGCCGCTTCGGGGCCATCGTCACACCGGCGGCAGGATCGTCGTCGGGCGTCTTCGGGCCCGGTCATGGGTCCCAGGCTAGATCAAGATTCGGAGCTGGTTCGATCAGACGTGTCGCTAATGACCAGCGCTCCCTCCAGGTCCAGGTATGTCGACCCCAGCGGTTTCCTCGGCATGTAACGGGGGCAAATGATCGATATGCCGGCAGAGCTGCCTAGGCTCTTGGAGAGGTGACCCTCTAGCGGCACTGAAAGAGAGGGATGTCATGCGCATTCCCAATATCGCCCGCCGCATCAGTCCCTGGGCTGTCAATCGAGCTGACGGCTTGAGCCAACTCCCAGGGCCTCAATCCGAGGGCGACAAGGAGCCCGATCCGGCCGTATCGGAAGACGCTGTCCCGGACGGCGAGCCCGCGCCCCGCAAACCGATTCCCCAGCGGGTCGTGGTTATTCGCCCGCGCTCGGTGCTGATCGTCTTGCTCGTCCTGGTGGCGGTTGCTGCAGTTGTCAGCTTCTTCTTCTTGGCATCCTACGGGCTGACCGTGATCGCCATCGCGTTGTTCTTTGCCCTCGCGCTGAACCCAGCAGTCGAGTTCTTTCAAGGCCGAGGGCTCAAACGTCATTGGGCAGTCTTCGCGGTCTACATCGCGGCCCTGGTCGTCCTGGCACTGCTCGTGTTGGTACTCATCCCACCCGTGGTCTCGCAACTCACCACTCTGATCAACGCGGCACCTGACTTCGTCGCCAAGCTGCGCCAGGGCACCGGTCCGGTCGGTGTGCTGGAACGGAAGTATCAAATCGTGGAGCGAGTCGAAGCCGCAACCAACGGCCTGGACCTGACCAAGTGGAGCGGGGCGGCTGCCTCCGGGCTCGGCGTCATCAAGCGGATTGCCACCAGCCTTGTCGGCGTCATTCTCATCGCCTTCTTGACCCTCTTCATGCTGCTGGAGGGGCCGGACTGGCGCAGTCGATTGACCGCGCTGCTTCCTGACAGCAACCGTGGATCGATTGAGCGGATCGGCTCGGGTATCTACAAGGCGGTCGGAGGGTTCGTCACCGGCAACCTACTCGCCAGCCTTCTGGCCGGCTTTGTGGCAACGGTGCTGCTGTTGGCCACGGGAGTGCCGTTCGCACTGCCACTGGGAATCTTCGTGGTCGTCTTGGAACTCGTGCCCTATTTGGGTCCCGCCGTGGCGACTGTTGTCCTAACGCTTATTGGGTTCACGCAGGGCGTTATTCCTGGGCTGGTCATCCTCGGGGTGCTCGTCGGGTACCACCTCCTCGAAGGCCACACGCTGCGCCCCCTGATCTACGGTCGAGCGCTCAAGTTATCGCCGCTCGTAGTGATCATCGCCATCCTGCTCGGTACCGAACTGGCCGGCATCCTGGGTGCCCTGCTCGCCATGCCTGTGGCGGGCGCCATCCAGGTCACCATCGCCGAGCTCCTGCGGCAGCGGGACTATCGCCGGAGAGCTGCGGCCCTGCCCATGCGATGACCGGCACTTCGCGACGTCGTACGATCCCGGTTCG
>Ga0068865_100000811_pt1 | contig 17577 bp, 12 predicted proteins | sample KBSMisM12_FD_75293 | JGI IMG/M metagenome (GOLD analysis project Ga0068865, IMG submission 75293) | Miscanthus rhizosphere microbial communities from Kellogg Biological Station, Michigan, USA - KBS Miscanthus M1-2 | ecosystem: Host-associated > Plants > Roots > Rhizosphere > Soil ...
CCGGTCGTGGACGTCGCGGGCGGCCTCGACGCCGAGGGTGTCGTGCTCCCCGCGCTCGACGATTCCGCCGCCGACCAGCCGGCCTATTGTCTTTTCACCTCCGGCAGCACCGGCGAGCCCAAGGGCGTCGTCTGCTCGCACGCGCCGCTGTCACACTTCGTGGAGTGGCAGGCCCGGACCTACCGCCTGGACGCGGGCGACCGCTTCACCCTGCTCGGCGGCCTCTCGCACGATCCGGTGTTGCGCGACATCTTCACCCCGCTCTCCCTGGGCGCGACGTTGCTGATCCCGCGGCAGGACCAGATCAACGGACCCGGCGCGCTCGCGAGCTGGCTGCGGCGTTCGGCGGCCACGGTGGCGCACGCGACGCCGGCGCTCGGCCGGCTGATCGCGGCCGGCGGACGTCCCAGGTCGCTGCCGCGCCTGCGGCGCATCTTCTGGGGCGGCGACCGCCTGCCGCCGGCCCTGGTCCGCGATGTCGCCGCCCTCGCGCCCGACGCCCGGCAAGTGAACTTCTACGGCGCCACCGAGACGCCGCAGGCCGTGGCGGCCTTCGACTGCGAGGACGGGCTGGACCGCCTGAGCGTGCCGATCGGCCGGGGCGTCGCGGGCAACCAGCTTCTGGTCGTGGATCCGTCCGGCGCCCAGGTGGGGCTCGGCGAGGCCGGCGAGATCGCCGTCCGCTCGGCCTTTCCGGCCCTGGGCTACCTCGACGGCGAGACCATCGCGCCCTTCCCGAGCCGCGGCCGGGGCGAGGGCGGCGGCCTCTACTACACCGGCGACCGTGCGATCAGCCTGCCGGGCGGCGAGGTGATGGTGCTCGGGCGCGCCGATGACCAGATCAAGGTGCGCGGCCATCGCGTGGAGCTGTCGGAGGTGACGACCGCGCTCCTGGCCCATCCGGCCGTGCGCGAGGCCCACACCCTCAGCCTGGGTGAGGACGCGTCCCTGCAGATCGTCGCCTTTGCGGTGCTCCGCCGCCGCGACCGAACCACCCCCGCCGAGCTCACGGGGTTCCTCGCGGCGCACCTGCCGGGCTACATGCAGCCGCGCGCGATCCGGCTGCTGGACGCCCTGCCGGTCAACGCCAACGGCAAGGTTGACCTCAAGGCGCTCGTCGCCCTGGCCGAGACGACGCCGGGGACGCCGGCGCAGGCCGCGGCTCCGGAAAACGACGCCGAGCGTGCGCTGATCGAAAGCTGGGCGCGGATGCTCGGCGAGGATGTTTCGCGCGACTCGACGTTCGCGGGGTTGGGCGGCGACAGCCTCTCCTTCGTCCAGGTGTTCCTCGAGACTGAGCGGGTGATCGGCGTCGTGCCGGATCGCTGGCAGTTCATGCCGATCTCCGAACTCGCCCAGGCGGTTCAGGCGCGCCACCGCCTCTGGAGCGAGGTCGACCTGACGGTGCTGACGCGCGCGGTGTCGATCGTCCTGATCGTCTCGGGGCACTTCGGGCTGATCCGCTACGGCGGCGGTGCGGTCCACGGCATGATGCTGGTGTCGGGGTTCATGTTCGGCGGTCTGCAGCTCACCGATGTCTTCGCAAAAAAGGACCCGACGCCGATCCTGCGCACGCTGCGCAACATCCTTGTGCCGACGGCCCTGATGACCCTCGCCATCGTCGCCACCCGGTGGGCGCAGGGCATCTTCGAGCCCTACGCCGTGACGCTGACGGCGGACTTCCAGTCGATCCCCAAGTTGCCCGATCTGGACGCCTACCCCCCGGCGATCCACACCGCGCTCTGGCGGCAGTGGCCAGGCCACGACATGCACCTCTGGTACGTGCACTGCCTGATGCACATGATGGTCCTGCTTTACCTGGCGCTGCTGGGTCTGAAGCTGACGGGCGGGTTCCGGTTCGGCCTGCGGCGGTTCCTGCTCGTCGCATTCGCCGTGACAAGTCTCGGGCGGTTCTGGCTGCCCAGCCTGTTCGTCCCGCACTTCTTCACGCAGGGGGTGCCGCAGTTCATCTTCGTCTACTTCCTGCCCACCACGCACCTGCCGACCCTGTTGCTGGGCGGCCTGATCGCCACCTCGAAGACCGGCCGCGAGAAGCTGCAGGTCCTGCCGCTGCTGGCGGCATACGCGGCGCTGACGGCCTGGTTCTATTCGCCGCCGCAGGCGCTGTTCCTGTTCGCAGCGGGCCTGACGCTGATGACCGTCACCCGGATGCGCCTGCCGCGCGTGATCGCGCCGGTGATCTTCGCGCTCTCGGGCGCGTCTCTGTTCATCTACCTGGGCCAGTACATGGCCAGGGACATCGTTGCGCACTTCCTCGGCCGCTCGCCGCTCGCCGTGGTCGCCGTGGCGCTGGCCGGCGGGGTCGCGCTGTGGCTGGCCTGGGTGCGTGGGCTGAACGTCGTGAGCGACCTGCTGCGCCGCCCGCTGCCCGTACAGGCCGACGCGACCGTCTGAGCCTTGCACAGGCTCGCCGCCGAACCATCTAGGGTCGGTCGGGAGGCGGCATGCTGATCATCCTCTTCTGCGCCGCCGTGGCGACGATGGTGCACTGGCCCCAGACACCCGCGGCGACCTTCCTACGCCGCTGGCTCGTCGAGGCGCCGGCGCGGCGCCTGAGGCCGGGCGTGCTGATTTTCGGTGCGGTCCTGCTGATCGGGGTCGCCGCCGCCCTGGCGTTCGGCGGTTCCGATGGCTTCATGGTCGCAGCCCAGGCGCCGGAGGCGATCGCCTGGTTCGCGACCTTTGACGTGGCCACCTGGATCGACGTCATCGTCGTGGCCTGGCTGCTGAGCGCGAGCGTCCGGATCGGCGCGGCGCTTCAGTCCCTCGGCCACGCAGTCGTGCGGACCGCTGGAGCCGTCCTCGCCACCGCGAAGGCCCGCGGCCGCGCGCCGCGTCAGACCCGGCGGGTCCGCCGCCGCGCCCCGCCGCCGCCCGACGAAGGCCGAGGATGGGCCGGCGGTGGCTTGGCCTTTGCCTAGCGCACACTGCTCCACGGGCGTGACAGCAGGGTCGCGCAGTTGATCAGTCCGACCAGGGAATAGGTCTGCGGGTAGTTCCCCCACAGCTCCTTGCCGTCGAAGGTGATGTCCTCGGACAGGAGGCCCGCGCGCGTGCGCCGGCCCAGCATCTCCTCGAACAGCTGCCGCGCCTCCTCGCTGCGGCCTGACAGGTGCAGCGCCTCGATCAGCCAGAAGGTGCAGAAGTTGAAGGCCGTCTCGGGCAGGCCGAAGTCGTCCGGCGCGGCGTAGCGCAGCATGAAGGGGCCGCGGCGCAGGCCGCTCTCTACCGCCTGCATGGTGGCCAGCATGCTGGGATGCTCGGCCGGGCAGAAGCGCACGTCGACCAGCTGCAGCAGGGAGGCGTCCAGGCCGTCGCCGGCGAAGGTCGCCGAATAGCGGCCCAGCTCCTTGTTCCAGGCGCTCTTCTCGATCGTCGCGCGCACCTTGGCCGCCCGGTCGTTCCAGTAGTCGGCCCGCTCCAGCAGGCCCAACTGGCGCGCCGCATTGCCCAGCCGGTCGCAGGCGGCCCAGCACATCACCGACGAGTAGGTGTGGACGGCTTCATGGCCGCGGAACTCCCAGAGGCTCGCGTCCGGCTGGTTGTGCAGCTCGAAAGCGCGGTCGCCGATCGGCTCGAGGGCGCGGAAATCGTCCACGTTGGCGGGCCTCAGCAGGCGTTCGTCGAAGAACGCCTGCACGGTCGACAGGATGATCTGGCCGTAGACGTCGTGCTGCAGGTGCTCGTGGGCCTGGTTGCCGATGCGCACGGGCCCCATGCCCCGATAACCGGCCAGGTGCGGGGCGATCCGTTCGGTCAGCACGGGTTCGAGTCCCACGCCGTAGACCGGCTGCACATGACCCTTGCCGTCCCCGCCGCCCTCGCCGCGCGCCGCCTGGTCGACCAGATTGCGCAGATAGCCCAGGTAATTCTCCAGCATGTCCGCCGCGCCCAGCCGGTTCAGCGCCTGGACCACGTAGTAGGCGTCACGCAGCCAGCAGTAGCGGTAGTCCCAGTTGCGCCCGGCCGTCCCGTCCTTGACCGGATGCTCCGGGATCGAGGTGGTCAACGCCGCGACGATGGCCCCGGTCTCCTCGTACGCGCAGAGTTTCAGCGTGATCGCCGCGCGGATCACCGCTTCCTGCCACTCCAGCGGCACCGACAACGTGCGCACCCAGCCGCGCCAATAATCAGTGGTCTCACGCAGCATGCGCCGGGTGGTCGAGCGGATCTCGGAGTCGAAGCCCTCGTCGGGGCCCAGGAACATCGCGATCGGCTCTTCCAGGCGGAAGGTGCGCTCGTCCTCGATGTGGGTCACCGGCGCGTCGGTGGTCAGCCGCAGCGTCGCCTCGCCGCCCACATAGCGGATGTGGTTGGAGCCGACGGTGGTCGTCGCGGCGTCCTCGCCATAGTTCACCATGGGCCGCATGCAGATGCGGATGCGCGGCGTCCCGGCCAGCGGCTGCACCAGGCGGATGAAGGCCATCGGGCGATAGACCCGCCCGAACTGCCGGTAGCGGGGGCAGAAGTCGATGATCTCCAGGCGCGCCCCGGTCGTGTCGGTGATCTCGGTGCGCAGGATCGGCGTATTGCGAAGATAGGCCTGGGAGACCTGCGCCAGGCCCTCCACCTCCACGGACCACAGGCCCTGGGCCTCGACCTCTCCGGCGTCGCTGCCGGAGAGCAGGCTGCAGAAGAATGGGTCGCCGTCCAGGCGGGGGGCGCAGGCCCAGACGAAGCGGCCCGCCTCGTCGATCAGCGCGCTCGCGGCGCAGTTGCCGATCGGGAACAGCTCGAGGTTCTGGGTCAAGCGACGGCCCCCGCCGACTTGCGCATTTTCATCCTTTATTCGCCTCACCCGATTTACTCGACGCAGATAGAACGCGCCTTGATAAGCAAGGCTCCCCATCGCGAGTCGGCTGGCCGACTCTCCTCGAGCCCCTTAGGACAACCCAGGTGATCCGCGCCCGCAGAGCCCGCATCGTCGCCACCCTCGGTCCCGCCAGCTGCGCGCCCGACAAGGTGCGCGAACTTGCGCTCGCCGGGGTCGACGTCTTCCGGGTCAATTTCAGCCACGGGTCCCATGCCGACCACGCCCGGACCATCCAGGCGGTTCGCAAGGCGGAAGCGATCGTCGGCCGGCCGCTGGCGGTGCTGGCCGACCTGCAGGGCCCGAAGATCCGCTTGGGCGAGTTCGCCGACGGCGCGGTGCGCCTGACCATCGGCCATCACCTGCGCCTGGACCTGAAAAAGACCCCAGGCGACGCCTCGCGCATCGGCGTGCCGCACCCGGAGGTGTTCGCCGCGCTTCGCACCGGCGCGACCGTCCTGCTCGATGACGGCAAGGTGCGCCTGCGGGTGGTCAAGCACGGGCCGGACTTCGCCGACACCGTGGTCGAGGCGGGCGAGAGTCTCTCGAACCACAAGGGCCTGAACCTGCCGGGCCTGGCCATCCCGATCCCGGCGCTCACCGACAAGGACCGCGCCGACCTCGCCTTCGCGCTCTCCGAGGGTGTCGACTGGGTGGCCCTGTCGTTCGTCCAGCGCGCCGCCGACATGGCCGAGCTGCGCGCCATCGTGCGCGGCCGCGCCAGCGTTCTGGCCAAGATCGAGAAGCCCTCGGCGCTCGAGGCTCTGGACGAGATCCTCGACCTCTCCCAGGCGATCATGGTCGCCCGCGGCGACCTGGGGGTGGAGCTGGCGCCGGAGGAGGTGCCGGTGGTCCAGAAGCAGCTGGTCCGCGCCGCACGCCTGCGCGGCATCCCGGTGGTGGTCGCCACCCAGATGCTGGAGAGCATGACCCACTCGCCGACGCCGACGCGGGCCGAGGCCTCGGATGTGGCGGGCGCAGTCTACGAGGGCGCCGACGCCCTGATGCTGTCGGCCGAGAGCGCGGTGGGCGAATACCCGGTCGAGGCGGTCTCGATGATGGACCGCATCATCACGCGCGTGGAGCAGGACCCCCGTTGGCCCGAGCTGATGCGCGCCGAGTATCCCGTCGAGGACGCCGACGCCGACGCCCTGGTGGCCGCCGCCCGCCGCGCCGCCGAGGCCGCCTCGACGGCGTGCCTCGCGGCCTTCACCACCACCGGCCAGACCTCGCTGCGGCTGGCCCGCGAACGCCCGCTGCAGCCGACGCTGGCCCTGACGCCCAGCCTGCAGACGGCGCGCAAGCTCGCCATCCTTTGGGGCGCCGAGCCCCGCGTTGTGCCTGAGCTCACCGATCCCGAGGCCCTGGCCCGCGTGGCGGTCGAACAAGCGGTCTCCGCGGGCCTCGCCAGCGCCGGGCAGCGGGTGCTGATCCTCGCCGGCCTGCCGATGGGCTCGCCCGGCGCCGCCAACATCCTGCGCATCGCCCACGCGCCGATGGGCCGCCAGAAGCCGCGCTAGGGCTGTTTCTCTCCTGAACCGTCATCCTCGGGCTCGTCCCGAGGATCCCTGATCACAGGCGGGGTGATCCCTAGCGCGAACGGCGCCGCCGCATTTCATCCTGACCCACGGAGATCATGGGTGGTCGGGACAAGCCCGACCATGATGATCAGGATAGATGGTTGTCAGGGCAGGGGCCCGAACACCGACAGCAGGTCCGGGATGCTGGCTCGGACCTCGACGTGGCCATTGAGCCGGTGGAACGCCAGGTCGAGGCTATGGCCGCCGACCTCCAGGCCCTCGATCCACAACCGGTCGATGCCGATCGGCAGGCGCGGGTCGACCACGATCACGCCCTCGGCGGTCACCGTCAGGCCCAGACACGCCTGCAGCATCATGAACACCGAGCCGGCCGCCCAGGCCTGCGGCAGGCAGGCCACCGGATAGGCCACAGGGGGCTCACCGGTCTGGCGGGTGAAGCCGCAGAACAGCTCCGGCAGGCGCATCTCCAGGCTGGCGGCGGTCTCGAACATCGCCGCGGTCAGGGCCACCACCCCGTCGCGCTCGCCGTAGTGCGACATGCCCAGCGCGGCCAGCGCGGTGTCGTGCGGCCAGACCGAGCCGTTGTGGTAGCTCATCGGATTGAACCGCGCCTCGCCGATGGCGAGGGTCCTCAGGCCCCAGCCGCTTGCGAAGTTGCGGCCGAGCAGGCTCCTGACGACGCGCCGCGCGCGGTGCGGCGCCGCCAGCTTCGTGAACAGCAGGTGCCCCGGATTGGACGTCCGCACCCGACAGAGCTCGCCATCGCCGTCGACGGCGATGGCGTAGAGGTCGAGGTCCTCCATCCAGAACCGGGCCTCGACCGCCGCGCGGATGCGCTCGGCGTGTTGGGTCCAGACGGCCGCCCGATCCGGCTCGGCCCGTTGCGCCGCCAGCGCCGCCATGGCCCGGTAGGCGGCGAAGGCGTAGCCCTGCACCTCGATCAGCGCGATCGGCCCCGTCGCGAACCGGCCGTCGGCGTGGAAGACACTGTCCTGACTGTCCTTCCAGCCCTGGTTGGCCAGGCCGCTCTTCTCGCCGCGCGCATAGTCGATCAGGCCGTCACCGTCGGTGTCGCCGTAGTGCTCCATCCAGGCGACGGCGGCCTCGAGGTTGGGCCAGATGCTGTCGATGAAGGCGTGATCGCCGGTGCGCTCGGCATAGGCGCCGGCCAGCGCCACGAACAGCGGCGTGGTGTCGACCCCTCCGTAGTAGCAGCCGAATGGCACCTCCCCGAGTTCGGCCATCTCGCCGCGGCGGGCCTCGTGCATGATCTTGCCGGGCGCGGAGTCGCGAAAGCTCGACAGCTCCGTCGCCTGGCGCAGGGCCAGGTACGACAGGACGCCGCGGGCCAGCGACGGGTCCAACCACAGCACCTGCCAGGCGGTCAGCACCGCGTCGCGTCCGAAGGTGGTCGAGAACCACGGAATGCCCGCGTAGGGATAAGGCCCGGTGGCGAGCTCGGTGGTGAGCAGCGCCAGGTCCGCCCGCGACTTCTGCACCCATTCCGAGAACAGACGCCCGGAGGTCCTCACCCGAGCGCCGTGCCGGCGGCGCGCGCGCATGGAATAACGGGCCAGCGCGGCGTGGGCGCGGAACCGCTCGCGGGTCGGCGTCGGGCCCGGCTCCATGCCGATCTCGATATAGAGCTCCAGGTGGGACTCCGGGGCCAGCGGGTACATGAACTCCGCGCGGTGCTCCGAGAGCCGGAACGGCGGGTCGGAGAAGGTGATCACGCTGGTCCGCTCGGCAAGGTCCAGTCCGGTGTAGCGGACCAGGACCGAGCGCCCGTCGATCTCGGCCGGATGCTTGGCGCCGCGCTTGCGCCGCTTCAGGCCACGCACCTCGAACATGTCGTGGAAGTCGGCGTCGAACTCGAAGACCAGTGGGATGATCACCTCGTCGCGGCTGTAGTTGACCATGGCGACGCGCTCGAACAGCCGCTGGTCCCACAGGAACCGCTTGCGCGCGATGTGCAGCACGCCAGGCGGCGCGATCGGCCCGCCGGGGAACGGCAGGCGCTGATTGGCGCTATGCGAGGTGAAGTAGACGTTGTCCTGGCCGATCGCCGCCGACAGCAGCGAGGGCCGGTCGGTCCCCAGGCTCAGCGTGAAGCGCGACAGGATGCGGGTGTCGTGGTGGAACAGGCCGTCGCCCAGGCCCAACACATCGCCGAACGCGTCGGCCACCAGGAAGGTGTCGCGGTCCTTCAGCGCATAGAGCCGGTGCGGAACCCGCGGTTCGCCGGTTTCGCCCGGTTCGGTCAGGGTCGCCGGCGCCTCGGTGGCCGGCGTGAGGTCGTCCATGGGCTACCCCTCCCGGAGAAGCCTCACTCGGCGGCCACCAGGTCCGCGTCGCGAGATGCTTCGCCCAACAGCCGCGCGTAGAGATCCAGGTACCGCTCCGCCATGGCGCGCGCCGAGAAGCATTGCTCGAACCGCCGCCGGATCGCCGCGCGGTCCAGGAACTTGGCCGCGCTCACCGCCTCGACCGCGCCGGCCACGTCGTGGACGATGAAGCCGGTCAGGCCGGGCTCCACCACCTCGCGCGTCGAGCCGCAGTCGAAGGCGATCACCGGCGTCCCGCAGGCCATCGCCTCGATCATCACCAGGCCGAAGGGCTCGGGCCAGTCGATGGGGAAGAGCAGGGCGTCGGCGCCGCCCAGGAACGCCGACTTCCGGTCGTCGCCGATCTCGCCGATGAACTCGATCAGCGGATGATCCAGCAGCGGCTCGATCTCGTCCTCGAAATAGGCCCGGTCGGCGGCGTCCACCTTGGCGGCGATCTTCAGCGTGCGGCCGGTGGCGATGGCGATGGCGATGGCCCGGTCGGGCCGCTTCTCCGGCGAGATGCGGCCGAGGAAGGCCAGGTAGCCCTGGCTCTGCGGCGAGAAGCTGTAGGTCGAGGCGCCCAGCCCATGCTGCACCGTGGCGGCCCAGTTCGCCCCGGGCAGCGGGCGGCGCTGGTCGTCGCTGATCGAGACCAGCGGGAACTGCGGCCAGCGGGCGTAGGCCTCGGCCAGGTCCTTCAGGTCCAGCCGCCCGTGCAGGGTGGTGACGGTGCGCCCGGCTTGCCGCTCGAAGAACGGGAAATGGGCCATGTCGATGTGGAAGTGGATGATGTCGAAGCTGTCGGCGCGCCGGCGCACCTCGGCCAGCTGGGTCAGGTGGGCGGCCAGGTCCGACTTCAGCGGCGCCGGGTCCAGCCGGATCGCCTGGTCGCGGACCACCACCAGCCGCGCCTTGGTCTGGGCGTCGCCGCTGGCGAACAGAGTCACGTCATGGCCGAGATCCACCAGCGCGTCGGTCAGGTGCGCCACCACCCGCTCGGTCCCGCCATAGAGGCGCGGGGGGACGGCTTCATAGAGCGGGGTGACTTGGGCAATTCTCATGACGCAACGCCTGACGGAGACTTCGAAACATGGCTGTGGGCCGGCGCGGAGTGACGCTCACCCCGAACCTGTCAGTTCCTATGTTCGGGCGGCCGTTTGGTTCCCGCATAACACGGCTTTTTTCGGAGAATTGAACGCCTTGCGCAGCGTGGGCGGCGCAGCGGCATTATCCTGGCCGCATGAGGCTCGAACCCTTCGCCGACTCTGCCGCTCTCGCCGACACCGCGGCGGGCGCCATCGCGGCGCGCCTGCGGGACGGCCTGGCGGCGCGCGGCCACGCCGCCCTGGTGGCCACCGGCGGGCGTTCGCCGGGGCCTGTCTATGACCGGCTGCGGATCGCCGACCTTGACTGGGCCCATGTGGCGGTCACCCTGTCCGACGAGCGTCAGGTCGACGTGGACTCGCCCAATTCGAACGCCCGGCTGCTGCGCGAGCGGCTGTTCCAGGACCGCGCGGCGGCGGCCCGCTTCCTGCCGCTGACCGACTATGCCGAGCGGGCGCTGCGCCAGCTCATGCCCTTCGACGCGGTCATGCTGGGCATGGGCGAGGATGGCCACGTCGCGTCGCTGATCCCCGCCAGCCCGGTGCTGGACCTCGGCATGGATCCGGACGGTGAGGCCCTGACCGCGGAGTCGCCGGAGGGCTTCGGTTCGCCCCCGATCGCGCGGATCACCCTGACGCTCTCGGCGTTGTTGCGGAGCCGCGCCATCTTCCTCTTGATCGCCGGCGAGGCTAAGCGGCAGGTGATCGCCGACGCTGACGCCGGAGCCGATCTGCCGGTGCGCGCCATCCTTCGTCAGGATCGCGTTCCGGTCCGCGTTTTCTGGTCACCGATCCAGGAGGGTTGACGCCCATGCATCCGGTCACGGCGGAAGTCACCGAGCGGATTGTCGAGCGCAGTCGGGACGCCCGCGCCGCGTATCTCAAGCGGATGGAGGCCGCCCGCAGCGCCGGCGTAGGCCGCGCCAAGCTCTCCTGCGCCAACTGGGCCCACGCTTTTGCGGCCGAGAGCGACGGAACCAAGCAGCGGCTGCGCGATCCCACCGCGCCGAACGTGGCCATCGTTTCGGCCTACAACGACATGCTCTCGGCCCATCAGCCGCTGGAGCGCTATCCGGCGATCATCAAGGCCGCCGCCCGCGAGGTCGGCGCGACCGCCCAGTACGCCGGCGGCGTGCCCGCCATGTGCGACGGCGTCACGCAGGGCCGCCCGGGCATGGAGCTGTCGCTCTTCTCCCGTGACGTGATCGCCATGGCGACGGCCGTGGCCCTGACCCACGACGCCTTCGACGCGGCGCTGATGCTGGGAGTCTGCGACAAGATCGTGCCCGGCCTGACCATGGGGGCCCTCGCCTTTGGCCACCTGCCGGTGATCTTCGTGCCCGCCGGCCCCATGACCAGCGGGGTCCCGAATGCGGAAAAGGCCCGGGTGCGCGCGCTCTACGCCCAGGGCAAGGCCACCCGCGACGAGCTGCTGGACAGCGAAATGAAGTCCTACCACGGCCCCGGCACCTGCACCTTCTACGGCACCGCCAACTCCAACCAGATGATGATGGAGATGATGGGCCTGCACCTGCCGGGCGCGGCCTTCGTCACCCCCAACACGCCGCTGCGCGACGCCCTGGTGGCGGCGGCGCCGAAACGGGCCGTGGAGATCCGCGACGGCGGCAACGACTACACGCCGATGTCGGCGGTGGTCGACGCCAAGAGCCTGGTCAATGCGCTGGCCGGCCTGCTCGCGACGGGCGGGTCGACCAACCACACCCTGCACCTGATCGCCATGGGCCGCGCGGCGGGCGTGCATCTGACCTGGGAGGACTTCGACGACCTCTCCCGCGTCACGCCGCTGATCGCGCGCGTCTATCCGAACGGGACCGAGGACGTGAACGCCTTCCACGCGGCCGGCGGCATGGCCTTTGTGATCCGTCAGCTGCTGGCCGCGGGCCTGGCGCACGAGGACGTGCTGACCGTCGCGGGCCCTGGCCTCAGCCGCTATCAGCAGGAGCCCTTCCTGGATGACGGAAAGCTTGTCTGGCGCGAAGGGACCGCGCAGTCGCTCAACACCGACATCCTGCGCCCCGTCGACGACCCCTTCCAGCCCGAGGGCGGCATCGTCCTGCTGCAGGGTCCGCTCGGCCGCGCGGTGATGAAGACCTCGGCGGTCAAGCCCGACCACCTGGTGATCGAGGCGCCGGCCATCGTCTTCGAAAGTCAGGAGGCGCTGCAGGACGCCTTCCACATGGGCGTGCTGGAGAGGGACTTCATCGCGGTCGTGCGCTTCCAGGGCCCGCGAGCCAACGGCATGCCCGAGCTGCACAACCTCACCCCGCCCCTGGGGGTCCTGCTGGACAGGGGATTCAAGGTGGCGCTGGTCACCGACGGGCGCATGTCCGGTGCGTCCGGCAAGGTCCCGGCGGCGATCCACGTGACCCCGGAGGCGGCCGACGGCGGCCCGCTGGCCTATGTGCGCACCGGCGACGTGATCCGCCTGGACGCCCGCACCGGCCAACTGGAGATCAAGGTCGAGCCCCGCAAACTCGCCTCGCGCGAGCGCGCGGTGGCGCCCGGCCATCAAGGGGGCTATGGGCGCGAGCTGTTCGCGACGATGCGCCGGACCGCCGGTCCGGCCGACGCGGGCGCCTGCACCCTGTTCGAGGCCGCCTAAGCCATGAAGCCCCACTACACCGGTCTCGTCGGCGACGTCGGCGGCACCCATGCCCGGTTCGCGCTGGTGGACGGCGAGGGGCGTGTGCGCCACCTGCACGTCTATGAGTCCGCCAACTACAGCGACCTGAACGACATCATCGCCGACTTCCTCAAGCGCACCATGGGCCACAAGCATCCGCCCCGCGCGGTCGTGGCGGTCGCCGGGCCGGTGATGGACGGCGAGATCGAGTTCACCAACCTCGACTGGCAGGTCTCCGAGGGCGAGCTGCTGGCCCAGTTCGGGTTCGAGGCGGTCCGGCTGATCAACGATTTCGCGGCCCAGGCGCTGGCCTGCCCGCTGCTCACCGCCGACAACCTGAAGCCGCTCGGCCCGACGCTGCGCGGACCCGACGACGCGCCGATGGTGATCATGGGCGCCGGCACCGGCTTCGGCGTCGCAGGCCTGGCGCGCAGCGAACGCGGCGACATCGCCATCTCCAGCGAGGGCGGCCACGCCGGCTTCTCGCCGCAGGACGAAATCGAGGCCGAGGTGCTGCGCCAGTTCCAGGCGCGCCACGGGCGGGTCTCCATCGAGCGGCTGCTGTCCGGGCGCGGGCTCTTCGAACTGCACGCGGCGCTGGCGGCGATCCGCCAGCTCGAGCCGCGGCTGGCCGACGAGAAGGCGGTGATGGAGGCCGCGGCCAGGGGCGATCCGCTGGCCGGCGAGACGCTGGACCGGTTCTGCGCCATCTACGGCGCCGTGGCCGGCGACCTCGCGCTCAGCTTCGGGGCCCGCGGCGGGGTGTTCATATCGGGCGGAATCGCGCCACGCATGGCCGATCGGCTGGCCGGGGGCGGGTTCCGCGCGCGGTTCGAGGCCAAGGGGCGGCTCTCGGCCTTCGTCCAGGCGATCCCCACCTCGCTGGTGGTGCACCCTTATCCGGCGCTGATCGGGGCGGCGCGCGAACTGGGGATGATGGAGCGCCTATGAGAATCGAAGACGTGATGGTCCTGGCGCCGGTGATCCCGGTGCTGGTGATCGACGAGGTCGCGCACGCCGTGCCGCTGGGCCGGGCGCTGGTGGCGGGCGGCCTGCCCGTGCTCGAGATCACCCTTCGCACCCCCGTCGCCATGGCCTGCCTCGAGCGCATGGTCGGCGAGATCGAGGGCGCGGTGGTGGGCGCGGGCACCGTGCTGACGCCCTCGGCCCGGCAGGCCTGCGCCGACGTCGGCGCGAAGTTCTGCGTCAGTCCCGGCCTGATCGCCGGCGAGCACGACGACGGCCCGGTCCCGCTGCTGCCGGGGATCGCCACGGCCACCGAGCTGATGGCCGGCCTCAACGCCGGCTTCAGTCGCTTCAAGCTGTTCCCGGCCAACGTGGTCGGCGGCGTCGAGGCGTTGAAGGCCTTCGCCAGCCCCTTCCAGCAGGCGAAGTTCTGCCCCACCGGCGGGATCAACGCCAAGAACGCGCCGGACTACCTGGCGCTGCCCAACGTCGCCTGCGTCGGCGGCAGCTGGGTCGCCCCGCCCGACGCCGTGAAGGCCGGCGACTGGGACCGCATCACCGCGCTGGCGCGGGAAGCCGCGGGGCTCGCGAGGCCGGGAGCGTGAGCGAACGGGCGGCCAACGAGCAGCTCCGCTGGGCCGTCAGCGCCGACGCCCGGCCCAGCGACGAGGGCGCCGCGATCGTCAGCGTCACCGGCCGCAACGCCATGGTGCCGGAGCTCTCCTTCGACATGCTGGTCGACTGGCACGCCGGCGCCGAGCAGGCCGACGTGGAGGGCCGCGCGCTGGTGATCCTCTCCCTGCTCTTCAAGGAGCTCGCCGCCGAGTGCGAGCGGGTGGCCGGCGCGCGGTTCGAACGGGGCTGACGGCCGGTCCCCCTTAGCGGCAAAGTTGCAGCTGTTGCGGAAGCAACCTCGTTCGCTGAACCGTGTTTCAAATCCTGGCCATTTGTTGCAACATGCAACGAAGACGGGCGGCTGCAGGACCGCCGGGGGATTCCATGGGGGGATTGCTCCGGCGCGCCGAACGCATTCGCGCGACCGGAGGGGATCATGGCGGTCTATTTCTTCGAAACGATCACCGACGCCCAGGCGTCGAGCTTCAACTCCAGCACGGACACGCTGGTGTTCTCGACGACGGGTGAACGCGCGAACATCACGACGGTGCGCTACAACCCCGCGACGGCGACGTCCGCGGCGTCGATCACGCTCATCAGCGGCCTGACCGGCAAGACGGTGACGTTCACCACGGCCCTGGCCGACAACAGCAACAGTCACACGATCTTCCCCGATGGGTCCCAGCTGTTCATCGGCGATGGAAATCCCAGCACGGCCAACGGATCGGCGTTCGCGGACGGCGTCTTCGGCGGCGGTGGCGACGACACCGGCAACGGCGGCAACGGCAACGACCTGCTCCAGGGCAACCAGGGCAACGACCAGCTGGACGGCGGCGCGAAGTCGGGTACGGCCACCACCGGCGGCAACGACACCATCTATGGTGGCCAGGGCGACGACTTCATCGATGTCGACGACGGCGTCAATTTCGGCCAGGGCAACCTCGGCAACGACACCCTCATCGCGTCGAACGCCGATTCCACCAGCGCCAACACGCTGCTGGGCGGCCAGGGCGACGACCAGATCACCGGCAGCCCGGGCAACGACATCCTGTCGGGCGACCTCGGCACCGACACGCTCTCCGGCAACGGCGGCAACGACAGCCTGGCCGGCGTGGGCGGCAACGACACGATCCTCGGCGCCGGCGGCAAGGACACCGTCGACGGCGGCGACGGCAATGACACCATCGACGCCGCGGGCGGCGCCAACTCGGTGCTCGGCGGCAACGGCAACGACGTGATCGCCGCGGCCGGCGGCGCCACCGACGTCAATGTCATCAACGGCAACGCCGGCAACGACAGCATCACCTCGACGGGCTCGGGCGCCGACAACATCCTGGGCGGTCAGGGCAACGACACCGTCAGCGACAACGGCACGGGCAACGACTTCGTCAACGGCAACCTGGGCAACGATACGATCTCCGCCACGGCGACGTCGACGGGCGCCCTGACGATCAAGGGTGAAGACGGCGACGACAACATCAGCACGGCCGCGGCCACCGGCAACGAGAACATCGATGGCGGCGCGGGCGATGACACCATCGCGCTCGGCGCGGGCAACGACACCGTCACGGCCGGTGACAACAACGACTCGGTCAGCGACGCGGTCGGCGGGAACAACAACCTCGACGGCGGCGCCGGCAACGACCAGTTCACGACCAGCGCGGCCAGCGGCAACGACACCGTCTCCGGCGGCGCCGGCAACGATGTGATCAGCAACAACAGCACCGGTGGCGGCTCGGACAATCTGTCCGGCGGCGACGGCAACGACACCGTCACCACCTCCGGCGCCGGCGGCTCGGACACCCTCTCCGGCGGGCTCGGCAACGACAACCTGACCGGCGGCACGGGCAACGACAGCGTCGACGCCGGCGACGGCAACGACGTGCTGAACGGCGGCGCGGGCGCGGACAACCTCGCGGGCGGTCTCGGCAACGACACCATCACCGGCGGCACGGGCACCGACACGCTCACCGGCGGGACCGGCTTCGACCTCTTCGCGTTCCTGACCGGCGACTCCCCGGCGGTCGCCGGCGCGATCGACCAGATCAAGGACTGGGCGGGTGCGACCAACTTCCTGTTCTTCAACGGGCTGGGGACGGCCACGACCCTCAACTACACCGAGACGACCGGCACCGACTTCCCCGACGGCCTGGCCCAGGCCAACGCCCACCTGGGCGCAGGCAAGTACGTGGCGGTGCAGATCGGCCCCGATACGGTGGTGTTCGCCGACACCGACGGCAACCACTCCATCACCTCGGCGGATGACTGCGTCGTGCTGGTCGGCAAGTCGCTCAGCGACATCGACTTCACGAACATCCCGGCCTAGGCCTCGGCTTAAGACGGAAACGCCTGGGGCCGCCCTTCGGGGCGGCCCTTTTCGTCTAGCGCCCGACGAAGTTGCCGACGCGGCGCTCCGACACCGAGCGGACGCCTTCCTTGTAGTCCTCGGTGTCGCGCAGCCAGCCCTGCTCCTTGGCTTCCTTGTCGGTCTGGGCGCGGACGGCGGCGGCCAGGTCCCCGCGCAGGGTCTTCCGCGTCGAGACGATGGCCAGCGGCGCGTTCTCGGCGATCTCCTTGGCCAGCGCGAGGGCCGCCGCCCGCAGGTCCGCCAGCGGCACGACCTCGTCCACGAGGCCCCACGGCAGGCCGTCCTCGGCCTTCACGCGCCGGCCGGTCAGGCACATCAGCTCGGCCTTGGTCGGGCCCACCAGCCGGGGCAGCGTGTGGGTCAGGCCGAAGCCCGGGTGGAAGCCCAGCTTGACGAAGTTGGCCGCGAAGCGCGCGTCCGGCGAGGCGATCCGGAAGTCGGCCATCACCGCCAGGCCCAGGCCGGCGCCGACGGCCGCGCCCTGCACGGCGGCCACGATCGGCTTCTTGGCCGAGAACAGCCGCACCGCCTCGTCGTAGAGCGGGTTCACCGCGCCCAGGCCGCCCGAGCTCTCGCTGCGCACCAGATCGGCGCCGGCGCAGAAGTTCTTGCCCTCGGCCTGCAGCACCGAACAGCGCACCTCGACGTTCTCGTCGATGGCGTCGAAGGCGTTGGCCAGGTCGCGCATGAACTCGACGCTGACGTGGTTGTAGGGCGGCCGGTCCAGCGTCACGACGGCGACATGGCCGTCGACCGCCACGGTGATGTGGTCGCCGAATTGCGTGTTCATGTCTTCGTCTACTTTCTTGTTCCGAGCAGGTTCCTGGCCACCACCCACTTATGGACTTCGGTGGGGCCGTCATAGATGCGCATGGTCCGCAGCTTCGCCTGCATCAGGCTGAGCGGCAGCTCCTTGGTCATGCCCATGGCGCCGAACGCCTGCATGGCCCGGTCGACCGTCTCATAGGCCATCTCGGTGGCGAACCACTTGATCATGCTGATCTCGTTGCGCACATCGCGGCCCTGGTCGAGTTTCCAGGCGCAGTCGTAGGTCATCAGCCGGGTGGCGTGGATCTTGGTCGCGGCCTCCGCCACCCAGAACTGGATCGCCTGGCGTTCGGAGAGCGGCATGCCGAAGGTCTTCCGCTGCGGGGCGTACTCCAGCACCATCTCCAGCGCACG
>Ga0068865_100000818_pt1 | contig 17540 bp, 9 predicted proteins | sample KBSMisM12_FD_75293 | JGI IMG/M metagenome (GOLD analysis project Ga0068865, IMG submission 75293) | Miscanthus rhizosphere microbial communities from Kellogg Biological Station, Michigan, USA - KBS Miscanthus M1-2 | ecosystem: Host-associated > Plants > Roots > Rhizosphere > Soil ...
TGGCCGTCGCCTACGTGCGCGGCATCCAGGGCGATGATCCCCGCTACCTCAAGCTCGCCGCGACCCTGAAGCATTTCGCGGTGAACAACGTGGAAGTCGACCGCCAGAAGCTGAACACCAGCGTCTCCGAACGCATGCTCCACGAATACTGGCTGCCCCACTGGCGCGACGCCGTGGTCGAAGGCAAGGCCTGCTCCCTCATGGCCAGCTACAACGCCATCAACGGCACGCCCAACAACATCAACCACTGGCTCCTCACCGACCTGCTCAAGAACGAATGGAAACACGAGGGCTTCGTCGTCTCCGACCTCGGCGGAGTGAGAACCATGGTCGAAGGCCACGAGGCGAAAAAGATGACCTACGTCGATGCCGTCGCCAAGTCCGTCATGGCCGGCTGCGATTTCTCCGACAAGGAATACGAACAAAACATCCCCGCCGCCGTCCGCGAAGGCAAACTCACCGAGGCGCGCCTCGACGACGCCCTCGCCCGCGTGCTCCGCGTCCGCTTCCGCCTCGGCGAATTCGATCCCTTCGACTCAGTCCCCTACAGCAAGATCTCGCCCGACGTCATCAACAGCCCCGCGCATCGCGCCATCGCCCTCAAGGCCGCGCAGCAGTCCATCGTGCTTCTACAGAACCGCGACCGCATCCTCCCGCTCGACAAGACCAAGCTCAAGCGCATCGCCGTCCTCGGCCCGCTCGCCGATCAAATCCTGGCCAATAATTACAACGGCAAGCTGCCCTCCGTGGTGACTGCGTTGCAAGGCATCAAAGACCGCGCCGCCCCAAGCACCGAAATCCTCCACGGTATCGGCGGCATTCTCGGCGGAAAAATGGACGATTGGCGCAAAACGTCACCCGAGCCCAAGCTCGATCTGGCCGCCGAGCTGGCGAAAGCCGCCGACCTCGCCAGGCAGGCCGATGTCGCCGTGGTCTTCGTCGGCACCAACGCGACCATCGAGCAAGAAGCGCGCGACCGCAAAACCCTCGGCCTCGTCGGCAACCAAGAGGATCTCGTCAAAGCCGTCCTCGCCGCCAATCCCCGCACCATCGTGATCGAGATGAGCGCCGGCCCGCTCACCGTTCCCTGGATCAAGCAAAACATCCCCGCCGTGCTCCAAGCCTGGTGGCCAGGCGAAGAAGGCGGCCATGCCATCGCCGACGTTCTCTTTGGCGACGCCAACCCCGCCGGCCGCCTGCCCCACACCGTTTACGCCTCCGAGCAACAGGTGCCCCCGCAGGACGAATACGACGTCACCAAGGGTTTCACTTACATGTATCTGAACGGCGCGCCGCTCTATGCCTTCGGCCACGGCCTCAGCTATACGACCTTCAAATACTCCAACCTCCGCGTCAGCGCGAAGAGCCTCCCCGCCGACGGCACGCTCACCGTTGATGTTGATGTTAAAAACACCGGTTCGCGCGCCGGCGACGAGGTCGCCCAGCTCTACGTCCACGAAGTAAACCCCGTCGTGAAACGCCCGGCCAAGGAACTGCGCGGGTTTCAACGTGTGAATCTCGCACCCGGCGAAAAACGCACGCTCACCTTTACGTTGCCCGCCTCCAAACTCGCCTACTGGGACGAATCCACGCATGCCTTCGTCGTGAACCCCGGCGCGTTCGACCTCCTCGTCGGCGCCTCTTCCGAAGACATCCGCGAAACCGCCCGAATCAAAGTCACCCGTTAATTCGTCCCCATGCGCCTCCCCCGCCTGACCGGCCTCGTCTCCTTCGCCCTGCCCCTCCTCGCCCTCGGCCAAACGCCCGCGCCCTTCCCCGTCGCCATCCAGGTGGACGCCGCCCAACCCGTCGGCCCGATGAAACCCATCTGGCGCTTCTTCGGCGCCGACGAGCCCAACTACGCGACGATGACGGATGGCAAAAAACTCATCGGCCAGATCGGCGAACTGCGGCCCAAGGACACGTTCTTCCGCGCCCACAATCTCCTTTGCACCGGCGACGGCACCGCCGCGCTCAAATGGGGCAGCACCAACGCCTACACCGAAGACGCCCAAGGCAAACCCATCTATGATTGGAAGATCCTCGATGAAATCTTCGACACCTACCTCCAGCGTGGCGTCCGCCCCTACGCCCAGATCGGCTTCATGCCACAGGCCCTCTCCATCAAGCCCGAACCCTACCAGCATCATTGGAAGCCCGGCCTGAAATACAGCGACATCATCACCGGCTGGGCCTACCCGCCGAAGGACTACGACAAGTGGCGCGAGCTCGTTTACCAATGGGTCAAACACTGCGTCGAACGCTACGGCCGCGCCGAGGTGGAAACCTGGTATTGGGAGGTCTGGAACGAGCCCAACGGCTCCTACTGGAAGGCCTCCAAGGAGGAGTTTCAAAAACTCCACGACTACGCCATCGACGGCGTGCGCCGCGCCCTGCCCACCGCCCGCGTCGGCGGCCCCGATGTCGCCGGCTCCGGCGGCAAGTTCATGGAGAGTTTCCTCGATCACCTCGTCAACGGCACCAACTACGCCACCGGCGCGAAGGGCACGCCCACCGACTTCCTCGCCTTCCACGCCAAAGGCGCCCCCACCTTTGTTGACGGCCATGTCCGCATGGGCATCGCCAACCAGCTCCGCACCATCGATGACGGCTTCCGCATGATCGCCGCCATTCCCGAGCTCAAGGACAAGCCCATCGTCATCGGCGAGTCCGATCCCGACGGCTGCGCCGCCTGCCAGGGCCCGCAGCTCGGCTACCGCAACACCACGATGTATTCCAGCTACACGGCGGCCAGCTTCGCCCGCAAATACCAGCTCATGGACAAACGCGGCGTGAACCTCGACGGCGCGCTCACCTGGGCTTTCGAATTCGAAAACGAACCCTGGTTCGCCGGGTTCCGCGTGCTCGCGACCAACGGTATCACGCTCCCCGTGTTTAACGTTTTCCGCATGTTCAGCCACATGGGCGGCGAACGCGTCGCCACGACCAGTTCGTCGGAAATCCCCCTCGCCGAAATCATGAAAACCGGCGTCCGCCAAAAACCCGACGTCGCCGCCCTCGCCAGTGTCGAGACCCGCAAGCTCGCCGTCCTCGCCTGGCACTACCACGACGACGATGTCCCCGGCCCGGCCGCCGATGTCGAACTCGCCATCGCCCACCTCCCCGCCGCCGCGTCCAAGGACAAGGTGCGCGTCACGCGCTACCTCATCGACGAAACCCACGGCAACAGTTTCACCGCCTGGAAAAAGCTGGGCTCCCCCACCGCGCCCACGCCCGCGCAATACGCCGAACTCGAAGCCGCCGGCGCCCTCGCGCAAACCACCGCGCCCAAGCTCACCCGCGATGCCGACGGCACAGCCAAGGTCAGTTTCCCGCTCTCCCGCCAAGCCGTCTCGCTCCTCGTGCTGGAGTGGTAAGCGCCACCGTCCCCCGTTTGCCCAATGACCACCGTCTCGCGTTCGCTGCTCGTCCTCCTCTTGTCGTCTGCCGCCGCCGTTCACGCGGCCCTGCCCGCGCCCGATGCGGATAACGGCGGCATCACGCTCCCTCCCGGTTTCCGCGCACTCGTCGTCACCGACAACCTCGTCGCCGGCCGGAAAATCGGAAACAACACCGACAGTCTGCGCTTCATCACCGTCGCGCCCAACGGCGACGTCTATGCGAAGACCCTCTGGGGCGGCATCATCGCCCTGCGCGACACCGATGGCGACGGACGTCTCGACCGGAAGCAGGAGTTCGGTTCCGGCGGCGGCACCGGCATCGCTCTGCACGACGGCTGGCTCTACGCCTCCACCAACTCCTCCGTTTACCGCTACAAATACACATCCGGCGAACTCGTCCCCTCCGGCGAGCCGCAGACCATCGTCACCGGCCTGCCCGACGAGCACAACACCCACAACGCAAAAGCCTTCGCCTTCGACGGCCAGGGACGCCTCCTCGTCGAGGTCGGCTCGCCCTACAACGTTTACAGCGACGGCGACCGTGCGCGCGGCGCCAAGGGCAAGGCCCCCGCCGAGTTTCAGAAAACCCACGGCGGCTTCTGGCGCTTCGACGCCGACAAACCCAACCAGACTCTGGCCGACGGTTACCATTTTTCCACCGGCCACCGCCACGCCATCGCCCTTGCCTGGAATCCCACCTCGCGCGCTTTTTTCATGACGCAGATGGGACGCGACCAACTCAACGCCGTGGACCCCGTGCATTACACGGCCCAGGACAACGCCGAACGCATTTCCGAAGAGTTCCATCTTCTGCGCGAAGGCGCGGACTTCGGCTGGCCGTTCACCTACTACGACCCGCTCCGCAAGACCCGCATGCTCGCGCCCGAATTCGGCGGCGATAATCAGAAACAGGCCGAGCCCGGGAAATACCCCGACCCGCTCATCGCATTCCCCTCCCATTGGGCCCCGCTGCAGATGACCCTCTACACCGGCACGCAGTTTCCGGCCAGATATCGCGGCGGCATGTTCATCGCTTTCCATGGCTCCTGGAACCGCGCGCCTCTGCCGCAAGAAGGCTACAACGTGTGCTTCGTGCCTTTCGATTCCAAGGGCATGCCCACCGGTGCCTACGAGGTTTTCGCCCGCGGCTTCGCCGGCAAGGACGTGTTCACCGCCGTGCGCGACGCCCGCTACCGTCCAGGCGGCGTCGCCGTCGGCCCCGACGGTTCGCTCTACATCGCCGAAACCAACAAAGGCCGCATCTGGCGCGTGATCTACACCGGCGAAACCTCCGCCACCGTCGCGCCCGCCAACCCGCTCGCAACCCCGGCGACTCCTTCCGTCCCCGTCGTGAAGACGCCCAAACCTCCCGTGGTCATCAACCAACGCGGCAAGGATCTCTACGGCCAGATGTGCGCCACCTGCCACATGGCCGACGGCTCTGGCGTGGCCAATCTCCAGCCTGCGCTCCTCGACAGCCCCGTCGTCAAAGGCGATCCCGACCAACTCATCCGCGTGCTCCTGCGCGGTCCGGCCGCCGTGCTGCCCGCCGACCGCCCCAAATATTCCAACGTCATGGCCGCCTTCGGATTCCTCCGCGACCGCCAGATCGCCGACGTCGCCACTTACCTTCGCCAGGCTTTCGGCGACGGAACCACCATCGAACCGGCCGACGTCGCCGCCGCGCGCAAAGCCCAGCCATGATCCGCTCGCGCCGGGCAACCATCGTCATCCTGCTCGGGCTCGCTGCTTGTTTTGGGCAACCGGCTCGCGCTCAATCCGGCGAGCCGTCGGGCGAGGCGAGCCGCCCCGTCGGCCTGCGCTATGCCGGCCGACCGGCCGAATTGGCGGTGTTTCCCTGCACGCCCCACAGCCTGCGCGTCGTGATCGCCCCGACGCAGGACGGCGCCCCCGCGCCCGCCGCCATCCCGGATTCCCCGATTTTCGCCCCGCGCACCTGGTCTCCGGCGGCCCTTCGCTGGCGCGGCGAGGACAGCGTTCCCGAAAAGGAAACACGTGTGGGTGACTTCACGATCCGGATACAGGCACGGCCCCTCAGCCTCACGGTTTCCGACTCGAAGGGCCGGCCGGTGCAAACGCTGCGCTTCGATGACAACACCACCGGCTTCGCCTTTCACACCGGCACGCGGCCGATTCTCGGACTGGGCGAAGGCGGCGCGCAGTTTGATCGCAACGGGAAAAAGTTTCCCTACTTCAACGGTCAGCACACACCGGACCGCTCCACGCTGGGTGCCCGTATCGCCATGCCCTACCTCCTCGGCACCGAAGGTTGGGCGCTCCTCGTCGTTTCATCCCCGGGCGATTTCGACCTCACGAACGGCCAAGGAAAATTCCAACCCGTTGCCAACGCCGCCGCCGGCCTCGATCTCATCGTCGCGGACGCCCGCGACCCGCAGACCTGGTTCACCGAACTCGCGGAGCTCACCGGACGTCCGGTCATGCCGCCCAAATGGGCCTTGGGCTACATGCAGTCGCACCGCACGCTGGAGTCCGCCGCGCAGATCCTGGCGGAGGCCGACACCTTCCGTCAAAAAAAGCTGCCGTGCGACGCGTTGATTTTTCTCGGCACCGGCTTCTGTCCGGCGGGCTGGAACACCGGACACGACTCGCTGGGATTCAACCCCAAGATCTTCGATCGTTCCCCCGCGGAGGTGATCGCCGATATTCACCGTCGGAATTTTCAGTTCATCGCCCATGTGACTCCGCCGCCGGTCACATCGCTCAAAGACGCCAAAGGCAAAACCATCCGCCTAGCTTGGGATGGCGATCGCCTGCACGGCACGTTTCAAGATGCGCCAAGCACGGTGACCGCCCCCACCCACATCGTGGCCTACTGGCAACGGCATCGCGCGGCTTTCACCGCCGGCATCGACGGCTGGTGGCCGGACGAAGGCGACGGGTTCGACCTCGAGTCGCGCTTCGCCCGCGCGCGCCTGTATTACGACGGCCCGCTCTCGGATCGCCCGAATCGCCGCCCGTGGAATCTCCAGCGCAACGGCTACCTCGGCGTCGCCCGTTACGGTGGCTGGATCTGGTCGGGTGACGTCGAGTCGCGCTGGAAGGCTCTCGCCGCTCAGGTGCCGGTCGGCATCAACCATTCCCTCAGCGTCTCGCCCTATTGGGGCACCGACACCGGAGGCTTCCACCCCACACCGGAATTCACCGGCGAACTCTTCGTGCGTTGGTTCCAGTTTTCCGCCTTCTGCCCGTCGTTCCGCTCGCATGGCCGCGCCTGGCAACTGCACCTGCCGTGGGGTTGGAACACGGAAAATCCCGGCCCGCCCGAAGGTGCCCGTCCACCTCCTCCCGGCGAACTGCCGAACGCGCAGGTCGAGCCGATCTGCCGCCACTATCTCGAACTGCGCTATCGCCTGCTGCCCTACACCTACGCCCTCGCACGTCAGGCCCGCGACACCGGCCTTCCGCTCATGCGCGCGCTCTGGCTGCACTACCCCGATGACGTCACGGCCGCCGCTCGTGGCGACGAATACCTTTGGGGCCGCGACCTGCTCGTCGCGCCCGTCGTGGAGCGCGGGGCAATCAACCGCCACGTCTATCTGCCCGCCGGCGTTTGGTATGACTGGTGGACCGGCGAACGCATCGAGGGCGGTCGCGAGATCGTTCGCCCCGTCGACCTCGCGACGCTCCCGCTCTACGTCCGCGCCGGCGCGATCATCCCGCTCGATCCACTCCGCCAATACGCGATGGAGCCGGTCTCCGAGCCCACGACGCTCCGCATCTACCCGGGCGCCGACGGAGAGTTCTCCCTCTACGAAGATCAAGGCGACACCAACGATTACCTCAAAGGCGCCTCCGCCACGATTCCCGTCCGTTGGAACGACAAAGCCCGCACGCTCACCCTCGGCGCCCGCCAAGGCGCCTATCCGGGCATGTCAAAAAATCGCGTTTTCCGTGTTGTCTGGATGATGTCCCAAAACCCAGCGTCCACCGAAGTCCACTTTGACGGCTCCGAAATCACCTTGAGCGCGCCCCAACCCTAAAACACCACCTGCACGCTCCTGCCATGCCCCGCCCGTTTCGATCATCGCCCCGACCACTCGCCCTGCTTCTCCCGCTGCTCGCACCGGCGCTTTCCGCCCAAACCACCGAGCTGCCCCCGGTGGTCGTGACAGCGACGCGCAGCGCGCAACCCGCCGACACGCTGCCTGTCGCCGTCACGGTTTTCTCCTCCGACGACCTGCACGCTTCGCCCTCGCTCGCCATCGACGACGCCCTGCGCTCCGATCCCGCGTTCAGCCTCTTCCGTCGCACCGGCAGCCTCACCGCCAATCCCTCGTCTCAAGGCGTTTCGCTTCGTGGCATCGGTCCCAGTGGAGCCAGCCGTTCGCTCGTCCTCCTCGATGGCGTCCCGCTCAACGATCCCTTCGGCGGCTGGGTCGCCTGGACCAAGATTCCCAAGCTTTCCCTCACCGGCGCCGAGATCGTCCACGGCGGCGGCTCGGGCGCCTGGGGCAACGCCGCCCTCGGCGGCACCGTGCAACTCTTCACCACCCCGCCGGCCGGCAACCACGCGTCCGCCGAGGCGCTCATCGGCGATTTCAACACCCGCGGCGGCGAGGTCGCCGTCACCGGCTCGACCCCCGACAACCGCAACCGCGTCACCGTGGACGCCGCCGCCTTCACGACCGACGGTGTTTATCTGATCCGCGATCCCGGCGCCATCGACCGCCGCGCCGCCCTCGATTACCAACGCGCCCAGGCCACCTTCCGCCGGGCGCTCACCGCCACGCTCGACCTCACCGTCACCGCCCGCCTCTACGCCGAGAACCGCGACAACGGCACTCCGCTCCAGGGCAACTCCTCCGACGAGAAATTCCTCTCCGCCGCGCTCACCGGCTCCGACACGAACGCCTTCACCTGGTCCGCCGTCGTTTACGCCCAGGACCAGTCGTTCGCCTCATTTTTCTCCTCGGTGAACACCGCCCGCACCGCCGAAACCCCGGCCAACAACCAATACGACGTCCCCGCCACCGCCGTCGGTGGCGCGTTCACCGCGACGTGGGGCGGGCCCTCCGACGACGCGATCACCACGGTCGGCGTCGATACGCGCACCGTCCAAGGCGAGACCGACGAGTCGTTCCTGTATTCCGTTCCGCTCAGTCAATTCACCCGCGACCGCCGCGCCGGCGGTGAACAAGCCTTCGCCGGCCTCTTCGCCCGCCACGACCGCGCGCTCACCGCCACGCTCCGCGCCTCGGCCGGAGCGCGTGTCGATTATTGGCAAAACACCGACGGTTTCCGCCGCGAGCGCAACACGCTGACCAACGCCGTCACCCTCGACCAACACTTCGCCGACCGCGATGGCGTCGAGTTCAGCCCCAATCTCGGCCTCTCGTGGCAACCCGCGCCCGCCGTCCGTGCCCGCGCCTCCGCCTACCAGGCCTTCCGCGTCCCCACGCTCAACGAATATTACCGCCCCTTCCGCGTCGGCGCCGTCACGACCAACGCCAACCCCGCGCTCGATCCCGAAACCCTCACCGGCTTTGAAACCGGTCTCGATTTCGGCCGCGCCAATGCGCCCGTCGGCGCCTCGCTCACCGCCTTCGTCAACGAACTCCACGACGCCGTGAGCAACGTAACGATCGCCCCCAACACCCGTGAACGCCGCAACCTCGACCGCGTCCTCGTTCAAGGCCTCGAAGCCTCCGTTCATGCCACCCCGCACCGCACGCTCACGCTCGAAGCCGCCTACCTGTTCACCGACGCCCGCGTGACCGCCCCCGGTGCCAACGCCCCTGCCGCGCTCGACGGTAACCGCCTCGCCCAAGTCCCCCGCCACACCGTCACCACCTCGGCCACGTGGAATGCCCCCGCCGCGTTCCGTTTCACCGCGCGCGTCCGCTGGTTTTCGATGCAATACGAGGACGACGAAAACACGCTTCGTCTCGATCCCGCCGCCACCGTCGATCTCGGCGTCTCCCGCCGCTTCGCCCGCCGCTGGGAAGTATTCGCCGCCGTCGAAAACGCCTTCGACGCCGAAGTCCAGACCGGCCGCACCTCCGCCGGTGTCGTCAACGTGGCCCCGCCTCGCTGGTCCCGCGTGGGACTGCGCTACGACTGGTGACCACGACCACACGTCGCCAGCGCACTCCGGCGTCACCGGCGCCGCTCAAGGCGCGTCACCCGTCTGCTGCGCACGGTAAAAGCGACGGCTGGCGATTTGGGCTTGGGTCTCCGTAAAGGTGCCCGCGGGCGTCGTGACCGTGCCGTTGGCCACGGGTTGCCACGTCGCCAGATCGGTGGAGCGTTCGATGGCATAGGGCAGGCCCGCGGTTCCGGTGACGGTGAACTGCATGCGACCGTCCGCGGTGAGCGAGAGCCCTTGGATTTCGAGTTTAATGGGCGCGCCTTCGACGAAGACGAGGTTCGAGGCGTAGGCGGTCGTAAACCGGACGTCGTCGATATAAAAAGTCGGCGCGTCGGCCCCTTTACCGTTTTGGAAAAAGATACGCTTGATGTCCGGACTGCCCTCGACGCCAAGATTCTTGAGCGGGATTTCGATTTTTTTCCAGGTGTTGGCCTCGGGCGCGGCAATACCCACCCAGGGGCCCGAGACCGAGTCGCTGCGCTGGAGGAACACCCCGATGTTCTGCCCGCCGACGGTGCCGCCGTGGATCCAGAAGGTCAGGGTCTTGTAGGCCGAGGTGTCGAGCGCCGGTCCGGCATAGGACAAACCAAGAGAGCCCCAGGCACCCGGAGTAACCGCGATGGAACTTGTGCCCGACTGGACCGTCGAGGTGTTGCTTAAATCGTGCGGTGCCCCCCAGCCGCCTTGGTCGCTCCAGCCGGCGGCCAGACTGTCTCCGTAGATGGCAAGCTCCTGGGGATTGGTGACGATGTTGGCCCCGGGCGTGTTGCTGAGGCGGTAGGTCAGCTTCCGGCCGCTCCACATATAAAAGGTAAGCTCGATCGGGTCGTTGGTCGTCGAGTCGAAGAAGCTCTTCGTGATGGCGAGGGTGTTGTTCGTGTAGTCCGGCAGGTAGGCCTCATTGAATTGCTGGAAGGAGGTCCAGCTGGCCGGCCCGGGATAGGGGGAGCCCTTGCCCACATACTTGGATTCCATCGTGGCGAGGAGATCGCCGTTGAACGCGCAGGGAATGGTGACGCCGAGGCTCTTGGTGCCGAGCGCCGCCGACAGAGCCGACGTGCCGAGATGACGCACGTGGAGCTTCCACGGCCGACCAGCGCTGAAGTTCGCGTCCAGCACAGTCTTCTCGCCGTATGCGCCCGAGGAGTATGAGGCGAGCAGGCCCGCCTTCAGCGTCAGGACATTGCCAGCGAGCGTGTAATCGGTCCCCGGCGCGAGCTCGGTCCCGCCCCTGGTCAGCGAGACAAAGGTGTTGCCGTTCAAGTTGAGCGGGACGGCAACATCCGCCGGTGCCCCGCTTTTCACGAAGACGAGGTCCGTCGCGCCGGTGGACGAGCGACTCGTCAGGCCCTGCATGTAGTAGCTGAACAATTCGGGGTCCTGCCACTGGTAGGTGACGCGGTTGAACTGACCGCCGGCGTCCCACAGCTGCCAGGTGACGCTCTTGGCGCGGGCGGCGGCGGTGTAGAGTTCGAAAAACTTCAGCATCTCGCCGCGCTCGACGGGATTGTTTTGCGGATTGTAGCCGAGGATGCCGAGTTCGCCGACGACGACGGGGATGCCGTTTGCGACGAAGGTGTTATAGACGTTGTTGATCGAGCCGTTGATGTCATTGATCACCGCGTCGTTGACGGTGGTCGCTCCGGTGATGTTCACGGAGAAAGGCCAGAAGCCGTAATAGTGGATCGTCGCGATCAGGTTGGAATCGTTCAGGGCGGCCATCGTGGCCTTGAGCGAATCGAGATATTGCTGGCCGGAATTCGTATTGATCGAGGGAAGCACGAGCGGGCGGGTGGCGTTGCCGCCGCCGGTGCCGCGCACGATGTTGAAGAAGGAGGTGTTCAGTTCGCGAAGCAGGGACATCTTCGTCGCGTCGTCTACGCCGTCGAATTCCGGCTCGTTGAGGCTTTCGAGCATGAGCGTGTTTGGGTAGTCGCGGAAGCGCGGGGCGATCTGCGACCAGAGCGCGTTGAAGCGGGCGAGCACGGCGTCGTGGTCAGCCGGCATGGCGCGCACCCAATACGAGTCGTGGTGGACGTTGAGCATCACGTAGAGGCCCTCGGCGAGCGACCAGTCCACGACCTGCTGCACACGATCCATCCAGGTGGAATTGACCGCGTAGCCGGGCCCAGGGCCCATGTGGGGCTCCCATGTCACGGGAATGCGGATACTTTTGTAGCCTTGGGCCTTGATCTGCTGGATCAAGGCCTGCGTGGTGAGCGGATTGCCCCACGAGGTTTCGGTGGGCGTCGCATCGAGCGTGTTGCCGAGGTTCCAACCGGGTTGCATGGCCTCGACGTAGGTTTGCATCGCCGTCTTGGCGGATGCAGGCGCCGCGATCAACGCGAACAACCAGCACAACACGATTCCGGCGACGGTGAGAATTCGTTGCAGTGGCTGCATCATCGGCCCGAGATCCGAAGAACGCGACGACATGACTGGGGCATTGGGCGACAAGGACGCAGAATCGAGGGCACACAAGAAGACGGGGCGGTGGAGGTGATGCATTGGTTTCTTTTTGTGATCTTGGTGGCGAATCCCTCCGGTCCGGTCTGGCGCGCGCTCGGTTCTGCGTGACGGAGAGATGTGCGAAGCCACGGCCGCGTTGGTCGGCATTCGCACAGTAGTCGCATGAAATGGGCGCACCCGACGGTGTGATTCATGACAAATCTGCGGGCTTCGGACGCCGCAAGTGCGGATTTGGCGGACGCGGGAATTCAGAACTGTTTTACCTCTCTTACCGTTCGATCGAGATGCCACATCGAACTCGGCGCCCCGTGCCCGACGGCGCTACGATTGGCTCCGGCCACCGGGCAGCGCGGCGCATAAGCGCATTCTTTTCCCGGACCGCTGCGAAAATCCGGCGGATTCTTTGTTCGGTTTTAAAAACGGCGGCAGTTAGTAGGTGAACCCATGAGTGATGATGCCGAACTGCTCCGCCGCTACGCCGACGACCACGACGAAGACGCCTTCGCCGAACTGGTCCGCCGCCACCTCGGACTCGTGTATCAGGCCGCACGGCGACAAATGGGGGATGCCCATTGCGCCGAAGATGTGGCGCAGGCCGTGTTCACCGATCTCGCCCGCAAAGCCCGGTCGCTTTCCGGACGTCCGTCGCTGGCCGGCTGGCTTCACACCAGCACGCGTTACGCCGCGATCCATGCCCTGCGCACCGAGCGCCGCCGGCAACTCCGCGAGCAGGAGTCCCACGCCATGAACGCCCCGCTGCATTCATCCCCCGCCAACGAAGGGGACTGGACCCGCCTGCGTCCCGTGCTCGACGACGCGCTTCATGCCCTCGGCGAACGGGATCGCGAGGCGGTGTTGCTGCGATTCATGGAAGGTCGGCCGTTTGCCGAAATCGGCGCAAGGCTGGCCATGACCGAAGACGCCGCGCGGATGCGCGTGGACCGAGCGCTCGACAAGGTCCGGAAACTCCTCGCCCGGCGCGGCGTCACCTCGACCTCGGCAGCCCTCGCCATGCTGTTGGCGGATCAGACTGCGGCCGCCGTCCCGGCGGGCCTGGCGGCGAAAATCACCACGACAACCCTCGCCCTGCAGGTGGTCGCTGGCGGCACGACCGCCGGACTCGGCCTTTTTACCCTTATGAGCACTGGAAAAATCATCACCGGCATAGCCGTTTGCCTACTCGGAACCGCCCTCGTTTACGAAACCGCCGAAAACCGAAAAACCCATGGCGCCCTGGCCGCGTCCCAACAACAGCAGGCCGAGCTGCTCGCCAAAGTGCAGGGGGTGGAAAACAACCTCAACTCGGTGACCAATCGGCTCCGGGCATCGGAGGAGGACGGCGCAAGATTGCTCGCCGCGCTCGACAGCGCCACCGCCAGCAAAACTCCGCCAGCGCCCCCGGCCCGCGTGCCGATCACCCACGATTATGTCGAATCCCGTTACAAGCACGCCCAGGAACTCGCCAAGGCCGGGCAAAATGAAGACGCGTTGAAGGAATTCCTCTGGTGCTACGACGAAGGCATGCCGCTCGTCACCGGATATGGAGGCGTGCGCGGCAGCTATCTTTTGTCGATGATCGTCAAGCTCGGGGAAAAATATCCGCCCGCGCTCACCGCGCTGCGCGAGCGCCGGGATCAGGCGGAACAACGGCTTCTGGCCAGCACCACCGATTACGATGCCACATCGGACTTCTCGAGTATCAACCACTACCTCAAAGAGGACACCCGCAACCTGCAATTTTACGACCAATTGAAATCCGACGACCCCCGGAAACCAGTCTTTGGTTCACATGTTTACGATGAGTTGACCAACGCGCAGCGCTACCGTGACGCGATCCAGGCCAAGCCCTATCGACGAATGAGTGAAATGGTCGAGACGCTCACCGATCGCCCCGCCGATATTCGGCAATCGCAGCGAACCGAAATCGTCAAGGTCACCGCCAAATACGTCGAAGTCCTGGCCGGCTCCGGCGATCTAGCCCATGCCCGCGAGCTCGCCGACCGCATCCTGGCCTACGACGGCTCACCGGAAGCCAGAACGCTTTTGCAACAGCATGCCGCGCGCGCCGGCCACCCCGAGCTGTTCACCACCGCCGTAACGCCATAGCCCGAGGCACGCCTGCCAGGGATCACGACCCATCTACAATCTTCGGAAGCTATTTATTCGCAATGAAAGCAAAACTCCTGGCCTCGATCTTCGGAATCGCAGTCACGCTGCTTCCTCTCACGGGATGCATGGGCACAAAGTTCAATTACACCTATGCACAAAAGATCCGCCCGGGAATGACCACGGACGAGGTCCTGATGGTGATGCAGTCAGAAGCATACACCAAGGAAGTCCACGGTGACGAAACCCAGTTCGTATGGGCCTACTTCAATCTCGCAGGCATGAAGGAAGTCCGCGTCCGTTTTGACCAGAGTGGGCACGTGATCGCCGATCCTATCATTTTTGGCGATGTGTCCTCATTGTTGAAACAAGTCCGTTATGAACACGCGCTGGAACTCGTTGAAAACAGCCTGAACGAAGAAGCGCTGAAGGAGCTCCTCTGGTGCTTCGACAAAGGTGTGCAGCCCGCCAAAGACTACGACGTGCGCCAAACCAAACTGCTGGCTACAATCGCCCGTCTCGGGGAAACGTATCCGCCCGCCCTCGCCGCCCTGCGCGAGCGCCGCGACAAAGCGGAGCAGCAGGTCCTTGCCACCGCCGACAACTTTAAGCTCAAAAATCCAAAAGACTTAAATCCATCGATAAATCTCTGCCGCCTGAACCACGTCTTGAAGGACGACGCCCGCACCCTCCAGCTCTACGATAAACTGCCGGCGAAGGACGCTCGAAAATCATCAATGGGACCGGCCGTTTTCGGTGAGTTGACGACCGCCCAACGCTACCAAGATGCGGTCGAGGCCATGAATTACCAAGGGATGTCCATATCGCTCGACTACTTGTTCGCGGCTCCCGCGCTGACCGCCACGGATCCCGATACCGCCTCCCTTCCGCGAGCCGAAACGATCGAGCTCTCCTCCAAATACGTCGAAGCACTCGCCGGAATCGGCGACCTGGACCACGCCCGGCCCCTCGCCGAGCGCATCCTAGCTTATGACGACTCGGTGGGAACAAACACGATTTTACAACAGCACGCCACGCGCGCCGGTCATCCTGAACTGTTCGCCACCGCCGCAATCCCCTAGCCAACCGCATCTCGGTCTCGCACGGGCCTCCCTGCGACTGGCCGTTAAACGCCCGGATTTTCAACGCAAAGATCGCCAAGATCTCGCAAAGGCCGCAAAGCCCGAACCGCGCCTTCCTTTGCGTTCTTTGCGCCCTTCGGATCTTTGCGTTAAAAATCCGATTCGCTCTCGCAGACCTGCCCATCGGAACGTTTCCCTTTGCCAGCCCCGCGCAGGTGGCTTTGCGTGACTCTCCAATGTATGACTTCCCTCTCACCGGCGCGCAGAAAACGTTTCTCCGCGGCGTCGGCCAAACCCTCGAAGCCTCCGTCAAGGTAGGCAAAAGCGGACTCACGCCCGAGTTCTACAAAGAACTCCAAAAACACCTGAACGCCCGCGAGCTGATCAAGCTCCGCTTTGTCGCCGCCGACCGCGACGAGCGCGCCGCCCTCGCCGAACAGATCGCCGACGAAGGCCGCTGCGTCTTCGTGAGCTCCGTCGGCGCCACCGCGCTGTTCTACCGCCAAAATCCCGACCCGGCCAAGCGCGTCATCGACCTGACCTGATTCCGGACCTCGGAATTTATGGCCGCAAAAAGTCACAAAAATTCCGTTCTGTTTTCGTTGCCCACCCGCGCGCCTATAGGCGCACGCAGGCCTCCTTCGCAGACAGAAATTTTGCGTCTTTTTGCGGCCAATCCTCCGTTCCGTCATCTGCGCTCATCTGCGCAATCTGCGGTTAAACTCCGTCATCCGTGTCCCTCCGTGTAATCCGTGGTTAATTCCGACGACACACTCCGCACCTACGGCTGGGACGACGCCTGGGCCGCCGCCTTCGCCCCCCACGCCGCTGCCGGCTACGAGCCCGCGCGCGTGGTGGTCGAACTGCGCCGCCATTACTACGCCGTCCAAACCGCTTCCGGCGAAGTGTTGGGCGAACTCACCGGCAAATTCCACCACGCCGCCGACCGCGACGCCCGCGCCTATCCGGCCGTCGGCGACTGGGTCGCCGTGCAAATCTCCTCCGACCGCGCCCGTGCGCAGATCCACGCGCTCCTACCTCGTCGCTCGTGTTTTTCCCGCCAAGCCGCCGGCGAACGCCAGGTCGAGCAGATCGTCGCCACCAACATCGACACCGTGTTCCTGGTCAGCGGACTCGACGCCAACTACAACGCCAAGCGCATCCAGCGCTTCTTTGTCGCCGCCCGCGACAGCGGCGCTCAACCCGTCATCATTCTCAACAAAAGCGACCTCTGCGAAGACGCCGAAAAAATCCGCGCCGAGATCGAGCTCCTCGTCCCCGGCATCCCGGTCGCCATCACCAGCACCTACACGCGCAAAGGTTTAAAATCCCTCGCCGAAACCTACGCCCTCCCCGGCCGCACGCTCGCCTTCGTCGGCTCCTCCGGCGCCGGCAAATCGACGCTCATCAACCGCCTCCTCAAGGACAGCGAGGCGATGCCCACCGGCGAAGTCCGCGAAAAAGACAGCCGCGGACGCCACACGACCACCCGCCGCGAACTCACCCAGACCCCCACGGGCGCGCTCGTGATCGACACGCCCGGCATGCGTGAATTCCAGCTCTGGGACGCGAAGGAAGCGGTCGAAGACGCCTACCCCGACATCGTGAACCTCGCCGCGCAGTGCCGCTTCAGCCGCTGCACGCACCTCACCGAACCGGGATGCGCGATCCGCGCCGCCCTCGAAGCCGGCACGATCCCGCCCGAGCGCCTCGACAGCTATTTCAAACTCAAAGCCGAACAGGCCGCCAAGTCCCCGAAGCAACTCAAGCCGGGTGCCCACGCCAGCGCCCCGGGTTGGCGCAAAAAAGCCGAAGAAGCCAAAACCCGCCCCTTCCGCCACCGCCAGCATAGCGAAGACGAGTGATTTCTTAAATGTGCGTCATTTCGTGCAGGAAAGCGCTGTCCATGCTTTTCCCCACAACGACGCTATGTGCCGTCGGGGGCTGTCTGAACGGTCTTGCGGCGTCTCGGGCGTCGCTTGGATTTTCGCGGAAACCAATACTGCATCGCCACGAGCAGTGCTGGAGCGACGTTGATCAGGGCTAGGACGATGCAGGCAGTGGTGCTCATTTGAGCCCGAGTCGGGCCGCCCTAAAATGGCTGTCAATAACCCGGGGCCGATTGTTTCCGATTTTATACGGACTTTGCACCGATCAAATTTTGCATCCCCGGCGGCATCAGCCGCCCCTCCGATCAATCGTGAAGGCCATTGGCCGAAACCGCTCCCAGAGAATCGCCCCATTGGGCGATTCCATTAGGGAACCTCTGAAAAACCACACATTAATTCGGAACATATTCGCTGGCAAAGTGTAGCATAGGAATGAGCCAACAGACATCGTTTCTCTCCTTGG
>Ga0068865_100000821_pt1 | contig 17500 bp, 22 predicted proteins | sample KBSMisM12_FD_75293 | JGI IMG/M metagenome (GOLD analysis project Ga0068865, IMG submission 75293) | Miscanthus rhizosphere microbial communities from Kellogg Biological Station, Michigan, USA - KBS Miscanthus M1-2 | ecosystem: Host-associated > Plants > Roots > Rhizosphere > Soil ...
CGCGCGCAAGCTCACGGATCCAGCGGGTCCTGCGGATCGGCGTGCAGCGAGGTCAGGTTGGCGACTCCCGCAAGGTCGAACGGCGAGATCCGCTTCAGCCCCGTCATCGGCTGGTAGCCCAGCTCAGTCGTGTTGCGCTGGGCGAAGACCGGCGCCTCGATGTAGCGGCTCTGGTCCTGCGAGGTCGTGATCAGCAGCGGCTTCGCAACCGGCGCGCCCAGCCGGAACATCAGCCGCACGGCGTTCCTGAGGTTGGTCGTGGTGTGACGCGCATAGGGGTCGATCACCACCGCGCCGGTCGGCACCCCGTAGCGGCCCACCAGCACCCGCTTCATCTCCACCGCCTCGGCGAAGGCCGTCTTGTTCGGGTGCACGTGGCCGCCGGAGACGACGATGAACGGCGCCGCCCCCTCGCGCCAGCGCCGCACGGCCAGCCGGGTGCGGAACGCGCCGCCCGGCGACAGGCCGGTCTCGGCGCCCTCCAGTCCCTGGCCCGGCACGACGATCGCCGCATAGGGCTTGGCGTTCCAGTCGAGCTTCCGCGCCCGCGCCGTGGCCGCCGCGTTCTCGCCGGTCTCCAGCGGCTCGTAGCGCGCCGCCTCGTCGCGCTGGTTGATCACCAGGAGGTCGAAGGCCAGCGCCGACCAGGGCGCGAAGAACGGCGGACTTGGCGCATCGGTCTCGGCCTCCAGCGCCGCGGTCTCCAGGCCGCGGAAATAGCGGTCGCCGGGCGCGTAGCTCGCCGAGTCGATGTCGGGATAGCGCGGCTTCTCGGCCAGGCCGTAGACGCGGAAGAGCCGGTTCACGCCGCCGGCGGTCTCCGTCCAGGCCGCCCGCATCATCGCCGCATCGTCCAGCCCGGCGTACTTCTGGAACCGTCCCGACGGCCGCATCTGGTCGCGCACCAGCGGGCCGAGCGGCCCTGCCGCCAGCCGCGCCAGCGCTTCGCCCGATTGGGCGATCTCGGCCTCGCTCAGCATCAGCCGCTCCACCGGACAGGCCGCAGCCCCCGGCGCGCGGCAGGCCGCCAGCACCTCGCCACGCGTCGCGGCCAGCCGCTGGCTGAGCGCCTGCAGCACCGGCTCGCCCGCCGTCGCCCGGCGCGCCGGATCGCTCGCCAGCAAGGTCAGCAGATAGGCGTTGCTGTCGGCGACGGGATCGTCGCTGTGCGCGAAGCGATAGGCCGCCGACTGCGCCCAGGCCGCCGGCGTCCATGACCCGGCCGCCGCGCCCAGCAGCGCCGCCGCCGCCATCGCCCCCCACCGCATCCTCGCCTCCCCCGACAAAGTTTCGCCCGGGCCCGGAACCCACCCGCCGCCTTCCCTGTTGTCGGGCGGTCAGGAACTTCTAAGCGCTGGGTCTTCATCATGCATGTCAGAGTACTCGCCGCCACCGCGGCTGCGATCGCACTTGCCGCGCCCGCGGCGCACGCGGCCAGTTTCATGGCGGTTCAGGCCACCTGCCTGGCGGGCTGCCTCGACCAGACCCAGACCTACAAGCAGACCTTCCAGGCCGCGAACTTCTCAGGACCGGTCAACATCGGCGCGCTCTCCTTCGACCGCAGTCTCCTGGGCGACCACCAGACCTCGGTCTTCCACGTCACCTTCTGGACCGCCGACGGCCGCGAGGTGGGCGACTTCGGCCACTTCATGGTGGGCAGCCTCGGCGGCCAGGTGCTCAACCTGAAAGGCGAAAGCTTCGCCTACGACTCCTCGCTCGGCGACCTGGTCATGAAGATCGAGTTGGACGGCTACGGCGCGGGCGGCGCCGGCGGCGGTGGCGGCGGCTTCAACAGCGTCCTGAGTTCGTCCGGCGGGGCCGCGGCGCCCGCGCCGTCCGACAACGTCGACCACGCCTGGGACGCGCCCCCGATGACCTTCCTGCCGCATGGCGTGGTCACCCAGGCCGATCCCCTGCTCATCGTCTCCGTGCCCGAGCCGGCCGCTTGGGCGCTGATGATGCTGGGCTTCGGCGGCATGGGCGCGGTCCTGCGTCGCCACCGTCTGCAGACGGCCTGACCTCGCGACGCCCTAGCGCCCGCTGAACACGGGCTTGCGCTTCTCCAGGAACGCGCGGCGCGCCTCCTGCCCGTCGTCGCTGGCGAACGCGCGGCGGATGTTGGCGACCTCGTAGCGGAGCTGGCCCTCCATGTCCCCGGTCTCGGCCCAGCGCGACATCCCGCGCTTCAGGAGGCGCAGCGTGATCGGCGACCAGTCGCAGAGGCTTTGGCAGTATTCGGCCAGCCGCGCGGCCAGCGCGTCGTCGTCCACGACCTCGCCGGCCATGCCCAGCTTCACGGCCTCCTCGCCCAGCACCGTGCGGTTCTCCATCATGAACCGCATCGCCTGCTCATAGCCCATGGCGTCCGGCAGGGTGATCGTCAGGCCCGCGTCGGGCGAGCCGCCGATGCGCGTGTAGCCGGCCATCAGCCGCGCGCTCCTGGCGACGATCCGCACGTCGGTGGCCATGGCCAGGCCCAGGCCCGCGCCCACCGCCACGCCGTTGATCCCGCCCACCACCGGCTTGTCGCAGCGCTTGCGGATCGCCAGCAGGAAGTTCCCCACCCAGCCGATGTCGTCCAGCATCGCGGTCTGCGGGGTATACGGCGTGTAGTTTTCCGACCCCGACAGGTCGAGCCCGGCGCAGAACGCGTCGCCCGAGCCGGTGATCGCCACCACCCAGACCTTGTCGTCGGCCGCCGCGGCGTCCACCGCCTCGACCACGCCCCAGGCCAGCTCCTGGCTGAGCGCGTTCTTCTTGTCCGCCCGGTCCAGCGCGATGGTCCGCACGTGACCGGCGTCGGTCACCTTCACCAGCTTGGTCATGGCGCATCTCCCCGTTGGTTTGCGCCACCATAGACGCGGGGATCGCCCGGCGCGAAGCCTCAGCCCGCGTAGATCGTGCCGGTCTCCACGAAGCACAGCGGGTTGCCGCTGGGGTCCTGCGCATAGAACGACTTCTCGCCCCACGGCCGGACCGACGGCTCGCCCGCCGAGGCCCCATGGACCATCTCGCCCGACAGGCAGCCCAGGGCCGCGGCCCGCGCATGCACCGCGCCGATGTCCTCGACCTCGAAGTAGAGCGCCTTGGGCAAGAGCTGCGGCGGGCTGACCTGCACGACCTGCAGCGTCACGTCGCCGGCGGTGAAATAGCACCGGGAGCCCATCTGCATGCGGCCCTCCTGGCCCAGCAGTTCGCCGTAGAACCCGGCCGCCGCGGCGAGGTCGTCAACCTCGACGTTGAGTCTGAACAGTCGCATCAAGTCCCTCTTGGTTGTCGTCCTGGCCGCCCCGGGACGCGCCCGTCACCGGGTCGCGCTCGAACCAGCCCAGCCAGTCGCGCGCCATCGCCAGGCGCCCGCTCTGCAGCCGATAGATCCGCGTGCGTCCCCGCCGCTCCTGCGCCAGCAGCCCCGCCGCCATCAGCACCTGCAGGTGCCGCGTCGTCGTCGGCCACGCGTGGCCGAACAGCCCGGCGATCTCGCCCGCGCTCATCGCCCCGCCGGCGAAGTTCAGGCTGATCAGGATCCTGCGCCGCGCCGGATGCGCCAGCGCCGTGAACGCCGCCTCATAGGCGTCCCCGCTCGCCCGCGCCTGATCGCTCGTGGTCATCTCGCGACGTCATTTAGCATCCACGCTAAATAAATCAACAGCCCTACTCCCCTTTGGGGGCTCCCGACGGAAAGGTCTGCCTTCGGGCGGCGCGGCAACGTCTGCTATCGACCCATTGCGGACGTTGAAGCCGTTGCCGCCCTGCCCGACCGATGTCCGCTTTCAACCCTGTGCGGACATCTGGCGCGGAACGGGCACTCACGGGCTCGTGCGGGAGCCCCGGATGATGTGGGGCGTCACGACGATATAGAGGTCGGTTTTGGTGCGGCTCCTGTGCTGAGAGCTAAACAGCCACCCGAGCGCCGGAACGTCCCCCAGTCCTGGGACGCGGACGTGGTGTGTAAGCTCGGCTTCCTGGATAAGGCCGCCGATGGCGAAAGATTCGCCATCGCGAACGGTCGCCGAGGTGGACGCTTCGCGCTGGCTGATCGCGGGATAACCCTGCGAGTAGCCGGTCACGCTGGAGACTACGGCGAAGACATGCGAGGTAACGAAGCCGTCGTCACTTACGCGCGGCGCGATCTGCAGCGTGACGCCGACGTTCACGTACTGCACCTGCTGCTGGACGGCGTTGACTCCCGAGACCGCGATCGACGTGAGGATCGGCAGAGCGTCACCGGTGATTATCTTGGCCGTCGATCCGCTTTGCGCGGCGATGCGCGGCCTTGAGACGATGCGGCCCTCCCCCTTGTCTATCTGGGCGTAAAGCGCAGCCTGCATATTGAGCGCCACGCCGCCGTTGGCTGAAGTGTTCGCTAGGCCGGGATAGTCCCCGCGCACGAGCGCGTAGCTGGCGGTGGCGATCTGGCCGCCGGGCGCCGCAAAGTCGATCCCCAGGTTGCGTGCGCCCGTCTCCGTAAGCTCAACGAACATCGTCTCCAGCACGACGCTGGGAAGCGGCCTGTCCAATTCCGCGATCTGGGCCTTCAACTGGCCGACCACGGCCGGCGAGCCCTTTAGCACGATGGCGTTCATCCGCCGGTCGACGCCGATGTTGGCCGAGACCGCCCGGCCGAACGGCTCGGCCGCGGGGCCCTGAAGATCCAGCGGCAACGTCGGGCCCGGCGAGGTGATGCCGCCGGCGGTGTAGCCCTGCAAGCCCGCTGAGCCGAAAGCCGGCTCCTGCGGGGCGAAGGCGTCGTTAGGCCTCACATTGGCGGCGCCGGCGAGCAGGCCGGCGACCTCACTGACGTCGGCGTATTTGAGGGGCACGGCCTCGAACACTTCGCCGGGCCCGGCGATGAGCGCCGGGGCGTCGGCCTGGGAGCCCGTCGTCTGAAGCTGACGGGGCGAAGTTGACGCGAGCGGGGCGGTAATCCAACCCGGCGGCGCGACCTGCCCGGCCGCCGGCGACGCGGCAAGCGCGAAAGCCAGTGCCCGGGCGGTCAGGACTTTGCGTTGGGCAAGCATGAGGCAAGGTTCACAAGACAGGCCGGCTGCTCCCGCGAGCGCGGCCGCAGCCGGCCTGACGCGGCTACTGGGCCGTCAGGCGCTTGCCCGTCACCTGGCCGGCCACGTGCGCCACGTTCGCGTTGGTTGTGGGATCGAACACATCGAGCGTGAACGGCCCGGAGAATGCCTGGCCCTTGGCTTCGACCTGCACGTTCTCCTTGATGAGAACCTTGCCGTTCAGCTTGCCGGTCGCCGGATCGTAGCTCAGTGCGTAGTGATTGAGCGCGTAGCTGAACGGACCAGTCGTGGTCCAAACGCCCATGCAGAAATTCTCCGACGCCGGCGAGCGGCCGCCGCTGTTCATGATCTCCGTGCCATCGTCGTGCCAAGCCGCGTAGCCGAAGTCGAACAGGTTGCCGCCCACGTAGAACTTCACGTCCCACAGCCCGACAATGGATTGCGCGCCGCCGGTGACGGCCGCCTTCAGCAATTGCGGATCGCCCGCGCGGGCCGGCGCCTGGTCCCAGGCCGCGGGCGCGACGGCAGCGGTGTCGCCGCAGCCTGCCCAGGCCGCTGGCGCAGCCAGCCCGAGCGAGCCGAGCGCCGCCAGGCCGACGAAGGAACTTCGAACCGAAAATCGCATGAAAAGTCTCCCGGAAACCATCGCCCGGCCGATCCGGGCGTCGCGCACGAGTCTCGGCCAGGTGAGCGTGGAGCGGTTCCGATTTGGCGCCGATCAGGCGCCGATCTTTGCCCGACCCGGCAACGAGTCAGCAGCTCGCGCGACCGAAGCCGTGGAACAGACGCCGACAACTTTCGGACCCCCGTCGCCGACGTGCAGCGCGATTCCCAGCTGACGCCAATTTTCCACCGATCTCTCGCCGACCCAGGCGCGGGTGGTTACAGTGCAGATGACCCCGGTCGGCGATCCGGGGTCTGCCTGGGTCGGGTCCATGGATAAGCTCGCTTTCGATACCGGACCGCCCCGTCGCGTGGACTTGGCGCTGGAGCCGAATTTCACCGTCGGCTGCCTCGCCGTTCGCCCCTCGCGGCGGGAGGTTGAAGGAACCGGCATTCAGCGCACGTTGCAACGCAAGGTGATGCAGGTTCTCGTCGCTCTGGCCACAAGCAGGAGCGAAGTCGTCTCGCGGCGGGAGCTGGTCCAGCGATGCTGGGCTGGACTCTCGGTGTCCGACGACGCCGTGGACCGCTGCATCGCCCAGCTGCGGGCGCTCGCCGCGGTTTGGCCCGAAGTCCCGTTCGCGATCTGCACGATTCCAGGTGTCGGCTACCAGCTCCAGCCCACGCAGCCCCCTGGGGGACCGTCGGTGGCGCTTCAGCGAGCGCATCGGCCCAAGCTCGCGGTCCTGCCCTTCATCAGCCTGAGCGCCGACCCTTCGCAAGACTACTTTGCGGTTGGAATGGTGGAGGAGATCGTCACGCTCCTGTCGCGGTTCACAACCTCATTCGAAGTCATCTCCGCCGGTCCAGGTCTGTTTATGGACGGTCGCAGCGTGACCCCCCGCGACGCGGCGCGCGAACTGGACGTAAGTTACCTCCTCGAGGGCAGCATCCGCCGAGATGACCACCGGATCCGCGTCACCGTCCATCTGACCGACAGCCCCAGCGGCGTGGAGCGATGGGCCGACCGCATCGAAGAGACGAGCGGAGACCTTTTCAGCGTTCAGGACCGCGTCGCCGAGAAGGTGGCGGGCGCGCTAGAGACCGTCATCGAAGACATCGGCCTCGCAACGGCCGTCAGGCGCGAGCCTACCGACCTCGACGCCTACGACCTGCTCCTGCAGGCGATGGAGCTGTTCCGGCAGCCGGGACGCAAGCCGATGTTGGAGTCGATCGAGTTACTGGAGCGAGCCGTCGCACTCGATCCCCGGTTCTCGATCGCGCTCGGACACTCCGCCGTGTGCCATCGGCAGATCGTCGATCATGAGTGGTCTGACGACATCGCCATGTTCCGGCGGCGGGGCCTCGAATACGCCGAGCGGGCCCTTGCCGCTGCACCGCGGGACGCTCGAGTCGTGGCGCACGTCGCGGCAGGGTTGTCGGGTCTGGAGGACGGGATCGATCGCAGCCTTGCCCTCGCCGATGAGGCCATCGCCCTGAACAGTGCGTCCTCTTTCGCCTGGCTGATCAGCGGGTCGCTGCGCTTGCGGGCCGGCCAACCGGATCACGCAGCAGCTCATCTAGAGCGCTCCCTGCTGCTCGACCCGATCTCCAACCGCAGCGGCTTTTCCAGGATGTACCTCGCCTCTGCCCGGTTTCAGCAGCGGCGATTTGAAGAGGCGCTGGCGCTTTTCCGCACAACGACACATCGCCTCCCGCTGAGCCATGCGATCCTCGCCTCACTCCACGGACATCTCCGCGATGTCGATACCGCGCGGACTGAGTACGAAGCCTTCGAGAGCTCTGAAGCCGGCTCGCTACAGAAGTTCATAGATATCTGGTTTTCAAGCGAACCCCACCGTACCCTCTTCGTGGAGGGCCTCGCCGCGGCGCGTCTCCGCTAACCAGATGGGGCGAGGTGGCGCTTTCCACCCTTATCGGACCCTCGCCACGCAGTCGGCTCTGCGCCAGGACATGTGGCCGTCACCGGCTATGCTCTTCGCACCTCAATGCCGGAGTGCTCTATGACGGGACGACTTGCTGTCGCTGTTGCGGCGATCAGCCTCCTCGCCACCTCGTCCACCGAGGCTGACCCACGCAAGCTTGAGGGGCAGTATTGGGTCGGGTCAAAGACGATCCTCGACGCCCCCAGAGGTGAGAAGAAGGATCGCGTCTATCTCTCGCTGACGGGGAAGACGGCCCGAGACGTCTACGAAGGAATGTCCGCGAAACCTGTCCGCAGTGCTTGTGACGAGGCCGCATGGGTTAAGCGAGCCGGGGACCTCGAATGCACAAGGTCAAGCGCGGCTGACGTGACGTGCAGCTTGGCCATCACGCTGGACCGGGGGCGAACTGCGACTGGCTCCGTTTGCTAGACAAGGGGTCGCCTTTCCACCCATCTCGGTCGTTCGGAAGTTCCGCTAACTGCCTCGGACCGATACGGCTGCGAGTGCGGCCGTCGGGCTAGCCCCTAAGCCGAACCTCTACTTCCCGACCGAGCGGTAGATCAGCCGCGTGAAGACGACGCTCTGCGCGTCGGTGGCGCCGGCGCGGCCTTGCACGCTGGCCGCCAGCGGCTTGGCGGCGACCACCTGGTCCTCGCTCATACCCTGGGCCTTCAGCTTGCCCACCGCATCGCGCGCGTCGACCAGCAGCTTGCGGTACCTGACCAGGTCGTCCTTGCTCATCAGCGGCCCGTGGCCCGGCACGATCTTGGTCTTGGCGTCCGCCCGCTTCAGATAGGCGTCGACCGCGGCGACGATCCCGTCGATGTCGCCCTTGTCGCCGATGTCGACGTTCGGATAGCGCGAGCCGATCGAGACGATGTCGCCGGTCGCCAGCACGTCGGCGTCCCTGACCCAGACCGCGGTGTCGCCCTGCGTATGCGCGTTGGGCATGTGCACCAGCTCGGCCTTGCGGCCCTTCACGGCCAGGCTCAGCGTCGTGTCATAGGTCTTGCCCGGCAGGGCCGCGGCCGGCGCCGGCGGGGTCTTGGCGCCGGTGAGCGCGTTGGTGGTCCCCTCGGCCATGCTGGACTTCAGCTTGGCGTGGGCCACGATCAAAGCCCCGTCCATCCAGAAGGCCTGGTTGCCGCCCGTGTGGTCGCCGTGCAGGTGGGTGTCGACCACGTAGCGGATCGGCTTGTCCGACAGCTTGGCGACCGCCGCCTTGATCTTGTCGTGCAGCGGCGCGAACTCGGTGTCGACCATGATCACCCCGTCGTCGCCGGCGATCACAGTGATGTTGCCGCCCTGCCCCTGCAGCATCCAGGTGTGGTGGCCGAGGTCCGTCGCGGTGATCTCCGTCGCCGCGAAGTTCGGCGCCTGCTGCGCCATCGCCCAACCCGACGCAAACACGCCGCCCGCCGCCATGACGGCGAATGCCAGCCGCTTCATCCGAACCTCCCGAAAGCCCGGCGCGCATCATGCATGGCCGGGCCGGCCCCGCAACGCGCCGGCTCAGACCCCGCAGGCGAACAGGCTCACGTACCAGCGCGTGCTCGATGTCGAAGGCGTGGTCCTGAAGCCGGCCACGCCGGGAAGGCCGTTGGCCAGTCCGCCCAGGGCGTTGGCGAAACTTTCCTCGCCCGGGTCGGCGCGCACCTCGTTGCTGGCGACGGGATAGCCGCCGCGGCTCGCCGAGGCGTTCGACAGCATGCGCACCCGGATCCGCCCCAGCGCCTGGCCTCCAAGGGTCGCGCCGGTGTTGGCCTGGGCGCCCAGCGCCTGGCCGATACGCGTGGCCAGCTGCTGGCTGGGCGCGCCCTTGCCCTCGCACCAGAAGACGTCGACGTCCCAGCCGGCCGCATTGACCGTGCTCTGGACCACCTTGGCCGCCGGGCCCGCGTTCGAGAGCGGCGAGGCCACCGCCGTCGCCGTCGGCGGGGGAGCCGTGGTCCCACCGCCGCCCGCCGGCGCCGCCTCCGGCGCCACGTCGGTGCTGCGCACCGCGTCGGTCATCAGCGCCAGGGCCGTCACCTCCTCCGGCGTCAGCTTGCCGGCGTGCTGGCGCACTTGCCCCACCGTGCGCAGCGCCTGGCCCAGGGAGCCCTTCAGCTCCTTGTTGTCGAGGCTGCTCACATAGGCGCTGGCCAGCACAAGCCCGCCGTCGCCGGCCAGCGACTTGTCGACCATCTGGAACACCTGGATCTGGTAGTCCTTGGTCAGCTTCGTGGCGCTCAGCTCCGCCTGCGTCTTCTCGGACTGAGACTTGGCCTTCTCGGCATAGTAGGCGCTGATCCCGGCCACCACCGTCGAGGCCAGCGAAAACACCGCCGCCGCCGTCGCCAGCGTCCGCCCGAAGAACGGCCGCCCGTCCCCTGTCTCCGCCATCGCCCACCTCGCCCCAGGCCTATCGCTGCGGCCCAGCTTCGCGCCCGGCGTGTGAGCGTGTCAAACCTCTATTGCAGATTGCGCAGTCGGGGATCAGCCCACCGGCGTGCTGCAGGCCCGGCAGAGCTCGTCGAAGAACGGCTGCAGCGCCGTCTCGAGCGGCTCCCCGGCCTCGTATTCGCCCGCCACCACCACCGTGTTCAGCACGCAGTCGCCGCGGACCAGTCCCGCCATGTCGGCCTCGGGCAGGGCCATCGAGCGGCCCGCCAGCCCGTCCATGCCGACCACCCAGCGGTAGGGCCCCGGCGCGCCCAGGCGCTGGAGCAGCGCCACGTAGCCCTCGAACGCCGCGGTCAGTTGCGCCTCGAACGTCTGGATCCCCGGGTTCGGCTGCTGCTTGCTGAGCGCGTCCTGCACATAGGTGTCCAGCGACCAGACCTCGCCGGATGAGAAGACGAACACCACGCCGGAGCTCTCGGCCTCGCCTTCCGAGGCGGCGTAGACCCCGAACCCGTCCGGGGCGGACAGCGTCCCGATGCGCCCCGGCTCGGCGAAGATCGGCAGCACCGGCCAGGCCGGCTTGCGCATCGCGGTCTTCAGCGCCGCGGGCGTCCAGGTGCGGCCGGTCTCCCAGGCGGGCATGACCCGCAGCCACGTCGCCCAGCCGCCCGTCAGGCGCACCTCACGCCCGTCCGACTCCGAAACCCCCACCGCCTCCAAGGGCGCGCGGAAATAGCCCGGCGCGCCGGCCCCGGCCTGGGCCGCGAAGGGCCGCGCCGGCGGGACCATGCGAACCGGCGGGCGCGCGGCGGGCGCGGGCCTCGCCGCCCCCAGCACATCGCGAATCTCGGCGGCCAGCGCCGCGGCCAGCGCGGCCTTCGCCGCCTCCCGCTGGCGCGCGGTGAGCGAGGTGTCGCCGTCCAGCCGGCCCAGCGCCCGGTCCAGCGCGCGCTCCAGGAACGTCGCGCCCTGCGGCGCGGGCTCCGCGCTCGCCTCGCCGCCCGCGAAGGCGGCCTTGTCGAAGACGGTTTTCGCCACTGGATCACCCCCGCCTGAGAGCCTTTGGCGACAGCCTAAACAGACAGGGTTGAGAGACCGTTCGCTTTTTCGGGACCCGGGTTCAGGCTTCAGCGCCCGCGCCCGGCGTCTTCTGGCGCGCCCGGGCGATCACCTGCTCCAGCAGGGCTGCCCCGCCCAGGCTGCCCTCCGCGTCGGCGCCCTTCGTTCCCAGCGCCCATTCCGGCGGCACCGTCTCGGGCCCCTCGCCGGGCGGCAGCGGCGGGGTGAAGTAGCCCAGCGCATAGTTGCTCATCGCATAGCCCAGCATCGCGGCCAGCTCGGGCTCGAGCGTCCGCGCGACCTCAGGCGGGCACGACAGGTACATGTTCTCCTCCTGCCTGAGCCACCCCAGCGAATAGGTGATGTTGAGGCCCCAGCGGTCCGCGTCCGGCGCGCCCGGACCCAGCACGTTCGCCCCGCCGCCGTGGAACACCGTGCCGGTGTAGATCAGCACCGCCCCCTTCCGCATCTCGGCCCGCGCGATCTCCTCCGGCCGCGCCTTGCGATCGTCCGGCCAGGTCTGCGAGCCCGGGATCACCTGCGTCGCCCCGTTGTCCGCCGTGAAGTCGGTCAGCGCCCAGATCGTGTTCACCTGCGGCTCGATCCCCGTCATCTGCCGCCCCCAGGCCCACCGGTCCCGGTGGATCGCCTGGGCGGTCTGGCCCGGCATGATGCGGATCACCTGCGCCAGGTGCAGCTGGAAGCGGTGGCAGTTGGGCTTCAGCACCGCCTCGCACAGCGCCAGCACGCGAGCGTCCATCACCAGCGGCCGGCTGAGCGGCGAGCGCGCCACCAGCGCGCCGGTCCGCGTCGTCCGCGCGCCCGTGAAGCTGTCCCGCCCCGGCGCGGTGGCCTCCACATAGGGGCGAAGCTCGGCGACCAAGGCGTCCGCCGCCGCGACCGGCAGCGCCTCGTCCAGGATCAGCGCCCCGTCGCGGTCCAGCACGGCGGCGATCTCGGCGGCCGGCGCGTCGGCTGGCAGGTGGGTCAGGCGGGGGGCGGATTGGGACATGACCGGACTCCCATTCGTCGTTTCCATCCTGCGCCGCTGAGGTCGCCGATGTCACCACCGTCGGGGTTTCGCCCAATTCCCGCACGGGGCCGGCCCCTGGTCCAGTGCCGCCGCCCCTCCACAAGCCCCCGAACCGAGGAGACCGCCCATCCAAGTCTTCCTCCAGGCCATCGCGCTCACCGTCGCGTCGCTGCTGCCGATCATGAACCCGTTCAGCACCGCGCCGCTGTTCGTCTCGCTGACGGCCGGCGCCGACGCGGCCACGCGCCGCCGCCAGGCCCTCCTGGGCAGCCTCTATGCCTTCGCCATCATGGCGACGTTCCTGCTGGCGGGTTCGGCGATCGTCGACTTCTTCGGCATCTCGGTGCCGGGCATCCGCGTCGCGGGCGGCCTGATCATCGTGACGCTGGGATTCCGCATGCTGTTCCCCGCCCCGCCGGCCCCGGCCGCCGACCCCAAGGCCAAGTCACCGGCGGAACCCCAGGACTTCGACATCGCCTTCACGCCGATCGCCATGCCCAGCCTGGCCGGGCCGGGCTCGATCTCCGTCGTGCTCACCGCCGCCGCCCAGATCCGCAGCCTCTATCCGGACGACTGGCGGCTGATCTACCTCGCCGTGATCCTCGGTATGGCCGCGGTGCTGGCCTTCACCTACGTGGTGCTGCTGGTGTCCGGCGCGATGGTCAAATTCATGGGCAAGGCGGGGATGGACGCCATGACCCGCATCTTCGGCTTCCTCTTGATCTGCATCGGCATCCAGTTCCTGCTGACCGGCGTCGCCGACTTCTTCAACATCAAGCTCGGCTGAGCGGCCGCCGCGTCGCGCGAACGCCTACGCCTCCACCGCGTCCAGCTCCCGCGGCCGCTCCGAGAGCGTGAACCCGCCCGCGGTCTCAGGCTCCTCCAGCATCGCCTTGCCGGGCCCGTCCAGCCGCAGCCACTCCAGGCCCTCCTCCAGCGTCAGCACGCGGGCCTGGCGGGTGTGCAGCGGCCTGCCGGTGTCGGGCCGGGGCTCGGAGAACACCCGGCCGGGCGGCCCGGTCACGATCGTGAAGCTCTCCAGCGGCCCCTCGTGGTCCGCCGGGCGCGCCCGGTCCCAGAGGCCGGCGAAATAGCGCACGCGGTCGGCCTCGCCCTTGGGCGACCAGCTCACCTCCCAGCGCCGTTTCAGGTCGCCCTTCTTCCAGCCCGGCGGCGCGTCGTACTCGATGAAGCTGGTCAGCGGGATCAGCGCGCGCCGGCGCGTGTAGGGCTCGCGGAACGCCGCGGTCGTGTCCAGCGTCTCCAGCCGGGCGTTGGTGCACATCGCCTTCCAGTCGGCCACCCGGCCCTTGTGGAACCAGGGCACCAGCCACCAGCGCCGCTCCACCGCCTCCAGCCCCGCCGCCACGTCCGCCGGATCGATCGGCCGCAGCATGGGCGCGCGGTCGGTCGGCCGGAACGGCTGGTCCAGCGGCCGGTTCGACACCGGATCGGCCCAGCGGATCGGCAGCTTCTCGTGCCGGATCACCGTCGGGTCGAACTTCAGGCGCAGCTGGTATTCGTTGCACATGGCGATGAGTGAAGCGCGCCGGCGCCGCTTGCGGAAGCCGTCACCGCTTGCGGCTGGGCCGCTCGTCCGGCAGGTCCTGGAAGAAGTAGTCGACCTGCGTCTCGAGCGCGACGGCGATTTGGAACAGCGTCCCGGCCGAGATCCGGTGCAGGCCGGCCTCGTACTTCTGCACCTGCTGGAACCCCACGCCCAGTTGCGCCGCCAGCTGCTGCAGACTGAAATTGAGTTGCCGCCGGCGCGCGCGGACGCGGCGGCCTATGCAGGCGTCGACCTCATCGGGAACGCGGCGATCTACACTCAAGCTAGCGAGCTCCGAGCACCAGTAAACTCGGACTCTGTGGCGGCTGTTCCAGTCCAGAGCCGCATTGAGGCGCCTAGCCGCCGCCCCCCGATGGGAAAAGTTCGTTGATGGAGATCTCCAGCGTGATCGCGATCTCCCAGAGCAGCGCGGCGGAGACGAGGTGCTCGCCCAGCTCGATCAACCTGACCTCGCTCTCGGTCAGCTTGTGCTCGAGGGCCAGCTCTGCGTGGCTGAGCCCTGCCGCGATACGAGCAAGTCTCAGCTTCTCGCCAATATGTTGATAAAGTTCCCGCACCGTAGCCCCGGAATACCTCAGTTCCGCGAGTGTTAACAAGAGGGGCCTGTCGATCTGCCGCGCCAGACGGTGAATACTTCCGCTGATCCCTGTGGATGCGCCGCACTGGGGTCGCTCTATCGCCTAGGGCGAAGGCTTCTTCGGCGCGTCGGGCTTCGACCCGACGGCCCCCGACAGGGCGGCGAACATCCCCATGACGTCGACCGTCTTCCCGTCGGCCGTGCGCATCTGCCCGGGCTTCAGGTCGGCGGGACAGTCGCCCGTCTGGGTCATTCGCGTCTCGGCGACGACTGTGCGCGGCGGCCCGCCGCCCAGGTCCATCTCGAGCTCCATGCGCTGGCGCATCGACTTGAACTGGCCATCCACGTCCATGGTCATCCGGCTCGTGGTCGCCGCGCCCGCCGCCTTGTCGCAAGCCATCTCCATGTGCGCCGAGCCGTCGGCGGCGCGGGTGAGGTTGTGCGTGCACCCCTTGGAGAGCTCCTTGGCGGGGTCGGCGCCCGGCTTCTTCGCCAGGCTCGCCCGCAGCCCGTCCAGCATCTTCACGATCGGATCGGCGCCGACGCACATCAGCGTCGCCGGGTCCGTCTTCCCGTCCCGCGTCATCGTCAGCTCATAGAGCCGCGGCGTCGGCAGGATCTTCGCCAGAGCCCCGGCCGGATCGGGCGCGACGGGCAGCGGCGGATCGGCGGCGCCCATGGCCAGCACCCCGCCCAGCACCGCGACAAGCCCTAGCCCCCAATCCCGACGCGCCATGGCTTCCCCCACACGCTCCGCGCTCGGCGACGATCTTTACACGCAAAACGCATCCCCGCCAGACGGACCGGCCGCCCCCGGGCCCGGCGCGGGACCGTCAGTGCCCTCCCTCGACCCACGGCACGCCCGCAAGTCTGAACTCTTCCGCCAGGCCCGCCTCCACTTCGAGGGCCTCCCATCTCTTCAGCGGATTGAGGTGGCGGACGAGGTCGGGAAGCAGGCGGATCCCGAATCTTCGCGCCGCGCCGCTGGCCTTGTATCCCGACTTGTGCTGGTCGAAGCGCCAGTCGGGGTCGCGCGACGTCTGCCCGACATAGAGACCCCAAGGATCCGCGCGCCGGCCGTCGTGAAGCAGGATCACGTACACGGAGTGCGATGCGCCGCGGGTCTGCGACGTGGTCGCCTTCAGGGCCTGCGCGGCCCGCCGCGCCCTGGCCATCCACGTCGGTCCAGAAAGGTCCTCCGGCATGGAACAAGACATACGGCCTGGCTCGTGCGCCGTCAGCCTCGCGCCGGGATCCGCACAGCCATCATCGCCGATCGTGCGGGATCGCCTGAACTCAGGCGCGCGCCATCATCGCCTCGAGCCCCTCGTAGGCCCGCAGGTAGGCGGGGTCCATGTCGGGCGTCGAGACTTCGATCAGGAAGCGGTTCTCGACCCAGAACTCGATGACGTCGAACAGCGGCCGGCCTGGCGGGCCCCGGTGGAACCGGCGCGTATGCCAGCCCTCCCGGTCGCCGATCGCCTGGATCGCCGCCTCGTCCAGCTGGACGGAAAGCAGCAGGTGGAAGGGCCAGTACTGCGGCGGCGCGGGATTGTCGTGGAAGACGCCCGGCGCGTCGCCCTCGCCCGGCGCGGCCGCGGCGGCCTCGGGGTAGACCTCGATCTGGGTGCCAAGGGCGTCCCCGGCGACGGCCATGAAGGCGCCCGGGACCGGACCCGGGAACGGGTAGACGCGGCCTTGCATCAGCTCGGCCAGGACGGTCGCGACATGGTGCGGATCGGCGGCGGGGATCGAAACGTGTCGGATCATCGGACTTCTTCCAGGCTTTCCAGGTTCGGGGTTTCAAGCTTCAGGGCTTCGGGATTGTCGGCGTAGGCCGCGGCCAGCGCGCGGACCGCCCAGACGCAGGCGCGGCCCGCCTCGGACGAGGAGAGCCCGTAGGCTTCCTTCAACACGATCGACACCAGCGGGACGGTCAGGGTGTAGGCGGCGGACGCGGCCATGGCCCGACTGCGCTCGTCGCCGGCCGTGAACTGCGCGGCCACGGCCCGGCGCATCTTCCGGGCGCGGTCCGCGCCGAGCCGCTGGCGGCTGGAGACGAAGGTCTGGGCGAACATCGCGCCGCGGATATGGTCTTCCATCGCGCCATAGCGTCCGAACAGCTCCGGCAGGAAGCCGGCCAGCTCGTCCAGGCTCTCGAGGTCCGGGGTGTCGCCCATCCGCACCTGCAGCGCCTGCCAGGTGGCGTCCAGCAGGTCGTCGCGGGTGGGGAAATGGCGGAACACGGTGCGCAGCGCGACCCCCGCCGCCTTCGCCACCTCCGGCATCGTCAACCCTTCGACGCCCCCGACGATCAGATCGAGCGCCGCGCCGACGATGCGCGAACGGGTCTGCTCGGCCTGTTCGCGCCGCAAGGGGCTGTCATAGGGGGCGCCTTCATTCATGTCACGCATGATGACATCAATACATGACGAATGCAACTAATGCCCGAAAGGACGCGGCCTCAGCGCCGCCCCCGCCCCAGCCGCTCATACCGGGCCTCGGTCGCGTCGGCTTCCGCCTCCTCCTCCGGCGTCACGTCGGAGAAGCGCTTGACGATCACCGTCATCGGCTGGCGCTCCCAGTCGTCCTCCTCCGCCCGCCGCGCCGCGATCCCCGCCTCGACCACGATCCGCTCGCAGTACTTCTTCGGCGCCATCCGCGCGGTCATCCAGCGGATGGTGTCGAACCGCAGCCGGTCGGCCCAGACCGTCGCCGGCGTCGCCTCCAGCGCCACCTCGCGGGCTTCGTCGAACAACAGGTCGGCCATCAGCTGGCGCGCGTGCGCATACTCGTCGCCGAACTCGGGATACACCGCCGCCCAGCGCAGGATCGTCGCGGCGCACGGCATCGTCGGGTCCTGCCCCACCGCCTTCAGGCTCTCGCCGTTGGCGATCCGCTCGCAGATCTCGCGCCCCAGCTCCGGCGTGAACGTCGACCAGCGCCCCCGCCGGTCCCTTCCGGCCGCCAGCCTGGCCGCCGCCTTCGCCCGGTCCACCATCCGCCGACCGATCCGCGCCGTGCGCATCGCCTGGCCCAGCGAATGCCCGAACGCTGGATACTCCCGCGCCCAGTCATAGACCGTCGTCGCATGTGGCATCTCCGGCCCGCGGCACACCCGGCTCAGGCTCTCGCCCGCCTCCACCCGCGCACAGATCGCCGCCCCGATCTCATCGCTGAACCGCACATACTTCTTCCGCCCGCCCGACCTCACGGCCGGCAGGTCCCCGCCATCCGCCATCGTCCGATCTCCGCCAAAATCAGCCGGAGATCATGCCACGGTGGCGCTTGATCGACCTAGAACAA
>Ga0068865_100000824_pt1 | contig 17479 bp, 18 predicted proteins | sample KBSMisM12_FD_75293 | JGI IMG/M metagenome (GOLD analysis project Ga0068865, IMG submission 75293) | Miscanthus rhizosphere microbial communities from Kellogg Biological Station, Michigan, USA - KBS Miscanthus M1-2 | ecosystem: Host-associated > Plants > Roots > Rhizosphere > Soil ...
CCGTCGACGACCCGTACAACATGTACTTCACGCCCGACGGCAAGGAGGCGATCGTCGTCGCCGAGGCGTACAAGCGGCTCGACTTCCGCGACCCGCAGACGATGGCGCTCAAGTCGTCGCTGGCGACGCCGCAGTGCGCCGGGATCAACCACGCCGACTTCTCGATCGACGGCCGCTTCGCGATCTTCACCTGCGAGTTCGGCGGCATGCTGGTCAAGATCGACCTCGTCGGCCGCACGGTGCTCGGCTACCTGAAGCTCTCGACCGGCAAGATGCCGCAGGACATCCGCGTCTCGCCCGACGGCAGCACGTTCTACGTCGCCGACATGATGGCCGACGGCGTGTTCGTGGTCGACGGCGCGAGCTTCAAGGAGATCGGCTTCATCAAGACCGGCAAGGGAACGCACGGCCTCTACCCGAGCCGCGACGGCAGGAAGCTCTACATCGCCAATCGCGGCTCGAACAAGATCCATGGCGCGGAAAGAGGCATGGGCAGCGTCTCGGTGCTCGACTTCGCGACGCGAACGGTCGACGTGACGTGGCCGATCCCGGGCGGCGGCAGCCCCGACATGGGCAACGTCAGCGCCGACGGCAAGTGGCTCTGGCTCTCCGGCCGCTACGACAACGTCGTCTATGCGATCGATACGGCCAGTGGCGAGGTCAAGACGATCAAGGTCGGCCGCGAGCCGCACGGTCTCACCGTCTGGCCGCAGCCGGGTCGCTACTCGCTCGGCCACACGGGCAACATGCGCTGAGCGCGACGGCGCTCGCCCGCACGCCGCGCGCGCCAGCGGCGAGGGGCGGCGCCTGTGCCGACGGATGTCGGCGTCAGCCGGCGTCGAGGGGCCCGGACTCGTGCTCGAGGTAGGCGACCACCGCCGGGTGCGCCCAGCCGTGCGATCGCCAGGCGCGCTGCGCCGCTGCATCGGCGTCGGCGGGGGTCAGCGACGGGTCGAGGCGCGAGCGCGAGGTCACGTAGCGATCGGTCCACGCCGGCTCGTCGCCTCCGAAGCGCAGGTGCCGGGCGGCGAGGAGCTCGGCTTCGATCGAATCGTTCATGGCATGGAAAGCGCTGTCTCGATCGGAGTATTCCTCGACTGCCGCTGCGTTTGGCGGCGAAATTGCCGACCACTCTCCCACTTTGGCTGAGAAAATCGCGGTCATGGACAAGATCGACAGAGAAATCGTCCGCCACCTCCAGGCCGACGGCCGGGCCTCGTTCACCGAGATCGGCGCGGCGGTCCACCTGAGCGCCAACGCCGCCGCCGACCGCGTGCGCCGACTGATCCAGGACGGCACGATCGTCGGCATCCACGCTGTCGCCGACCCGGCCGCGCTCGGGCTGACGATCGAGGCGCAGATCGACGTCAAGCTGCGCGCGACGACGAGCGCCGACGACTTCGAGCGCGCGATCCGCGACGTGCCGCAGGTGCTGACGGCCGCGCTCGTCACCGGCTCGTTCGACTTCTCCCTGCGCGTCGCTTGCAGCGATCGCGCCGATCTCGCCGAGCTGACCGAGACGATCCGCAACAAGGCGGGCGCGCAGGAAACCTACAGCCGGATCATCCTGCGCGAGATCAGGGTCGGCACGCCGTCGTCGCGACGCGGCGGCGCGAAGCCGAAGGCAAGGGCAGCGTCGTTGCGCGCCTGATCAGCGCGGCGCTTCGACGAGCGCCGCGACCGCGGCATCGACGCCGTTGCGGCCGCAGGCGATTCCCTGCACGTGCAACGCCGCTTCGACCCCGGCCAGGCAGCCGAGGATCATCGCCTCGTTGACGTCGCCCATGTGGCCGATGCGAAAGACCCGGCCCGAGAGCGGGCCGAGGCCACCGGCGACGGCGACCTGGAAGCGCTCGCGCGCCACCGTGCGCACCGCCTCGGGGTCGATCCCCGGCGCCACCTCGATCGCGGTGACCGACACCGAGCGCGCTGCCGGCACCTGCGTGAAGAGACGCAGCGCGCCGCCTTTGCTCCACGCCGTGACCGCGGCCTGGACCGCGCGCGCCAGGCGGGCGTGCCGCGCCTGCACCTCGGCGAGCCCCTCGAGGGCGATCAGGCCGAGCGCGGCCTCGAGGCCGGCGAGGTGGGCGAGCGGCGGCGTGCCGCAGAACTTGCGATACGACAGCGGACTGCGCCGGCGCTCCCAGTCCCAGTAGAAGCGCGGCGCCGGGTTGGCACGCGCGAACGCCAGCGCGCGCTCGTCGGCGGCAACGAAGGCGAGGCCGGGGTGGACCATCAGGCCTTTCTGCGACGCGCCGATGACGACGTCGATGCCGAGCGCATCCATCGCGAACGGCGCGGCGGCGAGCGAGGCGACGACGTCGACGACGAACAGCGCCGGATGGCGCGCGGCGTCGATCGCGGCGCGGATCGCGGCGAGGTCGCAGGTCGTGCTGCTCGCGGTGTCGGTGTGGACGACGAAGACGGCGCCGATGCGGTGGGCGGTGTCGTCGCGCAGCGCCGCCTCGACCGCCGCCGGGTCGATCGGGAAGCCTTCGCGGTACGGCGTTCGCAGCGCGACGCCGCCGCAGGCCTCGACCTGCTCGGCCCAGCCGTCGGAGAAGTGGCCCGTTCCCGGCACCAGCACCGCAGCGCCCGGTGCGATCAGGTTGGCGATCACCGCCTCCCAGCCGCCGTGGCCGTTGGCGGCGTAGAAGAAGACCTCGGACTCGGTCTGGAGCAGCGCCTTCATCCCTGCTTCGCAGGCGGCGACGAGGACCGGCAGGCGGGCGTCGGCGAGGTCGGTCGGCTGGCGCGCCATCGCGTTGACGACCTCGTCGGGAATGCGCGTCGGCCCGGGCGAGTGGAGGAGGCGCAGGCCGGGAATGCGGGCGTTCGTCTTCATCGCGAAGATGTTAGGGCCTCGCCGTCGGCGGCCGCGGCGGGAAGAGTAGATTCGTCGCCGGGTTGCGTGCATTCCGGCGCGCGACCCTGCGACCGATGAGCGAACCCTTCGTCCCCATTCGCGGCCTGCACCACTACGCGTATCGCTGCCGCGACTGCGAGGAAACGCGAGCCTTCTACGAAGACGTTCTCGGCCTGCCGCTGGTCCACGTGATCCGCTCCGACATCGTGCCGAGCACCGGCGAGCACTGCCCGTACGTGCACATCTTCTTTCGCATGACCGACGGCTCGCACCTCGCCTTCTTCGACCTCGGCGACAACGTCGCTGCCGCGCCGTCGCCGAACACGCCCGAGTGGGTCAACCACATCGCCCTGCGCGTCGATTCGATCGACGCGCTGCGCGAGGCGAAGGCGCGCCTCGAGGCGGCCGGCGTCGAGGTGCTCGGCATCACCGACCATCACATCATCGAGTCGATCTACTTCTTCGACCCGAACGGCATCCGCCTCGAGCTGACGGTGCCGACGGCGAGCGCCGAGACGACGGCGCGCCACGCGCGCGAAGCGCACGCCGCCGTCGAAGCGTGGACGCGCGAGAAGCAGGCGCGCCGCGCTGGCGCGGCGGCTGCGCCCGGGACCTGCGCACCCGTGGCCGGCGCCACTGAAGTCTCCGACTGGGGCGCGATGGATGCCTGATCGGCGCGAGCGTCACCTGGCCGCGATCGACGTCAAGCCGGGCGCGGCGCTGGAGAGCCAGTCCGGCCTGCAGATGCTGCGGCCGCGCATCTACGGCGCGTACGAAACGGCGTCGTCGACGACCGGCACCGCTGCCCGGCGACGCACCGGCGCGATCGTCATGCATCCGACGAGCAACTTCATGGGCCACTACCTGATCGGCCCGCTCGCCGATCGCGGCATCACGTGCCTCGGCCTCAACTCGCGCTACGCCGGCAACGACACGGTGCTGCTGATGGAGCGCGTCCTCCAGGACCTCGGCGCGGGCGTCAAGTTCATGCGCGAAGAGCTCGGCTGCGAGCGCGTCGTCCTGGTCGGCAACTCAGGCGGCGCCGCGCTCGCCGCGTACTACCAGGCCCAGGCCGAGCACTTCAGCGCCGAGACGATGGTCGACGGCGACCCGACGCACATCGTCGCCGCCGACCTGCCGCCCACCTGTGGCCTCGCGCTCTGCGCCGCGCACGAGGGGCGTTCGCACCTGCTGCTGCGCTGGATCGATCCCTCGCTCGTCGACGAGCACGACGGCATGTCGGTCGACCCGGCGCTCGACATGTACGACCCCGCTCACTGGGTCGACGGCCCGACGGCACCGCCCCGCTTCGAGGCCGCGTTCCTGGCGCGTTTCATGGCGGCGCAGCGAGCCCGCCGCGACCGCATCGAGGCGCGCGTGCGCGAACGTCTCGCCGCGCTGCGAGCGACGTCAGGCGGGCCGCGTGACGAAGCGTTCATCGTCTACCGCACGCACGCCGATCCGCGCTGCCTCGACCTCGGCCTCGACGCCAACGATCGCCGTCCGGGCAGCGTCTGGGGCGACGCACGCGCCGTCAACCACAGCGCCAACGCGATGGGCCGGACGACGTCGCTGACCGCGTTCCTGTCTCAGTGGTCGTCGGCGTCGCGCGCCGGCGGACCGGAGAATCTGGCGCAGACGTCGGTGCCGGCGCTGCTCCTCACCTACACCGCCGACCAGAGCACGTTCCCGAGCACGCGCGATGCATGGCTGCGCGCCGGCGGCGACCGCATCAGGAACGTCGGCATCGTCGGCGGGGATCACTACCTCGCCGGCCGAGCCGATCTGCAGATGCGGGTCGCGGATGAGATTGCCGCCTTCGCCGAGGCGCTATAACGACTGCCATGGGTGCCGACGAAGTCTGGAAGTTCGCACCGGCTTACGAGCTGCCGAGCTGGCCGTTCGTCGCGCCGCCCGACCTCGGCGCGCGCGAGCGCCGGCGCTATCCGGTCGTCATTGCCGGCGCCGGGCTCGCCGGCCTGACGCTCGCCTGCGACCTCGCGCTGCGCGGCATCGCCGTCGTCGTCCTCGACGAGGACGACACCGTCGGTGTGCGCGGCGCATCGTCGCGCGGCATCTGCTATGCGCAGAAGAGCCTCGAGCTGTTCGACCGGCTCGGCATCTACGAGCGGATCCGCGAGAAGGGGATCACCTGGTCGGTCGGCCGAACCTTCTCGGGCGCCGACGAGATCTATTCGTTCAACCTGAAGGACGAGAGCTTCTCCGAGCAGCCTCCCTTCATCAACCTGCAGCAGTTCTACCTCGAGTGGTTCCTGGTCGAGCGGATCCGAGAGCTCGATCCGGCGGCGATCCGCTGGAAGAGCAAGGTCGTCCGGGTCGAGCACGGCGGCGACGGCGCGGTGGTCGAGGTCGAGACGCCGGCAGGCGCGTACGCGCTCGAGGCCGAGTGGTTCGTCGACGCCACCGGCGCCAACAGCAGGATCCGCGACGAGCTCGGCCTCGAGGCGCACCCGTCGCGCCACACCGACCGCTGGTGCATCAGCGACGTCCGCTTCAAGACGCCGTTCGCGGTCGAGCGCTGGACCTGGATCGACGCGCCGTTCAACGAGGGCCGCGCCGTCTGGCAGCACCTGATGGCCGACGCGGTCTGGCGCCTCGACTACCAGATGGACGAGCGCGCCGACCCGGAATCGATCAGCCGCCCCGAGGTCGCCGGCGCGCGCCTGCGCGAGCAGCTCGGCCCCGACGTCGAGTTCGAGTTCGTCTGGATCGGCCCGTACCAGTACCGCGACCACCTGCTCGACAGCTTCCGCGTCGGCCGGACGATCTTCGTCGGCGACGCCGCCCACGTCGTCTGCCCGTTCGGAGCGCGCGGCGGCAACAACGGCATCCAGGACTCCGGCAATCTCGGCTGGAAGCTCGCCCTCGTCCTGCAGGGACACGCCGGCGAGGCGCTCGTCGACAGCTACCACCACGAGCGCCACGCGGCGGCGGTCGAGAACCTGCGCGTGACGAGCCGGACGGCGCGCTTCCTCGCACCGCGCAGCGCCGCCGAGCATCGCCTGCGCCGTGCCGTCGTGGCGCTGGCGCGCACGCACGAGTTCGCGCGCCGCCTCGCCAACACCGGCCGGATGGCGCAGGCCAACGCCTATCCGCCGTCGCCGTGGGCGCCCGACGGCGCGCGCTCGCTGCAGAACGTCGCGCTCGACGGCACGACGGTGATGCGCCTGCTCGGCGACGGCACGCGCTTCCTCGGCCTCTGGCTCGGCGCCAGCCGCGAGCAGGCGGCGGCGCTCAACGACGAGCTCGCGCTGCGCTGGCCGCTGGCCGTGCACGCGGTCGCCGCCGCCGGCGCGCTGGCGCGCCACCTCGGCGCTGCACCTGGCAGCTTCGTCCTCGTTCGTCCCGACGCCTACGTCGCCGCGCAGCTCGCGTCGGCGGCGCCGGACGCGATCGAGGCGGCGCTGCGGCGCGCCCTCTCGCTCGGGGCCACCGCATGAAGACCGAGCCGAACATCGCCGATCCCGACGGTTTCTACGAGGCCTGGGTCGCCGCCCACGACGGCCTTTCGGAGGCCGAGAGCGCCGACCTCGACGCGCGCCTCGTCCTCCTCCTCGCCAACCAGGTCGGCGAGATGAAAGTGCTGCTCGACTGCATCGCCGCGGCGCGCGCCGCGCGCGGCTAGGACGGCCCAGGGCGACGAACGGCATGCGCGCCGGCACGAGCGGCGCGTCTTCATCGCGCTGCCACCGCGCCTTCTCGATTCCTTCATCGCCGCTGCGCGCTCGGCCGCGACAGTGACCTCACCGCGGCGAATCGTGCCGCGACGAGGAGAAGGATCATGTGGCAGCAGCGAATGAAGGCCTGGCTCGATGCGGTCCGCGCGCGCTTCGCGTGGCGTGGCGAGCGAACGACGAGCGGCGACATCGAGGCGTACGAAAGCCGCGACGAGACCATCGCCGTCGGCTCGCAGGGCGGGTTCGACCTGCGCCGATCGGCGCTGCCGCTCACGATCGGCGCGATCGCGGTGCTGTCGGCGGTGGCACTCGTGCTGCACCCGCCCGTCCAGGGCGTCGGCCGCGGCGAGGTCGGCGTCCGCATCAACCACGTCACCGGCGCCGTCAGCGAGTGGAACGAGGGCAGCGTCTTCGTCCTTCCCGGCCTGCAGCGCATGCGCGTCTTTTCGCTGCGCGACCAGAGCTGGCGCGCGGCGCAGATGAGCCGCGCCGACGGGCCGGCGCCGCTGCAGTCGGTCGAGGGGCTCTCGCTCGGCGCCGACCTGACGGTTCGCTACGCGATCGATCCGCTCAAGGTCGGGGTGCTCGCCAAGAGCCTGCCCGACGACGTCGGCGCCGAGATCGTCGAGCCGGCGGCGCAAGGCGTCATCTACAAGGTGTTCGCGCGCTACACGGTGCGCGAGATCTTCTCGACCAAGCGCAGCGAGATCCAGGCCGCGGTCGAGAACGAGCTGAAGCCGCGCCTCGCGGCCGACGGCGTCGTCCTGCGCCACGTGCAGATCGGCAAGATCGACCTCCCCGCCGACTACCGCAGGGGCATGGAGAGCCTGCTCGCAGAGGAACTCGCCGGCGAGAAGATGAAGTACACGCTCGACCTCAAGGAGAAGCAGGTCAAGGAGACCGAGCTCACCGCGAAGTCGGAGAAGGTCCGGCGCGAGATCGGCGCCGAGGCCGCGGCGCGCGAGCAGGTGATCGCCGCCAAGGGCCAAGAAGAGGCGATGAAGCACGTGCTGCCGTTCAAGCAGCGCCAGATCGAGCAACGCCAGCTCGAGGCCGAGGCGCTCAAAGTGACGCGCATCAAGGCCGCCGAGGGGAGCGCGCAGGCGCGTCGCATCGAGGCGAACGGCGAGGCCGAGGCGCGCCAGAAGCTCGCCGACGCCGAGGTCTACCGCCTCGACAAGGTCGGCAAGTCGAACGCCGAGCAGATGGGCCGCGAAGGCGCCCTGATCACGCGCCACCCGCTCCTGATCCAGAAGACGATGGCCGACAAGCTCTCCGACAAGGTCCAGGTGATCATCGCCGCGCCCGGCACCGACGGCAGCTTCATCGGCGCCGGCCTGCTCGGCAACGCGAAGCGCACCGCGGTGGCGACGAGCGGCGACGACCCCGAGCAGCATGCCGCCTCCGGCGACGCCAAGGAGGCCCCGTGAGCGCCGCCTGGACGATGCGCGACGTCGCCCGCACCGGCGCGACGGTGCTGATCGCGGCGATCGCCGCAGCGCTGGCGACCGTCGCAGGCGCGGCGGGCTCGTCGCTGACGGCGAGCGGCCACGACGTCGCGAGCGTCGTCGCCGCGGGGACGTCCCCGACCCCTCCCGTCGTCGCCAAGAACACCGCGACGGCGCCGAGCATGGCGATCGTCTTGCGCGACCAGACCGCGCTGCGCGCCGCGCCGCGCGACTCGGCGCCGCAGCAGGCCGTGCTCTGGCAGGGCGAGGCGCTCGAAGTGCGCGGCGAGCGCCTCGACTACCTCCAGGTCTGGGACCACGTGCGCGAGCGCGGCGGCTTCGTCCGCGCCAGCCAGGTCCATCGCAGCCGCCTCGGCGCGGCCGATGCGCCCGGGCTGCTGACGCTCGTCACCTTCACGCGCCAGTCGTCGGGCAACGAAGCGCTCGGCATCGGTCTCACCGCCGCGTACCTCCAGGCGGCGCCGGCCGACGCGCTGCGCGGCGCGGCCGGCGTCGAGGCGTTCGACGCGCTCGGCACGTTCGCGGATCGGCTCGCGCAACGCGTGTCGGCGGGCAACGCGCCGAACAAGGCGGCCGAGGCGGCGCTCGCCGCGCACCTCGAGGTCGCGAGCCGATACGGCGTCCATTTCGCGAGCTTCGAGCGCGACGGCAGGATGCAGATCTGCTACGACGGCGACGCCTTCCGGCGCATCCTCGCTCGCCAGGCCGAGCCGCTGCAACAGGCGCGCGCCGTCCTCGCGCTGACACGGCCGGAGTGCGTCGACCCGGCGCTCTCGGTGCACGATCGTGCCGCGCTCGACGAGTGGCGGGTCGCCGTCCTCGACCGCGTCGACACCGCCAAGCTGCCGGCCTACCTGAAGAACCGCGTCGCGATGCGCCGCGCCGGCCTGTGGAGCACGATCGCCTTCCGGCGCGCGCGCCTGGGCGGCGCCATCGACACCGAAGCGACCGCCGCCGGCGCCGCCGAGCGCGCCAGCGACGAGCTGGCGTCGATCGACAAGAGCGAGCTCACCGACGACGACCAGGCCGGCTTCGACTCGGCCGCGATCCGCGTCAACGCGTCGCGCTGGGCGGCCGACTCGAGCGCGGCGCCGCGCCTCGGCGCCGGCGCGCTCTCGCTGGCGACGACGCCGGGCGAGCCGGGCCAGACCTGCGTCCTGCTCGTCGACGCCAGGCATGACGCGAGCGCGCCGCTCGCGCGCCGCTGCACCTACGGCATCGTCTGGCTCGCTTCTGCGACGAGGAACCGCGAAGCGAACGCGCTCACGGTCGCGGTGCAGCCGATGGAGGCGTGGCGCGAGCTCTGGGTCTTCCGCAAGTCCGCGGCCGGCTGGAGCATCAGCGTGCTGCCGCCGGCGACGACCGCGCCGGGCATCGGCTTCGCCGAGTTCGCCGGCTGGGTCCCGGGCGGCCAGCAGATGCTGGTCGCGCGCGAGGCGCGCGGCGAAGGCCGCTACAAGCGCAGCTTCGAGCTGGTCCGCCTCGACGGCCTCGGCACCGTGCGCCAGGCGAGCGACCCGAGCCTGCTCGGCGCATTCCAGCGCTGGCAGGACCCGGCGTGGAAGCAGGCGACGGTGAGCGTGCGGTGAGCCGCAGGCTCAGGCCGGCGTCGCCGGCCGCTGACAGGACTACTCCCTCCCCGCTTCGCTCCCCTCCCTCCGAGAGGGAGGGGCGGGCTCCTTCGGAGCCCCTTTAGCCTGCGGCGTCGTAGGGGACGACGTTGTCCTGCTCGGCGGGGTCGTTGCGCGAGACGATCGCTCGCGCCGGTTGGGTGGCGCTGAGGTTGATCGCCTCGTGCGGGATGCCGGGCGGGATGAAGAGGAAATCGCCTGCCTCGCTGACGACGCTCGACTCGAGGCGCGCGCCGTAGCGCGTCTCGACCCGCCCCTCGAGCACGTAGATGCCGGTCTCGTAGCCGCGATGCGAGTGCGGATCGGCCTTCGCGCCCGGCGGGATGACGACCATGTGCATCGACAGGCCGCGCGCGCCGACCGTGTCGCCCGAGATGCCGACGAAGTAGGGCAAGCGCTGCTTCGTCAGCACCTCGCGTTGCGGGCGGATCGCTTTCACGTCCGGCGTTGCGGCTTCGTTCATGTGCGCGGCTCCTCGGGCGTTCGCAGGGCGATTCGACGCTGCCGGCGTCAGGCCGGAGTCGGATAGTCGAGCTTCGGATACCAGTCGACACCGCGCCCCGCGGGAGTGAGGTCGAGGATGTTCCAGAGCGGTGTCGGGTCGGGCGCGCCGCGCGGGTCCTGGTCGGGATCGCTGGTGCCGCCGAGCTCGGCGCCCCAGAAGTGGAAGACCTTGTCGTCGCGCTTGACCCAGACGTCGAGCGCCGGCCACTCGCTGCCGTCGGGCGCGAGGCCGCGGTAGTCGCGCGCGAAGTCGTCGCCGACGGTGGCGTAGAACTTCAGGTGCTTCCAGCCGCGCTCGCGCGCGAAGGCGAGCTGGCGCTCGACCGGCGAGCGGCCGATCGCGGCGATCGCGATCCGCTGCGAGATGTCCTTCGACGGGATGTCGATCGAGCCGAGGAACGCGGTGCACATCGGGCACGGCCGCTCGCGCTGCGGTCCGTACATCCAGAAGTAGGTGACGAGCGTGTCGTGCCGGCCGAACAGGTCGGCGAGCTTCACCGTCTTGCCGTTCTCGTCCTCGAAATCGTAGGTGCGCGCCTCGCCGCCGAGCGGCAGGGCGCGCCGCTGAGCGGCGACCCGCTCGATGTGGCGCCTCAGCTCGACCTCCTCGGCGAGCAGCGCGGTGCGGGCGCGCCGGTACTCGTCGCTGTCGTTCGGATAGGGCTTGCTCGCCGCGGCGGCGAGCTCGGCGGCGGGCTTCAACCCGGTCATCGCGTGCTCCTGCGCAAGTGGACGGAATCGCCTTGTAGCACCGGTGCCGTCGACTCGCAGGGTCAAACCCGCGCTCGGCGAAGGGTGCGATCGAACAGCGCGAACAGGCGCTCGTAGTGGCGCTCGGCGGCGTCCCGGTGGTAGACGCCGACGCGGTTCGGGAACACGAAGCCGTGCTCCGCGCCCGGGTACCACTCGATCCGGTGCGGCGTGCCGGCGTCGCGCAACGACGCCGCGAGCTTGTCGATGTCGGCCGGCGGCGCCCACTTGTCGATCTCGGCGCACGCGAAGTAGCTCTCGCAGCCGATCTTCGGCGCCATGCGATGCGGCGAGTCGGGGCGCTCCGTCGCCATGTTGGCGCCGTGGATCGAGGCGATGCAGGCGAGGCGGTCCGCAAAGTCGGCCGCGGCCCACATCACGAACGGGCCGCTCATGCAGTAGCCGACGGCGCCGACGCGCTTGCCGTCGGCCGCCGGGTCGCCATCGACGAAGGCGAGCAGCGCCTTCGTGTCGCGCGCGGTGGTCGAGCGGTCGAGCGTCGCCATGTGCGCGAACATCTCGGCCATGCCCGCCTCGGTGCGCTCCTTCAGGACGTAGTCGCGGCTGCGCCGGTAGTAGAGGTTGGGCAGGACGACGAAGTAGCCGACGGTGGCGATCCGGCGCGCCATGTCGTGCAGCTCCTCGCGCTTGCCCGGCGCGTCCATGAAGAACAGGACGACCGGAAACGGCCCGCCCTCCTCGGGGTGGACGACGAAGCTGTTCATCGCGCCGTCGGCGCTGGCGATGTCGAGGTGGCGTTCGATCACGAGGGCTCCTTGCGCGGCGACTTGCCGTGGCGCGCAGATTTGACATGAACGCGGCGGCGTGCGCCTCGGGTTGCGCCCGAAGCGCGACGTTGCCTCGTGTCGCGTCCGAGGCGCGACGTTCCTATACTGCCCGGACCATGTCAGCCGCCGCCCCCACCCCCCGTTCTGAGGCCTCCGTCGAGCAGCGCGTCGACGCGATCCAGTCGGTGCTCGACGAGCACGGCATGCGCCCCGGCGAGTTCATCGTCCAGGCCGATCACCTCGTCGAGGAGAAGTGGGTCCCGGAGAACGGCGCGCGCGTCGTCGCCAGGGCCTGGACCGACGCCGCGTTCCGGGCCCGCCTGCTCGCCAACGGCAAGGCCGCCGTCGCCGAGCTGGGCTACGAGATGCCGCGCCACCACCGGCACCTGGTCGTCCTCGAGAACACGGCGACGATGCACAACGTCATCTGCTGCACGCTCTGCTCGTGCACCGCGTTCACGATCGTCGGCCTGCCGCCCGACTGGTACAAGGACCTCGAGTACCGCGCCCGCATCGTGCGCGAGTCGCGCACCGTCCTGCGCGAGATGGGCCTCGACCTGCCGGCGGAAATCGAGATCCGGGTCTGGGACACGACCGCGGACACGCGCTACATGGTGCTGCCGGCGCGGCCGCCTCGCACCGAAGGCTGGAGCGAGGAGCAGCTCGCAGCGATCGTCACGCGCGATTCGCTCATCGGCGTCGCGCGGTTGTAGGGCCCGGCGTCGCGATGGACGGCATCCACGACCTCGGCGGCACGCAGGGCTTCGGCGCGGTGCGCCATTCGCCCGACGCGAAGGCGTTCCAGGACGACTGGGAAAAGCGCGTCAACGCGCTCTATTCGCTCGCCGTCCGGCTCGGCGTCTTCAACATGGACGAGTATCGCCACGCGATCGAGCGCATGGAGCCGCGCCACTACCTGACGGCAAGCTACTACGAGCGTTCGCTGACGAGCCTGGCGACGCTGTGCGTCGAGAAGGGCCTGGTCACGCGCGACGATCTCGAGCGGCGCGCCAACGGCGCCTTTCCGCTCGCGCTCGCGAGCGCACCGGGGCGCGGCAACGCGACGGTGCGCGAGCGCTTCCATCCCGGCGACCGCGTCCGCGTCAAGGCGGACCATGTCGCCGGCCACGTGAGGATGCCCGCGTACATCCGCGGCCATGTCGGCGTCGTCGTCGCCGAGTCGCCGCCCTATCCGTTCCCCGACGCGCACGCGCACGGCGTGCCGGCCGAGGACGAGCCGACCTACGACGTCCGCTTCAGCACGGCGGAGCTGTGGCCGAGCTCGGCCGATGCGGCGTACGTGCACGTCGGCGTGTTCCAGAGCTACCTCGAGCGCGCGCCCGAGTAGGCCGGCGGCCGCGCCGGATCCCCGTCCCTCGCAGGCGGAGCGCGGCTAGAGGCTCCTCCAAATCTCGTCGTGGATCGATCCGGCGATGAACAGGTCGGCGCCGCTGGCCGCGAGCTCGAGATATTTCGTGTCGGCCAGGGTCTTGGCGACGACCGAGTCGAACTCCGCGAGGTCCTTGTAGCGGCCGACGAAGCTGATCCGGTTCGGGTTGCCGGCGACCGGGCGAAGGACGTCGATCTCGCGGTCGTAGTGGTCGCGCCAGTAGGCGACGATCTTCTGCGCAAAGGCGATCGCCCCGGCGAACTTGCCGGGCGCGACGGCACCGGTGCGGACGAAGGTGATCATGTAAGGCCCCTTTCTCGTCGCGCGAGCGACGATCTCTCCGCGGTCGCGGAGCGCCAGTCTGCGACCGCGTCGTGCCGGCAGTGCGCAAGGACTTTCCCGACTGGAGTTCCATCCATCCCGTCGCGCGCAGGACGACGCGAGAATGGCGCTTTGACTTGCCTCGCCACGCCGACACCTCACTCGCCATGATCCAGCTGCACTACTCTCCCGGCAACGCCAGCCTCATCGTCCACCTCGTCCTCGAGGAGATCGGCGTTCCGTTCGAGCTGAAGCTCGTCGATCGCGCCCGGTCGGCGCACAAGTCGGCACCCTACCTCGCGCTCAACCCGAACGGCCTGATCCCGGTGCTGGTCGACGACGGCGCGCGCGCTGCCGGCGCTGTGCCGCTGGTCCTCTACGAAAGCGCGGCGATCTGCCTGCACCTCGCCGACACCAACCCGGCCGCCGCCCTGCTGCCGGCGCTCGGATCCGCGGACCGTGCGCACGCCTACAAGTGGCTCGTCTGGTGCGCGAGCACCCTCCAGTCGACGATCAACCCCTACTTCTATCCGGAGCGCTGGGCCGCGGACGACGCCGGCACCGCGGTCGTCAGGTCGCTCGCCGAAGCCAAGGTCGCGCCGATGCTCGACCAGATCGATGCCGAGCTGGCGCGCCACGGCGGGCCGTGGTTCCTCGGCGAGCGTTTCAGCGTCGTCGATCCCTACGCGTTCGTCCTCTGTCGCTGGACGCGCGGGTTCGCGCGGCCGGCGCGCGAGCTGGCGCACATCAAGCCGTGGCTCGATCGCATGCTGGCGCGGCCGGCGGTGCAGCGCGCCTTCGCGAGCGAGAAGCTGAGCGCGCCTTTCGTCTGAGACCGACGCGAGCGGCGGCGATCGGCTGCGCTGCCGCGGGTCGACCGCGGTGTCGTCGCTCGATCAGTCCAGCGCGCGCGACCACCACGCACCGAGCGGCGTCGTCGCCTTGGCGCGCGTGCGCGCGACGAGCAGCGCCCGGCCGGCGGTGCGGTCGCTGCTATTCGCCGCAGCGGCGAGAAGGGTCTGCTCGACGACGTCGCGCTGTGCATGACTGCCGCCGATTCGCGCCAGCCATCCGCGCAGCGGCGCGATCGCGGCCACGGCGGCGGCGTGGTCGCCCGCGCCGAACGCGAGCAGGCCTCGCATCAGCGGCGCGCCGAGCTCGCGCGAGAGCTCGCGGTTCCAGCCGGGCCGACGCTCGGCGGCGTCGGTGCAGAGCGCGACCCAGTCGCTCGCCTGCGCCAGCGCGCCGGCACCGATCAACGCCATCGTCGCGTGCACATCGTTGAAGACCGAGCGGCCGGCCGTCGCTGCATCGAGCGGCCAGGCGGCGACCAGCGCGCGCCAACGGTCGCCGACGTCGGCGCCGAGCAGGCGCAGGCGCCAGAGCAGCGCGGCCGCGTCGACGCGCTGCAGCGTGATCTCGATCCGGCTGGCGTCGAGGTAGTCGTCGAAGACGCGCAGTGCCGTGGCGATGTCGAGGCCCTCGAGCGCGAACAGCGCTTCGTGCCAGCCGAGATGACCGGCGAAGCCGTTGGCCTCGGCGCCCGCCCCGTCGCCGTCTCGCGCGCCCCAGTGGTGGCGCCATTCGCCCATCCAGCGCGCGCCTTCCTCATGGCGTCCCTGCATCTCCATGACGTGGGCGACGGCGTGGATCGCCCACGGCACGCGCGCGCCGGCGCCGAGCGCGCGGCGGCCGCTCGCTTCGGCCTCGGCGTAGCGCCCCGACTCCTCGAGACCGAAGGCGTGCAGCGCGACCACGTAAGGCTGCAGGGGGTCGTCGCCCGGCCACGCCGGCAACGCCGCCTCGACGTGAGCGCGCAATTGCGTCGCGTCGCCGCGATAGAAGTCGAGCAGGTGAAGCCATTGCAGCGCGAGCGCGTCGCGCGGGTGGCGCTGCAGCACGTCTTGCCAGCGCGCGCCGGCGCCGACCCAGTCGCCGGCGGCGAGGCTTCGCAACGCGCCGTGGTGGTCGCGCTCGCGCTCTTCGGCGTGACCGAGTAGCGCGGCAGCGGTGTCGAGCAGCGCGTCGGCTGCGTCGACCAGCGTCGGCTCGGTGAGGCTGAGCAGGAAGCCCGCCTTCATCAGCGGTGGCAGCGGCCACGCCGGGTCGGCGGCGATCGCCGCGTCGAGGTCGGCGAGCGGCGTGCCGTAGAACGACATCATTCGCCAGAGCGCGCGCTCGCTGGCATCGAGCGCCGCTGCCGATGCGGTCGAGACCGGATTGCCGCGCGCGTCGCGCCGCGTCATCGCCGTCTCCGCGCGCTCAGGGTGCCGGCGGCTCCGGCCACGGCGGCGGCGCCGGCCGCATCGCTTCCCAGGCGCGCGCGACCTGGAGCACGCCGAGGTCGTCGTGGCGATGGCCGACGATCTGCAGGCCGATCGGCAAGCCGGCGCTGGTGCGGCCGCAGTCGATGCTCGCCGCCGGCTGCTCGCTCATGTTGTAGGCCACCGTGAAGGCGATGTGCTCGAACGGACGCTCCGGGTCGTCGGTCGGCGCCGGCAGCTCGGCAGCGTAGGCGGCGATCGGCGAGGTCGGCGACAGGACCACGTCGTACGGGCGGGAGGCGGCGACGGCCGCTTCGCGCATCGCTGCCATCTGGCTGTAGCCGCGAAAGACGCGCTCGCCCGAGAGCGTCGCGCCGCGCTTCGCCCAGGCGACGATGAAGGGCAGGACTCGGGCGCGCCGCTCCTCGCGCAGCACCGAGATGTCGAGCCAGGCGCGCATGCGCCAGAAGTCGTCCATGCCGTCGAGCATGGCGCGCGTCATGAACGGCGCGACGCGCTCGACACGCGCGCCGGCGGCCTCGAACTGCTTCGCCGCCGCCTCGACCGCGGCGGCGGTCTCGGCGTCGACGGGCAGGCCGACGCCGACGTCCATCATCAGGCCGATGCGCAGCCCGGCGACGTCGCGCTCGAGGCGCTGCCAGTCGATCGACTGCGCCGGCAGGCTCATCGTGTCGCGGTCGTCGGCCTGCGCGAGCACGCCCATCGTCAGCGCCGCGTCGGCGACGGTGCGCGTCATCGGCCCGGCGACGCGGCCGGCGTAAGGCGGGTCGATCGGGATCCGGCCGAGGCTCGGCTTCAAGGTGAAGACGCCGCACCATCCGGCCGGCAGGCGCACCGAGCCACCGATGTCGGTGCCGAGGTGAATCGGCCCGTAGCCGGCGGCGACACCCGCGGCGGCACCCGAGCTGCTGCCGCCGGGGTTCTTGCTCAGGTCCCAGGGATTGCGGGTCAGGGCGTGAAAGCTCGACAGTCCCGACGACAGCATCCCGTAGTCGGGCATCGTCGTCTTGCCGAGGATGACCGCGCCGGCTTCGCGCAGGCGCGCCGCCGGCGGCGCATCGCGGTGCGCCGCGACCAGCTCGGTGGCCGCGGTGCCGAGCGGCAGCGGCGTTCCGGCGGTGGCGATGTTCTCCTTGATCATCGCCGGCACGCCTTCGAGCGCGCCGACGTTCTCGCCGGCGCCGACGTGGCGCAGCCAGCGCGCCTCCGAGACCCGCGCCGAGGCGAGCGCGGCATCGGGGTCGAGCGCGTAGGTCGCGTGCAGGTGCGGCTCCCACGCGGCGATGCGGTCGAGCACGGCGCGCGTCACCTCGACCGGCGACAGCGAGCGCTCCCGGTAGCGAACGACGAGCTCGGTCGCCGAGAGATCGTGCAGGGCGGTCATGGCCGTGACCGCTGCGCTATTGCCAGGTCAGCGCGCCGAGGTCGTTGGCGAAGATCGGCGAGCTGCTCCAGAGGCCCTTCAATCGCTTGTTCGAGACGGCGAACTGCGGCAGCTGGAACAGGTAGACGTTGACGCTGTCGGTCGCCAGCTGGCGCTGGATGTCGCCGAGCAGCTTGAGACGGTTCTTGGCGTCGGTCGTCGTGTTGTAGGCAGTCAGCAGGTCGCGATACGCCTTCGAGTCGTAGCCGTAGTAGTAGCTCGGATCGCCGTAGCGGTCGAAGTCGAGCGGCTCGACGTGGCTGATCACGGTGAGATCGAAATTTCCCTTGAACGCGCCCGAGAGCCACTGCGCCCACTCGACGTTCTCGATCTTGGCGACGACGCCGACCTTGG
>Ga0068865_100000829_pt1 | contig 17439 bp, 15 predicted proteins | sample KBSMisM12_FD_75293 | JGI IMG/M metagenome (GOLD analysis project Ga0068865, IMG submission 75293) | Miscanthus rhizosphere microbial communities from Kellogg Biological Station, Michigan, USA - KBS Miscanthus M1-2 | ecosystem: Host-associated > Plants > Roots > Rhizosphere > Soil ...
AGCGGTTTCAGAATGGCGGCGGCCGCCTGATAGTCGCCGCGCAGGAATGCGCGCACGCCGTCGGCCGTCGTGGTCTGGGTCTGCGCCCGCGCCAGCGAAGGCTGGAGCAAGGCCGCGAGCGTAATCGCACGAAGGAGACGCATCGGGCAGGGTTCTCCGTGGCTCCGTCGCTGCAAGTTCGCCGCCGCCCCGCGGATGGTGATGAACCGCGCTCCCAGCGCGCGTGCGACGGTCGCAGCTCCGCCCGTGCTGGATGTTGGATTACGAATTGCGACGCGGCTCAATCGCGTTGACAGCGGTCCGTGTTTTCTCTATACCTTCGCCATGAGCACTCTGTCAGGCGCCGTCGCGGTCGTCACCGGGGGAACGTTCGGCGTCGGCCGCGGCATCGCGCGCGCGCTGGCCGACGAAGGCGTGCGGGTGTTCGTCACCGGCCGCTCGGTCACCGCCGAACCAGGCGACGGGCCGATCACGGCGATTCGCTGCGATCATCGGCTCGACGAGGAGGTGACGGCCGCGTTCGAGCGCATCGAGCGCGACACGCAGGGCATCGATATCCTCGTGAACAACGTGTGGGGCGGCTACGAGCGGATGGTCGATGGCGGTGCGTTCACGTGGGGCAAACCCTTCTGGGAACAGCCGCTCTGGCGATGGGACGCGATGTTCAGCGCCGGCGTGCGCGCCCACTACCACGCGAGCCAGCTCGCGGCGCGGCGCATGGTCGCCCGGGGTCACGGGCTGATCGTCAACATCTCGACCTGGGCGGCGCAGAAGCACATCGCGAACGTCGCCTACGGTGTGTCGAAGGCCGCGACCGACAAGATGGTGGCCGACATGGCGACCGAATTGCGGCCCCATGGAGTCGCGGCCGTCTCGCTGTACCCGGGCCTGGTCCGCACGGAGAAGGTCATGGAGGCGGCGGCCTGGCTCGACCTGACCAATTCGGAGTCGCCCGAGTTCACCGGGCGCGCCGTCGCGGCGCTCGCGCGCGATCCCGACATCCTGAAGTACTCCGGCCAGGTGCTGGTCGCGGCGAATCTCGCTCTGGAGTACGGCTTCACGGATGTCGACGGCAAGGCGCCTCGGCCGCTGACGCTGGCCGATGTCTGACGTGATCGAAAAGGGTCACAGGAGACCAGAAGATCAGGAGTTGTTCTTCGTTCGAAAAAGAAGTTACGGGCGCCTGGCGAGGACCTCGCGGTAGTGCTCCTCATAGAGCGGAACGATCGCGTCGGTACAGTACCGCGTGCGAACCATCTCGACGGCGGCGCGGGTCACCTTCGCCCGCAGGTCCGGAGAGGTCAGCAGCGCGACGCTTCGGTCGGCCATCATCTCGATCGCATCCGGCGGGCAGGCGAAGCCGGTCACGCCGTCCTCGACGATCTCCGGCAGCCCGCCGACGTTCGACGTGACCACCGGCACCTCGCACGCCATCGCTTCCAGCGCGGCGAGCCCGAAACTTTCCTTCTCGGACGGCAGCAGAAACAGATCGGCGGCCGAGAGCCACGGAACGAGATCGTGCTGCTCACCCGCGAACGTGACGGCATCCGTCAAGCCGTGCTCCGCTGCCCGCCGCTCGGCGGCGGCGCGGTCCGGGCCGTCGCCGACCAGGACCAGCCGTGACGGCACCCGCTGCCTGATCGATCGAAAGACGTCGATGACCGCGGAGAGGCGCTTGACCGGCCGGAAGTTCGACACGTGCATGACCACCGCTTCGCCCGAGCCGGCCGTGGAGATCCGCTCGCGCAACCCCGCGTCCGCCCGGCGCGCATAGCGGGCGCAATCGAGAAAATTGGGAATGACGCGGATCGGCCGCCTGATCCCGAGCGCGTCCACCGTGTCCGACTTGAGGCTGTGCGACACGGTGGTGACGCCATGCGACTGCTCGATCGAAAACCCGACGACGAGCGCGTACGACGGATCGCTGCCGACCAGGGTGATGTCGGTGCCGTGCAGCGTGGTGACGGTTCTCGGCGCAGGAATGTCCGGCACCGTCGTCAGAATCTGATCGGCGAGATACGCTGCCGTCGCGTGCGGTACCGCGTAGTGGGCGTGGACGATGTCGAGCCGCTGCTCCCTCGACACGCGCACGATCGTATTGGTCAGGGCGAGGAGATACTGCGGCTCGCGAAACAGCGGATACGACGGCACCTCGACCGGCGTGAACGACAGCCGCGGGGCGCCGGCGCGCCAGCGGAACGGCGGCTCGCTGCTGATGATGTGCACGTGATGGCCGCGGCCGGCGAGCGCGTGCGCGAGCTCGGTGGCGACGACGCCGCTTCCGCCCACCGACGCGTAGCAGACCATCCCGATGTTCATGGCTCGTGCTTCAACAGCCCCGCGCGCTGGAGCGGCTCCCGTACGACGATGCCCTCGGCGAAGGCGACTCCGGCCAGCGCGCCGAACTGCGCGTCGCGGCTTTCGATCAGCTGCCGGAAGGTCGACTTCGTCAGGCGCGTCTCGACCGCGTCGCCACCGGCGGGCGCGAACTGACTGGCGTAGCAGTCGAGCGCCTCGCGCTTGCGCTGGTAGTGGTCCGACACGTCGACGACGAATGACGGCGTCGCCCCGTCGTTGATGAAGTAGTAACACACCCACTCGGGGCGCCACGGCGACGCTTGCGTTTCGTAGCGCGCCAGGCCGCTTCTGAACGCGGCGACGCGCAGCACATGGCTGGCGGCCACATGATCGGGGTGCCGATCGTCCCAGTACGGGATCGCGATCGCGCGCGGGCGATGCCGTCGCAGCAGTTCGACCGCCGAGCGAATCAGCTCCGGCGTCGTGGCGATGCCGCCGTCGGGCCAGCCCAGGTTCTCGCGCCATGCGGCGCCGAGCACCCGCGCCGCGGCCGCCGCTTCAGCCCGCCGCTGCGTCACGGTCCCGTTGCTGGACAGTTCGGCCTCCGTGAGATCGCACAGGCCGACCTGATGCCCCGCCGCCGCATGCCGGGCGACGGTGCCGCCGAGTCCGATTTCGATATCGTCGGGATGCGGTCCGAACACCACGAGGTCCACGGCCATAGCGCACTATATCGCGGCGGGCGGCGCTGGCATTGAAACATACAGGTGTAGTAGCATCGCATACGTTGATAGGAGCGTGACGTGTCCCTGCCCAAACTGACGAAGCTGGAACTGCAGATCATGGAGGCGCTGTGGAGCCGCGGCGCCTCCTCGATTCGAGAGGTTCAAGAAGCGTTTCCCGGACGCGGCCGGCCGGCGTATACCACGGTGCAAACCACGGTCTATCGCCTCGAAGCCAAGGGGGCGCTGCGCCGCGTCAAGAAGATCAGCAACGCGCACATCTTCGAGGCCGTGATCTCCCGCAGCGCCGCCCATCGCCGGCTGATTGACGACCTGCTCGGGGTATTCGGCGGGCGGACGCAGCCGGTGATGGCGCACCTGATCGAATCCGGCAAGCTCACGATCGAAGACGTGCGGGACGCGCAGAAGACGCTCCAGCGGCTGGCAAAAAAGGACTCATCGCAATGACCTCCCTCGCCAACCACCTGTGGCAATCGACGCTCTTTGCCGGAGCCGCAGGCGTCCTGACCTTGACGCTCTCGCATCATCGGGCGCGGGTGCGCCACGCGATCTGGCTGGCCGCGTCGGCGAAGTTTCTGCTCCCGTTCGGCGCCCTGCTGGCGCTGGGCCGCACGATCGGTTGGCCCTCGCCGGTCCTCTCGCAGGCGGAGGTACCCTTCGCGCTCGACGCCCTGACGCAGCCCTTCTCGCAGCCGCTGCTCCGCGCCGCGACGGCTGCCACGGCGACGAAGACGTCGCCGGAAGGCGCAGCGCTGCTCTTCCTGTTTCTGGCGATCTGGTCCATCGGCTGCGTGGTGATCCTGCTGACGTGGTGGATGCGTTGGCGCCGCGTCGCGATCCTCGTGCGAAACGCGTCGCCGGTTGAAGCGGGCCGCGAGTTCGAAGCGCTCCGCCGACTCGAGCGCGTCTGCGGTATCACGGAACCCGTGGCGATGGTGTCGTCGCAGACGAGCCTCGAACCCGGCGTGTTCGGCCTCCTTCGCCCTGTGCTCGTATGGCCTCGAAGTGTCGCCGGGCATCTCGACGATCGCCAGGTCGAGGCCATCCTGTCTCACGAACTGGCTCACGTCAGGCGCCACGACAATCTCACCGGCGCCGCTCATATGGCCGTCGAGGTTCTCTTCTGGTTCCACCCGCTGGTGTGGTGGCTCGGCGCGCGACTGGTGGACGAGCGCGAGCGGGCTTGTGACGAAGAGGTCATCTGCTGGGGCTGCGACCCGCAGGTCTACGCCGAGAGCATCCTCAAAATCTGTCAGCTCTTCACGGAGGCGCCGCTGGTCTGTGTGGCAGGCGTCACCGGCTCCAATCTCACACACAGAATCGAGAGAATCATGAGGAACGAGGCCCGCATCACGTTGAAGGGCTGGCGGAGGATCCTGGTCGCCGCGGTTGGAATCGGCGCGCTCGCCGGTCCGGTTGCGTTGGGCGCCTTGCACGCTCCACGGCTGCGCGCGCAATCGCGCACGGCCGACGCCGGCACCCCTGCCTTTCTGTCCGTGTCGATCAAGCCGAGCAGGTCGGGCAGTCCAAGGCCTCGTCCGATCGCGATCGCCGACGGTCACGTCACGGCGACGAATCAACTCGTCCGGGATCTGATCCGCGCCAGCTTCGGCGCGCCGGCAGAGGGCGGACCGGACTGGCTGAACACCGATCGGTTCGACATCGACGCCGCCGTGGAAGGGAATCCGACCAGGGCACAGCTGTACGCGATGCTGAGGACATTCCTGGCCGACCGGTTCCAGCTGGTGACACACACCGGCACCAGAACGATCCCAATCTATGCGCTCGTCCTGTCGAGAAGCGACGGTTCGCTCGGCCCGCAGCTTCAACCGTCCGAGTGCACCGGCCGCGAGACCCCGGCCGCCGTACCGGTGTTGCCTCGGCTCGTCGATCCGAACAACGACGTAGAAGCGGTATCACCGCCTCCATGCGGCGTCGTACGCACTCGACGCGGCACGCTGGTCGCGCGGGGAGTAACGATGGAGGGGCTGGCGATCGGCGGCTTGTCCACAATCCTCGACCGCAAGGTCGTGGATCGAACCGGGTTGACTGGAAGGTACGACCTGAGCACGGAGTGGACGCCCGCGCCAGGACTGCAGAAGCCGGCCGGTGTTGGCCCGGCCACGTTCACGGCGCTCGACGAACAGCTCGGTCTGAAACTGGACTCAGCCGAAGGGCCGATCAATATCGTCGTCATCGATCGCATCGAGCGGCCCGACAGCTCGGCCTGAAGCTCGAGACGCGCTGCGCCGGTATCCTGCTTGCAGACCTGTGACCTGCGGAGGTCAGAGATGAAACGCACAGTATGGATGGCGGCGGCAATCGCATGCGCGACGACATTGAGCGTCGCGGCGCAGACTCCGAGCACGACAACGAGCAGGTCTACGGACAATCCAGCAGACAAGATCACGGTCACCGGGTGTCTACAGGAAAGTTCGCGGAGCTCAGCGGGCACCACCAGCACCGCATCGACGACCAGCGGCGGCTATATCCTCGCGAATGCGATGACCGGCAGCGGATCGTCGACCTCGAGCACGACCGCATCGTCGACGACGGCCGGCACCACGGGGACCACAGGGGCGACGACGGCCGGCTCCACGGCACGGCCTGAAGTCTCGTACGTGCTCGACGGACGGGACAGCGATCTGAAGAGCCACGTCGGACACCGCATCGAAGTGAGCGGCACCCTCGAGGCCCCGGACCGCGCGGCCTCGAGCCCGACCGCAACCACGACCAGCGGCTCGGCGTCGAGCCGGATGGATTCCGCGCAGCGCCTCAAGGTGTCGTCCGTCCGCATGATTGCGGCGGAGTGCTCGTCCAAGTAGAGCCATCTCCACGGCGTGGCCTCGCGTGCCGCGCTGTGGAGAACCTCGAAGCATCGTGCTCGAAGCAGTCCTTCTCGCCGCCGCGCTGTCGAGCTCGCCGGTCTTCGCCGGCGACGAGCCGCTCCAACTGCAGCTGGACGCCCCCTTCAACGATCTCTTCGATCATGCGCGTGAAGACGCCTACCCGGTCACGGGCACGTTGCGCGTGCTCGACGAAGGGCGCCTCGTCGCCATCGACGGGGTGACCATCACGCTGCGCGGACACACCAGCAGGCGCGAGAACGAGTGTTCGTTTCCAAAGCTCAAGGTCGACTTTCCCGATGACGCCCACCCGCCGGTGGTGTTCGCCGGCCTCTCGTCACTCAAGATCGGCACGCACTGCGGCGAAGCGGCGGCCGATCAATTGACGCCGCGCTTCGGCAGGCTGGCGAACGAGCGTTCCCCATTTCGAGAGGCGTTGGTGTACCGAGTGCTCGGCGCGCTCGAGATACCGACGCTCAAAGCACGGCCCGCGAGAATCACCTACCGCTATACCGACGCCAGGTCCGGGCAATCGCCGACGCAGGATCAGCCTCTCGTCCGCGACGCGGTGGTGCTCGAAGGCACCGACGAAGCGGTCCGCCGCGTCGGCGGCCGGCGGGAGATCGGCGAGGACGAGTTCACCACCGCGCAGGCCCAGTTCAGCACCTCGGACACCGTCCGGCTCGCATTCGCCGAGGCGATGATCGGCAACTTCGACTGGTGTTTGAAGATGACGGCCGGCGACGAGTACCGGTGCGACGCGCGGCACCCGCTCTGGAATATCGTCGCCGCCGATCGCGGCGACGGCCGGGCGATTCCGCTGCTCTACGATTTCGACGTCGCCGGAATCGTGACCGGGCGGCATCCCTGGTTTCGTGACGTGTTCAGCACGGCGTTCGGTTCTTCAGGCGCCGAATGGGAGATCGAGGTCATCGCTCAGCTGCAGCGCGCACGCGGACTGTTTGCCCGAAGCGATTTGGACGCCGCTCGTGCGCATTTCACCCGCCGCAAGCCGCAGGTCTATCAGACACTCGCCGCCGCGCCGCTCGACGCGGCGGGGCGAGCCATCGCGCAGCATTATCTCGACAGTTTCTACGCGCAGGTGGAGTCCGACGACAATTTCTATCGCCCGGTCGTCACCGCGCACGACGCGCAGGCGTACGACACAGCTGAGCAAGGGCCCATCTGCGGCAGCAGAGCTGTGGTGCCGGCCGGCACACCAGTGGGCAATCCGATGCAAACTGTGGGGACGCGCGTGCAGGTGATGGTGCTCGACGCCTTCTGGCACTGGGCGTCCCGCCCCGCCTGCGCGGCGGTCCGCCGCGGGCCGGTCTGGATAGACGCCGGCGCGATCGGCCGCGACTTTCCGCCGAGGTGAAGAAAAAACCGCGGAGCACGCAAAGATCGCAGAGAACTTGTTTGGCTCTGCGGTCTAGATCAGCCGACCCGCACGTAGCCTTTCAGCTGCAGGTTGACCAGCGTCGTCATCGCCCAGAGGTCGATCTGCACGTCGGGATTCACCTGGCTCGCGTCGATCTTCCTGCCGATCAAACCCTGGCCACAGACGCGGATGTCCACGCCGGCCTGCTTGAGCGCGTGGATCAGCGCGATGTTGGGGTTGTCCCGCTGATAGCGCTGCTTGTACGCCTCGTTGCTCATCACGATGTCGATGTCCGGCGTTCGCTGATGAAACATGATCACCAGGTGACGATGGTCCGCAGGAACGCCGTACTTGCCGAGCGTGTTGACGTAGGTGGCGATCGTCGGCAGCATCGGGTTCACGTCGCCGGGGTTCTTGGCGTCCTGCCCGTCCGCGAACACGACCTTGTAGTCCACCTTCGGGTCCGGCAGCTCGCGCGCGCCCGGCAGATCCCTGGCGGCCTCGTAGCCCGGCACGAGCAGCGGCCTGGCCGAATCCGCATTCGCCGGTCCAAACGATCCCGATGCGAGCACCAGGATCGCGGTCAAGCCGATCGCCGCTGTCTTCATAACGCCTCCTGTAAACGAGATCCCCGTCGACCGGCTACTGCCGGTTATAAGCGATGCCGGCGGCCTGCGCCTTTTCGATCGCGATGACCATCGCCGGAACCATGACGACTCCCGGCAGGAGGTTGGCGCCGAGATCCTTCTGGAGATCCTCGGCCTTGCCCTTGCCCCGGACCGAGAGCTCCTGACACCACCCGCCGAACGCGTTCGCGCAGAGCAGGAACGTCGTGCCCATCTTCTGGAGGCTCTCGATGCCGAGCGCGGGCATCGCGCCGCCCAATGCCGGAATCGTCGGCGACTGCAGCGCCTGCATCAAGAGATGCAGATCGTCCGGGGTGGGCTTGTTGAAAGCGTTGCGGGTGTACGGCTTGCCGGCGGCGTCCTTGAGCCCGGTGTAGTCGCCGAGGCTGTACTTCGCCCACATTGCGTCGTTGAATGCGAGCGGGATGCTGGCTTGCTGGCCCATGCTGTAGAAGGTGCCGACCGCGCCGGCCTGTCCGGGGGTGGTCTTGTACGCCTGCGCATAGGTATTGAGATAGTTGAGGATGTGCAGCAGCGGCATCCCGTTCTTGTGCTGCGGGAAATCGAACAGGCAGCGGTGCGTTCCCTTGACGCCCTTGATCCAGTCGTCAGGACCGGAGGCCTGGGCCTCCGCGCGTTCCTCACCCGTTACGACGCTGAGCGCGGCCGCGGCGCCGAGGATGCGGCCGAGAAAGCCACGACGATGCGTCTGACCACTGATAACCATGGAATCTCCTTGTACGAGACAGTTTCGGATCCGGCGAGCGCGGCCTTGGATCCCGCTGATTGTCGCCGTCGGGCCGTCGCTGTCAAGTGCTTTTCCGCAGTCGGTCGTCAGGCTTCTCCGAGAATGAGGCGCCGCGCTCGTTCGTCGCAGGGACCGAACGGTCCCTGCCCGGTCGAATCCGGGAACCCGGTCGGGTCCGCGAGCATCCGCGGAAACACGCGTGAGCGGCGCTCGTCGGCGGCAGGGCCGCCGGTCCAGACGAGTTCGTTCATCCACCGATGAATCTCGTGCAGCTTGCCGTAGTAGTCGTCGTGCGTCGCGGCGTACCGCGTCAGCGCCGCATCCCAGTCGTCGGTCTCGGCGAGGCAGGTCGAGAGAGTGTCCACGTCGACCATCGTCTTCGAGAGGCCGCATCCCCAACTTGGATCGGTGGCGGCGGCGGCGTCGCCGATCAGCGCAAGGCCCGGCCTGCTCGGTGACGGGACGGATTGATCGGCGCCCTCGAACTCGGCCAGCGGCCCCATCACCTCGACGCCGTCGAACCACTCGCCGGGTGCGCCGGTCGCGCGGCACGCCTCGAGGAACGCGGGGATCTTATCTTTGCCGCTCATCTTCCGATCGCCCATCGCCGAGACGTAGACGAAGTACATCCGCGCGCGCTGGTTGCCCAACGGCGCGACGAACGTGCCGATGCCAGGTCCGAGACAAAGATGGACGCCATCGTCGGGGACCGACGTGCCCTGGACGATCGTGCCCGCGATGCGCAGACGCTCGGGGTCGCGCGTCACGTTGAAGCCGCCCCACTCGCGCATCTGGGAGAACCGTCCGTCTGCCCCCACCAGCACGCGCGCGGTGACCGACCGGGGCTGACCGTCTTCGACGTACGAGGCGGTCCATCGCCCGTCCTTCTCCGCGATCCCCTGCACGGTGACGCCGCGCTTCACGTCGGCTCCCGCGTTGATCGCACGGGTGAGCAGCGTCTCCTGAAGGTCAGGGTGGTACATGTTGATGCACGCCTCGCGCGTCGGCGTCGTTTGCGGCAGCGGCCGGTGCTCCATCTGCGCGCCCATCGCGTAGGTGTTGAAGAACGGCACGAAGCGACCACCGGCGGCGACGAGATCGTCGACCACACCGAGCCGGCGTGCCGTCGCGACGCCCCACGGCAGGATGTTCTCGCCGCGCACGCGATCCTTGAACTTCGTCTCGCGCTCGAGAACCAGGACGTTGCCACCTCGCGCTGCGACGGCGGCAGCCAGGGTCGATCCCGCGACTCCTCCGCCAACGACGGTCATATCGACGTTCATAAGGTCTCCCTTACGGGTTTGTGATGCCGGCAGGATTATACGAGCGAGCAGGCCGCGAATGGACGTGCTGAGTCGGCAGCCGTGGCGTAGACTGCGCTGTCCCCCGCATGGAGGTTCCGATGCCAGCAAGGTTTGTCGTCCTCGGCATGTTCGTCGTCGGATTGAGCGTCTGGGCCAGTCCGGCCGCTGCGCAGATTCCCTCGGCGAACGGTGAGTTCTTCGCATGCGTGCGGCTCGATCGCGACAACGACGAGGGCCGTCTCATGCGGCTGGTCGCGCGCGGAGAGCCGTGCAAGCGCAACGAAACGAAGGTTCACTGGAACGTCGTCGGGCCGCAGGGACCTCAAGGGCCAGTCGGTCCCACCGGACCGAAGGGCGCAACGGGCCCGCAGGGAGTGCCTGGAAAGGACGGCGCCGCGGGAATTCAGGGACCGACTGGCGCGACGGGTCCGACGGGACCGCAAGGTCAGGTGGGTGCGACGGGACCGACGGGACCGCAAGGCGCAACCGGCGCGACCGGTCCGCAGGGCCCCCCGGGGCCGGCCGGCGGTCCCCAAACGCTCTTCGGGACCAACACGAACCTGGCCGTCGCCGGCGACGGGCAACTCTGTACGCTCGGCGAAATCCTTCTGACGGCGGGCGCCGTGGCGAACGGCACGCCGGCCAATGGCCAACTCCTGCCGATCAACCAGAACCAGGCCTTGTTCGCCCTGCTCGGCACGAACTTCGGCGGCGACGGCCGGACGACGTTCGCGCTGCCGAACCTTGGGGCCGCCGCGCCCAACGGCCTCACCTATTCGATTTGTGACAGAGGAATTTTTCCGAGCCGGCGCTGACTGACGGCCGTCACTTGACGGTCACCTTGATCTGATCCTGAATCGGCTGGCCCTTGTTCGCATCGACGGTGGCGAGCTGATCGAAGTCGATCGTGTAGCTGCCGGGCGTCGACGTGACGATGCCGGCGACGCTCTGGTTGGTGATCGAGCCGTTCTTCTTGACGGCGATGTCCACCTGCGTCTTCGCGGCCGACGGAGATCCCTGGAAGAAGCCGATGTGCATCGTGCCGACGTACCGCGTCTCGGCGCCCGCTCCGTGGTAGTAGATGTGGACATCCGAGAAGACGCGGGCGTCGGCGCGGCTCGCCGGCACGACGCAGTCGCTCAGGGGGTCGGACTGGCAGACGAAATCCTCGTCGGGATTGTCGCTGTCGCCGCTCATGATCACCCACGAAATATAGGGTTTCCCCGGCATGCTCGTCGGCGGCTCGGGCACGTGCGGGGCGCACGCAGCAGAGCATGCCGCAGCGAACGCACACCCGAGGGTCAGAATGGCGCGCTCGAAACCTGTCCTGTTCACGAATGCAATCATGATGCGCCTCAGCGTGGCACGGCGGCGCGCCTGACCTCGGTGAAATCGAGGTACGAATAGCCCGCCGCCTTCGAGATATGGGCGCTCAGCTCGTATCCACCATCCGCCGTCTTGACGGTCTCGGTCAAGTGTTGCACCGGTACCGATGAGATCGGGGGGCCGTCGCGCAGCGCCTCGAGCATGATGCGACCGGTGATGCTCGGCGGAAGCGGCAGCCGGAGCAGCCACAGCAGCGTCGGCGCGATATCCACGTTGGCGGTCGGCACATCGCTGACGGCGCGCTCGAGGAAATCGGGGCCGGCGGCGATCAGCGTGTTGTGGATGTCGTACGGGCTCGATGATCCGTGGCCGGCGACGTTGCCGTCCGTGGTCTTGCCGGCGAAGCCCGCATCGTTGGTGTCGCCGTTCCAGTTCGACGACACCAGGATGTCGCCCGACCGCGGATGGTTCCAGCGCACCACGTCGAACGAGAGCGTGCCCGGCACCGTGCCCTCGGCGCCGCCGCCGGGACGCGGCCGGGTGAAGATCGCGCCGACCTCGGGTCGGCGCTGCAGCGCGTCCACGATCGCGGAGATGCGCGCGGGATCGGATCCGGACCGCAGATAGATGGCGCCTTCCGAGACGACGATGTCCGGCGATCCGTCGGGCAGCAGCCTGGCGAACGGTTCGACCAGCGCCGCCAGCTTCAGCTCGCGCGTGTGGGTCGAGAACCCATGATCGGAGGTGACGAGGATGTTCACGCGATCGAGCAGCCCGCGAGCCCGCAGCGCGTCCTCGATGCGCCCGATCCCGGCGTCGACCAGCGCCAGCGACTTCATGGTCAGCTCGGCGCCGATGCCGTTGGCGTGCGCCGTGCCGTCGGGATCGTTCAGCCACATGAAGGTCACGTCGGGGTGCACGTCGTTGAGCCCGACCTTGAGGTAAGCATCGATCGCGTACTGATTCTGCGGGTCGTTCGGCGTCGCGTGGGCCGGCGCGGCGCCAAGCGCCGCCGCCGCGCGGATCGCCAGATCCGCCGGCCGGGTAAAGGCGTAGTGGATGATGCCGCCGGTCGCCACCGTGTGATTCAGCACGTAGGCCGATCCGCTCGATCCGCTGCTGACCACGAGCAGAGTCTTGCCTGACGGCTTCAGCATCTCGCTGAGCGTCGGCGCGGTAAGCAGGCGGCCTTCCGCGCGTTCGACCGCCTCGAGATTCGCGCGCTCGCCGGTATCCAGGCCCCTGGTCGCATCGACCTTCGGGCTGTAGAGCACGTTGCCCATCAGCCCGTGGCTCTCCGCGTAGGCGCCGGTCACGAACGACGAGCCGTTGACCCGGGTCACGGTTGGGAACACGGAGTGGTGCGAGCGAAAGACGATGCCGCGCTGTCCCAGCCGGAACAGCCGCGGCATCACCTCTGGAGTCACGTAGTCAGGCCGCAGCCCGTCGACCACGATCACGAGGTGCGTGTGCGACGCGCGCTCCTGCTGCGCACCGGCGCCAGAGCCGAGCGCGAGCAGCGCCGCTGCGATCAGCACCATCGGCTTCGTGGGCATCGGCGCGATTGTACACGCGGCTGCCCCGCTGCCCCTGCTAACGAAGGGCTTTTGGCGCAGGCGGCTCACCCGCCGACACCGTGGATCGACTGGGCAGCGGGCGCCGGTCCTTGGCATCCTGCCGCTCGCGATCGCGCACGAACGCCTTGATGATTTTCAGCGCCGCGCGGGCCTCCCGTTCCGTCCGCCGTCCCTTGAAGTACGCCGCGAGCTCCCGGTTGGCGCGAAGCACTTCCTGATCGCGCATCTCCTGCTCGCGGCCGCCGTGAGCCGCGGCCGCAGCGCGTGGTTTGGCCATCGATGACGCTCCTCACCGTCCTGTTTACACGAAGTTTGACCCATCGGTCACGCGAAGGCTCTAGAATCGGCCGGCATGGGACGCCTTCGCCTGCTGACCGTTCTGCTCGCCGCCGGACTGACCGCGGCGATCGCCGCGCAAACGCCGTCGCCGGCCGTGGTGCTCGTGACGCTCGACGGCGTGCGGGTCGAAGAAATGTTCGGCGGCCTCGATGCCCGCATCGTCCAGTCGCAGCTCAAGCGCGGCGAGCGGCTCGAGGACCAGCCGATCTACAAGCGCTTCTGGGCGCCGACACCGGAGGCGCGCCGCGCGAAGCTGATGCCGTTTTTCTGGGGCACGCTGATGCGCGACCATGGCTCGATCGCCGGCGACCCGGCGCGAAGCAGCCGGGTCCACCTCACCAACGGCCATGCCTTCTCGTACCCGGGTTACTCGGAGATGCTCGTCGGGCGGGCGCACGACGACACGATCCGGAGCAACGATCCGATTCGCAATCCGTACCGCACGGTGCTCGAGTTCCTGAAGGAACGGCTGGCGTTTTCAACGGATCAGGTCGCGGTGTTCACCTCATGGCGCATCCATAGTGCCATCGTGGAGCACAAGGAAGGCGCGCTGACGGTGAACGCGGGATACACGGCATTCGCGTCGCCGGTCGACGAGATCCAGAAGCAGAGCGCGCTGCAATTCGAAACGCCGACGCCGTGGAACGACGTGCGGCACGACGCGTACACCTTCCGGTTCGCCATGGACCATCTGGCGCGGCGCCGGCCGCGCGTGCTCTATCTGGCGCTCGGGGAAACCGACGACTGGGCGCACGACGGACGATACGATCGCGTCCTCGAGGCGATGGAGCGGAGCGACGACTACCTGAAGCAGCTCTGGACCTGGCTGCAGTCGCAACCCGAATACCGCGGGACGACTCACCTGCTCGTCACCACCGACCACGGCCGCGGACGCACGCCCGCCGACTGGAAGGGACACGGTAAGGACGTGGAAGGCGCGGGCGAGACCTGGATGGCGTTCGTGTCGCCGGCGATGAGCCGTCGCGGCGAATGGAGCGACCACCCGCCCGTGGTCACCGCCCAGGTCGCGTCGACGCTCGCCAGCTGGATGGGCATCGACTGGAAGTCGTTCGATCCCGACGCCGCGCCGCCGGTTCGGTGATCGACGCGGCTGAACCGGAGATCAGGAGATGGTTGAACAGGAGAGCATGAGAGCAGGAGATCAGAAGTGATCTAGCGAGGACGAGAATCTTCTGGCCTCCTGCGCTCCTGTTCAAGATCCGGATAATCGTCTTCGCTACCCTTCGCCGGCGACGACCCCGAGCTGCTTCAACGCGAGCTTCAGCGCTTCGAGCGTCACCGGCTTGACCAGGTGCGCGTCGAATCCCGCCTCGGCCGACTGGCGCTTGTCGCGCTCCTGGCCGTAGCCGCTGATCGCCACGAGCGCCAACGGCGGACCGCCCCTGGCGCGCAGGTGCCGCGCCAGCTCGTAGCCGTCCATGACCGGAAGGCCGATGTCCAGCAGCGCCAGATCGAATGCGGCACGCTCGGCGAGCTCGAGCGCTGACGGACCGTCGTGCGCCACGTGGACCGCGTGCCCCAGCATCCGCAGCGCGCCCGCCAGCGTCAACGCCGCGTCCTCGTTGTCGTCGACCACCAACACCTGACGGCCGTCCGCCTCGAGCGGCAGCGGCATCGCCTCCGCCTCGTCGACGGCCCCCGAACTGGCGGTACTGCGGCCCGCCGCCGCCGGCAGGCGGACGGTGAACACCGCGCCATGGCCGGGGCCGTCGCTGTGCGCGGCTACGGTTCCGCCGTGGAGCCCCACGATGCTGCGGACGATGGTGAGCCCCAGCCCGAGTCCGCCCTGCGAGCGCGCCAGCGCCTGCTGATCCTGGACGAACATGTCGAAGACCCGCGGCAGCACCTCGGCGGCGATTCCGATCCCGGTGTCGGCAACGGTGACCTCGACCTGTCCTTCGTCCCGCCGCGCGGAGACCGAGATCCGTCCGCTCCGCGGCGTGTACTTCGCGGCGTTCGCAATGAGGTTTCCGATCACCTGCGCCAGGCGCGACGGGTCGCCGTCGACCGCCAGCCCTGTTGACGGCACGTCGATCGCAAGCTCGTGCTCGTGCCGCTCGATGAGCGGGCTCGCGGTCTCGATCGCCCGCGCCACGACCTCCGCCAGCTCGACGCGCTCTTTGATCAGCTCGATTTTTCCGCCGGTCACGCGCGACACATCGAGGAGATCGTCCACCAGCCGGATCAAGTGCCGGGCCTGGCGCTCGATCACCGCCAGCTCCTTGCTCGGCGTCGGACCGCCGCGCAGGCGCATCAGCTGCACCGCCGTCAGGATCGGTGCCAGCGGATTGCGCAGCTCGTGGCCGAGCATCGCCAGGAATTCGTCCTTGGCGCGATTGGCCGCCTCCGCGCTCTTCTGCGCCTTCACCAGCTCGCTGACCTCGAAGACCACCGCCGCGATCCCGTTCACCCGTCCAAACTGATCGACCAGCGGCTGGTAGACGAAATCGAAGAAGCATTCTTCCGGGGCCTGTTCCGCGCGGCGCTGGACCCGCACCGGCACCGCGCGGCCGACAAACGGCTGGCCCGTGCGATACACCGTGTCGAGGAGCTCGAAGATCCCCTGGTCCGCCAGCTCCGGCAGCGCCTCTTTCACCGGCTTGCCGACGATGTCGCGGTCGGCGACGAGCTCGAGGTAGGTGCTGTTCGCCAGATCGAAGACGTGATCCGGTCCGTGCATCATCGCGATCGCCGCCGGCGCCTGACGGAACACGGTCTCCATCTGACGGCGCTGCCGATCCTCGATCGTCCGCATCTGCACCCGCAACACCTGGGCCTCCACCCGGGCGACCAGCTCGCGCGCGGAAAACGGCTTCACGATGTAGTCGTCGGCGCCGGCCTCGACGCCTTCGATCCGCGCTTCCTCGCCCGCGCGGGCGGAGAGCATCATCACCGGAATCGACCGCAGATCGGAATCCGCCCGCAGTTCCTTCAGCAGCCCGAATCCGTCCAGCTCCGGCATCATCACGTCGGTGACGATGACGTCCGGTCGCGATCGACGGGCGGCGGCAAGGGCCGCGACGCCATTGGCGACCGCTTCGACTTGCCAGCGGCCGCCCAGCAGCCTGGCGAGATACTCGCGCATGTCGGCGTTGTCGTCCGCGAGCAGCACGCGTTGCCGCGCAGAGCCGTCGCGATCGCCGCCGTCGGTGGCCGGCGAAACCACGTCGCCGGGTTCGAGCCATCGCGATGCTTCCTCGACGTACGTGTCGCGGGTGACGGCGGCTGGCGTCGACGCCTCGATCGCGGCCGCCGGCCCCGTGACGTTCGCGACCGCTCCCAGCGGAATCCGGACGACGAACGCCGAGCCTTCCCCGGGCGTGCTCGTCACGCTCACATTCCCGTCATGGAGACGGACCAGCTCACGCACCAGCGCGAGCCCGATGCCGGTCCCTTCGTGCGTGCGTCCACCCGCGCCCTCGACGCGGTGAAAGCGCTCGAAGATGTGCGACAGCTGGTCTGCGGGAATGCCGACGCCGGTGTCCCGCACGGTCAGGATCGCGATATCGCCGGCCGACTCGAGATCGATCCGAATCGTCCCCGCCAGCGTGAACTTGAACGCGTTGGACAGCAGGTTGAGGACGATCTTCTCCCACATCTGCCGGTCGATCGCCACCGGCCGCGGCATCGGCGGGCAGTTCACGTCGAATCGGAGGCCGCCCCGCTCGATCGTCGATCGAAACGCGCTCGCCAGGCCGGCGGTGAGCTCCGCCAGATCGGTCGGCTCGGGCCTGGCACGCACGCGGTCGGCTTCGATGCGCGAGAAATCGAGCAGCGAGTTCACGAGCTTGAGCAGCCTCAGCTCGTTGCGATGCACCGTCGCGAGCGCCTCGCCTCCCAGGGTGCCGCCGCTGAGGAGCGCATCCTCGGTCGGCCCCAGCATCAGCGTCAGCGGGGTTCGAAACTCGTGGCTGACGTTCGAGAAGAACGTCGTCTTGGCGCGATCGAGCTCCGCGAGCGCCTCGGCGCGGCGCTTCTCGTCCACGTACGCCTGCGCGTTGGTCAGGCCGGCGGAAATCTGCCGTGCGGCCAGCGTCAGGAATCCCAGATACCCATCGTCGAATCGACGGTACGGACTCAGGCCCGCCAGCAGGACGCCGACCGGGCCCGACCGGCCGGGGGACGCCAGCGGAAGGAGCACGGCCTGGTGCGGCGACCGATCCCAGGCGCCGCGCGGCAGATCGGGAAACCGCCGGTCCAGCTCGGTGACGACCCGCACCTCGTTCGCGC
>Ga0068865_100000831_pt1 | contig 17434 bp, 17 predicted proteins | sample KBSMisM12_FD_75293 | JGI IMG/M metagenome (GOLD analysis project Ga0068865, IMG submission 75293) | Miscanthus rhizosphere microbial communities from Kellogg Biological Station, Michigan, USA - KBS Miscanthus M1-2 | ecosystem: Host-associated > Plants > Roots > Rhizosphere > Soil ...
GTAGGCCTCGGCGCGCGGCAGCAGGTCCGGGCGGGTCTCATTGAGGCGCCGCTCCATCTCCTGGCAGCCGACCTTCAGCTGTTCGATCGCGTCGTCGATGTCGAGCTTCTGGTTTTCCAGCGCCATGATCCGCTCGCGGAACTTGCGCAGGCACCGGGCCGCCTGCTGGGCGCCGCCGTCGTCCACCTCATAGAGGTCGAGGATCTCGCCGATCTCGGCCAGCGCCAGGCCGACGCGCTTGCCCTGCAGGATCATCTGCAGCCGCGCCCGGTCCTTGTAGGAATAGACCCGGTTCATGCCGTCGCGCGCCGGAGCCAGCAGGCCCTTGTCCTCATAGAAGCGCAGGGCGCGCGGCGTGCATTTGAACTCCTGGCAGAGCTGCCGGATCGTGAACGTGCGATGCGGCCGGCGAAGGTCGGTAGGCATCGGAAGTCTCCCTACGTGTGTCGTTGGCTGACACCGTAAAGCGACCTTTCCGTTTACGTCAAGGTGATCGTCGATCACCTTAACGTAACCCAGCTTGACCTTGGGGCGCCCCTATTGCTTGGGCGATCGCTGCCCGTTGACGTCGGCGAAGGCGAACATGGCGGGCAGGTTGGCGATCGCCGGCTTGTCGAAGCCGACCTGGCCCTCGAAGCGGCCGGTGTTCTCGAAGCTGCCGAACAGCATGTCCCAGATGGCGAAGTCGCCGCCGTAGTTGCGCCCGTGCACGTCGCGTTCGTGGTGCAGGCAATGCTGTTCCGGCCGCAGGATGACGTAGCCCACCCAGCGCGGCGTCGAGACGTTCCAGTGGCTGAACATGGTCACGATGGTGCCGGCCGTCCCGGCGATCGCCGCGCCCAGCGGGTGGATGCCCAGCACCAGGGCCGAGACGCCGGTGATGTAGGCCGTCTGGATCACCGTCTCCAGCGGGTGGCCCCAGGCCCAGCCGCCCATGTCCACCCGGTCGATCGAGTGGTGCATCTGGTGCATGCCGCGCCACAGGACGTCGAACCGGTGCTCGGCGCGGTGGAACCAGTACATGGCGAAGCTGGTCGCCGCATAGCCCACCAGGGCGCCCCACCACGGGCCGAGGCCGGTGAGGTCCATCAGCCGATGCTTCGCCAGCCATTCCGGCGGCAGCCACAGCGGCGCTGTGGCGTTGATCGCCGACAGCATCAGGAAGAACCCGACGCTGACCACCAGCCACCAGCGCACCTTGGGAAACAGGCGTCCGCCGCCGGCGCGATTGACGAGGTATTCCGATCCCCAGAACAGGACGAAGGCCACCGGTATGGCCAGGGCCAGCAGGTCTTCGGGCTTCATGATGCGAACCCTCCCTTTCCGCACAGGAATACGTTGATCCCGCCGCACGGGTTACACAAGTCGGCGAACAGGGTTCATCCGGAGGATCTACGCTGTGGAGGCGGATTGGGATGCGGACGCCGCGGTGGCCCCCGCCGGCCGGCTCGCCGCGTTCCAGCCCACCAGCATGTCGCGCAGTACGGCTTCGGAGCCCAAGAGGTCGACCCCGCCGGCGGGCAGGCCGAGGACGCGGTTGGTGATCGCTTCTTCGGCGCGCACCCGTTCGACGATCATCTGCAGCCCCGCCTCGACGTCGGTCTCCGCCCGGGCCAGGGCGGCGATCACCAGCCCGCGGCGCCCGTTGCTGAGCCAGAGCAGGGTGTCGGCCGCCACGCGCGGGTCGCCGGCGTCGAACACGCCCTCGGCCTCGCCATCGGCGATGATCTTCGCCAGCGCCGGCGCCAGCACCGCCGCCACCGCGTCGATGATGCGGTGGTAGAGCACCGCATTCCTGGGGTCGAGCAGGGTGGTGAACATGGCCTTCAGCTCGCCGATGTGTTCCCGCTTCCACTCGCGCCCCAGCGCCAGCAGCAGATTCAGACGCTTCCGCGCGTCCAGCTGCGCATCGGTCTGCAGCGTGGCGATGAGGCCGACGCTCTCGCGGGCGAACCGATCGGTGATCGCCTCCAGCAGGTCCTCCTTGGACCGGAAGTGGTGGTAGAAGGCGCCCTTCGACAGGCCCGTCGCACTGATCACGTCGTTGATCGTCGTGGCCTCGTAGCCACGCGTCAGGAACAGGCCCTGGGCCGTATCGACCAGCTCGGCACGCCGCACCGCCGGCGCCTTCTTCACCCGACCCGTCGCCACCCGATCAGCACCTCCAGTTCGCCCGTCACTTTACAGACCGACCGTCGGTCGGTAAAGGGTGGATGGTCCTTTCGGGAGGTCCTTGCGATGACCGCCTACCGCCTCAGCCGGCCGCTGGCCTTCGACATTGCCGGGCCTGCGTTCAAGGCCGATCCCCATCCCACGTGGGCGGCGATGCGGGCCGCAGGTCCGGTGGTTCCAATCCGCCTGCCATTCGTCGGCCGGGTCTGGGTGACCACCACCCACGCCGCCACGCTGGCCCTGGTCAAGGACAACGAGCGCTTCGTTCAGGAGGGTCAACACGCCGGCAAATCGGGCGTCGCCGGCATGCAATGGTGGATGCCCAAGTCGCTGAAGGCGATCACCAACAGCATGCTGCAGAAGGACGAGCCGGATCACCGGCGCCTGCGCAAGCTGGTCGACAGCGCCTTCGCCCGCCGCGACATCCTGGCGATGCGGGGAAGCATCGAGCGGATCGCTGACGACCTGCTCGACGGCTTCGCGGGCCGCGACACCGTTGACCTGGCCCTGGAGTATTCGCGCCGCCTGCCGCTGGCGGTGATCGCCGACCTGTTGGGCCTGCCGCCGCAGGATCGCGACGAGTTCGCCGACCTGGCGCGTCGCGCGCTCTCGATCACCACGACGCTCAGCATGGTCATGGCCATGGGGTCGATGACCCGCATGATCGACTACATCCGCGAACAGATCGAAATTGCGCGGCGCAATCCACGGCCGGGCCTGATCGCCGAGCTGATCCACGCCGAGGAAGACGGGGACAAGCTGGACGAGAGCGAGCTGCTCTCGATGATCGCTCTGCTGCTGATCGCCGGCTTCGAGACCACCACCCACCTGATCACGGACGCGGTGTTGACCCTGGAGCAGCATCCCGACCAGAAGGCCTGGCTGATGGCCGACCCGGCGGGGCGCATGGAGCGCGCGGTCGAGGAGCTGGCGCGGTTCACCTCACCGGTGCAGAGCACCAAGCCGCGCTATACGGCAGTCGACACTGAGTTCTTCGGCCAGGCGCTGCCGCGGGGCGAGCTGATCATGGCCCTGGTCGGTGCGGCCAACGCGGACCCGGCGGAGTTCGATGCGCCCGAGCGGCTCGAGCTCGAACGGTTCCCCAACCCGCACCTCGTGTTCTCGTCGGGCATCCACTTCTGCCTGGGCCAGCAGCTGGCCCGCGTGGAGACCCAGGTCGCGCTGGAGCGCCTCTACGCCCGCTATCCGAACCTGGCGCTGGCCGATCCAGGCCATGTCGAATGGCTCGGACGCCTGGGCATCCGGGGTCCGAAGACCCTGCCGCTGAAGCTGAACGGCGCGGCCCAAAGGCTGGCCGCGTAGGCTCCACGCGGGCGTCCAACTGGTGTGTTCCCCCGATGTCCGCCGCCCGTGAGGCGTGCAGGCTCGTGCGCTCAGTCAGCGCGAGAAACACGATGTACAGGTTGATACTGATAGCGGGCGTCGCCGCGCTTCTGACCGGGTGCCGCGACAGCACGAAGGAAGCCGAAGCCCGCGCGGACCGCGCCATGGCGATGGTGGCCGAGCTGCAGCAGCAGGTGGCTGACCTGAAGCTCGAGGTGGCCGACCTGGGCGACCAGGTGGAAAGCATGGATTCAGGGGAGGGTATCGGCGACGGCTCGGACGCCGGGCCCGGCTATGCCTCGGCCAACTCTCCCGCCAGGGCCTTCGTGATGAGGGCCAGGGTGCGCTCCACCCCGAAGATGGCCACGAAGGAGCCGAAGCGCGGGCCCTGGCTCTGACCCAGCAGCACCTCGTAGAGCGCGCTGAACCAGGCGCGCAGAGGCTCGAAGCCCGCCGCCTTGCCGACCTCGAACACCTCGTTCTGGATCGCCTCGGCGTCGGCGCCAGCCGGCAGCGCCTTCAGCTTCGCCGCCAGGGCTTCCATGGCCGCCCGCTCCTGCGCGCTCGGCGCGCGGAACCGCTTCGAGGGCCGCACGAAGTCCTCGTAGTAGTTGATCGCATAGCCCGCCAGGTGATCCAGCAGCGGCTCGCTCTGCGGCGTCGCGCCGGGCAGGTAGCGCGACAGGAACCCCCAGAGGATCTCCTTGGTCGAGGCGTCCGCCGCCGAGACCAGGTTCAGCAGCAGCGAGAACGTCACCGGTGAGCCGTGGTCCGGCGGGGCGGCGCGATGCACATGCCAGACCGGGTTGTCGATCTGGGTTTCGTTCGTTCCCTCGGCGGCCTTGCGGTTGAAGGCGTCCAGCTGCTGCAGGTACTCGTCGGTCGCCTTGGGGGCCACGTCGAAATAGAGCCGCTTGGCCGACTTCGGCGACTGGAACATGTAGTAGGCCAGGCTCTCGGGGGTGGCGTAGCGCAGCCACTCCTCCATCGAGAACCCGTTGCCCTTGGTCTTGCTGATCTTCTGGTTCTGCTCGTCCAGGAAGAGCTCGTAGTTGAATCCCTCCGGCGCCTCGCCGCCCAGGATCTTCGTCAGCCGGCCCGACAGCTTCACCGACTCGATCAGGTCCTTGCCGGCCATCTCGTAGTCGACGCCCAGCGCCGCCCAGCGGGTGGCCCAGTCGCAGTACCACTGCATCTTGACCGCGCCGCCGGTCACGGGGACCTCGGTCAGGCCGCCGTCGGGGTCGTCGAAGACGATGGTGCCGCGGTCCGGATGGGTCTCCAGCGTCGGGACCTGCAGCACCTTGCCGGTCTTGGGGCTGATCGGCAGGAACGGCGAATAGGTCGCCTGCCGCTCCTCCCGGAACGTCGGCAGCAGCACCTTCAGCAGCTCGTCCATCCGCGCCAGCGCGCGCAGCAGCACCGCGTCGAAGCGGCCCGAGCGATAGCACTCGGTCGCCGACATGAACTCGTATTCGAACCCGAACCCGTCGAGGAAGGCGCGCAGCCGCCCGTTGTTGTGCGCCCCGAAGCTCTCGTGCGTGCCGAAGGGGTCGGGCGCGACCGTCAGCGGCTTTTCGAGGAAGGGCTCCAGCAGCTTCGGGTTCGGGATGTTGCCGGGGATCTTCCGCAGGCCATCCATGTCGTCCGAAAACGCGATCAGCCGCGTCGGGATGGCGTCCTCGGTGAGCGCCCGGAAGGCGGTCCGCACCATGGTCGTGCGGGCCACCTCGCCGAAGGTGCCGACGTGCGGCAGGCCGGAGGGACCGTAGCCGGTTTCGAACAGCACGGGCTTGGCCAGCGCCGGCAGCGTCGCGGCCGCCTCGGCGAACTTGCCCTGCGCGAACAGGCTCGCCGCCAGGTCGCGTTCGGCGTCGGAGAGGCGCAGGCGAAGGATCCGGGCCAGCAGGGCGCGGGCCTGTTCGAACGGCCAGCTCTTCGCCTCGCGGGCGCTATGGGAAAGTCCGGTCAGCATGGAGCGGGCGGGTTAGCGCCCGGTGGCCAATGGGTCCAGCAGTTTTGCCAAATGGGGTTTTGCCTGACTGTCGCCGAACCTGCGCTATGGTCCGGCCCATGATCCGACGCCTCGCGCCCTTCGCCGCCCTCCTCGCCCTCGCCGCCTGCTCGCCGCCGCCGGCCAAGCCCGAGCCGCCCAAGCAGCTCGTCTTCTCGATCGTCTCCACCGAGGCGACCCAGACCCAGATGCAGGAATGGGGCCCGTTCTTGAAGGACATGGAGGCCGCCACGGGCCTGACCGTGAAGCCGTTCTTCGGCTCGAACTATTCGGCGCTGATCGAGGCCATGCGCTTCAAGCAGACCGACCTCGGCTGGTTCACGAACCAGTCGGGCCTGGAGGCCGTGCGCCGCGCCGGCGGCGAGGTCTTCGCGCGCACGACGCATCCGAACGGCCACGACGGCTATCAGGGCGTGATCATCGTCAAGAAGGGCTCGGGCCTGACGCTGGAGAAGCTGCTGAAGTGCGACCACACGCTGGCCTTCGGCATGGGCGACGCCAAGTCGACCTCCGGCACGCTCGCGCCCAACACCTACCTCTTCGGGCCCCGCGGCATCGACCCGGCCAAGTGCTTCCAGACCGTCCGCTCGGCCAGCGCCGAGGCCAACCTCTTCGCGGTGGGCACCGGCACGCTCCCCGCCGCCACCGACAACACCCGTTCGATGGACCGCCTGGCGGTGATCGACACGCCCGAGGCCAAGAAGGTCATGGCGTCCCTGCAGGTTATCTGGACCTCGCCGACCATCCCGGAGGACCCGATGATCTGGCGGGCCGAGCTCGACCCGGCGGTCAAGAAGAAGCTCGCGGACTTCTTCTTCAGCTACGGCGTCGGCGACACCGACGAGGCCAAGCGCCAGCGCTCGATCCTGGAGCGCATCCAGACCGGCCCCTTCAAGCACGCCGACAACACCCACCTCCTGCCGGTCCGCGAGATGGAGGCCACCGGCGAGGTCGTGCAGGCGAAGGCCAAGAACGACGCCGCCGCGCTCGCCGCCGCCCAGGCCAAGCTGGACCAGGTGAAGACGGAGCAGGCGGCCGCAAAGCCCGCGGGCTAGTCGTTCGTCCGCAACAGGAAGTGGCCGCGGAGCGCCGCAAACGGCTGCTTGGGATCCTCCTGCCAGGCGTCCACGTGCACGTTAGCGATGCGCCGGCCGATCTTGCGCACCTCGGCCCGCGCATAGCTGGTCTGCGCCCGGCCGGGCCGCAGGTACTCGATGGTGACGTCGATGGTCTTGGGCCGCGGTCCCGGCGGCTGGACGATGAACAGCTGCGCCAGCGCAGTCATTTCCAGGAACGCTCCGATCACCCCGCCGTGCAGCGCCGGGATGAAGGTGTTGCCCACCAGGGGCTTGGAAAACGGCAAGATGCCGGTGAGCGCATCGCCCTCGAGCTCGGCCCGGAAGCCCAGGAACCGCACATAGGGTGTGCGCTCCAGGAACCCTTGAAGCTGATCCGCCGCGCTCATGCCGGCCTCGGGCCGGTCAGCGCGAAGGCCGCCTGGGCGGTGGCGATCGGATCTGTGCGGTCCTCGTCCCAGGCCTCGGCCCGGACGAAGCCGATGGTGCGGGTCAGCTTGTAGCAGTGCGCCTCGGCGGTGATCCCCATGCGAGGTCGCGCCGGTCGCATGTAGTCGATCCGCAGGTCCAGCGTGGCGGTGCCGAACATGCCGCTCGACGAGGCCGCGGCCGACGACATCGCCAGGCCGCAGGTGTGGTCGAGCAGACTGGTGACCACGCCGCCGGCGATCACCTGGGTGTCGGGGTCGCCCACCAGGTCCTCGCGCCAGGGCACGGACATGGAGCCGCGTCCGGTCGAGACCGAGACGAACTGGATTCCGAGGGCTTGGGATTGTGGGGTGCCGCCGGCCATGCGTTCGGCCAGTTGGCCGAAGATCTCGGAAAGCGGAGGGGCGGACGCTGGGGGGTCCGAAGGGGGTGGGTCGCCGGCGCTCATCGACTAGAGCGCTAGGGCGGAACCCGCCCCGCGGTCAATCGCTCGTTCAGAGGGAGGCCGCGGGGATCTTGGGGTTCACGTGCGATCGCTCAGCGGATGGAGAAGGTCGTGACGTAGGCGAACAGCACGGCGGCCAGCGGCGTGGCGGCCATCACGAAATTGGCGAAAGCCAGGAAGGGCGAAGCTGCGTTTGACATGGTGGTCCTCGTTGGTTCGGTTTGATGGGCGCCGCGGTGGCGTCCGGCGAGCAGGGATATAGGCTTTCGAACCCACGAATACTTGTTAAGTCTTAGTCATGACGTCGATTTAAGATCATGACATCTTGGTAAGGTTGTGAACCCTATGTAATGCGCTTAACTAGAGACCATGATCCGACCCCAGGACCTGCTCTGCCCGAAGCCTGAAGGCCTCTACTGCGCGCCGGGCGATTTCTACATCGACCCCACCCGCCCAGTGGCGCGCGCGGTGATCACCCACGGCCACGCCGACCACGCCCGCGCCGGCCACGGCGCCGTGCTCGCCACCGAACCCACTCTCGACATCATGGGCGAGCGTTACGGCGCGGGCTTCGCGAGGTCGATGCAGGCGGCCGCCTACGGCGAGGCCGTCCCGCGCGACGACGTCGAAGTGACCCTGGTCCCCGCCGGCCACGTGCTGGGCTCGGCCCAGGTCGTCGTGCGCTGGAAGGGCCTGACCATGGTCGTCAGCGGCGACTTCAAGCGCCGGCGTGATCCGACCTGTCCGCCGTTCCAGCCGGTCCCCTGCGACGTCTTCATCACCGAGGCCACCTTCGGCCTGCCGGTCTTCCGCCATCCCGACGACAAGGACGAGATCGCGCGCCTGCTGCGCTCGGTGGCCCAGTTCCCGGAGCGCAGTCACCTGGTCGGGGCCTATGCGCTGGGCAAGGCCCAGCGGATCATCCGCCTGCTGCGCGAGGCCGGCTGGGAGCGGACGATCTACGTCCACGGCGCGCTCGAGCGCCTCAACGCCCTCTACGAGCGCCACGGCATCGACCTCGGCCCGCTGGCGCCGGCCACCGACGGCAAGAAGTCGGATTTCGCGGGCGAGATCATCATCGCCCCGCCCTCGGCGACGCAGGACCGCTGGAGCCGCCGCTTCCCCGACCCGGTCACCGCCTTCGCCTCCGGCTGGATGCAGGTCCGCGCCCGCGCCCGCCAGGGCGGCGTCGAACTGCCCCTGGTGATCAGCGACCACGCCGACTGGGACGAGCTCACCGCCACGGTCGACGAACTGCGCCCGGGCGAACTTTGGATCACCCACGGCCGCGAAGAGGCCCTGGCCCGCTGGGCCGAACTCCACGGCGTCCAGGCCCGCGCGTTGACGCTGGTGGGCTACGAGGAAGAGGATGATGGCTGATCGTCCTCCCCAAGACCGTCATCCTCCGGTCGTGCGGAGCACGATCCGGGGGACCCAAGCGGCCTCGCCCGGCGCCGCCTCTCAGCTTGGGTCCCCCGGATCGGCCTTCGGCCGCCCGTGGGATGACGGGCGTTTTTGATGCGCGCCTTCGCCGAACTCCTCGACCGGCTGTCGCTGACGGCGTCGCGCAACGCCAAGCTGACGCTGGTGCGCGACTACCTGCGCCAGACACCGGACCCGGATCGCGGTTGGGCGCTGGCGGCGCTGACCGGCGACCTTTCCTTCGACGCGGCCAAGCCCGCCTTCATCCGCAAGGCCGTCGAAGCGCGCATGGACCCGCAGCTCTTCTGGTGGTCCTACGAGTACGTCGGCGACCTGGCCGAAACGGTGTCGCTGGTCTGGCCGGCGCGGCCGGGCGCCAACCGCGAGCCGGAACTCTCCGAAGTGGTCGACGCGCTGCGCGGCGCCACGCGGGCCGAAGTCCAGGCGCTGATCGAGGGCTGGCTGGACGCGTTGCAGCCCACCGGCCGCTGGGCGCTGCTCAAGCTGATGACCGGCGCGCTCCGGGTCGGCCTGACGGCGCGCCTGGCCAAGCGCGCCGCCGCCGACATGTCCGATCCGCCGACCGACGTGGCCGAGGTCGAGGAGATCTGGCACGCGCTGCACCCGCCCTACGAGGACCTCTTCGCCTGGCTGGAGGGCCGTACAGAACGGCCGTCCACCGAGAACCCCGGCCGCTTCCGTCCCGCCATGCTGGCCCAGGCGATCGACGAGGCGGTGGATTTCGGCAAGCTGGACCCCGCCGACTACGCCGCCGAATGGAAGTGGGACGGCATCCGCGTCCAGGCGGTGAACGAGGGCGGGGTGCGCCGCCTCTACACCCGCACCGGCGACGACATCTCCAAGAGCTTCCCCGACGTGGTCGATGCGCTCAGCCAGGAGGGCGTGATCGACGGCGAACTGCTGGTGATGGTCGAGGGCAAGGTCGCCCCCTTCGCCGACCTGCAGCAGCGGCTGAACCGCAAGACGGTGGACACCAAGCTGCTGGCGAAGTTCCCCGCGGGCGTGCGCGCCTACGACCTCCTGGCCGAGGGCGCGGAAGACACCCGCGTCCTGCCCTTCGCCGAGCGCCGCAAGCGCCTGGAGGCCTTCGTCGCCCGCGAGCGGACGCCGCGCATAGACCTCTCTCCGACCCAGCCCTTCGAGACCTGGACCGAGCTTTCCGCCCTGCGCGCCGACCCGCCCGCCGGTGACGCCCAGCTCGCCGAGGGCCTGATGCTGAAGCGCTGGGACTCGATCTACGAGGCCGGCCGCCCGAAGGGGCCCTGGTTCAAGTGGAAGCGCGACCCGATGCTGATCGACGCGGTCCTGATGTACGCCCAGCGCGGCCACGGCAAGCGGTCCAGCTTCTATTCCGACTACACCTTCGGCGTCTGGACGACCGATGACGCCGGCGCCCGCCTGCTGACGCCGGTCGGCAAGGCCTACTTCGGCTTCACGGACGAGGAGCTGAAGCAGATCGACAAATACGTCCGCGACCACACCATCGAGCGTTTCGGTCCCGTCCGCTCGGTCCGCGCCGAACCGCATCACGGCCTGGTCTTCGAGGTCGCCTTCGAGGGCCTGCAGCGCTCCACCCGCCACAAGTCCGGCGTCGCCATGCGCTTTCCGCGTATCAACCGCATCCGCTGGGACAAGCCCCCTGGCGAGGCCGACGAGCTGCCGACCTTGGAGCGGATGCTGGAGAAGATGGAGGGGCGCTAGGCGCTCAGGTGACGCCCTCCGGCGCGCCATTGGCGATCGGAGGCGCCGGGCAGCGACCCGCTCGCGCCTGCACGACGTAGAACAACGCACGGGCCGCGACGTAGCTGGAGTGTTCCGCCAGCGGGGTCGTGGGTTCCCCTGTCGTCAGGCTGCTGGCCTCCACCTCCGGGACGCCGGCCTGACCCAGCGCCGCCTGGTTCCAGCGGACGAGCTGGGGCGTGCAGGCCGCCACCGTCGCCTGCGCCACGGTCTCGGCGGGATCGCGCGAGGCGGCGAGGCTGTAGGCCCAGCGGCGCGCGCACTCGTCCACCGGGGCCGCGCCGGGATCGGACGCCGCCAGCGGCGCGGTCTTGTTGGGGGCCTTGAAGTCGGGGCAGAGGCCGGCGTTGGCGGCCATCTCATGGCCCTTCTCGCAGGCGCTCAGGCCCAGCGCAGCGAGCAACAGGACGGCCGCGGTCGTTTGGCGCTTCATGGCAGGCTCCCGCGCGTTAGCGATAGGTCTGGGGCGGTGAGACGATCGCGTTGCCGTACTGGTCGTAATAGACCTTGCGCGGCGGCGTGTAGCTGGACGCGTAGCGGTTGCTGTGGCTCGACCGGTAGTAGGCATGCCGCGACGGCCCGCAGCCGCTCTTGGCGATCTCGTGGCCCAGCACCGCGCCGCCGAGGCCGCCGATCACCGCGCCCCCGCCGCCCTTCGAGATGGAATTGCCGATCAGGGCGCCGCCGACCCCGCCCAGCACCGTGCCGGTGGTCTTGCGCCCCTGGCAGGAGGCGCTCGCGTCCGTCGGGCCCAAGATCAGGGGCAGCGATACGGCCGCGGCGATGGCGGCAATGGGGATGGTCTTGCGCATGGTCTTGTCTCGATCCTTTGAGTCCCTGGCCAGAGGTAACGCACCAGTGAACGTCGGGATGCAGACATAGGGCGGAGGGCGCTAGCCTCGCCAGGTCTCCAGGGCCGGTCCCAGCGCGGCCTTCAGGGGGCCGAGCCAGGGTTCGTAGGCCCGCCACTGCTCCAGGCCTTCGCGGAAGATCGGCCGGCGCACCTGTTCCGAGCTCACGGTCCTGACCGCCCGCGCGTTCTCGTAGAATCTTAGGCATCCGTCCTCGAATGGCAGGCCGCAATGCGCCAACAGCCGGCGCACCTGAGCCTCGGCGTCCTCGACCAGGTCCTCGTAGATCACCCGGTGAACGCGCCCCGGCAGCACCGCGTCGAAAAGGGCCATCAGCTCCACATAGTCGCGGTAGTACCGCCCGAGGTCCGCCAGGTCGTAGGAGAAGGCGTGGCCGTGGGCGAAGTGCTGTTTGAACGCCGAGAACCCCGCGCCCAGGGGATGGCGCCGCACGTCGATGATTTTGGCCCCGGGGAGGATCAGGTGGATCAGCCCGAGGTGGTGGAAGTTGTTGGGCATCTTGTCGATGAAGTGCGCCGCGCCGGTCTTCCGCTGGACCCGCGTGCGCTCGAGATAGGCCTCGCCTAGCGCCGAGAGTTGGTCCCGGTCCAGGCGGGCGACCACGTCCGGATAGGGCGCATCCGGCCGCACCAGCGACTGGGCGAGGATAGCGATGTCGGGCAGCTCCATGGTGCCCTCGACAGCCGAGTGGCTGGCGAGGATCTGCTCGACCAGCGTCGAACCGGAACGCGGCAGGCCGACGATGAAGACGGGCGCGTCGGACGCTGAGCCGGCGCCCGCCCGGGCGTCGAAGAAGTCCCGCGTAAACAACGCCATCGAGCGCCGGCTGAGCGCCGTCGTCTGGTCAGCGTCGTAGCGAAGTCCGTTGCGCCGCAGCGCCGCGCCCGACGCGTAGTTCCCGAAGGCGCCCGCGGCGTCGCCGCGATCCTCCAGCGCCTTGCCGAGCGCATAGTGAAGGTGCAGCCGGTCCTCGTCGGCGAGATCGGACCGGGCGAGCTGACCGGCCATCGCCGCCTCCAGCGCCGCGTCGACGGCGCCGGCCTTCAGGTTGGCCAGGCTCCAGTAGGCGTCGCCCAGCCCTGGCGCGAGCGCCACGCACGTCCGATAGGCCGTCACCGCATCGCCGCGCCGGCCCACGGTGCGCAGGGCATGGCCGTAGTTGAGCCAGATCCGGGGATGCTGCGGATAGGCCTCCAGCAGCCGTTCGTAGATCGCGATGGCCTGGTCGTAGTCGCCGAGCATGCCCAGGCAGGCAGCCTGCAGGTTGAGGTAGGCCGGCTCGTCCGGATCGGCGGCCACGAGCGCGCGCAGATGGGGGATCGCCGCGGCGGCCTCCTGCATCTGGAACAGCAGGTCGGCCAGCTGGAACCGGGCGGCGTCGCTATCCGGCTCGGCCGCGAGACAGGCTTCCAGCAGGCCGCGAGCCTCGTCGCGTCGGCCCAGCCGCTCGCAGGCCTGGGCCAGCATCTGCAGGGCCTGGCCGTCCCCCGGCCGCTGGCGCAGGTGCGCCCGCAGCAGCGCCTCGGCGCGCTGGGCGTCGCCGACATGGAGCGCATCGGCGGCCGGCCGCAGCGCAGGATGCCTCACGGCGGCCCGCTCGTATTCGCGGAAGGCCGCCTCCGCGCCGCCCGCGTCGCCCGCCCGGAACAGCTCGTCGCCCAGCGCACGCCAGGCCTCCGCCAGGTCCGGCTTCAGCGCGGTCGCCCGCTGCAGGGCCGTGGTGGCGGCGGCCGCCTCGCCGAGCCCCGAATACGCCAAGCCGAGCTCGTACTGGGTCAGGGCCGCATCCGGGTAGGCCTGCGCGAGCGGCGCCAGCACGTCGCGCGCCTGGGCGTACGCCCGCTGTCGCCGCAGCGCCGAGCCCAGCACCAGCCGCGGCCGCGGGTCGTTGGGCGCGGCCTTGGCGATCGCCCGCGCCTGCCGCTCGGCCTCCGGAGCATCGCTCGCCAGCAGCGCCTGGGCGGTTTCGATTGCGGCGGCGAGCGTGCCGGGCGGAGCTGAGGCCATCGGAGCCCTATAGCATGACGGGCGGCCCGGCATTCCGGACCGCCCGCCGCGCTGGTCTGAGCCGGATCAGAACGTGAAGGTGATCCGTCCGTAGTAGTAGCCGCCGTTGATCCCGTACGGGGAGAACTGCGCCGGCTCGCCGTAGACGTTGTTGCCGCTGAGCGGCCGCACCCCGCCGCTGCCGTTCGGGACGTTGGGCACGCCCGGCGGGCGCTGATCGAACAGGTTGTTGGCCCCGATGTCGATCTTCACCTGCTCGGTGATGTTGTAGCCGATGTCGATGTCGGTGATGCCGGTGGAGCCCACCGTGAACTTCTGCGCCTCCGCGCCGGTGCCGGCCCCGCTGAAGTCGAGGATCACGCTCGTAGAGCCGTAGATCGCCTCGCGCAGGTTCACGCTGAACTTTCCACGGGTCCAGTAGGCGCCCAGCACGGCCTTCTCTCGCGGCGAACCCGTCTCGAGGGTGCTGAGCGAGGTCGGGCTGATGAGGGTGGTCTGGCTGAAGGCCGGATTGGCCACGGACGCCGGCAACGGCTTCAGCCTCGTGACCTTGGTCTCGTTGTAGTTGAAGGCCGCCGTCCAATCGACGTGGCCCATGTCGCCGAAGTCCGAGGCGTAGGTCGCGGTCAGCTCGACACCCTGGGTCCGGGTGTTGGCGCCGTTGGTGAACACCGCGATCCCGACGTAGGTGACGCTGGGGTCCAGAATATTGCCGTGCGCCGCGATGGCGGCGAGGACGGCCGGCGACACCACCGTCGTCCCAACCAGGCCGAGCAGCGTGCCGGTGTTGACGATCCGGTCGCGGATTTCGATCTGGTAGGCGTCGCCCGTGATTTGCAGGCCTTCCGTCGGGTGCGCGACGAAGCCCACGCTGTAGTTGGTGGATTTCTCGGGCTTCAGGTTCTCGAAGCCCACCAGGTGCGCCGCGGGCGAGTTCGGCGGCAGGTTCACCACCGCGAAGGTCGGAGCGACGTTGGTCGCCGAATAGAACTCCTCCGCGAGCGTCGGCGCGCGGAAGCCGCTGGCGATGGTGCCGCGGATCGCGAACGCCGGGTTGAAGTCGTAGCGACCGGTCAGCTTGCCGACCGTGGTCGACCCGAAGTCGCTGTAGTGCTCGTAGCGCACGGCCAGGTCGACCTTCAGGGCCGCGATCGGCTCGGCCGCGAGGTCGGCGTAGAAGGCGTAGTTCGTGCGCGAATGGCTGGCGGCGTCGGTGGGCTGGAAGCCCGGATAGGACTGGCCGCCTTCCTTATAGATCGAGGCCGGGTCGCCCACGCCGATCTCATAGGTTTCCCGCCGCGATTCCGCGCCGAAGGCGACGTTCAGCGGCGAGGCCATGCCCACGTCGAAGCCCCGGGAGACGTCGAGGTTGCTGGTCCATTCGGTGCTGATGAACGAGCCGTCGAAGAAGTTCCTCGGCGTGGTGTGGGTGTCGATGAACAGGGACGCGTTCGCCGAATTCAGCGTCGAGATCTCGTTCTTGTCGCGCCCGTAGGTCGTCGAGAGGTCCCAGTTCCAGCCGCTCAGCATGCCCTTGATGCCGGCGGTGATGGCGTAGTCGTCTTCCCGAAGCGCCTCGCGCGGGTTGAAGCCGTTCGGGAACGGGATCAGTTCGCCCGGTGTGGTGGGCGTGCCGCCGACGCCCAGCACCGGCGATGCGATCACCCGGCTCGGCAGGCGATAGTTCTCGAAGGCCGAGCCCTTGCGGTGGGCGTAGCTGCCGAAGCTGTAGAGCTGCAGGCCGTCCCCGAGGTCGTAACCCGCATTGTAGAAGGCGTCGTAGACGTTCGATTAGCCGTCGCCATAGATGTGGTTGACCCGCGGAAAGTCCTCCGCGCCCTTAACGCCGTTGGCGTCGACGGGATTGAGGCCCGTCTGCAGCGTGCCGTCGAGATTGAACAGCCGCCGGTCCGCGCCGCCCTGGTGGCTGAAGCCGTGGTAGCGGTTCTCGGCGGTGATGTTGAGGAAGCCGTCCTTCCCGAGCGGCAGGCCGATGTTGGCCGAGATCGCGCCGGTTTCGCCGCCGTTCTCGTAGTATTGGCCGCCCGTGGCGCTGATGGAGCCGCCCTGCGACGCGCGCCGCAAGATGATGTTCACGACGCCGGCGATGGCGTCGGAGCCGTATTGCGCCGCGGCTCCGTCCTGCAGCACTTCGACATGGTCGATGCCGCCGACCGGGATCAGGCCCAGGTCCGGCGTCGCCGCGCCCTGGAAGACGCCTGGCGCCACGTGCAGGTTGCCGGTGGAATGGCGGCGCTTGCCGTTGACGAGGACCAGGGTGTTGTTGGGGTTGAGCCCGCGTAGCTGAGCCGACAGCGTGAGCTGACCGGTATCGGTGCCGAACGACTCCGAGTTGAACGACGGCAGGTTCTGCTGCAGCGACTGGATCAGGTCCGGCTGGCCCACGCGCTTGAGGGCGTCCTGTCCCAGGACCTGGACGGGCGCGGCGCTGTCCGCCGCCTTGACGCCGGTGACCCGGGTGCCGGTGACGATGACCTCGCTGACCGCCGATGGCGGGGTGTCCGCAGCCCAGGCTCCGCCCGCCGCCATGAGCACGGCTACCAGGCTTGCGCCCCCGAAGAGGTGATGTTGTTTCATTTCAAGTCCTCCGCCGACTGAGTTTCTTGGTCTTCCAGGCGCGCTCGTCGATGCGCCCCGCGACTGCGCTGGGCCTCATGCGGCGCGGCGCTGAAAAATGCGCCGCTGTCGTCGCTGAGGTGATTGATTTCACGGCGGAACGCGCCCGCGATTGGCCGGGCGCCCCGATGGACGGGTCCCCGCTATTCACGAGCCCTGACGCGCCTGCCCTCGGCATGCCGCCAGTTCCTCCCCTGATTGCATAGCAACGCTACGCGACCGGCGGAGTCGCGACTAGCGGCCAAAGAACGGGTTCTCTCAGCGCGTCATCGGCCGTGACAAATCTGTCGCATTATGTGCCGCCGCGTTAACGTCGCGCGGCGCTCATCCACCCCGTGGAGCTAGGGCCAGAGCGCCTCGGCCTTCAGGAACGCCGCGAGGTCACCGCCCTCGAACAGGACCGCCCGGATCCCGGCCCGCTCGGCCGCCTCCAGGTCGCTGGGCTTGTCGCCGATCAGCAGCGAGGCCTCGCGCTCGATCGGCCACTCGGCGAGCGCCTGCAGGATCATCCCGGGGTTCGGCTTCCTGAGCGGCGGGTCGGGGTGGCGGTAGGCCTCCACCGGCGCCTCGGGGTGCTGCGGGGCGTGGTAGAAGGCGTCGATATGGCCGCCGGCCGCCGCCAGGTCCTGCGCCATCCGCGCATGCAGCGCGTGCATGGCGTCCTCGGTGTAGTAGCCGCGTCCCACGCCCGACTGGTTCGTGACCACGATCACCAGCCAGCCCGCCCGGTTGAACGCGGCCACCGTCTCCCGCGCGCCGGGGATCCAGCGGAAGTCCTCCCAGCGGCTCACATAGCCCCGGTCCTCATTCAGCACGCCATCGCGATCGAGGAAGAGGGCGGGGCAGATCGGCGGCGGGGCGTCGGGCACGAGGCCTTATAGACGAAGCGCCAGCGCCGTCTAAGGTCGCCGGATGCCTGATGCGCCGCCCGACGTCCTGGCCCTGGACCACCTCACCGTCGACTTCGAGACCCACGACGGCGCCGTCGCCGCGGTGAAGGGCGTTTCGGTGGCGATCCCGCGCGGCCAGACCCTGGGCGTCGTCGGCGAAAGCGGGTCGGGCAAGAGCCAGACCTTCCTGGCCGTCATGGGCCTGCTCGCCCGCAACGGCCGCGCCGGCGGCTCGGCGAAGTTCCTCGGGACGGAGCTCCTGGACCTCAAGCCCCGCGAGCTCAACCGCATCCGCGGCTCGAAGATGACCATGATCTTCCAGGACCCGCTGACCGCGCTCACCCCGCACGTGCGCATCGGCGAAC